>Ga0209748_1001876_pt1 | contig 10331 bp, 9 predicted proteins | sample BarGraIncu00421A_FD_185490 | JGI IMG/M metagenome (GOLD analysis project Ga0209748, IMG submission 185490) | Arctic peat soil microbial communities from Barrow, Alaska - Barrow Graham LP Incubations 004-21A (SPAdes) (version 2) | ecosystem: Environmental > Terrestrial > Soil > Wetlands > Peat... | reverse complement strand
CAGCCAAATTTACACCAGCCACGGCTATGGCTATCGATTGGTTATTGGTCGGATACAATATTGATTTATACGAAAAAAATATCGCGATTATTGGTAACGGTCGATTAGTCGGTTCGCCTCTTTCGAAACTTTGGAAGAGCCAAGGCCTGAACGTAATTGTTTACGATGACCAAACAACAGATTTGACATCCGCAGTTAAAACCGCAGATGTTATCGTAACCGCTGCTGGTGTACCCGGTCTTGTAACAAGTAATATGGTCAAAGACGGTGCGGTAGTTGTTGACGCCGGAACAGCGTCCGAACACGGAAAAATAGTTGGTGATCTGGCCGATGATATTCGTCTGCGCCAAGATTTGACCATTACGCCAATCAAAGGTGGTGTTGGGCCACTGACAGTTGCGGCATTATTCGACAATGTTATTACTTCCGCCAGGCGCGTAGCCGACTCAAAAGGCCAGCAAGACCTCTAAATATTTTCAGTAGGATTTATATCGTTCTCACTCGATGGTTCTGGTTGGTGAGGTTGCGTCTCGGTCTCGATTGTCTCAGGTATGTTACTCACAATGTTTGGGTTTGTAGATTTTTTCAAGATTTTATTTCGTTCCCAGAAAAAGTACGCAATCACACCAGCAGTGCCTATAACAATTACGCCAATAAATATATAGGTCCAAACTGACAACGCTGGTGAATTTTCTTTAGCTATATCAACTTCGTGCGCAGTGAATGCTTTGGCTGAATCGCTATTTCCCAATACCGCCATTAGCGGCGCATCAGTTGAATAGTCATTTCGCGTTAGGTAGCTTACATAATATTTGTCACTAGTGAACTTCAGGTTCGAAAAATCCTTTTCTTCAGTTTGAGTGATGTCGCTTTCCAGGGTGCTCTTTGATACTTCTCGATTTTCGATTGTTGTTTCAAATCCGTTACTTGGCATAGCTAATTTATCGTTTAACACCAAAAATAACGATAATGTCTTATCTTTTAGGGCGTCTCGACTGTCTTTAATTTCCATTAATGGGTAGAAGTACTTCGAAGTGCTAAAAGTGAATAATAACGGGTTAATATCACTGTTAACTGCGTCTTTTTTGAGTTTGATGACATTCAGCACGAAACCTTTGTTGATATAGGCAGTTACCGGACCTTGGGCTTCTGGTTCCAAGTAGAAGCCATTATCTGTAGTCCAGAGATTCAAATCATCGTACGAATTGGTTTTTAATACGGCAATTTCAAAGTTACCAACAATCTTTCTTTCCAATACCTGAACATTTGGTGCAGCACCCATGGTTACTTTTGAATCACTATTGCTTTCGACTTTAGGCTTAATGATGTCATATAAATCACTAAAAACTATAGATTGAATCTGGCTAATTTCAGACTTAACAGGTGTTGGCACTACTAGCGCCGAGCTGTTGCTGGTGCCACTCAGTTGGAAGTTTATTGCCATCTGTTCGTTCTGTGTGCTGCTATCAAAAACAACCAGGCCTTGTTCACCCTTCATCGCAATTGTTTTATCGCTTTCGGAAATCAACATACCACAGGCACATCCATAGGTTGGTGCTGCAATAAATACACTTAATACCAAACTGGCAACGTAAATAAACGCTACTATCGAAATTTTGACTGATTTTTTCATAGGTTCTCCTGTTTATATTTTTTTTGTGTATTAAGAAATTCCCAATGCCTCTTTAACCCGGGCAACAACTTGGCTTGGTGTTAAGTTGGCTTTGACGATATAGCTGTGAACACCAAGGGCTTTTAATGATTTCGGCGATTCTTCTTCGCCCATATTGGTCAGAATAATCACTGGAATGGTTTTACCCCAATCATTTTTTCGAATAATTTCTAATGCTTCGGCGCCGCCCATTTCTGGCATTTGTAGGTCTAATAGAATCAAGTCTGGTACGAAAGCTTCCACCAGCGCAACGCCGCGTTTGCCGTTGTTTGCCAGTTCGACTTCAAATCCATCGGCTTCGAATTTGGTTCGGTACATCTGGCTAATAACTGGGTCATCTTCGATGATAGCTATTTTTGTCATACTTTGATGGTATAATAAAGCACGAATAAATACCATAGAACCTGATTTTTCAAGAGGTTAAAGTGTCCGAAGTAAACCTTCAAGAAACACTAAGCTCAATCCGTGATTCAGTCGAGCCTGTCATCAGGCAAATTCTTACTGACGGTGTTGAGTCAAAAAATACTGAATTAATCCTTTACCAAAACGGTACAGGCGGAAAAAGAATACGGCCAGCGTTAGTAGTTCTGTGTGGTCAGCTTTTCGGTGGAAATTTAGATGATTTGCTGTTCCCAGCTGCCTCAATCGAGGTGCTCCATAAATCGACACTAATTCTTGATGATATCATTGACCGCTCAGAATTTCGTGGAGGTAAACTAACAGCTTGGAAAAAGTATGGCACTTCGTTCGCACAATGCACGACTTTTACATATCTTGCGTCAGTTTTTGGCGGCTTGGCTAACGTAAAAAACGGCTCTCGACTGGCGGATCTTTACAGTAAAACTCTTAAAATAATCGTTGATGGTGAAATCAAAGATATATTGTTTGAGCGGTCCGGTCGTGAAGATGAAGGATATGCAGCAGATAACAGATATGAATTTATTTCCAAAGACGACTATTTCGAAATGGTTGGTCAAAAAACCGCATCGCTTTTGAAAGCTTGTTGCCAGGCCGGTGCGATCTCATCCGGGGCTGATAACATGCAAATACAAACGATTGGTGATTTTGGTTATAATTTGGGTGTTGCCTTTCAAATCCGTGACGACTTGCTTGATATCTTCGGAAATGAAAAGGACTTTGGCAAGCAAATTGGCAAAGATATTATCGAGAAAAAGATGGGTAACTTCGTTATCTTGTCTGCGCTTGAAAAACTTGGGTCTGAAAAGAAAGCAGTAATCATCGATTCACTAGAAGGTTCAAATGAAATTACTGAAGATCAGGTTGCAAAAATAACTAATTTGATTATCCAAACCAATGCAAAATCAGATGCGGAAGAAGCCGAAGATTCGTATATTCAAAAGGCATTGAAGTCACTTGAAAAACTACCTCAGAATGAAAATACTGAATCTCTTCGTCAATTAGCACTATACGTCGTTGCACGTAACAAATAGAGATTTATGTAACCATACAATAACTATCGCCGTTCAACAAATAGATATGTTATTATAAATACTAGAGAAGCACAAAAACATAATAAAAAGGCTATACATATTTCTCAGTGGCGAGACATCCAATATCTATGATCGAAACAAGTTATCACACACCAACAGTTGACTTTAACAAAAAAACTCCATATCTGGTAGTTAATCTTCGTAAAGTTGAGGAAGCTTACGAAAGACTTCATAAATTGCTACCAAATGCTGAAATATTTTACGCTATGAAATGTAATCCGAACCCAGAAATTATGAAGACGGTTTTAAAATGCGGAGGTCTGTTTGAGATATCTTCAGCGAATGAGATGAGAAAAGCGGTCAGTATAGGTACAGATCCAAGGCTACTATTATTCAGTAATCCGATTAAAACTTTAACTGACATAAAATCGGCTCATCGCGCTGGAGTGTGTTATTTTGCTTTCGATAGTCGTTGTGAGGTTGATAAATTAGCAGAAGGTGCTCCTGGATCGAAAGTTTATGTACGTTTAGCTGTTCCAGTGCGAAAAAGTGAAGTTGCGAGCGAGGGAAAATTTGGTGTTTCAATTGAACACGCAAAAGATTTAATTTTATACGCTAAGGAACGAGGACTAGAGATCTACGGTATATCATTCCACGTTGGTTCACAGATGTTGGATTATGAATCATGGGGTTACGCCATCCAGCACTGCAGTAAACTAATCGACTTACTTGAAGATGAAGGTATCGATTTAAAGTTTTTAGATTTAGGTGGAGGTTTTCCGGTATGTTACGAGGATGTTAAGGAAGATAATCTTGAAAAAACAGCAAAATATATATTAAAGGCTATTAAAAAATATATACGAAAAGATGTCAGGGTTATTGTTGAGCCTGGACGGTATTTAGTAGCTGACTCAGGAACAATGGTATCGTCCGTTATAGGTATAGCGGAAAGATTCGATAAAAAATGGCTACATTTGGACGTTGGAGCGGATAATGGCTTAATGGAATCTCTCGAAACTGCTAATAGTTTAGCCTTCCCAGTTCACGATTCAAATAGATCGAGTGACAAAGACGTTTATAATCTGACAGGTCCAACCTGCAACAGTCAGGATACAATACTATTTGATGTCCCCATATCATCGAATATTGAGGTAGGTGATAAGGTCTACTTTGAATGCGCTGGCGCATATAGTACCGCATTTACTGAAAACTTCAATGGATTTCCTAGTCCCAAAACAATTGTTATCAATAACTAGAAAGGACTGTCATATTTTTATGTCTGAAAAAAAAGAAGCAGATATTGTACCTATAGAGACGGTCGAATATAGATCAGAATGGCCGACGGTTGACTTTAATACATATGAAACAATATGTAATCACGATAATGATAGTTCGAGACGACGTGGAATATTATCAGAAGATTCTTACAAGGATATAATACTAGATCCGAATACTGGTTTTATAAATATAGGAAATACCTTAATCCCTGCGTTAATAGATATGAGACATGGTCTAGCTATGGGCTACGACACGGATAGATGTAAGAGATTAGCTTCAGAACTAACTTCTAATGTAAAAATTTTATCATTTCCAGTTAATGAACTTGACGACGATGAAAAAACCCAACTTGTAGAACTGTTTAAACCTAACAATGAATGCGCACTTTTCTTTAGTGATCACAATAGTGACGAATCGAGTGTTATTGGTGATATTTTGGATAAAGCTGGAATAGGACACTTAGAAAAATCACTCGTCGATCCTCGTGCTGCAAAGGGTGATAGCCAGGCTGCACTATTTTTATATTCCTGTTGTGCTGAACAGGGGTTGGAAAGGGGAGAACGTAGTAAACTTACATTGAGGGATGTTCAAGATTACTATGATAATAAATTAGAGCCTTCTTATACACCTGACGGAAAAGCTGTAACTACATTAAATATGGGTGACAGAATAAGTGATCAGGAAGCTGAAGAGATGTGGGGCATTTATGACACTATGTTTAACTTTCTTAGTGGTGAGGATCACCCGATATCAATGCAGGATTCAAAAGAAGACTTCTTTAAATTATTGCGTACAGAGAATACTATGATAGCCGCGACGTATAAAAGGTTAGAAAATGGCAATAATGAATTAACTTGTTTTACTTACTTTATAGACAATATAGATATATTACATTGGCTTTTATAAATAAAAATTCTCATAATAACCCCGATTATGTTACAGATATATTCACACCAGGGCTAGTTTCTAATGGAAGCGATCGGAGTTACGCACCTTTATCAATCGGATTTTTTGCAAAAGTTGCTGATGAAGCCGGACTAAGTACTAACGTTACTTATGAAAATACGAATTTGTCAAAGAGATATGTACCTAGGATTGTTGATCATGCCATGAAAGCAGCATGTAAATATACCACCGTAAAGCCCTCTGAAGTAATAGATGAGGTGTCTTATAGGCTTTGGTCTATTGGGGGCGAGGACGTATAATTTTCTTTTCTAGAAGACGCGATGGTCGAAGCCGTTCTTTATAGGTCCTAAGACCATCTATTCCAAGGTCTTGTTCGATATTCATTTCATTAATCTCGTTGTCTTTTAGTATCTTGGCAAGTTGATAGATTGAGTACTGAAAAATATGTTTTACAGAATAGTCTACTTTTAGATGATTAATTGCAACTGTGTTTTTGTCAAGGCATGAAAACATCGCAAGAGAAACAATTTTACCGTTAATTCTAATCACCATAGCTTGTTTATGGAAAGTCGATGCATATTTAAGATTTCTTTTTATTGCGATTGGTTCTATCAAGTTATTTTGCGATGCACCAATGCTCTTATTGAGGGGCATTGTATCGATTTGATGTAAAAAAGCCTCTTTTATTGTGCTAGTAATCGTTTTCATATATTCGACATCAACTAAATCATTGCAGTGTTCTCGCTCGAAAATGTTGATACGTTTGCGATGTAATGCGAAATCACTTCCTTCCAAAGACGATTGTTGACTTGTGTTTAGAATATACTCATAACTATCACGATCGTTTTTAATTACCCACCTAGTACTATCAAGATTTTCACACATAATAGAGGGAATTTCTCTTATTTCTTGTGGTAAGTTTTTGATTTTTAAAAATGACATTATCTCATCGATGACTAAGTCGTCAACGTTTTTTTCAATAGGTATTATATTTATTTGATTGTTATTAAGTACGTTTGTGTAACGAAATATAATTGAATTATTAAATTTACTTATCATCAAATCATTATTGATATTTAACCAAATAAAAAGATTAGCTGGATGAATATCGGCATATGGATTTAATGCATTTAATAAATAGTAATCGTAATACCATTTAGTATCATCGAGATTGAATCGTCTAAAATTTGGAAATACAGGAAGCTCTTTTGTCATGTGGCATCAGAATCTCTTATTAATAAAAAAGCTTATGTATACATGTTAACATTTGTCGGGTACAATATCAACAATGGATGTTGCGACGTTTTTCATATATATACCATCGATCATAGGCATGGTAGCCATCGCCACGATGGTTGCTATGAGTAATAGAGGCAGAGCACAACTATTTTTTACCGCAACAATCTATACGCTATGTTTATGGTTATTTCTACAATATATCGTACAGGCGTTTTCGATTAACGCTATCACTGGGTTGTTGCTCATTCAAATTACTTCATCAATCGTTTTTGCTATTGCAATTCTTTTCTACGGGTTTATTAGGTCTTATATTAATAAACCTATGTCCAATTGGTCGTTTATATGGCTATTTATAATTTTTGTTATTGAGTTTATGTTAAATATTTCAGGTTCTATGATACAGCAGGCACATGGAGAAAATTCAGGTATAATTATCAGTCAATCTACTTTTCTATATTTAATATACACAATTATCATAGGTTTGATTTTCATAGTTGGTATATATCAATTATTGAGGAAAACCCTTGTATCAAAACTAAAAAAAGATAGGTCTCGAAATATTGTTCTGATGTTCGGTTTCTTGCAAGCTGTAATCTTGATAGTTGTTAGTAATATATTTCTTCAATCATTTGCCGAAGGACAGACTATTACATCAATAAGCTTATTTGCTATGTCGTTGATAGTTGGGCTAGCTATTATTAGGTATCAATTCTTTGACGTAAGACTTGCTATCGTTAGAAGTGTTACGTATTCTCTTGTTCTTGCCACTCTTGCTGGTTTATACTTCGTTTTTGCGTTTATATTCTCAAATATTTTCGACAAACAATTAACTAGTCCAGGTCAAGTGGCTAGCGGAGTCGTCATCAGTTTAATATTAGCAGTTGCCTTTCAGCCATTAAGAAGATTTTTCGACAAGCTTACCAATAAACTTTTTTATAAAGACAACTACAACACCGACGATTTCTTTGCACGACTTAATAAAACTTTGTCAGTTACGACTGATTTGCGAGGTTTACTTGAGCGAGTTGCGTACGAAATTAGCCACACACTAAAGGCCGAACAAGCTTTTTTCTTTATTTATACAAATGCTGATGGGAATTACATATCAGCCGGTACTGAAAAGCATAATCATCTACCGAAACACGACGCAATATTAGTCGAACAAAAAAGCCAAGGCAAAGACAATATCATTTCGGAATCGTCATTAGATGAAGGTGATCCTATCAGGCGCATGATGATTAGTCACCGAATCGGACTGATCCTGCCACTGATGCAAGACAGTGCAGTTGTTGGCTATTTATGCTTGGGCGAACATTTAACTTCTGGTTATACGAATCGCGATATCAAAGCCCTTAATACTCTTTCGGATGAACTAATAATAGCCATTCAAAATGCCTTGGCCGTACATGAAATTCGCGAAATAAATGCCACTTTGCAACAACGAATTTCTAATGCTACCAAAGAACTTCGATCGAAAAATGCCATTCTGTTGCAACTGGACAAGATAAAGGATGAGTTTGTCAGTATGGCATCTCATCAGTTGCGAACACCTCTAACTAGTGTCAAAGGCTATCTCAGTATGGTAATTGAAGGCGACGCCGGCAAGATTACGCCGTCGCAAAAGCAATTACTCGACCAAGCCTTTATGAGCAGTGAAAACATGGTCCATTTGATTAACGATTTTTTGAATGTTTCCCGAATACAGTCTGGCAAATTCATCATCGATAAAATCCCAGTAGATTTGTCAAGACTGGTCGAGGAAGAGGTAAACGGGTTGCGGCCAAACGCTACCGCTCGTGGCATGAAACTAATTTACAAAAAGCCAGCGAAATTCCCATTAGTTGAAGTTGATGAAGGCAAAATGCGCCAGGTTGTGATGAACTTTGCAGATAATGCCATTTACTATTCACACGAGAATTCGTCAATAATTATCAGTTTAGGTGTCGAAGGTAACGAAATAGTATTCACAGTCAAAGACACTGGCATCGGCGTGCCAAAGAGTGAAAAAGACAGATTGTTTGCGAAATTCTACCGTGCCGCCAACGCCAAAATACAGCGTCCAGATGGTACCGGAGTTGGCATTTATTTGGCCAAAAAGGTGATTGACGCCCACGGCGGTCAAATCATCTTTGAATCCGTCGAAGGCAAAGGCAGCACCTTCGGTTTTCGCCTGCCCCTCAAGCCAATCGAACCCACGCCTCCAGCAACAACTTTAAATTAGACCATCCCGCCAAACCCTATTAGCAACCCATTGAAACTCAGTCTCAACCCCGGCCCTGACTCTGAATATTATAACTACACAGGTCACGTGTAGCGTTGTTAAAATTACCGATTGCAAGGATGGACCTTGCAAAGGTGTTAACTCCAAAAAGTTATCCACAGCCACCTCTGTTGCAAGGTCCATCCTTGCAATGGGGGGATTGCGCAAAAATAGACCTTATAGCAGGGGAAAGATAAGTTTGGATTTTGGGTTAGTGGCCTGTGGCGATGCGGATGATTTCGATAACTAGAATTATGATTACTAATACAACTCCTGAAACAATCAATAACGGTTTTGCCGATGCTTTGTGGTCAAACCACCATTGGGCTGGTTTTGATCGATTGATTGCTGAGATGTGAGTGATAACAGGTTTGGTAATCGCGGCATCAACACCTGTGTAAACTTTGTTTCGCTTCTTTTTATTCTTTGCCATGATACTCCCGATTATAGCACCATAACAAAATTACCCCCGCTATGAAACGGGGGTAATTAGGAGCGGTCAGACTCGGATTATTAGCTGTTCTTAGACTTTGCGTCGGCTGGCTCGGTAATAACCGAAGCTCGTGACCAATGCGCCAATGCCTAGGAAAGCAGCGATATCTTCGCCTGCACCTGTGTGTGGCAGCTCTGGAGGTGTGGGTGTGACTACACATCGTGTGTCACCTTCAGGTATACCGGGTTTACATTCTTTTGGTTTACAGACTTCAGTAACATCAACTTCGGCTGTGTCTTCTTTTGAACCACTGCCGGTTGTTGCTTTTGCAGTGTTAACAAGTTTGTTAAGACCACATACTGGCAAACTATCGTTAGCTGCAACTTGGCCGGTAAACTTGATGTAAGCATCACCAGCAGGCATGTAGCCACCGATGATGACACCGCCGGCTGTTACACCGTCAGCGACAGCTTTGGTGCCGTCAGAGTTGTGAAGAGCAGTGCTACCAGCAACGTAGGTTACGCCAGTTGGTAAGGTGTCTTTGATAACAACATCTGTCAATTGTGTGCCACCAGTGTTTTTGAAGTAAATCTGGTAATCAACTTTGTCGCCAGGGTTTACACTCACATTTTTCTTGAAAGTTTTGTCAGTTGCGTTGTTGACACGGACAGTCTTTTCAAGGCTAAAATCTGAAGAAGTTGCCTTAACTTTAAAGATGACGTAACCAGAATACTGGTAGCATCCTGGGATATTTCCATCCATTGTCTGGTAGCCAAGTTTAGCTCCAGCACCTACAACAGAGTCGGGTAGGGCAATACCATCAGTATGAACATTGTTGGTATATGTGGCTGAACCTGGTACGTAAGTCAAGTTGAAATCGTTACTACCGCTAAAAACAGCCTGATCCCAAATCTTGGTTGGTGAGGCGTTTGTAGCAGAAATGTAGCCGTCTACTTGGATTCGGTTTGCGGTTTGAGTTGGAACGTTAAACTGTGCGGTAACGTTATTTGCAACCAACTTTAAATTGTCAGCTGCATTGTTGTGAACATAGGCGCGAACATAGTATTCTTTGCCGTTAACAACGTTAATGTC
>Ga0209748_1001873_pt1 | contig 10342 bp, 11 predicted proteins | sample BarGraIncu00421A_FD_185490 | JGI IMG/M metagenome (GOLD analysis project Ga0209748, IMG submission 185490) | Arctic peat soil microbial communities from Barrow, Alaska - Barrow Graham LP Incubations 004-21A (SPAdes) (version 2) | ecosystem: Environmental > Terrestrial > Soil > Wetlands > Peat... | reverse complement strand
AAATATGACCACACGGGTCATATTTTTAATTTGGCGGAGAGGGTGAGATTCGAACTCACGGTACCATTGCTGGCACGGCAGTTTTCAAGACTGCTACCTTCAACCACTCGGTCACCTCTCCTTGTTGGCTATTAGCCTTGCAGCTCCATATCCAAACTTCCACATTCCAATTGCTAATTCTACCAGATACGGCCGTCTTATCCAAGAGTTTGTCTGGCAATTACTGCGACCCAAACATGTTCAGTCCCAGCATCGCGCAGAGTTTGCGAAGAGTATTTTATAGTCGCCCTAGTCGTTATAACATCATCAATTATCAAATAGGGCACCAAGGCGTCTAGCTCTCCACGAACTTCAAATGCCCGCTTGGCTTGTAGCTCACGTTTTTTTGCCGAGGCCTGTCGTTGCTTGGTGTTGGTTCTTCGCCTTAATAATTGCTCGCATTTCAAACCTCTAGCTTTTGCGACATAACGTGCAACTAGCAACATGTGATTATAGCCTCGTTCGCGGATGCGGACGGGAGTAGTAGGAACTGGTACAATTATAGTTTCCGGTGGCAATTCAGGTAAAACACTCACCAATAAATCACCAAGCTCAGTATGTGCCGAAATGGCCCGCTCGAACTTGTAAAGTCCGACTAATCGTTGCAGAATACCATATCTTTCGCCAACAGCCCAAACTCGTTCATAGGGCACATTACAAGTATTACATAGTCAGTGATTCAAAGTCGGCTTATTGCACGCAATGCAAACCATTTTTGACTCGCTAGTGATGTTATATTTACAATTAGCACATAACAAACAGCCTATTTTATCACACCCACAACAGTGGTGTGGAGCAATAATTGATAGGGTCTTGTCTAGCATTGTGTTTTTTACGTTTAACCGTCTTCTAACGTTGATTATACTGGATATGTTGGTTATAATGTGAGAGACTATTTGTCAATAGAGCCTAGAGAAAGTGGAGGATATCATGGCCCGTAAACAAAACGATGACTTACTAATTGAGGACGAGCTGACAGCAGCTTTCCTAAACGACGACGCAATATCAAACGAACCAACAGCTGCAGTTGCAGTTGAAGAGACTTGGGACGACTCAGAAGAGGAATTTCCAGGACAACTAGCTGTTGATGTTTATGAAACCGAGGACCGATTGGTTGTTAAAGCCCGCACAGCCGGCGTTAACAAAGAAGAACTAGATGTTAGCATCAGCGATGGCATCTTGACAATCAGCGGCACCCTAAGTAGTGGTGACGAAACTGATGCAACCAACTGGCATATCCAAGAATGCTACTGGGGCGAATTCAGTCGCACACTAGCACTTCCAGTCAGTGTCAAAGAAGACGATGTAGAAGCAGTCCTAAAAGACGGCGTACTGACAATCAAATTCAACAAGATTCGCCAAGAAGCTGCCAAGAAGATTCAAATCCAATAATCTTTCGTCAAACAAAAATAGAATACGGCCCAGAACATAGGGCCGTATTTTTATGGACAAAAAATACCCGCCAGTCGTAGGCGGGTATTTGACATTTTAATTCTATTTAGGTTGTTAGCTTGGTAATAACGAAGTTGACAATTGCGTAAGCCAGTATAGCAACGATTATGCCGACCACTGCGTACAGAATCGTGTTCTTGGCATCGGTAACTTGTTTAGTGTCACCACCAGATACGGTGTAACGAATACCACCATAAATTAGCATGATAACACTTAAAGCACCGACAATAAACAAGGCTGTATTAGTGATGCTCGCGAAAATACTAGTCGTACCAAATAGTGGTGTTGAACTACTGTTACCTGAAGCACAATCTGCTCCGCCCTGTGCAGTCAAATTTCCAGTGTCACAGCCAACAGCATACGCCCTGGTTGGCGCGACAAAACTCGCTACGAACGCCAACATAGGAACAAACAACAGTCCCGCAAGCATTACATTTAGTGTTTTTTTCATTTTATTGATTCCTTTCATTATTTCTTACTTCCTTTATAACAGATTATCGAATACTTGTTAAGTGCCAACGTGATTTTCCCTAGTTATTTTGGAAATATCTTTAGCACATAGTTGACTATGGCGTAGGAGCTAACAGCTACAATAAGGCCAACAACCGCGTAAAGTAGCGTATTCTTCGCTTTTGTAATTGAAGCCGAATCTCCGCCGGAAGTTGTGTAGAAAATACCAGCAAAAATTATAACAATTATTGATACTGCAGCCAGTATAAATAGTAGTCCATTCACCAGAGTCGTAATGAATGCGGGTAACTTGTCCGTTTTTGCATCTACACAAAGAGCCGATTTTGAATCAAGGTTGCATGCTTCGTCAGACGTAGTTGATGCACTGACAGTCACAGGCATCGCTGCCACAAAAATACCCAGCAACAAACCTAAAGTTAATACAAAATATTTTATTTTTCTCATTTAAATCTCCCCATTACAAATTGTGTGATACCGAACGCAAAAATAACACAAATCAAGCCTACAATGGCATAAAGGAGTGCATTCTTGGCCTGAGTAATCTTGGCTGGATCGTAAACTGCAGTTGTGAATGAATATCCTGCAATAATTATGACAACAATACAGATTATACCAGCCAAAAAGTAGGCGATATATAAACCATTATTTAGCAAATCAGCTGCCCAGACTTTTGGGATATTTATATCGTCGCGCGGGCCCGTACCGGAGCTTATTTTTGGTACTTGTGACAGGTAATATAATATATTCATCTTTATCCGCCCAATCTTCCTATTATGAAGTTTACAAATATAACCGCTGCAAAGGAAATTACCAGCCCAATTACTGCATCCAGCATCGTCATCCTAGCCTTGGCGGCATTATCAGGCTTTCCCTGACTAGTCATAAACAAAAATCCACCATATAGGGTAAAGATAGCTGAGATATAAATAACCGCCACAAGGGCAATTTCAACGACATTGAGCGCAATATGCCAAATAAAATTACTCAAACCATTCTTTCCAGTTGGGCTTTGAATTGCACATGGATCGTCCACCTTACCTGTTGCGTCTTTATGCGCATAGGTTAGGCCGTTGTACCACATAGGAAAACCTAGAAAACTTGAGGTGCAAGTTGACGGCGTAGCGTAAGCGGTCTGCGGCAAAACAGCGGCGGTTATAGCTCCACCAAGGCAAAAAACAATTAACAACGGCAACAACCAGTTTTTTATTCTCATGTGAATAATCCTCCTGGAATTAAGTAGTTCAAAAATGCCCACATAGCAACGTACAAGACAATCCCTAAGATGGTATTTGCGATAATTGCACGTGCTTTTTTGGTTTGTTCGACACTGCCACCAGAAGTTGTGTATAAGATGGACCCATATGCAACACCGCCTACTGCGGCTATGCCTACGCCAGCAGACAAGATGTTAATTACTAACATTAATATACCCCATACACCCCCATCTTCAACTGTCGGAGATGAGCCGTCACTACACTTATGACTTAACGAGTCGGGTGTTGATTTATCCTTGCAGCCCGTTTGAGGGCAGGAAATAACCGACGTATTAGCGCCACCACAGCTTGCTGCGGCAGCTGGTGTAGTAAAAACGAAGCCAAATATTCCTACAAAAAATGCGAGTGCTAATACTGTTTGTTTTATTTTCATACCTATCTATAAAATACGATAAAATTCACGAATCCGCAAGCCCCCACGAAACATGTGATGATCCGCTACGTTGCATTATTTTGAGTTTTAGTGTATAAATACAAATACTACTTAATCACTAGGAGAGCGTGCGGTTATGAAACAGCTTGAAAACCTCTCGAAGCCCATGGATGCAGAAAAAAAAGAAAAGAAAATCATGACGTCAAGACAGGCCGGTGTATTATTACTTGCTGGAGTTGCGCTGGCAAGCTCTTTAACTGTCGTAGGCTGTAGCGCAAAAAATACCGAAAATGTCATATCGGGCACAACAACTATTGAAGCCACGACAACCCCTAGCTCTAACAGCACAGCAACCTCTTCAGAAACTACTTCACAGTCTATAGAGGCTACTAAACCATACGAAAAATATACAAATGCCGTGGAGCAGTATATGCAAATGGATATTACGGAATTTAACAATCTTCCTCGAGAAGAAAGAATGTCTCCCGCCCAATATCTCGTTGACAGAACTGCTCAAATAGGCGCGTACGATGCGCTTTATAGACCAGTAGGTGGCAGCGAAAACGGTAGCATAAAGTATGCCCTCACTCCACATAATTCGAAGAAAAATGATGGCGGACAAGAAATACTAAATGGCTTCCTCTATAATCTTGAATGTTCTTATGCACAATTTACCCCTACTGATGATTATATAAAACCATTTGATTTTCTTTCTGGCCAAAAGGTTTTAAGTCTCGCTTTTTATAACGTTAATGAAGATACTTATCATACAAATTTTCTTACAGCAACCGTAGATTTTGAAAAAAAACTTAACGAGCCAATGGCCGGACAACTGAAAGACAAAGCAATCAGTTGCAGTGGCCTAAAGCATGGCCACGACACAGACAGTGGAGAAGCTGTTGAATACAAAGACGTTGTTTACGAGGTTGATAGCAACGGCAGCCCGTCTGTGAACTATGCAAGATATATATATCAGGAATTTGTCAGTTATGACCGTTCAAAAAAAGCCGACTGGCTCTTAGAGATGGTTGGGCCGTCAAGGGATGTTCTACTGAACAATAGCCACATACTTCCAAATTAGAATGTGCCCTTTGCCACAGTACCCCCACTATTGTTTATACGTGCTTCTCATGCTTAAATACTATGTAGCATGCGAAGGCTTGAAGTTGTTAATAAAACAAAAATCTTACTTATAATAGTAATACTTGCTTTGGTGGCGGTATTTATTAAATCCGCAAGTGTTGGCGCAGAGGTAGTAACTCTTCCTCCATACATGACCATGAATTCATCTGATAGGGCAATATCAGACGTATCTTACTATGCTTTGAAGGAATGCCTTACATACGGGCTACTACACGATGGGATAAATAGTGACCAATTAGAAGGTGCAAACGTTAGGTCTGGCACTTGGTTTACTAATGATTGGGTTATGGGCACCGGAAGAATGGTTGGCTCAATAGACAATGCCATTGGTTACTTTATGTTAAACCCTGCAGACGCAAATATGAAATGTGGCGATTCTGGACCGTGGATTACAGCCGTGTATACAGCGCCTTCAGGCTGGAACTACAGCGATATGATAACTGCGCTATGTACAACCACTGGCGCACAACGATACGACAAACCACGAGACAGAGGTTGCCCGTCTAACCCAGGGTTATTCACGGGCGCAGCTGATCACGCCCACGGATTAACGACAAATGCATTATCTGATGATGTTTTCTCTGCAGCTATTAAAAACAAGATTTATGGGGGGGTAGAGCCAAGCGCCATAAGGTCAAATGGTAGTGAAAAATCAAAAGCTACACAATATATAGAAGACCGTAGGGTGTTGTTCACTGGATGCATAGGCGACCCAGCGCCGGCCAAAGTAAGTAGCGGGGAAAGTGCAAATTATCTCTACAATGTTACTTTCGTAAACGGTGTGGGTCAATCTGAGCCAGACATGTTCTACGCCGGAGGAACATATGGTAAATCTAAAACAACTAAGGTTACTTACCTATCGGGAGCAACTGGTGGTAATGTTACAAAAACCTGTGGCGAACTCGAGACGTTGGTCAACGACAACTCAACGTCTTATAAAAATGTCTCGCTTGAGCTAGCAGCCCTAGGCCAATCTAATGAGCCAGGCATAGTCCCAAACGGCGCAGGCACAGGGGGCGGAGCCAGTGGTCCCTCGAATACTTGTGGCAGTACTGTTACTGGCATCGGCTGGCTAGTATGCCCAATTACAACTGCAGTTGTAGGGCTTAACGATGCGATTTGGAAATTAGCTTCAGACTTGCTAACGGTTAACCCCATAACCCAGCCTGGTGCTATTTATAATGCCTGGAATGCAATACGTAGTATCGCAAACGTACTGTTCGTTATATTCTTCCTTATAATAATATTTTCACAACTTACCGGTGCTGGGATTACTAACTACGGCATAAAGAAGCTACTACCGCGTTTAATTATCTGCGCAATCCTGGTAAATATCTCGTTCGTTGTCATCCAAATTGCCGTTGATCTTTCAAACATAGCCGGCATTGGTCTAAAAAACTTGTTAGATGGCATAGCAACACCGGCTCTGCCGACCTGGGGTAATTTATTTCAGGTGGCTTTCAATACAGTCGCAGCAAGTGCTATTGGTTTGGCTGCTTTCGTCATAGCTCCACAAGCTGCTTTGTTGTTATTATTGCCGATGGTTGTTATGGGTTTATTGGGGCTTATGGCAGCATTATTAACCCTGATATTCCGCCAAGCAATCATACCAATCCTCGCTATATTAGCACCTCTGGCACTCGTAGCGTACCTGCTACCAAATACAGAAAAATGGTTTAAAAAATGGCTTGATTTACTTTTGCCGATGTTGATGCTGTACCCATTGGCTGCGTTAGTTTTTGGTGGTGCAGGATTCGCTGCATCCCTGATTGTTGACGGGCACAAAGATAATTTCATCTTGAATTTAATCGGCATGATTGTTTTGACTGCTCCATTGTTCTCATTACCATTCCTTGCCAGACAAGGTGGATCAATACTAAAGACAGTACAAGGAGGACTAAGCAAGTTAGCCGAAAATGCGCGCGCGCCATTGAAAAACATGGCAAAAGAACGCTCAGACGCGGCGCAAGCCAATTACCTAGCTAACGGTCCGCAAACAAGGTTTGGTCAGCGACTCAATGAAATACCTGGAGTTGGCAGGGCGATTGGCTTTAACCGAAATCGTGCGAGAGCCGTTAACGAGCGAAAGATAAATCGAGCAAACGCGATGGAAGGCGATAAAGCCAAATTTGAAAAGCAAGTAAAAGAGAATACGACCGGTAACATGCGCGATGAACGCCCATTGCCTCCTACGGCTCAAGATCGTATAGACAGAAGAACCGGCATGGGAGCTTATATGTATGCTCATGAACAAAAAACAGATAACCAAGCCGCGGGTACTGAAGCCGAGAATCAATCAGGCCGAAGAGCTAGTGGTATGGCCGCGACTGATCGAGCGTCATTTGCCAAAGACGACGCTAAAAACGTTGAAAACGTAGCCATCCTCCGCCAGGGGAATGACCCTACGCACAGGGCGTTAAAGCGAACAATTCATGGTCTCGAGCAAGATGTATCAACACAAACACTACAGATCTCACATGAGGCAGACGTCACGGACGAAGGCAAGCAGCGCGTTGATGAATTAAACAAAGGCAACGTACAATCCACCATTGATAAACAAGATAGCGATATAAGAGTCGGGCATACTACAGAAGGCCAAGCTCTTAAAGCAGAGACAATCTCTGGTGGCAAACTGATTGGAATTCAAAACAACGACGCTGAAGTTGCCGTATCAGATACAGATGAAGGAAGAAGGCTTGACGAAGAAGTGGCGGCCGGCAAAGGGCAACTTGCCAACCAAGCTTCAGCGACCACGGAAAGGTTGGGTGAGACAGCCAGAGGAGTAAAAATTGCCGCTGACAAAGATGTTCTTCAAAAGCAAATAAAAAGCCAGGATGCAGCGGTTGCACACATGGTTGATAATTCTGCTCAGGGCAGAAGGCTTGACAAGCAGGCTGCTGCCGACGAAGACATAGCAAAAGCTGATACAAATAAGGCCAACACTCGCTACCTAAAAGATGACGCCTACGTAGGTATTAGGTCAGCCGCTGATGCTGCTGAGGCCAGTTCAAGGGCTGCACAAGATGAACGTTCACGAATCATAACACAAGTGTCATCAGGCTCTGTGGAAGGCACACTTGCTGGCGTCGGAGCTGGGATGGGCATGAGAACAATACATCAACTCCAACAAGCAAAACGTGCTTCAGATAAAGAGGCAACACTAACTGCTGGCGCCAACCGAGTGGCGAAAAAGGAATTCGCAAAGGAACTTGCCCCAGACTTAAAGGAGTACCACTCAGGTCAAAGTTACCGGGACGGTAAACTAAACCCAGACGGGTCTGCACATGAGGAAGTAGTCCCCTGGGATTTAGATGCGTCTGGTAACCCTACTATAGATAAAATGATAAAAATTATCCCATTCACAGACACGGCGTTGGAGATGCGGGGTATTGAGGGAATGTCTGGCACACTAAATGCCCAGGCTTCAGCTATTGCTGAGCTTAATAAGCAAGACGATCAAGACGTTGACTCTAGGTACGAATTGATTGGTCAATCGGCCACTACACCTGAAGATATGATAGCCGCAGCTACGGTTGAGTTCAACAGATCTGCCGGCTCGGGGGATAAGATTGGACTTCGTGCTGCTGGCCGACGTTTGGGAAAAGTAACCGGAAGTAGTGGTAAGGAAACGTTGCACAGACTATTAAGAGACATACCTAAGTCCGCCTTAACTGATCCTGCCACTTCTGGTGCCATCGCCCAACTAGAACAAGAACTTCTGAACAGTGGCATAAAGGACAGCGATGTCGCGATGGACAGTAAATCGTTAGATCACAAGACGCCCCTCGTTGAAATTGCCAAAAAACCTTCAATATATCACAAGTTAACCCAACAACAGCTCGCAACCCAGACCCCTCTATCACTTAGAAACGGTATAAGGGTCGCAAGATACGGCCCAGCAGGTTATGATGCGGCCGGTAACCCTCTTGGTGGCATTAATATTGAGACTGCAAGAGATGTTCTAGCGCACAAATCCGTTTTACAAATTAGCGACGATTCTGCTGCCATACTACAGGCTTACATAGACGGAAAAGCAATACCAGGCGAGGCGCTAGAGTCCACCGATCCTGCCACAGGCGCAAAGATCTACAATAACGACCTGGTCATAGTCGACCCAGTCACTCATGTAGCAACTACTGTAAGTAGATATGATAAGGATGACTCGATTTGGTAAAACGGGTTCGGTGTATTTTCTGGGCCACATAAGATAACCCGGCAATAATTATGGCACTCCCTATTTTACATAAATAGGATACCAGAGTAAGCGGTTGGGCTATACTATAAGCAGTATGGCGGTATACAAAGTTCCCCAAGATGTTGAGGCCGATGATAAATTAATCGTTATCGATTCAGCCGAGAGGCGATTGCATATTGCATAAAGTAACGCTCCAGCTTCTGGTCATCTGATTGCTGCGTCTTGTTAAAGATAGCAGACAAAAATGATTCTTTTGCTCGCAACACTTCTTTAGATTTTGGCGACTTATTTTTTATTAGCAATGATATTGTAGAATCAAACAGGTCTATCGCACGCTCGACAGCCTGCTGACAATCAGCCTCATCACCGCGTCGTTTGGCGCTAAAAGAACGCCCAACTTCACTGGAAATATTGCCCATTTGATCAAAAATGGTCATCTGTCCCCAGCGTTTTTTATCAACGGCATATAAGTTGGTCATTGTTTGATTTTATCTGATACTAAAGCAATTATCTGGTTGCGAACATCTTCATCTTCGATGCCGCGAGACATATTTTGCTGCCTCGGACGTATATTGATCATCGAATCAAATTCTATAAACTCGTCAGTGCCAAATTTTTCAGGATATAGATTTATGCCCCATAGATCATTTTGTACAGAACCGTTTTCCAGCAAATATTGTTCTGCGTCAACATGCATCTCAACATCTACGACTAGTGACCTTTTTTGAATGTCTACGACGCCTTTTACTAGATTTCCGTACATTCTTTGGGCCATGTCGGTTAATTCAGCTAACGTTATCGTATCCACTTGTTTCATGTAAATAGTATACCAGAGTGGGTGGGTGAGTTATACTATAAGCAGTATGGCGGTATATAAAGTTCCCCAAGATGTTGAGGCCGATGATAAATTAATCGGTCCGTTTAGCTTTCGCCAGTTTGTATATTTAGTGATTGTCTGTTTAGCGATTTTGTTGGCCTGGGGCCTGGCACAGTTATTCGTGCCATTGGCAATCATCCCTCTGCCAATCGTAGTATTTTTTGGCGCTTTGGCTTTACCGCTTCGCAAAGACCAGCCGATGGAAATATATATGGCGGCGATGGTTTCGTTTTATCTAAAGCCACACAGACGATTATGGGATCCAGACGGAATCGATTCATTGATTGAAATAACCGTTCCAAAAACTGTCGAAGTTCAACGTTCGAAAGGAATTTCAAAAAACGAAGCCGAACGTCGATTTAGCTACTTGGCGGAAATTGTTGATAGCCAGGGCTGGGCGGTTCGTGGCCCAGGCGTCCAGGCACCCGATAGCGCCTTAAATAGTGACGTTTACTTTGAAGCTCAACAAGTTCAGGATGTACTTGATAACGATAATTTTGTTGCACAATCTTTCATAA
>Ga0209748_1001866_pt1 | contig 10364 bp, 9 predicted proteins | sample BarGraIncu00421A_FD_185490 | JGI IMG/M metagenome (GOLD analysis project Ga0209748, IMG submission 185490) | Arctic peat soil microbial communities from Barrow, Alaska - Barrow Graham LP Incubations 004-21A (SPAdes) (version 2) | ecosystem: Environmental > Terrestrial > Soil > Wetlands > Peat... | reverse complement strand
GTCGGTCAGGATCACGTGGGCGCCGGGCGGCAGCAGGTCGAGCAGGTTCTCCATGCCGTCAACCAGCGCCGGCGCCAGCGACTCCATCCCCTCGACGGCGATGCCCTCGGCCACCTTGCCCAGCATGTCCGCGACCCCGGGAAGCTGCGTGGCAAGGACCGCAGCGCGCTCCCGGACGGCCTCGGTAAGCAGGATCTCGCGACACGGCGGGGCCCAGAGCCCATGCTCGGCAACCTCGAGGCTGCGCTGGTCCGCAACCTTGAACCAGCGGATCTCCTCGACAGTGTCACCCCAGAACTCGATCCGGAGAGGGTGCTGCTCGGTGGGTGAGAAGACGTCAAGGATGCCTCCCCGAACGGCGAACTCACCTCGGCGCTCGACCAGGTCGGTGCGCGTATACGCAGCGGCGACGAGCGCGTCGACAACCTTTTCGAGCGGCATCTCGTCGCCGGCCTTGAGCGCAACCGGCACCAGCTCCCCCAGCCCCTTGACCAGTGGCTGCAGCAAGGCGCGCACCGGAGCCACGACGACGTCCAGCGGCCCGTATGCCGTGTCGCTCGGGTCAGGATGGGTGAGCCGGCGCAAGACGGCCAACCGTCGGCCCACCGTGTCACTGCGAGGGCTCAGCCGCTCATGCGGCAGGGTCTCCCAGCTCGGGAAGTCGGCCACGACGTCCGCCGGCAGGAAACAGCGCAGGGCCGCAACCAGATCCTCGGCCTCACGCCCGGTGGCCGTCACCGCAAGGATCGGACGCCGGACGCTGCGGTCGTGAGCACCGGCCAGGGCGGCGATGAGCGGCGGGCGGGCGCCCACGGAGACAGCGATGTCCAGGACCTCGCGGGCGCCCCTGCCTGGGCCGGCCGGGGACGTCAGGAGGTCCCGCACTATCGGGTCGGTGACAAGGACATCGAGCAACGGGGTGAGGCTCATGAGGGGAATAGCTCCTGGCTGTGGGTCGACAACACAAACGCCCCATTGCGAAGAGCCAACGGGGTAGATCAACAGTTTAGGTCAGCAAGAGGGCCTGGTTTATCGGGAGTGCCACTCCTGCTGCGCGGCGACCAGACCCTCCGTCACGAGGCGTTCGACGGCGTCAGCAGCATCACTGATCAACAAGGGGACCTCGCTGCGCTCGGTGCTGGCGAAGTCGTGCAGCACGTAGTCCGCCGGATCCATCCGCCCTGGCGGACGGCCGATCCCGACCCGCACGCGCAGGTAGTCACGGGTGCCCACCGACTTGGTGATCGAACGCAGACCGTTGTGCCCGCCCTCGCCGCCACCCAGCTTGAGCCGCACCTCGGCGAAGGGGATGTCGAGATCGTCGTGAATCACGACGAGATTCTCGACCGGGACCTTGTAGAACGACAGCAGCCCGGCTACCGGCCCGCCGGACTCGTTCATGAAGGTCACCGGCTTGGCAATGATCGCCCGTTGCGCGTCGATCCTGACCTCTGCCGCGGCCGCCCGTGCCTTGTGGGAGCGCAGGCTCGCCCTTGTACGGGCAGCCAGCTCGTCCACGACCATGGCGCCCACGCTGTGCCGATGACCGGAGTACGCGGGTCCGGGGTTACCGAGTCCGACGATCAGCCACGGAGTCATCGCGTCCATTCCATCTAGGGGTAGGAACCGGTTGGCCCGGTCCTGACAATAGTCAGGTCCGGGCCGACCTCAGCAGACTCAGGCCTTTTCGTCCTCCGCGGCTGGCGCCTCAGCGGCAGTCTCGACGCCTTCACCCTCCGCGGCGGTGACGCCGCCACCGAGCTCTTCGAGCTCAGCGGCGATCTCGGCCTCGAGAGCCTCGGCAGAGATCGCCTGGGTGATGTTGACGATCAGAGACGCGACGTCGGTGAGCAGCTCGGCGCCCTTGGGCAGCACGAGGTCGGAGGCATGGATCTGGGTGCCGGCCGGCAGACCCTCGATCGAGACCTCGACGTTGTCCGGAATCTGGGTGGCCTCGACGGCCAGCTCCACGGTGTTGTTCTCGACCGAGACGACCGTCTCGACCGCGGCGACGCCCACGAGGTGGATGGGCACGTCAACGTGGACCTTCTCGCCCTTGCGGACGACAACCAGGTCAATGTGCTCGATGACCGGCCTGATCGGATCGCGCTGGACGTCCTTGGCCAGGGCCAGGTGGTCCTTGCCGTCGATCTCGATGGTCAGCAGGACGTTGGAGACCTTGAGTGCCAGCATCGTCTGGTGGCCGGGCAGGCTGATGTGGACAGGATCGGTGCCGTGGCCGTACATGACGGCGGGGATGTTGTGTTCGCGGCGAATGGTGCGGGCGGCACCCTTGCCGAACGAGGTGCGGGGTATGGCGACCAGTTTGTTCCTGGACGTGTCTGCTGACTTGGACTGAGGCATGGGGGACTCCTAGTGTTTGCCGATCCGTGCGCCGCTGAGTCCGACATGCACGGGTGTTCTTGGGGTGTTATCAGTACGGTGGGCCTCGACGCGGGGCGCGGCACGACGCGGGTAACCAGCGTGGCAAGCGCACTTCAGCCTGTGAAGAACCGGGCGTCTGGCGCCACCGCGTCGATCACGGAGCACTGCGACAAACTGACTCAAATCAGGCTGATTCAACTCAAATCAACATCAGTCATGCAGCGTCCCTCGCCGAGGCAACCCCGGAAGTCTAGGCGACCTGGCACGGCATACGAAATCCTGGACGGACTGCGACCAGCCAGACCAACGAAGAACGGAGGTCAGTCGGTCTGTTCGAAGAGGCTGGTGACCGAACCGTCCTCGAATACGGCGCGGATCGCCTGACTGAGCAGCGGGGCGATCGAGAGCTCGGTGAGCTTGTCGAAGTGGCGCTCGGAGGGGATCGGCAAGGTGTTGGTGACGATGACCTCGCGGGCGTGGCAGTTCTTGAGCCGGTCGACAGCCGGTCCGGACAGGATCGCGTGCGTAGCGGCAATGATGACGTCCGCGGCGCCCGCGGCGATCAGCGCATCAGCCGCTTTGGTGATCGTCCCGCCGGTGTCGATCATGTCGTCGACCAGGATGCAGGTGCGACCGGTGACCTCGCCGACAACGCGGTTGGCGACACTCTCGTTGGGCCGGGTGATGTCGCGAGTCTTGTGGATGAAGGCCAGAGGCGCCCCGCCCAGCCGCTTGGACCACTGCTCGGCGACCTTGATCCGCCCCGCGTCCGGCGAGACCACGGCCAGCCGTTCGGTGCCGTACTTCTTGCGCACGTACTTGGACAGGATGGGCAGCGCCACAAGGTGGTCGACCGGCCCGTCGAAATAACCCTGGATCTGGTCGGCGTGCAGGTCGACCGACATCAGCCGGTTGGCCCCTGCGGTCTTGAACAGGTCCGCGATGAGTCGCGCCGAGATCGGCTCGCGGCCACGATGCTTCTTGTCCTGGCGTGAGTAGCCGTAATACGGCATGACGACGGTGATCCGCTTGGCCGAGGCGCGCTTGAGCGCATCGACCATGAGCAGGTGCTCCATGATCCACTCGTTGACCGGAGCGGCGTGGCTCTGCAGGACGAAGGCGTCCGAGCCGCGAACCGACTCCTCGTAGCGGACATACATCTCGCTGTTGGCGAACTCGTAGGCCGAGGTGGGCACCAGGTTCGTGCCGAGCTGGTAAGCCACCTCTTCGGCGAGCTGGACGTTGGACCGACCGGAGAAGATCATGAGATTCTTCTCGGTCGCGCGCTTCAGGCCGTTCATGCGCTCGCGTTCCCTTCGGGGACGATGACGGAATCTTCGGGGACGACAGGCGAATCCCCACTGGCAGCAGCCGCCGCCTGCGCCGAGGCGGTACCTGCACGCTTTGCGTACACCCAACCGAGCAGATTGCGTTGCGGCGACACGTTGATAGCCAGAGCACCCGGTGGAACGTCCTTGCGGACGACGGTCCCCGCGCCGGTGTAGGCGCCGTCACCCACGGTAACCGGCGCGACGAACATGTTGTCCGATCCGGTGCGGCAATGGCTGCCGACGGTGGTGTGCATCTTGTTGACGCCGTCGTAGTTGACGAAGACGCTGGACGCGCCGATGTTGGAGTGCTCACCGATCGTCGCGTCCCCGACATAGGTGAGGTGCGGCACCTTGGATCCGGCGCCAATCTGGGCATTCTTGGTCTCGACGAAGGTGCCGATCTTGCCGTTCACGCCGAGCTCGGTGCCGGGACGCAGATACGAGAAGGGCCCGACCATGGCCCCTTCTCCGATGACGGCCAGGGACCCGTGCGTTCGTATGACGGTGGCGCCGCGCCCGATCGAGACGTCCGTGAGCGTGGTGTCGGGCCCGAGGACGACGTCGTCACCGATGGTGCTGGCACCGTGGATCTGGGTCTGCTGGTGGATGGTGATATCGCGCCCGAGCCTGACGTCGGCATCTATCCAGGTCGTGGCCGGGTCGACCACGGTCACTCCGGCACGCATCCAGCGCTCGACGATGCGGCGGTTGAGCTCGGCGCCGAGTCGCGACAGCTGGACGCGGTCGTTGACGCCCTCTGTCTGCCACAGGTCCTGGACCAGGTGTGCGCTCACCAGAAGGCCCTGGCTGCGGATGATAGCCAGCACGTCGGTGAGGTACTTCTCGCCCTGGACGTTGTCCGTGCCCACCTGGCTCAGCGCCGCGCGCAGGACCGCCGCGTCGAACGCATACAAACCGGAGTTGATCTCGGTGATCTCGCGCTGCGCGTCGGTGGCATCCTTCTGCTCCACGATGCCCGCCACGGAGCCGTCCCCCGCTCGCAGTATGCGTCCGTAGCCGAACGAGTCGGGCAACGTGGCGGTGATCACCGTGGCGGCGCTCCCGCTGGCGACATGCGCCTCGAGCAGTCCGTTCAGAGTCTCCGCTGAGAGCAGGGGCACGTCGCCGTTGGTCACCAGAATGGTTCCCTCAAGGCCTGCCGGCAGCGCCTCGAGCGCACACTCGGTGGCCCGGCCCGTGCCCTTGACCTCATCCTGGTCGACAACGACTGCGTCGGGATCGACAACCGCGATGTGTGCCGCGACGAGGTCACGGCCGTGGCGGACCACGATGGCCAGGTGCTGGGGGTCAACGCCTCGCGCCGCGGCAATCGCATGGGCCAGGAGGGTGCGTCCCCCGATGGCGTGCAGGACTTTGGGAGTGGCCGACTTCATCCTGGTGCCTTCGCCAGCGGCAAGGACGATGACAGCGGCCGGGCGGGGTGCAGTCACGCGATGAGCTCCTGAGGGTCGGAGTCGATGCATGCAGCCACACCCTGGCCGTTCCCGTCACGAAGGGACGGCGGGCTGCACTTCCTGAGGCAATCTTACCTGTCGTCCACCGGTGGTTCACCCGCGTGTGCGGCTGGGTCGGCCGTCATACCGATCGAAAGGCTCACCAGGCGTCCACTGCGTGCCGGGCTCGACCGACGTCATGTCGACGCCTGGACGAGGCAGTGAACCGCATCGGGCCCGAAGTGGTCGATACTTATTAGCACAACCACCATGCCTGCGGGTGCCTGCCGACACTGGAGAACCGATGCAACTGCACATCAGGAGAGTCGCTCTGGTCGACGGGCACGATAGATCCGAGGGCCAGCAGTGAGCGACGGCGATGCCCTGAAGTTCCATCAGGATCTGGCAGAGCAGATGATCATTGAGGTCCAGTCCTGGAACGAGTCCTCGGGTGCGGATCTTGAGGCGCTTCGCCAACTGGCCAGAAAGGCTGTGTTGCCGGAGATGCTCGCAAGCTTCCTCGCGGCTGCCGCAGCGGACAGCAGGACGCGAGTTGATGAGCTCCTGTTCGTTGTATGACACCCCTGGGACCGTCGTGAGACCCCTCACCTGATTCCACACGGTCGATCTTGATCGGCTCCCCGGGAAGGAATCGAACCTTCGTCGCTATTCCTGATTCAAAGTCAGGCGGGCCCTGCCAGCAGACCAACCGGGGAACGACCCGCCTTCGCGGACTCTGGCAAGGGTAGTGGACCGTGACGGCTGTCAGGGAATCACCGCAGAAGCCCGCCAACCTACGGTCAGGAAGGTTACGCTTGCGTAAGTTCAGTGAAACCGCCGCTGTCGATCCCCAGGAAGCAGACACCGTGAACCGGCCAAAGCACCAAGGTCTACGTTCGGACATGATGGCGTGGTGACCCAAGCACAGGAGATACCCGCGGCGACGATCTCCCGCGCCCGGATGACCGGCAAGCAGCGGCGTGAACAGCTCCTTGAAGTCGGCCGAAAACTGTTTGCGGACAAGGGTTTTGAGGCAACAACGGTCGAGGAGATCGCCGCCAAGGCCGGTGTCTCCAAGCCGGTCGTCTACGAACACTTCGGGGGCAAAGAGGGTCTGTATGCCGTGGTCGTCGACCGCGAGATCCGCTCGCTGCTCGACGGCATCACCGGGGCGCTCACCTCCGACGGTCATGCCCGCCGGCTCCTCGAACAAGCCGCGCTGGCCCTGCTGGACTACGTCGAGAACTCCACGGACGGCTTTCGGATCCTCGTGCGCGACTCGCCCGCCGGGCAGGCGACAGGGTCGTTCGCCAGCCTGCTCAGTGATGTGGCCAGCCAGGTCGAGTACATCCTGGCGGCCGAGTTCAAGCGCCAGAAACTGGACCCCAAGACCGCGCCGATCTATGCCCAGATGCTTGTCGGCATGGTGGCACTGACCGGTCAGTGGTGGATGGACTCGCGCAAGTTCAAAAAGGCCGACGTGGCCGCACACCTGGTCAACCTCGCCTGGAACGGCCTGGGCGGAATGGAGCCAAAACCCATCCTGCGCACCATCAAGAAATAGCCGCACCATCAAGAACAGCCCTGTCAGGCTGACGACCCCCCCAGAAGCCCGCGGACCTGCTTGATACCCACCTGCTCGAAATGCTCGTAGTGCTGCCCGACGCTGCCGAACCGCATAGGCATGCTGAGGCAGATGACCTCGTCGAAGCAGGACCGCAGACTCTGGCTGGTGCTCAGGGCGGCGACCGGCACCGCGAGGATGACCGGACCGGCGCCGGCGCCGCGCAGGACGCTTGCAGCGGCTCGTGCGGTCGCGCCGGTGGCAACACCATCGTCGACAACGATGGCCATCCGGCCGGTCACGTCGAGGGGATGCGTGGCCGGACGAAGTTCAGCCACCACGTCGTCGACCTCCTGCGAAGCCTTGCGAATCAAGGCATCCAGCTCGTCAGGCCCCACCCCGCTGGCTGCGACAACCTCATCATTGAGCACAACAGCACCGTGCTCACCGACGGCACCCAGCGCCAGCTCGGGCTGCCACGGCACGCCAATCTTGCGAACGACGAGCACATCCAGCGGAACGCCCAAGGCGTCGGCCACCAGCGCGGCGACAGGGACACCACCCCGAGGCAGACCCAGCACGATGCAACCAGCCACCACTGCCGAGCCGGCAGGGTCCGCCAGCCGGCTGGAGACGAGCTCCGCCAAAAGGCGCCCAGCATCTTTCCGGTCCCGGAACATCCCCCAAGTCTGCACCTGAGCGCCCTGTCATATCGGCGATGATCGCTGTCAATCACGCCCTTCCTTCTTCTGGGCCACCGCGAAGATCCGGCGGAAGGGAAAGACCGTGCCGAACGGCTGGCGCGGATAGGCCTGCAACAACGCCTTGCCGTATGCCGCGACAAAGTCGGCACGCTCGCCCTCGTCCTTGAGCACCCCGAGCACCGGGAGCAGGGCGGTGCCCTTGGTCCACTCCAGCACCGGCCCGTCCTGGAGTGCGTCAGGATCGAGGATCTGTTGGTAGGTGGTCTCCCACACATCGACGTCACACCCGATACCGGCCAGCAGGAAGAGGTACACCGCGGGCTCACTGACTGCCTCACCTCGCCCCAGGCACGGCAGGAGCTCTCCGGCGCGAGGCGACTTCGCGGCCACGTCGCGCAGCAGGGTGTGCGAAGGCGCGTTGAAGTTGCCTGGCACCTGCATCGCGAACCAGCCACCCGGCGCGAGTGCTGCGATCCAGCCGGGGATGAGCCGCGGGTGGGAAGGCACCCATTGCAGCAACGAGTTGGAGATGATGACATCTATCGGTGCGCCCAGAGACGCCGGATCCCAGGACTCGACGTCGGCGAGCACCCACTCGACCAGGTCGCCGGAGTCACTGCGTCTCGCCTGATCGAGCATCTCGGCGGACAGGTCGACGCCGATGATCCGCGCCCGCGGCCACCGCCTCGAAAGCTCGAGGGTATGGGTGCCAGACCCACAACCCAGGTCCACCACGATCTCTGGGCTGCCCGCACCCACCCTCGACGTCAGGTCCGCGAACGGGCGTCGCCGGTGGTCGCTGAATTTCTCGTACTGCTCCGGGTTCCACATCTGTGCCACCGTTGCCGCCTTCCAAGATCTCTTGATATCAAGATACCTACTGCTAGGCTTTCTTCATGTCCGCCGCGCCCACCGATGAGGTCGACCGTATCGTCGATGCGTGGCGGCGCGAGCGACCAGACCTCGACATCGCGCCACTGGCAATCCTCTCGCGCGTCCTGCGACTCGCCCGGCACCTCGACCTGGCCCGCGGATCGGCCTTCGCCGAGCACGACCTCGAGGGCTGGGGTTTCGACGTCCTGTCCGCGCTGAGACGAGAGGGCCCGCCGTACGAGCTCTCCCCCGGACAGCTGGTCGCCCAGACGCTGGTGACCAGCGGGACCATGACCAACCGTGTCGACCGGCTCGCCGCTCGCGGCCTGGTCAGTCGCGGTCCCGACCCCAGCGACCGGCGCGGCGTCAAGGTGAGGCTGACCACCGCGGGCCGTGCCGTTGTCGATGCCGCCATGGCCGACCTGCTCGACCGCGAGCGCATCCTGCTCAATCAGCTGCCGGCGTCGGAGCGAGAGCATCTCGCCGAGCTCCTGCGTCGGCTCCTGTCGCCGTTCGAACCCTGATACCCCGCACGATCCCTAGGTTTGCGGGGGAAAGTCGAGCACAGTCCCTAGGTTTGCGGAGTTGGTCAGCCGATGATCTCGGCGACCGAAAGCCACTCCAGCTCAAGGGTCTCGCGCTCGTCCAGGATGGCCCGCAGCGTGTTGTTGAGCGCCAGCACCGCGGTGTGGTCGGCCGCCTTGGCCGCCATCTCGACGTGAATCCGGTCCTCCTGGGCAGCGAGCTTGGCCAGCTGGCGGTCGATCCGGTTCAGGTCCTTCTTCGCCTCACGAAGGTCGGCGGCCGACTGCCGCGACGCCGAGGCCCCAGCCGCAGGCGAAGAGGCAGCAGACACGCGGGCGCCAGCGGAATTGGCGGAGCCCGCCGTGGCCGCTGAGGACGCGCGGGCGGCGTGACGCAGGTCGAGATACTGCTCGACCCCGCCCGGCAGGTCCCGAACGGCCCCATCGCCCAGCAGCGCAACCTGCCGGTCGCACATACGTTCCAGCAGGTAGCGGTCGTGGGAGACAACCAGCAGGGTCCCGGCCCAACCGTCAAGAACGTCCTCCATGGACGTCAGCGTCTCGATGTCGAGGTCGTTGGTCGGCTCGTCCAGGATCAACACGTTGGGCTCGGCCATGAGCAACCGCAGGAACTGCAACCGTCGGCGCTCGCCACCTGAAAGGTCACTGACCCGGGTCTGTTGACGCCCGCCACTGAAGCCCAGCCGCTTGGCGAGCTGGCTGGCGCTGACCTCCTTGTCACCCAGGCGGGTGTACTGCTTGACGTCCTCGATGGCCTCGATGACACGCCAGTCGGCGAACTTCTCGAGCTCGCGGACCTCCTGGGTCAGATAAGCCATCGACACGGTCTTGCCGACCTTGCGCTTGCCTGCGGACAGCGCAATGTCCCCGAAGATCGCCCGCATCAGGGTGGACTTGCCGGAACCGTTGACGCCGACGATGCCGATGCGGTCGCCCGGTGCGAGTCGCCAGGTCACCCGGTCGAGCAGGCGCCGCTCACCGAAGGCCACGGTGGCGTCGATGAGGTCGACGACGTCCTTGCCGAGCCGGGTCGTGGCAAAACGGACCAACGACACATCATCACGGGGGGCCGGCTCGTCGGCGATCAGCTCGTTGGCCGCATCGATCCGGAACTTCGGCTTGGTCGAGCGTGCCTGTGCACCGCGGCGCAGCCAGGCCAGCTCCTTGCGGATCAGGTTGCTGCGACGCTCCTCGGTGACCTCTGCCACCCGGTCGCGCTCGGCCTTGGCAAGCACGTATGCCGCGTAGCCACCCTCGTAGGAGCTCACCCCGCCGTCGACGACCTCCCAGGTCGTGGTGGCCACCTCGTCCAGGAACCAGCGATCGTGGGTGACCACCACGACGGCGGTGCCATCACGGGTACGCCGGGTGGCCAGGTGGTCGGCCAGCCACGCCACCCCCTCGACGTCGAGGTGGTTGGTCGGCTCGTCCAGCAGCAGCAGGTCGGGATCGGCCGCCAGCAGAGCGGCGAGCGCCAGCCGGCGACGCTCACCACCGGACAAGGGGCC
>Ga0209748_1001863_pt1 | contig 10368 bp, 14 predicted proteins | sample BarGraIncu00421A_FD_185490 | JGI IMG/M metagenome (GOLD analysis project Ga0209748, IMG submission 185490) | Arctic peat soil microbial communities from Barrow, Alaska - Barrow Graham LP Incubations 004-21A (SPAdes) (version 2) | ecosystem: Environmental > Terrestrial > Soil > Wetlands > Peat... | reverse complement strand
TTTGAGCATGGTTATATATAAGTAATGAAGGGTTTAGAATCCAAAACTGTTTAGAAACATATTGCCTTGATAATTGTTAAAGTATTGCATCAAAAGTAATATTTTTTGTTGAGTAACTTTTTTGTTCCATTATAAAGCAATCTATTGCAGGATAAAGAAAAAATATACAGTTACAATCTGGTTTATAATGGTATCCCGATGCCATTTGTGATCAAGACCATGGAGGAGATCGATGAGGAGGCAGGAGGCATAGCTGACAACCCCCACCGGCATAATTATTATACCATCATCTGGTCGATAACAGCAACCGGAAAACACATTATCGATTTCAATGAGTATAACATAGAATCCTACTCGATCTTTTTTGTAAGTCCCGATCAAGTCCATCAGATCATTACCGACCCGAAACCTACAGGATATGTCATTCTCTTTACTCCTGAATTCCTTGAAAAGAACAGCATCCGCAACGATTTCATTGCCAATCTGAAACTGTTTAAGAAGAGTGATGAAACTCCACCTCTTCAGCCATCCGGTCATATGATCAAAACACTGAAACCCTTTGCTGAACAGATGCTGGATGCATTTCATAACAAGGGTGATATGTATATGGAATCTATAGGGGCTTATCTAAAATTGTTTCTGATTGAATGCAACGGACACTGCTCATTGTTTCCGGGTAGCAATACCCAAATCATTGAGGTTGGTAAGACAATCGTGAAAAACTTCAAAACCATAGTAGAGCAAAATTATAACCGCTCACATCAGGTCAAGTTTTATGCAGACTCTCTGAACGTGACCCCAAATTATCTGAATGAGGTGATTAAATCTTCTATCAATGTCTCTGCCAAGGATTTTATTCAGAACAGACTTATCCTCGAAGCCAAACGAATGATTATATTTACAGAGAAAAGCGGTAAAGAAATAGGATTCGATCTGGGCTTCGATGACCCCTCTCATTTTAGTAAGTTTTTTAAAAGCAATACGGGCCAGTCTCTTCAGGATTTCAAGCAAAGTATATCAATATAGGGACAGGTCGCGACCTGTCCCTACCTAATTGAAAGGCAAATTAGATCAATTGCCTTGATTTGTACCAGCGATACCTTAATTTATCCATTTCACACTCCTGTGGGCTGCTCTACCTTTGTCCCATCAAATTAATCATTCAATTTAAACCAACAATTTTAAAACATAACAATGGAAACTTTAGTGAAAACAAAATGGGGTCTTGATGCAGCGCATAGCGAAATCGCTTTCAAAGTAAAACATTTAATGATCAGCAATGTAAAAGGCACTTTCAAAGAATTTGATGCCAGTATTTTTACTGCCGGAGAAGACTTCATGACTTCAGAAATAGACTTCTGGCTGAATCCTGCTTCTATTGAAACAGGTGCAGCCGACCGTGATGCTCACCTTAAGAGTGCAGACTTCTTTGATGTAGAAAACCACAAACAGATCACTTTCATTGGCAGTACGTATGAAAAAGTTGATAAAGACAGTTACACACTATATGGCGCCCTAACTATCAAAGGCATAACCAAACAAATCAAACTTGATGTGGAATTCGGTGGTGTAATGAAAGATCCATGGGGTAACGAAAAAGCAGGCTTCACGATCAATGGAAAAATCAACCGTAAGGATTGGGGTCTAAACTGGAATTCAGCACTGGAAGCAGGCGGAGTGCTTGTAGGCGAGGAAATCAAAATAAGTTGTGAAGTAGAATTGCTCAAACAATCATGATCACTTTAACCTTTAACCTTTTCGCTTTAACCTTTTAAAAAATGGTACACACAGTTCTTCATAAAGCAGAATCCCGTGGCCATGCAAATCATGGGTGGCTTGACAGCAAACATACTTTCAGTTTTGCAAACTACTATGATCCTGAACGCATGCATTTTGGCGCTCTTCGCGTATTAAATGATGATACAATAGAAGGTGGCATGGGCTTTGGAAAGCACCCACACGACAACATGGAAATCATTTCCATCCCGCTTGAAGGTGCGCTCGAACACAAAGACAGCATGGATAATGTATCGGTCATTGAATATGGCGACATACAGGTAATGAGTGCCGGTACAGGGATCTTTCATAGCGAATTCAACAAGAACCGAAACAAAAAAGGGAAGTTTCTTCAGATCTGGGTGATGCCCAACAAGAAGAATGTGACTCCCCGTTATGATCAGATCACTCTAAATATTGCCGATCGTCACAATAAACTACAACAGATACTCTCTCCCAGTCCTGATGATGAAGGGGTCTGGATCTACCAAAACGCATGGTTTCATTTGGGACAATTCGATAAGGGAGTGAGTGCAGACTACACAATAAAGGCAAAAGGAAACGGAGTCTATGCATTTATCCTGAGTGGCGATGTCACTATAAACGGACAGCAACTGAACCCCCGTGATGGATTTGGAATATGGGATACAGACAAGATCTCTATACTAGCCGATAGCGATGCAGAGTTCCTGTTGATGGATGTACCAATGGCTTTCTAAAAAGTTATTTTATCCCCTCTTGCTGATCTCCATTAAGACTTCCCTGTTCTTAATGGAGATACTCTTTTCATCCAAAATGATGATTCCATCCTTTTCGAATGTTTTAAGTAATTTGACAGTGCTTTCTGTAGATATTCCTGCAAAGTCAGCAATATCCCGACGTGAAAGCAGCGTGAATACATCGTCCATCCCGTCATTGACGCTGTCGATGTAAAGTAAGGCATCCGCCAGACGACCATTCATCTGTTTGTAGGTAAGGTTGCGGATAGTATCATACAACAAAGTATTATGGTCACAGTAGCGACGGATAATGGAATAGGCAAACATCCCGTTTTGTTGTACCAGTTTTGCCAATGCTGATTTCTCAATGATAAATACCTTGGTATCGGTCAATGCTACAACAGAGTAGTTAAAAGTACTTTTTCCAAACACAGCAGATAATCCAACAAATTCTCCGGGACGAATGATCCTCAGATTCATTTGTTTAGAAGCCTCACCTTCAAGGTGTTGTTTTGATAAGCCTTCAAGAACAAACAAAACATATGAAGCAAAGGCACCCTGTTTGGTCAGGTTTTCACCTTTTCTGAACAATACCTGAGTCTTACTGGCCTGTACCAATTCTATTTCTTCTGGTGTGAGCAGCTGAAAACATGGAGCCTGAATATCGCAGACAAATTCCTGGTCTGTTTCTGAGATGGTTTTCATTATTGAGATTGTATAGTGAATAATACCGCTGCAAAGTTAGTACTAAATCAACAAATAAGTTGAGGTACTTCAACCTGAAGGTTGTTATGTTGTTCATTGTAAATGTAATATTTCCTGTTTTATAGTGTAATTTTGTTTCTAGAAAAGATCAGGGGTGTAATTCATTATTTTCTTTTGTCCGTAGGCCATGAATGTCAATAGAATTATGATTTCTCTAGATTTTTACTTTTGTCCGTAGGACATAAATGTCAATAGAATTATGATTTCTCTTGACTTTTGTCCGTAGGACATCAACTTTAAAGGCCTTACATTCTTTTATTTGTATCTTCACATATAAATATTAATACTTATGAAACCGAATCAATTTATTATCGAAGAAACCAGCAATTATGATTTTAACAATACTGTTGAAAAGCTTGTCGCTGAAGCCCAACGAAGGGGATGGAATGTGCCATTTGTTCATGATATGCAACAATCACTGGCTAAATCGGGTAAATCAGTAAACCCGGTTAAAGTTCTTGAGATATGCAAACCAGAATATTCAGGACAGATGTTGGAACTCAATGACGAAAGGATTATTTCTGTGATGATGCCTTGCCGTATTTCTGTCTATGAAAAGGAAGACGGTAAGACATATATTGCACTTGTCAATGCAGGTGATATGGCATCAGGAATGCCGGATAATATAGCAGCAGTTCTAAAGTCATCAGCTGCTGAATCATTAGAAATAGTAAAAACAGTGACTGACTAAAAAAAAATGAGTGAATTTGACAGCAGGGCTGAGGACTGGGATAAGAACCAGATGCATCTTAGACGTTCAGAGGCTATAGCAACTGAATTGATCAATAGGATACCCACAACCGATAAAATGACCGTCCTCGAATATGGTGCCGGAACAGGTTTACTGAGTTTTATTATGAAAGACTTGTTTGCCGAGATCGTGATGATGGATAATTCTAAGGAGATGATCAGGGTCACAGAAACCAAGATCTCAGAATCCGGAAACAAGAACATGAAAGCCGTTTGGATTAATCTCGAAAAGGATGATTACAACGGTCAGTTTGATATTGTTTATACCCAGATGGTACTTCATCACGTTGATGACATTGATCTGATCTTCAATAAATTTAAAGCTTTAATTAAACCGGGAGGTTATCTGGCAATTGCTGATTTATATACCGAAGATGGTTCTTTTCATGGTGATGGATTTACTGGTCACCAAGGATTCGATGTAGATCAACTTACCCGAAAATTGGAAATAAAAGGCTTCAGAAATATTGTCACAAAACCTTGTTTTACTATTCATCGTGAAAATGAAAAGGGAGAATTTAAAGATTATCCGGTATTTCTTTTAACGGCAGTCAGAAATTAAGGCAATATCAAATAAAAACTTGTTTTAGATCAACTCAAAAGTTGTGATATCTGACGCATATTCTCAAAAAAAACTCTGTTACGGCAGTATCTTTGCACCATTAAATAAAGAATATCATGAAACACAATGTAAATACAAACTGGAAGGGTAACATGAAGTTTGACTCACTTGTCAGTGGGCATCATGTCATCATGGATGCAGGTACTGCAGGTGGAGGTGAAGACCAGGGACCCCGTCCAAAAGAACTCATGCTATCTGCCCTGGCAGGATGCACCGGAATGGATGTTGTTTCAATTCTGAAGAAAATGAGAGTTGAGCTCGACAACTTTAATGTCAATATTGAAGCCGAAATGACAGAAGAGCATCCAAAACATTATACTGCAATGCATATCATATACGAGTTCACAGGAAATGATCTGCCGATGGATAAACTTGAAAAAGCTGTAAAACTATCCCAGGATCAGTATTGCGGTGTCTCTTTTATGTATAAGAAAGCAATGGAAATCACCTTTGAAATCAAAGTAATCTCCTCAATATAACATAGAAGGGGTGAAATGATTATAGCACTCGAAGGGGTGACATAATTTAACCGATAATAAAAAAAATAATGGAAGATATAAATAACAACCTAACAACTGAAGAACCCATCAAGGTACAACCCTTACTCAAATCCTGGTCTTTCTGGAGACCATTTCTTGGGATAGTACTAGGGGGAGCTGCCGGTGTTTTGTATTACTTTTTGGTTGGGTGTTCATCAGGTACTTGCCCACTTACCAGTAATATATTTAGTACGGCAATTACTGGAGGCGTATTTGGTTTAATCATAACCAGCAGCCCCTGTGCCCGTTCAAAATGTTAAAAAAAATAGATAAAATGGATTTAACAGCAATAAACAATCGTTATACAGAACTGGCCGAATCAACATGTTGCCTTTCCTGCGGAGGTGCCATCGATCACTCTCAGCCACAACCCGGTGAGGTTTGTGTTGACCTGGGAAGTGGGAGAGGAACCGATGCAATAAGACTTGCCGATATTGTTGGAGCCGAAGGTTTTGTTTACGGTATCGATATTTCAGATGGCATGATTAATAAGGCCATTAGAACCGCTGAAAACCTTGGTATAAAGAATGTCAGCTTTCTACAATCTCCTCTTGAAAAGATAAAGGTTGATGACAATATTGTCGATCTCGTCATTTCTAATTGCACAATTAATCACGCCTCCGATAAACAGGCTGTATGGAACGAAGTGTTCCGCATCCTTAAAAATGGAGGGAGATTCATTGTAAGTGATATCTATGCACCCAATCCTATTCCGGATGAATACAGAAATGACCCTGTAGCCATTGCCGAATGCTGGGCCGGTTCTGTAACACGCGAAGAGTATCTCGACCAGCTTGCAAAAGCAGGATTTACATCAGTGCGTATTGTTGAAGAATCAACACCATATGAAAAAGGAAAAACCATGGTTGCCAGCTGGACACTTGAAGGCTTTAAACCGGCTTCCTGCTGCAGTTGTGGTTGTTAATCAAAGGAGTAAAATATTATTTATCAAAACTAATATATATAAATTATGACAAGTTTAATTAAGAAGAAAAAAAACGAAACCAAAAAGGTTGCTCAGTGCTGTGCAAAGACGTCGAAAACCATTGTTGGTTGCCACGACTAATAAGATCATTTCTCTGCAATAATTATTTCACCTCTTCGGGGTTCACAATGGAATTCTATGATTGCTATAATAATATCACCCCTTCGGGGTTTTTCTTCAATCCCGAAGGGATGGAATTATTATAGCAAAACAAATGATTGTAAACGAACCCTGAAGGGGTGAAAGTATTTTTTTAAAAAATATATCATTGATTTTAAAAGAATTAAATGAAATATTCAAAATATAACATATTATCCAAGGTCCGCGATTCGGAAAAGTATTTTATCGTCAATCAGCTCTCCGGCAATGTTGATATCCTAACTCCTGAAGAAGCCCTGAAAATAAAATCTCTTCAATTCTCTGACATCATTCCTGACCGTCACTTCTATAATGAGATGGTTGAAAAAGGCTATTTCACAGATGAGAAAGAGGAAGCCGGCTTATATCGCAGGAAGTATCTCGATTTCATAGATTCCCGCGATACCGATGAAATTCAGCTTTTCTTTGTTCCCAACTACAGCTGCAACTTCTCATGTACCTATTGCTATCAGGATCAATACAGCAATCCAAACCAGGAACTTGATTTCAAGATGGTGGATGCATTTTTCGCTTATGTACAATCAGAGTTTGCCGGACGAAATAAATACATCACAGTCTTTGGGGGCGAACCTCTTTTGGGCAGTCCGAAACAAAAAGAACTAGTCACTTATCTGCTGAACAAAGCAGGTACTGCAAAACTCGATGTATGCTTTGTTACCAATGGCTACACGCTTGTCGATTACATTGAAATCCTCAGGTTAGGACGGATCCATGAGATTCAGGTCACCCTCGACGGTACAGAGGAGATCCATAATAAACGACGCTTCCTGAAAGGGGGAGCCGGAAGCTTTGAAAAGATTGTAAAAGGAATTGATCAATGCATTGAAAACAATATCACCGTCAACCTGCGCATGGTGATTGACAAAGAAAACATCAATGATCTACCCGACTTTGCAACATTTGTCATCAACAAGGGATGGACCAAAAGCCCCTATTTTAAGAGTCAGATTGGTCGCAATTATGAATTACACCATTGCCAGTCCTCTCCCGATAAGTTGTTTGACAGGATTTCGCTGTATGAATCCATTTTCGAACTTACCCGTCAGTATCCGCATATTCTTGAATTCTATAAACCGGCTTACTCAGTTGCTAAGTTCCTTTCTGAGAACGGAGAGCTGCCGGAGCCTTTGTTCGATGCCTGTCCTGCCTGTAAAACAGAGTGGGCCTTCGATTACACCGGACATATATTTCCATGTACTGCAACGGTTGGTAAAGCCGATGAGTCCCTGGGGACATTTTATCCGGAAATAACACGTAAAGATGACCTGATCTCGAAATGGGAGATGCGCGATATTACAGCCATTCACGATTGCAAAGATTGCAGTGTCCAGCTTGCCTGTGGAGGTGGTTGCGGTTCTGTTGCTAAAAACAATAACGGCACCATCTGTTCAACAGATTGCCGACCAATCAAATCATTGCTTGAACTAGGTTTTGCCGCTTATTTTGAAAATGAAGTAAAAAATTAAATATGAAAGAGATCACTGCAAATGAATTCGAACAGGAAGTACTAAAAGGTGGGAAAGTAGTCCTCGATTTCTACTCCACCGAATGCCCCCCCTGCGAAGCCGTAGCCCCAAAATTTGAAGGCTTAGCTAAACTCTACGGTAATGATATCAAATTCCTGAAGATCTACCGTCAACAGAACCGAGAACTCGCCGACCAATTGGGCGTTAAATCTTCTCCAACACTTATATTTTTTGATGAAGGTAAAGAAGTAGCTACAAGATTCAGCGGTGCCATCAAACGTAGCGATATCATTCACAGTCTCGATAGCATGTTACCGGCAGAAAAAGTCAAGACCATAAAGTCTCACCTGAAGCCATTTGTTTCCGATTATGATGTTATCATTCTAGGCGCCGGTCCCGGTGGACTCACTGCAGGACTATACCTCTGTCAGGCAAAAATAAACACCGTACTGATTGATATTGCCCTTCCCGGAGGACAAGTGTCAACAACGCATGAAGTATCGAATTACCCCGGTTTTATTGAGCCCCAGGCCGGTTATATGCTCTCTCACAACATGAGTGAGCAGACCAAACTCTGCGGAACTGCATACAAGGTTGCAGTCGATATCACCAAGGTAGATCTCGATAAAAAAGAGGTCGTCATTGATGAATATGAAACTGTACGTGCGAAGAAAATCATCATTGCAACCGGCACAATGCCCAATCTTACAGGTGCTCCCGGAGAGAAAGAACTGAAAGGCAAAGGTGTTTCTTATTGTGCAACCTGTGATGCCAAATATTTTGGCGATAAGGAAGTCGTTGTAATCGGTGGAGGTAACTCAGCCGTTGAAGAATCCGACTTTATCAGCAAGTTTGCCAGCAAGATCACCATGGTCCATCAGTTCGATAAGTTCACCTCCAATAAAACAGCCCAGGATAAGATCTTCAATAACCCGAAAATCAGCACCCTCTTCGAACACGAACCCCGTTCATTTACACGTGAAGGCGACAAGATGATCACCGAAGTTGAGGACCTGAAGACAAAAGAGCGCAAGAAACTCATCAGCGATGGCGTCTTTATCTTTATCGGGATGAAGCCCAATGTTGAACTGTTCAAAAACAAACTGACCCTCGACAAATGGGGTTATATCAAGACCAATGAAGACATGCAGACCAATATCCCCGGTATCTACGCAGTTGGCGACGTAATCAGCAAGAAATACCGACAGATCACAACAGCAGTTGCAGATGGAACAATAGCAGCCATCGCCATTGCCAAAGAAATGCACTAAAGAGAATCTTTCAAATAGGATTAGCTGCTGAGGATTACAAATCCTCAGCAGCTAATTTTTTAGACAACCCAATATACCTACATCAACTTTTCCCGAACACGATTGTTTATTTCCGAATCACTCATTCCTTTTATCAAGACTAATTGTCCTTTCATTTCGATTTAATTTTAAAAACGTTATAAAATTGAGAAGTATCTGGAAAATAATAACTCTTGTGTTTTTCACTGCAGGCTTACTGTTGAGTATCTCCTGTAATAAAAAATACCTGACTCAGAATCCACAATTACAAACCATTTCTCTCAGTGAACAACTTAAATCGTTCACTCTGTACACTATTCCCAAAGATTCCTTCTATTCAGATAAATCCGCCTATAAAGTCTTTACTTACGACTCATTGAAATTCATTTCCTGCTTTGATAATTCAGCTATTTATCAGACCAAAGACCCGGTAAACCAGCTTGATATCAATAAATTATATGGATTTTCAGATAACCAGACTTTCCATCAGTACTACAGCGCACGTTTTGGCTGGCGATGGAGCAATGATAGTTTACGTCTTTTTGGATACTGCTATAACAATGCTGTCCGAAGCTTTGTAGAACTGTGTACAACCAAAGTCAATAAATTAGGCACCTGTGTAATCGCTATAAAAAATGGGAACTACCTGTTTCGTGTAAATGGCAGAATTAAAGGAACAATCCCCCGTGCTGCAATGCTTCCCAAACCCTATGGGTATATGCTCTATCCATATTTCGGTGGGACAGAGCCTGCACCCCACATCGTAAAAATCTATATCAAGGAGATTCATTGATTAAAATTTTTTTAATTTTTTTAAAAAAATATTCATTACACACTTTTTTATTATACCTTTGTTTCGTAATTAGCCGAAATACTAAACATGACTGTCCCAAAGAAACAATATTATACCGAATCACAAGAGCGCATGGCACGTTATGCCAAGGCCCTGGGCCATCCTGTACGGGTTTTCATCATGGGTTATCTCCTGAAGAACACCAACAAATGCTGCTATAGTGGCGACATGGCCGAAGAGCTTCCGATAGCCCGTTCAACCCTTTCTCAGCACCTGAGCGAACTCAAAGATGCAGGACTGATCCAGGGAGAGATCAACGCACCCTACATCAAGTATTGCGTCAACAGAGAGAACTGGACCGAGGCCGAAAAGATCTTCGGGGAGTTCTTTCAGAATAAAATTTAATACTGTTAATTTTTAAAATATAAAATTTATGAAAACTTCAAATTTGTCCATAGGACATTAATGACAATAGAAAAGAAATTCCCCCTCTTCTTTTGCCGTA
>Ga0209748_1001862_pt1 | contig 10370 bp, 13 predicted proteins | sample BarGraIncu00421A_FD_185490 | JGI IMG/M metagenome (GOLD analysis project Ga0209748, IMG submission 185490) | Arctic peat soil microbial communities from Barrow, Alaska - Barrow Graham LP Incubations 004-21A (SPAdes) (version 2) | ecosystem: Environmental > Terrestrial > Soil > Wetlands > Peat... | reverse complement strand
GGTACCGCGAATTCTTCAAGACGAAAACCGAACGTCTGGCGCGGAACTTTGAGCGCGACGCCCAGGAAGCGGACGCCGACGACGAGATCATCTACGAATAAAACCGGCGCCCCCGGAGATGCGGCCTCGGATGCGTCTCCGGGGGCCGGCCCCATCACGCCATCACCTCAAACCCCATATTTTGTGGTCATTATGCGTTGACACACAGAAGCGTTTTTCTTATACTCCCTCCATAAAAACACCACGGGCGCCACAGGATGAAGAAAAGGGAGAAACAGCCATGAAAATATGGACGACACTGTTGATGGTCGTTGCGCTGTGGATGGTTTTTGTTTCACCAGGTCGGTGCGCTACGGATTTGCCGATCCTCCTCCCGCTGGCGCAGCAGCAGATTACGGAGGAATTCGGACGGCTGGATGGGGGCCTGAAAGGGGCCGCAGAGCAGTTGCGGGTAACCGGGTTGACCGGGGAGAAGGCCCGTGCGATTTTGAATAACTTGTGCGGCGATTTCAGCTATGCCGTTGATGCGCGGGACCGGATGGTCGCCGTTGAACCCGTACCCTTCCGATACTTGGAGGGAAGCGACATCAGCTGGCAGGAACAGGTAATAGGCGTGCAAAAGAGCCGCAAGCCTGTGCCGAGCGCCGTGTTTCGGTCGGTAGAAGGCTTTGACGCTGCAGACGCCGAATATCCGGTCATCGCGCCGGATGGGCGGTTTATCGGCTCCGTAAGCCTGCTGTTTAAGCCGGAAACATTCCTTGAAAATATCCTGCACCCGTTGGTTCGGGGGCTGCTCGTGGACATCTGGGTGATGGAGCCGGGGGGACGGATTCTCTTCGACTCAGACCGGTCACAGGTTGGCCTGAACCTCTTCACATCCCTCCGTTACTAACCCTATACGCAGCTCGTCCAACTGGGACGACGCATTGCGGCAACGCCGGAAGGCCTGGGCAGCTACCGGTTTCCGGACCGTGCCGACACCCTCGCGGGCAAAAAGAACGCCTTCTGGCAGAGCGTGACGTTTCATGGCGCCGATTGGCGATTGGTCGCAATCCATCAGGAGCAGGACGCCTCCGGCAAAAAGGTGCGCATCTGCCGGTAAATCAGGTTTTCTTTTCCATGACCTCAGACGAAGTGCAATCAGGAATATGGTGAGAGTTGGCATTTCTGAACGTGTTGCTATAACGATCACTGGACACAAAACGCGCAGTGTTTTTGACCGATATAACATTGTTTCACAGGATGATCTGAAAGAGGCAGCTATCAAGCGCCAGCAATTTACTGAAAAACAAGATGAACAGTTACAATTTAGTTACAATCAGCTTAAAAACGAAAAAAGGGTTGTAACGTTGAACGTCGCAAACCCTTGATTCTACTGGTGCCTAGGGCGGGAATTGAACCCGCACACTCTCAAGGAGCGAGGGATTTTAAGTCCCTTATATTCAATTTCACGACATTTCATATTTCATCATATAAACCTTGACAAGCTTAGTGTTTACAGCTATATTACCTTCACAATGATGATTTATTAAACATCCTACTTCAGACATAAAGTGGGGACAAATTTCAATAAGGTAAATAACAATGAAATGGCACAGCACAAAATATAAAGGCGTCCGGTATCGTGAGCATGAAAGTCGGAAACATGGTGTTAAGAACGACCGCTACTATGTTATCCGCTACCAGCAAGACGGCAAACGGGTTGAAGAAAGTTTGGGATGGGCAAGCGAGATGGACCCGAAAGATAGGAAACATTGGACCGCAGAAAAGGCTGCCCTTATCCTAGCTGACCTGAAAGAAGCAGCAAAAGGATTGAACCAAGGACCTTCACGTCTCTCGGAACGCCGGTATCTTGAAAACAAGAGAAAGGAAGCAGTAAAAGGAGAGCAAGAACGTATTGCAAAGGAAAACATTACCCTTAAACAATATTTTGAAAATACATATTATCCAGATGCAAAGATAGGCAAAAAAAAATCATCTTATACTCACGAAGAAACACATTTCAGACTTTGGATTGACCCCGTGGCAGGGAGAAAGCCATTAAAAGACTTATCAGAATTTGACGTCCGGCGAATAGTCAAAAGCCTTTTAGATGCTGGCAAAAAACCCCGTACAGTTCAATATGTCATGGCGACGCTTCGCCAGATATGGAATAAAGCGCGACGAGGAAAAATCGTTTCCGGCGATTCCCCGACCAAGAATGTTAAAATTCCGAAATTTGATAATAGGCGCCAGAGATTTTTAAGCCCTATAGAAGCCGACCTATTACTGAAAACACTAAAGGGAAAAAACGAGTCAATTTATAAAATGGCTTTGCTTTCATTACATTCAGGCATGAGAGCTTCGGAAATTTTTAAATTGACTTGGGGCTGCATTAACACCGAACAAGGCATTATAACTATTATGGACGCTAAAAGTGGACATGGACGAGCGGCTTTTATGACTGAACAAATAAAAAAAATGTTTAATGAAATGAAGCGCGGGAAAAATGATGATTTTGTTTTTTTTCAAAAGACAGACAAACCTTATACCGAAATCCCTACCCTATTCCGTGACATTGTCACGAATTTAAAATTCAATGAGAATGTAAGCGACACTAGGCAACGGGTTTGCTTCCATTCATTACGGCATACAATGGCAAGCTGGCACGCCGAAGGTGGGACTGATTTATATGTTCTCAAAGAACTCCTAGGTCATGGCAGTATTACATTGACAGAGAGATATAGCCATTTATCAAACGGAGCTTTACAAGAGGCAACGAGAGGCTTTGGAAAGACCGTTAAGGCAGCGGACAAAAAAGCCGGACAAGTTTTGAAATTTAAAAAAATAAGGGAATAAACCAACGGACCGACAAGGCAGTATCCTGGCCGGTTTCCCCGACTCAATCAACAGGACGCAACAACAGGAGGTTGCAGTAATGGCTAAAAGTAGTATCAAATCGCCTGAACTTGATGAAATTGTTTTCGAGGGATTTGTTGGGAAAGACAACCCCCCTATTAATGCGACATTGGTAAAGAGGATCGAAAAAGGGGACAAAAAATTGACGGATTATCAGTTCTTCAAACTCTTGAAAGAATCCTTTGGCTATTTCAAAACAAAACCTTTCCAAGATAAAATAGCACAGTGGCAGCTTGACGATAATCGCAAAATGCTGAACCGCATCCAGACATTCATTGAACTGCAATATGAAATGGTTTTCGAAGAAATTGCTGGAAAAGACAACATCCCTATTGAGTCTACATTGATAAAGATGATTGAAGACAGGGATATTATAGTGACGGATGAGTTGTTTATTGATCTCATCAAAGAATCGCCGGCCTATCTCCAGACCGCCCCCTTTAAAAAAATATTAGCGGATTTGACTATTAAAGGAAATCGCAAGATGTTAAACCGTATTCAAACAGCTCTCAAACCGGAACGTAGGGGAAGGAAAGCCACAAAAACTGGTGGATTTAAGAATTCCGATACACTGAGGGCATATATAAAAAACGTCAAACTAATAAGTGATTTCAAAAAAAAGCATTCCGGCGAGTTTCCCTCGACACTAAATAAACTGTTCAAAGAATCTTATCCGGCATCAAATATTAACTTTGTACGGCACCATAGTGCAAAAGAACTTGCCTACGATCTCACATCTAAAGAAATGAATATTGGAAAACGATCCCTCCATTACATCACAAAACATGTTCATTTTGGAAATGTCATTATAGAAAAAATCAGAAAACCGTAATAAATCCAACTACATAAGAACAGCCATACCCATTTTTACTGCCGCATATATTTCATCAATTATTTCAATACGTTAAGAACTGCAAAAATAAAGCGCGTTTTATTCTTGCAGTATTAATCAATTAAATCAATAACTTATGATGAATTTTCGCTTGACACACTCTTTAATTTCTGTATACTATGCACAATAGTTAAAAATTAGTTTTCGAGGTGAATGAGAATGAAACTTAAAAAAAATAAAACGGTTAAATTGAACGGATTGGGTAAGGAGGAACTTCGAAAACATTTAGAGGAAATGTTCCCCCCCACGAAGCCATTAATCTCCCGTCATGATGCGACACTGAATAGCATTGTTGCCTGGGGTACCTTGGCCAACAAAGATTCGGAGAAAATCGGCATTGCCAAGAGAATCATAATCGCTGGTAAAACTTTTTACGAACGCAATTCTACCATCGACTGGCTTGTCGATCGCGCGGAGTAACGGCCATGCAGCGAGCCATTCAAGAACGTTATCGAGATCGACTTCAGAATATGCCTGCACCTGGTGGCGGTGGTTGTCATACTGCCATTTTAGGATGCGCAAATTTGGGAGTCTTGGCAGGACTGGCCGCGGATCAAATCTTTTCGGACATCCGGCAGGCGATCCCCACGGGAACCAGGCGGATCACCGACAAAGAGATCACTGACGCGACCAATAAGGCTTTGGCTGACCACAACGGCGGCACCTTCACCCCACGACCACGACCACGACCAGCGCCTGTTGTCCAGGACGGCAAGTCTGCCCTACAGGGGATCATCAATCAGGCAAAGATCACTACCGAGGTCGATTTGTGGGAATCATCCCCTATTCGTTTATGGGAGGCGCCATGAACGACTCAATTATATTACTCGAAACTTTATTCAAACCAGACGCGCTTGTTTTTATAGGGGACCGGCACGACTCCGACATAATCAGGACTGCCAAAGAATGGATTCAGGAGTTTCGCAACGGCGGAGCAGTGGCTCCTTTTATCATTATAAATCCATTAAACGGCATTCCTGTCCCGAAAAAGACAGGAGATGGAAACACTTTAAGAGGTGATGCGAATGTTTCTGAATATCGCTTTTGCATGGCCGAGTTCGACAACCTTTCAAGGGAAGATCAGATCCGATTCTGGAGCACTGTTAAACTACCCATCGTCGCACTGATTGATAGCGGCGGAAAGTCTATTCACGCATGGATTGACGTTCAAAAACTGGCCACGGTTGAGACGGCGGAGCAATGGGAATCAGAAATCAAAAGCCGATTATATGATCGAATTTTAACGCCTATGGGAATTGATTCCGCTTGCAGCAATCCTGCAAGGTTGAGCAGGCTGCCAGGACATTACAGAAAAGAAAAACAATCATGGCAACGACTCTTATGGCTATCTTCAGAGGGGAAACCCATATGCTGAATGAATTTGAAGAACAGGTAAAGGACGCAAATGAACAAATGACGGGGAAGTCGCCCCTGGATTATCTTCGGCAATCGATCTTGAGTGAGTCCAATTTACAGAATATTGAAATTGAAACTCCGAAAAAGTATCTGGGGCCTATATCTGAAGGCACTATTGGCGAAATATATGGACTGCGAGGAATAGGGAAATCATTTTTGATGGATGTTATCAGTTTATGTCTTACCCGACAGATTAGTCTGGGACCATTCAAATGTGAAAATCCTGCTGGTGTGCTCATCATTGATGCGGAAATGCCGATCTACCTTATTAAAAACAGACACAAGGAATTGTCTCAAAATGTAGGTCCGGCAGTAAAGTCCCTTGATTTTATCGCAAATGAACGACTGTATAAATCTGGGAGTTCCCCCATAAATTTATCTGACGCGGTATGGAGGGAATCTCTTCTTGAATTGATTAAATCAGAAAAAGACCGCTGGGATGTGATCATCATGGACAATCTCTCTTCACTTCTACCTGGCATTAAAGAAAATGACAAGGATGCCTGGGGACCGATAAATCAATTCCTTCTCCAGCTCCGCTGGATGGGAAAATCTGCAAATTTTATTCACCATGCGGGTAAAAATGGGGATCAGCGAGGGACATCTAGTAGAGAGGATCAATTGGATTATGTTCTTAAACTGACCCTTCCAACAGGTCACGATCCAGAAAATGGTTGCAGGTTCGACGCTACACTTACAAAATCACGCAGTCTTACCGGCGTAGAGGTACAGCCGTTTACATTCGAAATTATCCCCCATCCTAACGGTGGGTTAACCTGGAATATTTCAAGTCAAAGGGAAAAACGTAAGGAAATAATAATAGCACTACTGGGCAATGGAGCAACTCAAAAGGACATTGCCGCTATTATGGCGGTCGGAAAGAGTTACGTTTCTCAAATCTGCAAGTATGCAATTGACCATGGACTATTAAATACAAATGGAACCAGTTTCACTCCTGCAGGACAATTAAAGTATGGTGAGATTGATATTGAAAAATATTTTAACTGACCTTCAAAAGTTTACCGAGTTTACTACCCTAAAGGGTAGGTTAGTAAACTTACGGGTAGTTTACAGTAAAGTTTACCAGGCAAACAATGGTATAAGTATCTGATTATATAAAAAAAGAAGCGCAGCGGTTTACAAAGAAGTTTACAGGTAAACATAAATATCAAGTTTATTAAAAAAGTTTACTAAAATTGAGAGGGACAAAAACCGGAATGAAAGAACAAATATTCAAAAAAAATATTTACCAGGCGCTTGAATCAGCAGTAATGAAGGGGGTAAATTTATCAAATGAGGACTAAATTTTCGACTAAATGGACTTTTGCCCCTTTCGCTAAACAAAACTTAACCCGAAAAAAACAGGATGCAAAGATTGCGCGGGAGCCTATACCCCAGATTCGTTAGTTTATCAGAGAACTGATTATTGTGTATATCATTGCTATAATTAAGATTTTCATTAAAAAGAACATGGGGCGGTTTATTTTGCAATCTTTTGAAAAAAACACAATTAAGACACAAAATAGCGTAATGAAAATACACGATTATACGTAGCTTTTGCTATGGAAAAGCCCAATAAATTAACACTATCAAATGGAGGTTCTAAAATGGCTGAGAATGATGACAATGATGATAATTATAAATATCGCGTAGTGACATTACTTACGGCAGAAGAAAAGTTAGCACTAGAAGAATTAGCATGGAAGAGCGGGCGCAGTATGTCCGGCTACTTGCGCCACCTGGTGAATGAGGCAATAGAAATAGCCGATTCGCATTATAAGTAGCTACCAAAAATTGCCGATGAATAAAGAATGGTGGAGATTATTAAAAAAACATTATCATAGACTTCGATAAGAAGGGTTTGCTGACTTCATCTACAAGTCAAGCGTACACAACTTAACGATATTCTGTGAATTACGGTTTGAAAGGAACGAAAAAATCAGAGGGAGGCGAAGCCGATCCGCTGGATTGCCTTGTTGGCCATAGAGCAAGGCATGTCGGATTATTCACAACGCGTCCACATTCTGATAATTTTCACCGTATTGATATCTTCGAGTATTTGATAAATTATCGGTAAAACGGTTTTTCCCTGACCGGTTACTAATATTTAATCATGTCAATCTTTGTCAGCACCGACTGATTCGAGACAAGCGGGGCATTCACCATATTCCATGCAACATACTGCTCAGCGTAGATACTTTCAGCCGACATGCCATCCACGGGCACGATGACCTGCATTCCCCGAAATGCAGCAGCGCTGGCAGTATACAGAACGGCCCCGTGTGCTGCCGTTCCCGTTACAATGACGGTTTTTATACCTTTTCCCTTAAGGATCTTTTCCAGATCTGTCCCAAGGAATTTATCGGGCCCCGATGTCACCACTGGCTCCTTCCCGAGAGGCGTCAACTCCTTGGCAATGTCGGCAACAGTAGCGCCAGCAGAGAGACTGTACACTATGTAAACACCCTTAGCGCGTGCCTCCGTAAGAAGTTTTTGAACCTTGGGAATGGAAGCAATACAACGGGGGCGTTTATCGGCATTACAGGTCTGTTTGTTAAAATCGAGCAGCAGGAGAGCTGTCACTTTCGGGTCTACCGTCACAGATTTTAATTCCGGCGCAGGAGGCGTCTTCACGGTGTTCCATTCATCAATGATATTCTGTGCTGACGCGGGGTAACAAAAAAGAACCATTGCACAAAAGGAAAAAATTAAAAGTACACCTTGCCGACATAGAGCATTTTGTATCCTTTTCATTTTCCTCTCCTTTCCAAATAGCATTACTAAAAAAGTATTGACCTGCCCCCAGAACATGTACCATATTTAGAGTTAGAATTCTGCCAATTTTTATTTTTCAATGCAGATACGCCTCTGGTGCTGGAGGGCGGTAATTCAAAGAGCTGTGTGGCCTGAACGTGTTGTATTCCAGTCGCCATTTTTCAATCAGCACCTGTGCTTCTTTCAAGGGATAGAAGATCTCTCCGTTGAGTAATTTATCTCTGAACTTGCCGTTGAAACTTTCATTATAGCCGTTTTCCCAAGGGCTACCCGGTTCAATATAAAGGGTCTAAACACCGATATGTGACAACCATCGGCGGACTACTTTTGCCGTAAATTCCGATCCGTTGTCAGAGCGAATGTACTCCGGTGCCCCGTAACGGATAAACATCTCTGTCAGGCAGATCAAGGACATCATCGGATTTTAGACTTCTTTCCGTAACAATAGCCAGACATTCACGGCTGTATTCATCAATGACCGTGAGCATTTTGACCGCTCGACCGTCATGGGTGCGGTCCGCGACAAAGTCATAAGACCAAACGTGGTTCCGATGCGTTGGCCTGAGTCGGACACAAGATCCATCATTGAACCACAGATGACCCCGCTTCGGTTGCTTCTGGGGAACCTTCAGCCCCTCCTGACGCCAGATCCTCTCGACTCGCTTGTGGTTGACCCTAAAACCCTCCCGCTTTAAAAGAACTGTGATTCGACGATAACCATACCGGCCATACTTACTGGCCAGCCGAATAATCTCCGTTCTCAAATACTCCTCGTCGTCCCTGGCAGTGGGACTACCTCTCTGCGTTGACCGGGGCTGATCAATCACCCGACAGACACGCCGCTCGGAAACGTCCAGTTTTACCACATCAAAATGGATACGATAGCAGTGTTGCCGTTAAAATGCCGTCATCCTGCCAAGGCGATTCTTCAGAGCGTCTGGGAGTGCGCTGTTGGCAGACTCCAGCAGGATAGCAGGAACACCCCCAAAGAGATCATAGCTGCGGGTGAGGACCCTATCATCCCAGATGGTGTTGATGCTGTTTTTAGTCATCGTTTCGGATGCCAGGGCCGGCCCCCAGCCGCCCAGCCAACTGGTTACCATGTGATTGGCGACCTTAGGAACGACTTTGCTCGTATCTATAAAACCATCCCTTTCCGAAGCAGGAATAATGCGCCGGTTCTCCAAAAGCCAAGCCAGCGAAACCATGTCGTGGGCCACCACCGAAACGGAGGCGATGATTAGGCCGTTATCAGGCTCGAAGACATACCCCTTGTCCGGGCCATTGGTAGTGAGCAGCTTGTCTGCCGCTGAAATCACGAGGCGCTGCTTTGCAATCAGGGTTCCGACCGTATTGCCCTCGGCTGTCTTCTCCTGCAGAGTGGCAGCATCTCCATGGTATTCCAACCTTGTATCATGGCGCCAGTAACCCACCGCAGCCTTCAGGCCCAATGAGCTCCCCGCCAATATATGTCGGGAGCAGCGGGGCATAAGAACGATGTGCTGAACCTCCTTGAGGATATTCGGCATCATGAGGCCGCGTTTCCAGTTTGATCCAGCCGCAGGAAAGTCCTCATAAAATGCGTTCCATCCGCTTTCTTCGAAGCAATGCATTTCGGCCCCGGAGGCCTGAACAGCCTTGGCCAAACCCGAAGACGCCATCAACGCACGAGAGCTTCCGGAAAGTGATGTCGGTGAAAATCGCAGGTACTGGACCCCGGACATGTCCCCCACAATCACCCTTCGAGCCCCCTTTTCCTTGAGGATCCCGATCATGGTGGCAATAGCTGCCGGGCTGGTGGTGGCTGGATAGGGGTTTCCTGAATTGTTGACCGGTTTGATAAATACGGCATCCCCTTTGGACAGCCATGAAAAGTCGGTTGCCACTTCGGCCGCATTGCGGACCGCCAGTTTTATCCCTTGTTCGGGAGCCCCCCTGCTCACCCCTGCCAGAAAAACTTTGACCTGAGAACCCGGCGTAAGTTGCCTGGCCTTGACGGAAATCTGGGATGCCCCTGCTTTGCCTGTAAATGGGCACAGTGCCATTGCCGATGCTCCTACAGCCACTTTCATAAAGTCTCTTCGCTTCATAAATGCCTTTCTTTCTTGTTTGTTTGAGTCGATGAGACAGGTTTCTTCCAATACTACAAAATGATGTTTGTTTTCTCCGGTTATCGCATGGTTTCCCGGCGCTGCCACAGGACTTCTAAGGATTACCACTCGAAAGCAAGCATTTTCTTCAAGGTTGACATTTTACTTAGTTCAGGAAGTAGTCCGTTGTTTAGCATTTTTACCATCTAGGGGTGAGGAGCATATGCCCCTAGATGGTAATTTACTTAAAATCTACATAAATTAATCTAGAATACAAACATACTTTTTTTTACCATTTA
>Ga0209748_1001861_pt1 | contig 10375 bp, 7 predicted proteins | sample BarGraIncu00421A_FD_185490 | JGI IMG/M metagenome (GOLD analysis project Ga0209748, IMG submission 185490) | Arctic peat soil microbial communities from Barrow, Alaska - Barrow Graham LP Incubations 004-21A (SPAdes) (version 2) | ecosystem: Environmental > Terrestrial > Soil > Wetlands > Peat... | reverse complement strand
CCGCTGGGCTGGGCGCGGCCTACAAGGTCCGCCGCGCCGCAGATGCCGGCGCCGACGTCGACTGCGTCCTCGTCGAGAAGGGCGAGCGCCCCGGCGGCAAGCTCGCCAGCGACACCGTCCGCGACGCCGACGGCAACGAGTTCGTCGTCGACGGCGGGTCCGATGCGTTCGTGTCCGGCAAGCCCGCGATCGCGCGCATCGCGCGGATGCTCGGCATCGCCGACGAGATGGTGCCCGCCCGCGAGGAGAACAAGAAGACGCTGATCGTGAAGGGCAGCCGCCTCATCGAGATGCCCGACGGCATCATGATGTTCGCCCCCACGAAGCTCGTCCCGCTGGCGACCACGCAGCTCTACTCCTGGCCCGCCAAGTTCCGCATGGCGCTGGACTGGTTCCTGCCGCGCAAGGTGAAGTGGGCGCCCGGGGAGACCGCGCAGGACCACGACGAGACGCTCGAGAGCTTCGTGGTACGCCGCATGGGCCGCGAATGCCTCGACAGGCTGGCCGAGCCGCTCGTGGGTGGCGTGCACGCCTCCGACCCGTCCGAGATGTCGCTCGCCGCGACCTTCCCGAACTTCCTCGAGATGGAGCAGCAGTTCGGATCGCTCATCCGCGGGTTCCTGAACGAGCGCAAGAAGCGCGAGGAGATGCGCAGGAAGTACCCGCCGAAGCCCGGCGCGAAGCCGTGGGCGTTCTTCAACACGTTCCGGCGCGGGATGCAGGCGCTCACCGACGGCATGGCCGACGCGATCGGCCGGGAGCGCATCCGGACCGGCGTCGTGGCCAGGGCCGTCGAGCGAGCCGGCGACGTCTGGCGGGTGAGCCTGTCCACCGGTGAAGTGCTCGAAGGCGACGCGGTGATCGTGGCCACGGAGGGCTGGGCGGCCGAGGAGCTCGCTCGCGGCGTCGACGCGCAGGTCGCCGACCTCCTTGCGACGATCCCATACTCCTCATCGGCGACCGTCCCGATGGCGTTCCGCGCGCAGGACTGCCCCTCGGACCTGAAGTGGTTCGGGATACTCTCGCCGATGGTCGAGAAGCGTCCGATCCTCGCGATCACTCTGTCGTCCTCGAAGTGGCCGGATCGCTCTCCCGCCGACCGGGTGCTGCTGCGAGGCTTCATAGGGGGGCCGCAGAACCAGCATCTGCTCGAAGCCAGCGATGCCGAGCTCATCGAGACGGTCCGCGCGCAGATCGTCGACCTGCTCGGCATGGACGCCGGTGCGCAGCCGGTCTACGCCAGCGTGTACCGGTGGAACGGCGGGATGCCCCAGTACACGCTCGGACATCTCGACCGCGTCGACCGCATCGAGTCACTCTGCGCCGGGATCCCGGGCTTCGCGCTGGCCGGTGGGGCGTTCCGGGGCGTGGGGGTGCCGAACTGCATCGAGAGCGGCGAGCGTGCCGTGACGAAGGTGCTGGGCGAGCTCGGGTTCGCCCCGCTTGCGGAGGACACGGCGCCTCCCGCCGCACGCACGCACTGAACCTCGCTCCCGGTCGGGTCGGATGCGGCGGGCATCGGGCATACTTGTAGCCGATGACCGATCGGTCCCGACCATGGGGGTCCGCCTTGACGGAGCGCGGGTTCGTCGCACCTGAGCTGGATACGGCGGACGCCTCGGCTCTGGCCGAGCGCGCCCGAGTCCTTCGCGGCGCGGTCCTGACGATGACGACGCTGGCGGGCTCCGGACACCCCGGGGGCTCCTTCTCGTCGATGGAGCTGTACCAGGTCCTGTACGGGTACGCCCTCCTGCGCCCTCGTGAGCCGGCGTGGCCGGTCCGGGACCGCGTCGTCGTCAGCCACGGCCACACCTCTCCGGGGGCGTACTCGGCGCTCGCAGACGCTGGCTTCTTCGACCTTGAGGAAGCGGTCGCGCACTTCCGCCAGGCAGGCTCGATATTCGAGGGCCACGTCGAGAAGTCGGTCCCCGGCATCGAGTGGTCGACCGGCAACCTCGGGCAAGGCCTTTCGGCCGGGGCAGGCGCTGCGCTGGCCGAACGATTGACCCGGGGCGGATGGCACACCTACGTGGCGATGTCCGACGCCGAGCAGATGAAGGGCCAGGTGGGGGAGGCCAGGCGCCTCGCGGCGAAGTACCGCCTGTGCGAGCTCACCGTTGTCGTCGACCTGAACCGGGCGCAGATCTCCGGACATACCACCGACGTCATGCCTGTCGACGTCCGGGCCGGCTTCGCCGCCGACGGGTGGGGCGTCATCGAATGCGACGGGCACGACCACGCGGCACTGTACGCGGCGATGCGCGCTGCCCGTGCCGACACGCAGCGGCCGTACGCGGTGCTGGCGCGCACGACGATCGGGCACGGCGTCTCGTTCATGGAGGACGACCCCGCGTACCACGGCCGGGCGCTCACCGCCGAGGAGTACGCGCGCGCGATGAGCGAGCTCGAGCTGGACCCCATGTGGCTCGAGCGCGCGCGGGCGCGTAGGAAGATGCCACCGACGACCCGCGCCGCCGCGCGGCCCGCGCCGGTGCTGGCTGGCCTGTCGGGACCGCCGCGAGACTACGACGCGCCCACCGATTGCCGTTCGGCATGGGGGAACGCCCTGGTCGATATCGCAGCAGGCCAGCCGGCGCTCCCGATCGCCGTGTTCGACTGTGACCTCATGGGCTCCGTCAAGACGGGCGCGTTCGCGAAGGCGCGTCCCGGCGCGTTCATCGAGTGCGGCGTCGGCGAGCACAACGCCGCGGTCGTTGCCGCGTCGGCCTCGGTCAACGGCGTGCTCTCCTTCTGGGCGGACTTCGGCGTGTTCGGGCTCGACGAGGTCTACAACCAGCAGAGGCTGGCCGACATCAACCACGCGTCGTTGAAGCTGGCGCTGACCCACTGTGGTCTCGATGTGGGTGAGGACGGGCGAACGCATCAGTGCATCGACTACGTCGGCGCGCTGCGCTCGATGTTCGGCTGGCAGGTCATAGTGCCGGCGGACGCCGACCAGACCGACCGCGCGGTCCGGTACGCGGCCGGGACTCCCGGATGTATCGCGGTAGCCATGGGCAGAAGCCCGCTGCCAGTTCTTCGCGACGAGACGGGCGCACCCGCCTTCGGGGGCGACTACCGTTTCCGCTACGGCGCGATCGACGTCCTGCGGGCCGGCGGCGAGGCCGCGGCGGTGCTGGCGATGGGGACGCTCTCCGGGGCAGCGTTGCAGGCGGTGGACGACCTTCGTCTCGAGGGTCTCTCCGTGTCCGCCTCGGTGGTCTCCTGTCCGCTGGACCTGGACGATGCCGTCATGGAGACGCTGGCGCACGCGCAGGTGATCGTGACGGTCGAAGACCACAGCGTCCGCAGCGGGCTCGGCGCGTCCGTGGCGGCGTGGCTGGCACAGCGGGGGCTTGGGACGCGGCTCGTGACGCTCGGCGTGCAGGGCTACGCCTCGTCGGGTGCTCCTGCCGAACTGTTCGCCGCGGCTGGTCTCGACAGCGCCGGCATCGCGCGTGCCGTGCGTGCCGCGATCGGCCGCTGAGTCCGCGTCGTCCGTGCCTACGAGGTGGGAGCGTCCCTGCGTTCGTGGATCGAGCTGAGGACGCGGCCTGCGTCACTCGATGCGTCGGACAGCATCGCATGCACACCGCGTTCCGCGAGCACGGCCAACGCTGCCTCGACGGCGCGGGGGACCGCTGCCTCCACCGCGGGCGTGAGCCCGATCGCGATGCCGTCCATGTCGAGGATCTGGACGCCGACGCAGTCGACTTGGGGCATGGTGCCCATCAACATCGCGGCTTCGAGCACGTCCACTAGCCGCATGTCGTGCATCGAGTGCTTGATGGTGTTCGGTGCCATCTCTTGGGGCGTCATGCGCACGACGGTGCCCGCTGGCTCACCGGTGCCGTCCACGGCGTCGATCACGAGGAGGTAGTCGCAGTCTTGGAAGAGGTTCAGGATCCCCATCCCCATGGTGCCCGCGTCGACCAGTGCCACGTTCTCGGGGAACGCCAGCGTGGACATCATCGTCTCGATGACGCGGATCCCGACGCCCTCGTCCTTGACCAGCGGGTTGCCGATCCCCATGACCGTGATTCGCTCTGCGGACACTGTGCCTCCAGGATGGTCGCGTCGTGCGGCAGGGCCGCGCTCTGAGTGCGGTCGATGATAGCGCAGCGGGCCTCGCACGCATCCGGGCGGACACACGCATCCGTGCGGCCGGGCTAGATCGCGATCGTCGCGGGCTCTGCCTGCACGCCCTCGAGCAGCAGGGCGCGCTCGTCCGCGGGCAGCGCGGCGCGCGCCTCGTCGCGGAGGCGGTTCGAGCCGGTGAGCATCTCCCTCATCATCACGACCAGCAGGTAGCGGCCGGTACGCGTGAGTGTGAAGCATTCCTCATCGTCGCGGCCGAAGCCGCCTACAGTGCGCATGAACTGGACTTCGCCCCACAGTCCGCGTTCCACCGGGGTGCCGAAGTCCGCGAGGAAGCGACGCTTGTCGAGTCGCAGGCCGAACAGGTCGGTCACGAACCTGTATCGCATCATGTCGCGCTGCGAGTAGGGCCGGCCGACCTGCGTGACCGAAAGGTTGCCTGCGTGCACGCGCTTGGCGTAGTCGGCCAGCGAGAACGTGTTGGTGTAGAGACGATCCACCAGGAACGATTGAGCGCCGGAGCCTATTCCGAGGTACTCCGGGTAGTCGACGATGTACTCGTCGATCATGCCGCCCTTCTCCTTTGAGAAGGTCCACGCGCTGGAGGGCTCGAAGGGTCCTGTCAGCTCTTCATCGATGACCTCATAGAACGACTTCTCGCGCGTCATGTCGACGCGACCGATCTGCGCCGACAGCGCCCGCGCCTGCTGCGGTGAGGCCATCAGAGGATAGAAGGTCGTCTGGTTGCAGCCGGTCTCCTTGAGAAGGCGGGTGTCGTGACGGAGCATCGTCTCGGTCTGCGAGGGGAAGTTGAAGATCATGTCGACGTTCAGCGAGTGGAACAGGCCCGCGCTCGCCGCGATGATGTCGAACAGCTCAGGGCCACTTCCGTACTTCTCGAGCCGGTCCATCTGCCGCAGGAGCACGTCGCTGAAGCTCTGCACGCCCACCGACATGCGGTCGACGCGGCCTTCGAGCCTGTCGGCCAGCTCGGGCCCGATCTGGTTCGGGCTGGTCTCGGCTGACACCTCGCGGATATGGAATAGCTCCCGTGCCAGGTCGATCGTCGTGCACAGCTCGTCGACCAGGATCGTGGGAGTGCCGCCGCCGAGGTACAGGGATCCGAAGTGGTAGCCGAGACCCGCAGCGATGCGCATCTCTTCGCGAAGGTCAGCGAAGTACCGCACCGCGATCTCCTCGTTGAAGAGGAACCGGTTGAAAGAGCAGTAGGTGCAGAGCCGCTCGCAGAACGGCACGTGCGCGTATAGGAGGTAGGTCTTGCCGGGGGCGGGAGCCGGAAGGACGGCGCCGTCCAAGGGAGCGTGGGCGGTGTAGTGACGGCTCAGAGGCCGCATGACTGCGGTGAGGGCACGCTCAGCGAACACGAAGCCTCCACGATTCCCGAGAGGAGCGGCGCACGCCGGCGTCAGGTGAGAGTTGATCACCGATGATGCGCGAGCCGGCACCCGCCTGATTGCTGTTCGACGTCTAGTTCGACGTCAGCGCGCGTTCTCCTGTACGAGCCGTCCGGTCGGGGCGGACGACCGGTCGTCCGCCCATGGGGAAGGGCCCGGAAGCTTTCGCGTCCGGGCCCTTCCGTCCTTCGCGGAACCCGTTGCCGGGTGCGCTCAGGGGTTGTGCGCTAGTGCTCGTCTCCGGGTGTCTCTCTCCACAGGAAGATGAGGCTCCACAGCGGCTTGAAGCCGTCGATCGCTGCCAGATATGCGTGCACCATCGTGAACAGGATGACGACCCACATGCCGAAGTAGTGCGCGATGCGAACGCCGATCTCGCCGCCGAACAGGCCCATCGCGGACGCGAAGAACGGCCAGATCGCCCAGGAGTGCGCCGGAGTGAACAGCGCGAACCCGGTCCATGCCATGAACAGGATGATCGGCACGGTCGCAAGATAGGCCATCTTCTGCAGCGCCCCGTACTTGGCCGAGATCACGCGCGTGTTCCGGAAGAAGGTGTAGTACTTCACCGTCTCCATGAACTGATGCTTGTTCTCCGGCTGCGGCAGCCAGTTCTTGATGTCGACGTCGGTCGCGCGAGTCCCCAGCTGGTTCGCATCCCTGACCCAGAAGGCCAGGATGATGCGGCAGGTGAGGTTGATCACGAGAACGAACATCAGCAAGAAGTGGATGGAGCGGGCCAGGAACATGAACCCGGCGAAGAACGGATAGTGGATGTAGAAGCCGGTGAAGGCGAGTCCGATCATGCACAGAAGGTTGATCCAGTGTGTGAACACGAAGATCAACGGGTGCGCTTCACGGTAGTGTCCTTCGTGAGACATCTGCATCACCTACCAGAGGGCTTGGACATCACAAATGACGACTTGCCGGTCTTGGGTTCAGTCACGTGAACCCCGCAGCCGATTCAAGGATCGAAGCTGTGCACGATGCGCAGCGCTTCGAGCGGCTTGGTGACATCGGCTATCGGGGCACCGACCAGCGCCTCTTCCAGCGGACCACGGACGCCCTTGGCGTCGCGCGGCGACATGTCCCACGTCGACGGCGTGATGACCTGATAGCGGTCGATCTTTCCGCCCTTGACGGAGACCCAGTGGCCCAGAGCGCCACGGGGGGCTTCCCACAGGCCGGCGCCTTCGCCGGAATCCGTGGTGGCCTCGACGAAGTAGCTGCTGTCACCGCTCTTGACTGCGGCGACCAGCTCGCCGATCCAAGTGCCCATCTCGCCGGCCACGTATGCGGCCTCGAGGTTGCGTGCAGCGACGCGGCCGAGCAGGGACATGAGGACAGCGGGAGTCAGCGTGGCGCCGGCGGCCTTGCTCAGAGTGGCCAGCGTGGAGTCCACGAGGCCCTTGACCTTGGCGTTGCCCGCGACATAGGCGACCAGCATACGGGAGAGGGGACCGACTTCCATCGGCTTCTCGTCGTAGCGCGGTGCCTTGACCCATGAGTACTTCGCGTCGGTGCTGTAGGCGTCGAACGCTGCCTTGGTCTCGCCCTGCGCGGGATTGAGTCCGTCGCCGGAGTTGTACCAAGAGTGGTCGATGTACTCCTTGACCTTCGCAGGGTCGGGATCGCTCGGGTTCAGACCGCCGATGAGCGCGCCCCGCGGGAGCGTGCGCTTCTTCGGGTCGAAGTCCGGCGCGTCGAAGACGCCCCACGACAGGTAGTTGCCGACGCCCTTGCCGTAGCCGGCCGCGTCGAGGTAGAACGGCGCGATCGCGAGCGTGTCCGGGATCATCGTGTTCATGATCCAGTTGGACACGTTCTGCCAACGGAACTCGATGTCCGCGAGCCTCTCCTCGGTGGGGATCCAGACGGAGCCGCCGGGCAGGGAGGTCATGAAGTGCGGGAACTTGCCACCCATGATGGCGATGATCTGCGCGGCCTCGGCCTGCATCTCGAGCGCCTCAAGGTAGTGCGCGACGGCGATCAGGTTGAGCTCGGCCGGGAGCTTCATGGCCGGGTGTCCCCAGTAGCCATTGGTGAAGATCGAGAGCTGACCACCGGCGACGAAGCCGGCGAGCCGCTTCTGGATGGCACCGAAGTCCGCCGTGGAGGTGCCGGCGGCCGCGGCCAGCGCGTAGGTGTCGGCGATGTTCGCCGAGAGCGCGGAAACGACGTCGACGTAGTCCAGGGCGGTGAGGGTGTAGAACCACAGGATGTGGCTGTGAAGCGTCTCGGCGCCCTCGATGATGTTGCGGATGATGCGGGCGTTGTTCGGGATCTTGATCCCGAGCGCGGCCTCGGAGCCCATCGTGGAGGCGTGGCCGTGGGAGATCGGGCACACACCGCAGATGCGCTGAGCGATGTAGAAGGCGTCGGTGGGCTGACGGCCTACGAGCACCGTCTCCATGCCGCGGTACAGGCCGCCGGAGGCCCAAGCATCCGTGACCTTGCCGTTCACGACTTCAACCTCGACGCGAAGATGACCCTCGATGCGGGTGATGGGGTCGATAGCTACTCGTGCCACTACTTATCGCCCCCCCTCTTCTTTGCGTCGTAGACCTTCTGGGTCTCTGTCGGAACGCCCTTGACGCGGCCCTTGGCTGCCGAAGCGATGCCATGGACCACGAGGCCGACCGCTGCCACGCCACCGACCGCTGCGCCGATCGTCGAGGGCTGGACGCCACCGATGAAGGGGAGACGGACATTGGCCGCGCGTGAGAGGAACGGCGTGTCGGCGTCGACCCAGTTGCCCGAGCCGTCCGCCTTCCTGGGGTCCGCGTTGCCGCAGCCGATGCAGGGCGAGCCGGACTCGACGCACCAGGAGAGCTTGCGGTTCCAGCGGACGAGCGGACAGTTCGTGTACGTCTGCGGACCCTTGCAGCCCATCTGATAGAGGCACCAGCCGGCAGCTTCGTCGGCGGCCTGGGTCGGGGACCCGAACTTCACGAACTCGCCGTTCTCGAAATGGCCACGACGAGGGCAGTTGTCGTGGATCGTCGAGCCGTAGATGAACTTCGGACGGCCCTTCTCGTCGAGAGCGTTGAGGATCGTGCCGTCGGCCAGCTTGCCCTCGAGAAGAACGTCGACAAGGATCGCGACGACCCACTCGGGGTTGACCGGGCATGTCGGCAGGTTGATGACCGGGGTCTTGATGTTCTTGAGCTGGAGGTACGCCGAGACGCCGGTGGCGCCTGCGGGGTTCGGATTTCCGGCGACCCAGCCGCCGTCGACCGCGCAGGAACCGACCGCGATGACGGCCAGTGCCTTCGGAGCTATCTCCTCGAGCTCCGCAAGTCCGGTCCTGCCGGCGACGCGGAACGCGTTGCCGTCGAAGCCGGTCATGACGGAGCCTTCGATGATCAGTACGAAACCGCCAGCATCGACGGTGGCCTTGACGTTCGCTTCAGCCTGATCGCCCGCGGCCGCCATGACCGTCTCCCAGTAGTTCACGGAGAGAAGGTCGAGCACGATCGTGGGTACGTCCGGCTTGCCGACCTGCGCCATGGACTCGGTGCAACCCGTGCACAGTCCATGTGCCATCCACAATGCGGGCTGCAACTTCGAGCCCGCTGCGATGGCCGACGCGATCTGCGGGGCGTACATCTCAGACAACCCGAGCAGTGCGGCGACTGATCCGCAGTACTTCAGGAAATCACGCCTGGACACACCCCGCGCGGCGAGGAGTTCGGTGAACTCAGCTCGCGCTTCTTGCGCCATCCCATACACCTCCTTGCGTTGTGAACGCATTCGAACAAATGGACTTGTGCCCGATGGTGTCCCGTTCCAGGGACACCGGCCGGGCACCCGGCACTCAATCCTCCTTTCGATGCTCTTCAAACTGTCTGGCGGACATGTTCGTCACGACGCAGCAACGCCGATCGTCGGTGCCGCGCACGCGGCGGGACGGTCGGCGTCGGGTCGGGACTTGCGAGGGAGCGCACCAGAGGGGCTGGCGCGGCTGTTCGGGCAGACCTGCCCGGCTACGGGTTCAAGGGGAGAGTGGGGTCGCCGAAGCACGCCGAGAGTGGTCCCCGGCTTCGATCTCGGACTGTTCCCCTCGGTGGATCAGACGCACTGTCGTCGCCAGCTCCCCTTACGACGCCGCAGTCGAATGCATCACTCACAAGTCTGCTTCTTCCGGGCACTACGCACAATAGCTAGTTCGGCTTCCGCGACGGTTGGACGGCATTATCGCGGCCGCGTTTGCTGCATGCGGCGCAACAAGCGACAATGGGTGCGCGATGCCGGTCGCGTGCCTCTGCGCACCCCGGCTCCGGCGACGCGACGGGAGGGGCGGCAGGTGTCGGTACAGGGACCGAGGCTCGTGGTCGACATCCGGGCGGTGACGCCGGCACTCCGTCGTCCGTTGGTGCTCAGCATCGTCGATCACCTGCTGGGTGCGGAGGCAACGGAGACCGTGGTCGTCATCACGGACCACGAACCGGCCGGGCTGGGCTACCAGATGGAGCTACGCCGCGAGACACGGGGACGCGTCGGTTTCTCCTACGATCAGCGCCTCGACGGCGCCTGGGTCGCCCTGATCACGCTGAAGCCCGAGGCCTGACGGCCCTTCGCCTCGTGCCCTGCGGCCTGGGGTCAGGTCTGGAGACTCAGGGACTTCAGGAGGTTGGGGACGTCCGCCAAGGTGCCCCTGTGGTCCGCCACCGCGGTCCCTTTGCCCACATAGAGGGTGCGGATCCCGAGGGCTCCCGCCGGCATATCGGCGTTCGCGTCATCGCCGACCATCAGGCAGTCGGCCGGAGCACAGCCGATCATGCCGCACACCTGGAGGAAGAACCCCACTTGAGGCTTGCATGCCTCCATCACCTCGTACGTGGTGATCGCGTCGAATGCGA
>Ga0209748_1001860_pt1 | contig 10376 bp, 10 predicted proteins | sample BarGraIncu00421A_FD_185490 | JGI IMG/M metagenome (GOLD analysis project Ga0209748, IMG submission 185490) | Arctic peat soil microbial communities from Barrow, Alaska - Barrow Graham LP Incubations 004-21A (SPAdes) (version 2) | ecosystem: Environmental > Terrestrial > Soil > Wetlands > Peat... | reverse complement strand
CCGGGATAGGCGTCAGCCACAGGTATGCAGGGCCCCCGGTCCCAACGCCCAGGGCGAAGAGCGAGTAGATGCCCACCATGGGCGAGAGGTAGGTGAAAGCAACGCTGAAGTTGGCGAACAGCCCAGCACTCGATTCAGCTGAGGCTTGTAGCCGAGACTCTGCAGACGCGCATCCTCGCTTGGGAGGACGGTCGGAACCTCAGGAGTCGACTGGGACACGGGAACCTCCGTCGGAAGAGGACGATTAAGTGATGTTCCTCTGCGACTCTGCGCAATGTCAACGACGAAAGATGAAGTCTTCTTTGCCGGATTGAAATCGACTGATCGGCAATAAGAGGCACCGGCTGTGCCGGTTACATCAGCTCTTCTCTGGTACGCCAGAAATGAAGAGAGCCTGGTACGCCAGGAATGCGCGCAGCGATCAGGGAACTGCTACAAGAACGTCAAGCTCTCGGAGTTGATCGACAGCTAGGAACGTCGGTCGGAGAAGCGGGGATCGGTCTCCCACCAGGGGCGCTCGAGCACCGGCTCGACGGACGCGGCTGCGCGCGCGGCTGCGCGCGCGTCCAGGAGTGCATCCGTCCGACGGGCATCGGCGTCGTCGGCGCGAACCCACGACACGAAGACCGCCGCAAGCAAGGGCAGGCCGACGACCTCCGCGACAGCGATCATGGCGCCTCCGCCGAGCTTTTGGTCCAACGCCGGCCCGGGGCCCCACGTGCGGTTGGTGAAGCCTGCGATACCCGGCGCCAGCAGAGTCGGTGCGGTCATCACCAGAATTCCCGGGATCGCATCGAGCAGCCCGTCGACGAATGCAACCAGGGCTCGCACTGGATGGGTGCACCACGTCGGCAACAGTTCCTCGCTCAGCAGCGGAAGGACGACCAGCAGACCCGTGCCCAGCAGCTGCAGGTAGAGCACCTCACGCACCAGCGTGCTGGAGACCGACTCAGTGAAGTACCCCGTGAAGAAGACGACGATAAGCGACCCCACAGCCAGCAGCGAGCTCACCAGCGGAAGCATCAGGATCCGCGGAAGCAGCCCGCTCAGCGCATGACGTAGATGCCGAACGCCCCTGGCGCCTAATGCCTTTTCGGCCAAGCTGACGGGGTCCCCGAGCGCGAGTCCCATAGGCGTCACCGCGGACAGCACGGCCGCCTGGACCGCAGCCACCCAGAACAACGACGAGCGGTACACCGCGAATGCACCACACGTCCCGTAGACCAATGAGCCGATGCCCAGGATCATGAACATCGCGCTCCGCAGCCAGTGCCACTTCGCGGCGAGACGGCGCGCGGACCAGACAGACGGCATACACGCAGGTAAGGGCCATAGCGAGGCCAACGCCCAGTGGGTCGAACATCCAGGACGTCAGCATGGTTACGGGAGTCAGCGGAGGCAACACTTCTGCATCATGCATCAAATGCCACCTGGCTGAGAGACTGGAAGCAAAAGACGCAGATTCTTTTGTGTTCGCAGAGAGCACGGGAGTCATCGCCGGAGTAACGTGCCGCTGGTGAAGAAACAGGTCTACGAGAAAGAGCTCCTCCGTCTGCAGGCCGAGCTCGTTGTCCTGCAGGAGTGGGTGCGGGCTGAGAACCAGAGGGTCGTCGTGGTCTTCGAGGGTCGTGACGCCGCAGGCAAGGGCAGCACCGTCAAGCGGGTGACGCAGTACCTCAACCCTCGGGTGGCCCGTATCGCCGCGTTGCCCATTCCCACCGAACGCGAGAAGACAGAGTGGTACTTCCAGCGGTATATCGAGCATCTGCCGGCCGCCGGCGAGATCGTGCTCTTCGACCGCAGCTGGTACAACCGCGCCGGCGTCGAGTGGGTGATGAGTCTGTGCACGCCTGAGGAGCACCAGAGGTTCCTCCACCAGTGCCCGATCTTCGAGCGGCTGCTGGTCGAGGACGGAATCATCTTGCGCAAGTACTGGTTCTCCGTCAGTGACGGCGAGCAGGAGCGCCGGTTCCGCTCACGGGTGACCGACCCGATGCGGCAGTGGAAGCTCTCGCCGATGGACCTGGAGTCGATCACCCGTTGGGAGGACTATTCGAGGGCCAAGGACGAGATGTTTGTGCACACAGACATTCCCGAGTCACCCTGGCTCGTCGTCGAGAGTGACGACAAGCGACGCGCCCGGATCAACATGATCGCCCACCTGCTTTCGAGCATTCCTTACGAGAAGGTGGTGCGCCCGTCGTTGAAGCTTCCGAAGCGCCCACCGCCGACCGGGTATATCCGCACGCCGCGCAGCCTGCAGACCGAGGTGGCCGACCACGCGGCCACCGTTGAATGAGGCTTGAACCCGCATGGCACCTGCTCAACCGCCCCCTTCTTCAACACACGCCGCGTCCGGTAACACTGACTGGACCTGGCGCCGCGAGACGGCGCTGAGCCGGTTCCTGTCAACCGAGAGCGGCAGCGCGGCGGTGTTGCTGGCGGCCACCATCGCGGCACTGGTCTGGGCGAATGTCGCCGGCGTCTCGTACCAGGCCGTTTGGCACACCACGTTGTCGGTCCAGCTCGGCGGCTCGGGTGTGACGATGGACCTGGTTGGCTGGGTGAACAGCGGCCTGATGACGTTCTTCTTCTTTGTCGTGGGCCTTGAGGTCCGCCGCGAGTTCGACATGGGCGAGCTGCGTGAGAGGCGCCGAACAGTTCTGCCGGTCACCGCCGGGATCGTTGGCATGACCGTGGCAGTCCTGCTGTACCTGGTCGTCAACGCCGGTGAGTCCTCGGCGAGGGGCTGGGGCGTGGCCATGTCAACCGACACCGCCTTCGCCCTCGGGATGCTCGCTCTCATCGGCCCCCGGTTCCCTGAGCGACTGCGCGCCTTCCTGCTCACCGTGGTGGTCATCGACGACATGGTCGCGCTGCTGGTGATCGCAACGGTTTACACGAGCCACCTCAACGTGTCAGCGCTCTTGGCGGCCTTCGCCCTTTTTGCGGGAATCCTGGTATTGCTCCGGTTGCATGTTCGCTACGGCGCCGTCTACTTCACCGTCGGCATCGCCACCTGGGTTGCCCTGTATCTCTCGGGGGTCGACCCTGTCGTCGTGGGCCTCGCCATGGGGCTCCTGACCTACGCCAGCCCGGCCGGCCGCGAGGACCTCGAACGCGCCAGCGACAGGTTCCGCGACTTCCGCGAGCAACCCACCCCAGAGCTCGCCCGGTCCGCCCGGGCAGGTTTGCAGCGAGCCATCTCACCGAACGAACGGCTCCAGGATGCCTTCCACCCCTGGACCAGCTACGTCATCGTGCCGCTTTTCGCGCTGGCCAACGCGGGCATCACCATCCACGGCGATTTCCTGTCGCAGGCCTACCGGTCGCCGATCACCCTCGGCATCATCGGCGCCTACCTGATCGGCAAGCCGGTGGGCATTCTGGCCGGGTCATGGTTCGTGAGCCGGGTGACAGCCGGGCGGCTGCGTCCACCAGTGGGCTGGGTGGCGGTCGCTGGCGGCGGCACCATCGCCGGCATCGGCTTCACCGTGAGCTTGCTCATCGCCACGCTGGCGTTCAGCGGCCGGGACCTCGAGGAAGCCAAGCTCGGCATCCTGACGGCAGCCCTGGGCGCCGCAGGGCTGACCTGGCTGCTCTTCCGGATCACGGCCGCACTCTCACCTGCACGGCGGGCCCGCGCACTGCTGGGTACCGCCGAATCCATCATTGACCTTGCGGACCCGGTGCACCCGGACCGCGACCACGTCCGCGGTCCGAGCGAGGCCCCCGTCACTCTGGTCGAGTACGCGGACTTCGAGTGCCCCTACTGTGGCCAGGCCGAGCCGATCGTGCGCGAGCTGCTCGCCGACTTCGGCGACATCCGGTATGTGTGGCGGCACCTTCCGCTGCGGGACGTGCACCCGCGCGCACAGCTCGCTGCCGAGGGGGCGGAGGCAGCCGCCCAGCAGGGCGCCTTCTGGGCGATGCACGACCTCCTGCTCGATCATCAGGGTGCGTTGCACGCTCCGGACCTGGTGGACTATGCCGGACAGCTGAGCCTCGACGTCGGGCGTTTCACCGCGGACCTCCGCCGTCATGCCGGTGCGGGCCGCGTCGCCAAGGACGTGGACAGCGCCGACCTCAGCGGGGTCTCCGGCACTCCGACGTTCTTCATCAACGGCCGGCGCCACCACGGGTCGTACGACATCGAAACGCTGTCCAACGCGGTCCGTCTGGCCCGAGCCAAGGCTGCGATCACTCCGTAACGACACCAGTCCCCGCCAATTCCAACCTGCTGTTCACCCTGGAGCTGCGGCGGCGTCTTGGCGAGGCTGCGGCAGAGGCGATCGCGGTGGCCGCATATCCGGGCGTGGCCCATACCAATCTCGGTTCCCAGGGGCACGGCATCAGTCGAGCTGACCGGTCTGGACCCCACCTTCGATCGCTGAACGCTGTCGCCTTCGGTCGCCGAGGCTGTCGAGCTTGGTCTTCAGGGGCGCTCCTCCCTGCGTTTGCGCTGCCGCGACGCCCGCAGATGTCCGCCAAGAACCATCAGTGCAAAGCTCAAGGCGAAGATCGCCACCAGGACGGCAAAGCCACGTCCGACCCCGAAAGACTTCTTGGTGACGAGCGCATCGTGGGCGCCCATTGCGTGGAGATAAGTAGCTGTGGCCATGGCCACCAGGGGGGTATGCACGCAGCAATACTGCCGCAGCACAGGTCTGGCACCGCTCGGCACCCTCGCAGGATCTTAGTCAGCTGCGGGATCTCAGTGAGCGCACAGGATGAGCGGGCACGATGTTCCTGCCCGCCGCGGGTGGACACCTGCGGCCACCCTGAAGGAGATGTCCATGATCGAGGCCCTCGGCCTTACCAAGATCTACGGCCGCAAGAAGGCTGTTGACGACCTGACCTTCACGGTGCAACCGGGCGTCGTCACCGGGTTTCTCGGCCCGAACGGGGCAGGCAAGTCCACCACGATGCGAATGATCCTGGGCCTGGACGCCCCGACCGCCGGCACGGTTCGGGTGAACGGCAAGCTGTATCGCGAGCACTCGGCGCCGCTGCACGAGGTCGGCGCGTTGCTCGAGGCGCGCTCGATCCACACGGGCCGCAGCGCCTTCAACCACCTGCTGGCACTGGCTCAGACCGGGGGCATCTCCCGCGCACGAGTGGAAGAGGTCATCGACCTGGTGGGCCTGCGCGAGGTTGCCCGCAAGCGCGCGGGTGGCTTCTCCCTGGGGATGGGTCAGCGGCTCGGGATAGCCTCAGCCCTTCTGGGCGACCCGCATACGCTGATCCTTGACGAGCCGGTCAACGGGCTGGACCCGGACGGAATCCGCTGGATCCGCAACCTGCTGAAGTCACTGGCCGCTGAGGGCCGGACGGTCTTCGTCTCTTCGCACATGATGAGCGAGATGGCTCAGACCGCCCAGCATCTGATCGTCATCGGCCGGGGACGCCTTATCGCCGACACCAGCATGGAGGAGTTCATCGCCAGCTCCTCCCACAACCTGGTCCGGGTTCGCACCACCGACCCGGACAACCTGGCTGCGGTCCTGCGCGGTCCCGACGTCAGCGTCGTCACAGCTGCCGGCGACGCGCTGGAGGTGAGTGGCCTGAGCACCGACCAGATCGGGATCGCCGCCGGTCGGGCCGGCATCACCCTGCTTGAGCTGTCGGCTCAGAAGACCTCTCTCGAGGAAGCATTCATGGAACTGACCAAGGACGATGTGGAGTTCCACGGCGCCACGATGACCAATGAGGGCGTCAGCCCGCTCGAGACCGCCGGAGCCGACCGATGAGCACCGTTACCGCCACCTCGACCCGACCCTCCGCGGCGGCGCCGAAGAAGGTCACCCAGGCGCGGGTCCTCTTGTCTGAGTGGACCAAGATCCGGTCCCTGCGCTCGACGGTCTTCTCCCTCTTGGCCGCGGTCGTGTTCATCGTCGGGCTCTCCATCCTGGTGCCATCGGTGACCGTCTCGCACTGGCCACCTCGCGACCTGCGCGAAGCGGCGGGCTTTGATCCCACGACTCGAACCCTGAGCGGAATTTTTCTCGCGCAGCTGGCGATCGGTGTTCTTGGCGTGCTGCTCATCACGGGGGAGTACGCCACCGGGATGATCCGGGCGACCTTCGCAGCAGTGCCTTCCCGTCTTCCGGTGCTGTGGGCCAAAGCCGCCGTGTTCGCGACAGTGACGCTCGTGCTGATGGTCCCGACCGTGCTCGGAGCCTTCCTGATCGGCCAGTCAATCCTGAAGTCCAAGCATCTTCAGGCAAACCTGAGCGACCCGGGAGTCCTTCGCGCGGTGATCGGTGCCGCTCTCTTCCTCACCGTTGTCGGGCTGCTGGGGATCGGCCTTGGGGCACTTCTACGCAACACCGCCGCCGGTATCTCGACCCTGTTCGGACTGCTCTTCGTCCTGCCCATCATCGTGCGGTTCCTGCCGTCGTCCTGGTCGGATCCGATCAACAAGTACCTGCCGAGCAACGCAGGGGAGGCCATTACCCGGGTGCACACAGATCCCGCAGCGTTGGCGCCCTGGACCGGGTTCGGGCTCTTCTGCGCCTACGCCCTGGTCGTTCTGGTTGCTGCGGCCATCAGTCTGCGCCGACGCGACGCCTGACATGGCCTGACCTACCGGCGCGGCTGACTTTCGCGGTGTACTGGGAGCATGCGACGGAGCGCGCAGGAGAGCTCTGCGGAGGTCACCTCGACCGACCCGGACAGGGACCGTTTCATCGACCTCGTCCGGGTCACCTCCATGGCCGTCGTGGTCGTGCTCCACTGGCTGAGCGTCATGCCTGCTCTGCAGGAGGGAAGGGTCGTCAGGATGGGCTCGAACCACACCCTGGCGCACAACGAGCCCCGCGACCTTCTCGGCGCGTACGACCACATGGTCTCCCTGGGATATCCGGCGGGCCAGATGACAGTACTGGCAACAGCATGGGTGCAGCCACGGTGATTGAAGCGGCTCCCGAGCTCACCGCGGTGGGCGCTTTGGTCGCCGACAGTGCCTTCGCCGACCTCTCCAGCGCTATGAAGGGAGGTCTCACCCGGTTTACCTTCCTGCCAGGGTTGCTGGCAGTCCCCGCGATGGAGGTCTCCCGGGCTTTCGGGGTGCTGCCAACCCTCAGCCCGGTGGACGTGGTCCGGTCACTGCCGAAGAGGGCCTTCCTCTTCCTGCACGCAAGCGGCGATCCCTTGCTGGGTGTGGCCAACGCCCACCGCCTCTTCGCGGCATCCTCGAACCGCGCGTCCCGGCTTGACGTCATCGCCGGCCACGACCACATGGACACCTACACCCACAACCCCGCGCGGTACATGACCGTCCTGCTTGCCTTCATCGACCAACAGCTGGCCCACCCCGCACAGTCCTGACCGACGAACGATGGCTGAGGGTGCCACCGAACCGCGAGGGATCCCTCGGCCGCTGTCAGAGCGAACCTACCGGTACCTTGCTTTCAGGTCGCTCACCCGCAGATGCCTCTGGGCCGGGAGGAGTGACCTCTGTGGGCAGTGGTGAAGAGGAGCGGTTCATCCCCGACATGATCATGCCGATGAACGACGGTCGTCCCTGCAGCTTGGAACGGACGTCAAACGCGACGGCCAGGAGCAGGACCATGCCCTTGATGATCTGGATGAAGTTCGAGTCGACGCTCAGGTTTGCCAGGCCGAGGTTGAGCACACCCATCACCAGACCACCGACCATCGAGCCCGAGACCGTGCCGATTCCACCGGCGACGGCGGCTCCGCCGATGAACACGGCAGCGATGGCGTCGAGCTCGAAGCCGACACCGTCCTTGGGGTTGGCAGCGTTGAGGTATGCCGTGAAGACCATGCCGGCGACTCCCGACAGCAACCCCATGTTGACCATGACCATGAAGTCGATCCGCTTGGTGTTCACACCGGAGAGCCCGGCTGCCAGGGAGTTGCCACCGACGGAGTAGATATGACGGCCGAAGACGGTCTTGCGCGTGACGAAGGTGTAGATCGCGACCAGCAGGCCCAGGATGAGACCGACGACCGGAACGCCCTTGTAGGAGGCGAGCAGCAGGCCGAACGCCAGCACAGCGGCACCGATCACGACCAGCTTGACGATGCTGATGGACAGCGGGGGCACCTCCATCGCGTGCTTGCGCAGCGCTGCCCGCTTGCGAACCTCCAACACCGCGAACAGGACAACCAGCAGGATCGCCAGCAGAAGCGTCGGATTGTGATATCCGGTGTTCGGACCCATGTCGGGGATGAAACCGTTCGCGATGACCTGGAACCCGTCAGGTACCCCGACGCTGGATGCGTTGAGCATCATCAGGTCGAGCCCGCGGAAGAGCAACATGCCTGCGAGAGTGACGATGAAGGCCGGGATGCCGACGTAGGCCACCCAAAAACCCTGCCACGCCCCGACGATGACGCCCACGACCAGGCCAAGGACGATTGCCAGCGGCCAGGGGATGTCAAAGCGCTGCATCGAGATCGCCACGGTGGCTCCGACAAAGGCTGCGACCGAGCCGACCGACAGATCGATGTGCCCGGCGATGATCACCATCACCATGCCGATCGCCAGAATGAGGATGTAGCCGTTCTGGACAAGCAGGCTGGTCACGTTTCGCGGCTGGAGGAACAGCCCGTCGGTCAGAACCTGAAACAGGCCGACGAGCAGCAGCAGGGCCATGATCATCCCGTACTGCCGAACGTTGCCCCCCATTGCCTGCCTCACCTGGGCGACGAAAGAGGTCGGGGCGTCCGACTCCAAGGTCTCTTGGCTCATTGCTGGACCGTCCTTCTCTGGATCTTGCCTTGGGTCATGTAACGCATGAGGGTCTCCTGGTCGGCCTTTTCACGCGGGACCTCCGCGGTGATCACTCCCTCGCTGAGGGTGTAGATGCGGTCGCACATACCGAGCAGCTCGGGCAGCTCGGAGGAGATCATCAGCACTCCGCGGCCACTGTCGGCCAGGCGGTTGATGATCTCGTAGATCTCGAACTTGGCGCCCACGTCAATCCCGCGGGTCGGCTCGTCGAGCATCAGCAGGTCCGGGCCGGTGAACATCCACTTGCCCAGGACGACCTTCTGCTGGTTGCCGCCGGACAGGGTTGCCACGCCCACATCGACGTTCGGGGCCTTGATCTTCATGTCCCTGCGGTACTTGTTGGCCGCGACGATCTCGAGGTTGTCATCGACCACGCCGTTGTGCCGGAGCTTCCTGACTGCGGCCGACGTGATCGACGCCTTGACGGTGTCGTGCAGGTTCAGGCCCAGGGTCTTGCGGTCCTCGGTGACGTAGGCCAGACCGGCGTCGATCGCCTGGGACACGTTCTTGAGGTGCAGCGCCTTACCGTCCTTGAACAGCACACCGGAGATCTTGTGGCCGTACGACTGCCCGAAGATGCTGCGGGCCAGCTCGGTGCGACCGGCGCCCATGAGCCCGGCCAGGCCCACGATCTCACCGCGGTGGATGTTCAGGCTTGCGCCCTGCACGACGTAGCGGCTGTGGTCGTCCGGATGCAGGACGCTCCAGTCCTTGATCTCCAGCAGCATATCGCCGACCGTGGGCTCGTGCGGAGGGAATCGGTGGTCCAGGTCGCGGCCCACCATCCCCTTGATGATGCGGTCCTCGTTGATGCCGTCGGCCTTGACGTCAAGAGTCTCGATCGTCTTGCCGTCACGGATGATCGTGATGGAGTCCGAGATCTTCTCGATCTCGTTGAGCTTGTGCGAGATCATGATCGAGGTGATCCCCTTGTGGCGCAGGCCTTCCAGGAGATTCAGCAGGTGCATGGAGTCGGCATCGTTGAGGGCCGCTGTGGGTTCATCGAGGATCAGCAGCTTGACCCTCTTGGCGAGGGCCTTGGCGATCTCGACCAGCTGCTGCTTGCCGATGCCGATGTTCTTGATCTTGGTGTTCGGGTTCTCCGACAGGCCGACGCGCGCGAGGAGCTCGGTGGCATTGGCCGCGGCCTCGTACCAGTTGATGATCCCGTGCTTGGCGACCTCGTTGCCCTGGAAAAGGTTCTCCACGATGCTCAGCTCGGGAATCAGCGCCAGCTCCTGGTGGATGATGACGATGCCAGCGTGCTCACTCTCGCGGATGCCCTTGAACTCGCACGGCTGGTCCTCGAAGAAGATCTGACCCTCGTAGGTACCAAACGGGTGTATGCCGGAAAGGACCTTCATCAGGGTCGACTTGCCCGCGCCGTTCTCGCCACAGATCGCATGGATCTCGCCCCGTCTGACGTTCAGAGTGACGTCCGCCAGCGCCTTGACGCCGGGGAACTCCTTGGTGATCCCCCTCATGGAGAGAATCATGTTGTCCATATGTCCACACCCTCGGGCAAGAGACGAGAAGGAAACTGCGTTGGCTTGAGCTGCATGTGCGTCTTTCGGCGCATCCGCTGAGCTGGCCGGTGAGTGGCTTGGTGTGGCAG
>Ga0209748_1001859_pt1 | contig 10379 bp, 9 predicted proteins | sample BarGraIncu00421A_FD_185490 | JGI IMG/M metagenome (GOLD analysis project Ga0209748, IMG submission 185490) | Arctic peat soil microbial communities from Barrow, Alaska - Barrow Graham LP Incubations 004-21A (SPAdes) (version 2) | ecosystem: Environmental > Terrestrial > Soil > Wetlands > Peat... | reverse complement strand
GTCGCCGGCCTGCTAGGGTCCAGCCAGTCGCGGGTCGCCAAGATGGAAGCCGCCGATGCGTCCGTGTCGATCGACCTTCTCGTGCGCTCGCTGCTTGCGCTCGGCGTGTCGCGCGCGGATGTCGGCGGGTGATCGCCAGAGCGGCCTGACCCGCAGGCGCGCGAGGCGGCGCAAGCGGCGCGCGATGCAGACTAGGCGGGGCCGGGCGTCAGCCCTCGCCCCCGCTGTCTCGTGATACGTTGGCGCCGGCATCGGAGGACGGTCTGCCTCGAGGTCGGGGCGGCGAGCAAGGGAAAGGTCGGTCATGGGCCAGGGCGATGATAGTAGACGAACGCGAACGCGGGAGACCGCGGCGCGGGGGATGAGGGCGTGACCGCGCCCGGCCGGGGCCCGCAGGGACGCGTCGGCCTCGTCGGCTGCGTGAGGGAGCAGGCGGCTCGCAGGGCGGTGGCGCAGGACCTCTTCGTCTCGCCGCTTTTCCGCGGGCGCCGCGCCTACGTGGAGCGCACCTGCGGGCGCTGGTACGTGCTGTCGGCGCTGCACGGTCTGGTGGCGCCCGGCGAAGAGCTGGCGCCCTACGATCTCAAGCTCAAGTCGCTCTCCCAGGCCGAGCGACGCGCCTGGAGCGAACGCGTCCTCACGCAACTCGAGGCCGAGCTCGGCGCCGTGGACGGACTCGCGTTCGAGATCCACGCCGGGGCGAGCTACACCAACGAAGGCCTCGTGCGCGGGCTGCGCGCCCGCGCCGCCGCCGTGGAGCTCCCGGCGGCGGGGCTCGGCGAGGCGCAGGAGCTCGCCTTCTACCACGAAGCTAACAAGGCAGCGCCCGGCGCGGCCGCTCCCGCGGACGTAGGGGACGAGGCCGCCGAGGCGGCGCGCGCCGCCTTGCAGGCCGCCGAGGCCGCGGCCGTCGCGGCGGGCGCGCCGCCGTGCACGGCGGCCGACGCCGACGCCGCCCTCGAGGCGCTCGCCACGGCCGCGCAGGCCGTGTCGGCCGGCGAGTGGCCGCCGCGACTCGCCGGCGTCGACGACGCCGTTCTCGACGCCCCCGGCCTCCACTCCTGGTGGGTCGACAAGGAGGGCGCCGCGCAGCTCAGCCGGGGCCTCGGCCTCACGCTGGAGCCGGGGCGCGTCTACCTCGGCCAGGCGGGGGCGACCAGGTGGCCGGCCGGCAAGCCCGTGGCCACCACGCTCGCGCAGCAGATTGCAGGTACCCATCTGGGCGGGCGCGTCAGGTCGTCCGACCTCAGGTTCTCGCTGGCCGCGGCGCTCCTCGGTGAGCTGACCCTGCAGGTGCAGGCGCCCATGCTCGTGACGCCCGCTTCGGAGGCGGCGCTCGGCGCGTGGATGAAGCAGCACCTCGCAGTCGCCGTTCATCCCGTCGCCGACCCGGGCATCCTCGAGAGCCTCGAGCGTCGCCTGCTGATCCGGCTCGACCCGCCGCTGGACCTGCTGCACATGCCGCCGAGCCCGGTGCGCGCGCGCCTCACCGAGCTGCGCCGGCAGATCAGCCGGGAGTAGCCGGCGCGCGGCGCGAACGGTTGACCGCGGCGCGCCGCCCACATAACATGCGGGGCGCCGGTCGGCGCCCGCCGACCGGCGCCACCTCGACCAAGGAGGCGCAGATGGGCAAAGAGCTCTCCATCCTCGCGCCCGCCACGGTCGACCAGCCTCCGCCCGCCCGCTTCATCTGAAGCGCTGCCGCGCGCTCGTAGCGCCCGCGCGGCTTCCTCGCATCCGCAGCACCTGCGGCCTTCACCAGGCTCGCGCGCCGCTTACGGCCGCTCACGAACCCTGCGCGCCGTTCACCCCGCCGTTCCGGGATGGTAGAGACTGCCATTAGCTGCATATTCCGTATACACACGTGCAAATCCGTCGAAGAGGAGCAGACATGATCAACGTAGCTGAGTGGGGCACCGGCATGATGGGCCAGGGCCTCCTGGGGTACATCCTCGACCGCCCGAAGGACATCGACCTCTGCGGCGTCATCGTCACCAACCCCGCCAAGGAGGGGAAGACCGTCGGCGAGCTGCTGGGCCGTCCCTGCGACGTCAAGATGACCACCGACTTCGCGGCCGTCCTCGCGCAGAAGCCCGACGTGGTCTGCATCAACACGCAGAGCAACCTGGACGAGATCGAGCCGCAGATCGTGCCCGCCGTGAAGGCCGGCTGCAATGTGGTCTGCATCGCCGAGAAGCTCGCCTACCCGTGGGCCAGCGACCCCGAGCGCGCCGACATGTTCCACCGTCTCGCCAAGGAGAACGACGTCACCATCCTCGGCGTCGGCATCAACCCCGGCTTCGTGCTCGACGCCCTCATCGTCATGTGGAGCAGCATCTGCCTGCGCGTCGACTCCATCGAGGCCTCACGCGTCAACGACCTCTCGCCGTTCGGCCCCACCGTCATGGTCGGCCAGGGCGTGGGCGCCACCGTCGAGCAGTTCGAGAAGGGCGTCGCCGACGGCACGATCGTCGGTCACATCGGCTTCCCCGAGTCGATTATGCTGATCGCCCAGGCCATGGGCTGGGACATCGACGAGATCGTCGAGACCCGCGAGCCCATCGTCACCAAGGTCGAGCGCTCCACGTCGTGCGTGCACGTGGCCGCCGGCGACGTGGCGGGCTGCAAGCAGGTCGGCAAGGGTTACAGCAAGGGCGAGCTCAAGATCCACCTGATCCACCCGCAGCAGATCCACCCGCAGATGGCCGACCAGGGCACCGGCGACTACATCAAGATCGTCGGCGACCCCAATGTGAACATGGCCAACACCCCCGAGATCCCCGGCGGCAAGGGCACCTACGCGAGCGCCGGCAACTACATCCCGCTGCTTCCCGGCGCGCCGGCCGGCATGCAGACCGTCGTCAACCTGCCGATCCCGCGCTACTGGGCTCCCACCGTCTGAGAGGGGTGACCGCTTTGACAGACGCCACGCGCTGCAAGGCCGGCGACTGGGTCGAGGTGGAGCGCGTGCTCCTCGAGCCGGCCGACCGGTCGAAGAACCTCCCGCCGGAGACGGCGGAGAAGCCGCTCATGATGTGGATCAAGGGCTTCGCCCAGGCCGCAGGCGCTGTGGGCGCTGCCATGACCATCGAGACCATGACCGGGCGCCTGGTCGAGGGCACGCTCTCGGCCGTCAACCCGGGCTACTTCCACACCTTCGGCAACCCCATCCCCGAGCTCGTGCACGTGGGCGTGGACCTGCGCGCGCGGCTCGCCGAGTACCACGCCGCCCAGGCGGATGCTGCCGCTCAGAAGGGCGGTGCCTGATGGCCACCAAGTTCGACGCCATCATGGCGCGCCGCGGCGAGATCATGCGCAAGGCCCTGGGCATGGACTACAGCGTGTTCGAGCAGAGCCCCATCGCCTTCGACTACGAAGGCATGATGACCGCGCACGGCTACAGCCTGCAGGACATCGTCGACATCCAGACCAAGGCCGGCGTGGGCAACACGCCCTTGCTCGAGCTCAAGAACCTGACCGACGTCGTCAGGTCGATGAGCGAGCCCGGCAAGGGCGCCCGCATCTTCGTCAAGGACGAGGCCGCCAACATGGCCGGCGCCTTCAAGGACCGCCGCGCCAGCGTCAGCATCCACGTCGCCAAGGAGAAGGGCTACGAGGGCGTCATCGCCGCCACGTCGGGCAACTACGGCGCCGCCGTCAGCAGCCAGGCGGCGCGCTACGGTCTCAAGTGCATCATCTGCCAGGAGGCCTTCGACAGCCGCCACATCGGCCAGCCGGAGATCGTCGAGAAGAGCCGCATCTGCGAGGCGTTCGGCGCCGAAGTGGTGCAGATGACCGTCGGCCCCGAGCTGTTCTTCCACATGGTCGAGCTGCTCGACGTCACGGGCTACTTCGCGGCCTCGCTGTACAGCTCGTTCGGGGTCAGCGGCATCGAGACGCTGGGCCTCGAGATCGCCAACGAGATGACGGCGCTCACCGGGGCGCCACCGACGCACTGCGTGATCACCCACGCCGGCGGCGGTAACACCACGGGCACCGCCCGCGGCCTCAAGCGGGCCGGCGCCACCGACACGCAGATCATCAGCGCGTCCGTCGACCTGAGCGGCCTGCACATGGCCAGCGACGACGACTTCAACCGCAAGAGCTTCACCACCGGCCACACCGGCTTCGGCGTGCCGTTCGCCACCTGGCCCGACCGCGCCGACGTGCCGCGCAACGCGGCCCGCTCGCTGCGTTACATCGACCGCTACCTCACGGTGACGCAGGGCGAGGTGTTCTACATCACCGAGGCGATGAGCAAGATCGAGGGCCTGGAGCGCGGCCCGGCGGGCAACACCGCCATGGCCGTCGCGGTGAGCCTTGCCCGCGACCTGCCGCGCGACGCCACCGTCGTCGTGCAGGAGACCGAGTACACCGGCGCCGGTAAGCACCACTGGGCGCAGCTCAACTTCGCCAAGGAGATGGGCGTCGGCGTGTGCTCCGGCGACCCCAAGAACAACGTCCCCGGCAAGGTCATCGTCATCCCCGAGCGTCCCGAGCAGATCCGGGCGAAGGATTTCGACCTCGCCCGCCTGCGCAAGAGCTACGTGCGCAACGCGCTCAAGCAGGCGCCCGAGGGCTACGCGCCGACGGCCGACGACATCGCCTTCCTGGCCGCCGACACCAACAGCGACGCGGCCGCCGTCGAGGCGATCCTCGCCGAGCTCAAGGAGGCCTGAGATGGCCCGCGAGGACACCTACCTGCAGATCCGCGGGCGCCTCGCCGAGCTCAGCGACGAGCAGCTCGAGGCGCGCTTCTGGGAGCTCGCCCAGCAGGTCGTGGATCCGCTGGTCGAGCTCGCCCGCACGCACACCTCGCCGAGCATCGAGCGCTCGGTGCTGATGCGCATGGGCGTCGACTCGCCGACCTGCATGGCCGTGGTCGGCGAGTGCGAGAAGCGCGGCCTGCTGGAGCACGGGGCCGGGCACGTCGTGCTGCACTGCGGCACGACGTGGGGTTGCTCCGCGCCCGAAGCCGCGCGGCGCCTCGCCGCCGGCGAGGGCTGGGACGTGGTCGCGCAGAAGTGGGGAGGGGCGGCATGAGCGACCAGACCCCCCGCCCGGCCGGCGGCGCGATGCCGCCGCTCGACCCCCACGAGAAGATCGACCTCGCCGCCCTCCTCGAAGGCATCGAGGACTACCGCCCGCGGCGCAAGGGCTGGCACTGGCGCGAGCAGGTGCCCGACCAGCAGCTGCACAAGTTCGTCTACAAGGAGACGTCGAAGGGCCTCAAGAACAGCATCCCGCTGCCGGCGGCCCACTACTTCGGCGACATCGACCCGCAGCCCGACTGCGTGGTGACCAGCGAGATCGCCTCGGGCAGATTTGAAGACGACATCCGCCGCATGCGCATGGCGGCCTGGCACGGCGCCGACCACATGATGGTCATCCGCACCGCCGGCCAGAGCCACATGGACGGGCTCCTCGAGGGCACGCCCGAGGGCGTCGGCGGCATCGCCGTCACGCGCAAGCAGGTGCGCGCCACGCGCAAGGCGCTCGACCTCATCGAGGACGAGGTGGGCCGGCCCATCAACTTCCATTCCTACGTAAGCGGCGTCGCCGGCCCCGAGATGGCCGTGATGTTCGTCGAGGAAGGCGTCAACGGCGCCCACCAGGACCCGCAGTACAACGTCCTCTACCGCAACATCAACATGTACCGCAGCTTCGTCGACGCGGCGGTGGCCAAGCACGTCATGGCCAGCGTGCGCATGGCGCAGATCGACGGCGCCCACAACGCCAACGCGACGGCCGTCGAGGCCTGGAACGTGATGCCCGAGCTGCTCGTGCAGCACGCCATCAACAGCGCCTACTCGGTCAGCGTGGGCATGCCCAAAGAGGACATCTGCCTGAGCACCGTGCCACCCGACGCGGCCCCGGCGCCCTGCATGCGCATGGACCTGCCCTACGCCGTCGCGCTGCGCGACCTCTTCGGCGAGTACAGGATGCGCGCCCAGGAGAACACCCGCTACATGGAGGCCGACGGCCGCGACGCCACAGTCTCGCACGTCATGAACCTCGTGATCAGCCGGCTCACGAGCGCCGACATCCAGAGCACGATCACGCCCGACGAGGGCCGCAACGTGCCCTGGCACTACAACAACGTCGCCGCCGTGAACACCGCCAAGCAGAGCCTCGTGGGCATGGACGGCCTGCGCGAGATGGTCAAGCTCGACCGCGAGGCTCCGGAGCTCAAGGCCAAGGTGCGCGAGATCAAGGAGCGCGCTGTGCTGTTCCTTGAGGCGATGCTCCGCGAGGGCGGCTACTTCGCCTCCGTCGAGGAGGCGTACTTCGTCGACTCCGGCATCTACCCCGAGACCCACGACGACGGCATCGCGCGCAAGAGCGACGGCGGCGTGGCGGCGGGCACGATCGTCGAACGCGCCGCCGACTACCTGGCGCCCGTCTGCCACCACTTCGGCGAGAACCATCTGCCGGAGGGGCTCGGCGACGGCGGGGCCGTCGGGGGCGCCGCGAGCACCGGCAAGCCCTGCGACCTCATCGGCGGCTGCACGCTGTGCGACGCCGAGAAAGTGCCGTTCATCGACGAGCTCGACCCCGAAGACAACGTGAGCGCGCGCCTGGCGCAGACCGCCGAGCTGCGCGAGAAGGGCCTGATCAAGCCTGAGGTCGAGTGGGCCGCCGACGGCTGGGTGGTCGTGACGATGTTCCTGCCGGCGGCGCCGCGCGTCGCGGAGTTCGCGGCGCTCGAGTTCGGCAAGGCCATGAACCTGCGTGACTGCGAGGTCATCAACAAGCAGGTCATGCACCCGGCCGAGGGCACGCTCATCGAGCTCAAGGGCCGGCTGGACGCGGTCGTCGACCCGGCCACTCTCACGATCCCGCCCGAGTCCGTGGTGATGAGCGACGCCGAGATCAAGGCCTTCGTCACCGAGAAGAAGCTCAAGTGCGTGGCCGCCACGGTGGGCGAGGACGAGCACTCGGTGGGCATGCGCGAGATCATCGACATCAAGCACGGCGGCCTCGAGAAGTGGGGCTTCGCCTGCGAGTACCTGGGCACCTCGGCGCCGGTCGAGAAGGTCCTCGACGCGGCCCTCGAGCACGCCGCGCGGATCGTGCTCATCTCGACGATCATCACCCACGGCGACATGCACAGGAACAACATGGAGAAGCTCGCCGACCTCGCCGTCGAGAAGGGCGTGCGCGACAAGCTCCTGCTGATCAGCGGCGGCACGCAGGTCACCGACGAGCTCGCCCGCAGCTGGGGCATGGACGCCGGCTTCGGACGTGGCGCCAAGGGCATCGGCGTCGCCTCGTTCGTGGTCAGGACGATGCGCGAACGCGGGATGTGACGTGAGGCAGCCCCGCCCCGTCGACGCCCTCGTCGCCGAGATCGGCTCGACGACCACCGTCGTCTCGGCCTTCGACGGGCTGAGCGAGTACCCGGCGGCGACGCCCTGCCTCGTCGGGCAGGGCGTCGCCGGGACGTCCGTCGCCGACGGCGACGTGACCAGCGGCGTGAACGCCGCCCGGGCGCAGCTCGAGGCGGCGGCCGGGCCGCTCGCGCCGAGCCTGACGCTGGCGACCAGCTCGGCGGCCGGCGGCCTGCGCATGACCGTGCACGGCCTCACGCAGCGCATGACGGCCATGGCCGCGCGCGAGGCCGCGCTGGGGGCCGGCGGCGTGGTGGAATACGTCACCGCCGGCCGCCTGCGCGACCACGACCTGCGCAGGATCGACGAGGTCAAGCCCAACCTCATCCTGCTGGCCGGTGGGGTGGAGGGCGGCGACTGCGACACCGTGCTGCACAACGCCGAGCGCCTCTGCGAGCTCTCGGCGCGCCCCATCGTCGTGTACGGCGGCAACTCCGTGGTGAGCAGCGACGCCCAGGAACTGCTGGAGTGGGCCGGCTTCAGGGTCAAGCTCACCAACAACGTGTACCCCGGCATCGATGAGCTCGACATCGTGCCGGCCCGGGCCGTGATCCACGACGCCTTCGAGGAGCACATCACGCATGCCCCCGGCATGGAGCGCATCGGTGAGGTCGTCAATGGACGCATCCTGCCGACGCCGGGGGCGGTGCTGATCGCCGCCGAGCGGCTCGCCGCCGAGGTCGGGGACCTCGTCGTCATCGACGTCGGCGGCGCCACCACCGACGTGCACTCGATCACCGACGGCAGCCCCGAGATCGCGGCGCTCATGATCGAGCCGCAGCCGCACAGCAAGCGCACCGTGGAGGGCGACCTCGGCACCTACGTGAGCGCCAGGCACGTGGTGGAGATGCTGGCCGAGCAGGAGCGGCCGGTCCATCTGCCGCCGCCGCTCCCGCGCACGCGCGAGGAAATCGAGGCGGCGCTCACGCTGGCGCACTTCGCCGCCGTCACCGGCGTGCGGCGGCACGCCGGGCAGCTCGCCCACCTCTACACGCCCACCGGCCGCCAGACGGTCGCCCGCGGCCGCGACCTCACTGCCTGCCGCCTGGTCATCGGCACCGGCGGCGCCCTCACGCGCCTTCCCGGCGGTGAGGCGATCCTCGCCGACACGCGCGGCAAGAGCGGCGGCGAGCGCCTCCTGCCGCCGGCCGACGCCCGCTGCGCCCTCGACCGCGACTACATCTTCGCCTGCTGCGGCGCCCTCTTCGCGCACTTCGAGGCCGGCGCGGTGATGGCGCTGATGCGCCGCAGCGCCGGCCTCTGACGGGTCCAGCTTGGCCCGGGGCGGGGCGCGCCGCGCCGCGCCCCGGGCCCGCCGTCAACTCTCGTCGTGGTACTTGAACGACACCTTCACCTTGGCGCGATACGCCACCACCTTGTTCTCCTCGAGGCGCAGGTCGAGCTGCACGACCTCGGCCATGCGCACGTCCTCGAGATGGCTCGTGACCTTGTCCACCGCGGTCTTGGCGGCTTCCTCCCAGGACGTCGAGCTGGTGCCGATCACTTCGATGACCTTGTAGACGCTGTCCGACATGTCTCCTCCTTGTGCGGCCGGTTGATCCATCCGTCTCATCCTCTTACGCGAGCGCTCGCGTGACGAGCGTTTAGGGGCATTCTCTGTCCCTGTGGCGCGCCCCGGGTCGGCGTCGACGTCTCGCGTGGTGCTCATCAGGTCCGCCGTCACTCACACATGGACGCTGCTGCCGCGCTTCAGCGCCGACCCCGCAGTGACCGCCGCATCTCCCAACTACTGGCGCTGCATCGACGCCATGCCGCCTGACGACCCCGGCCTCGCGGCCCAGTGGGGGCTGCTCAAGGCCGGCGTCCCGGACGCGTGGCACCTCACGACGGCCGTCGCCGGCACGCGTGCCCTGCGGCCTCCGCCCGCCGGCGCAACGCGCCCGAGCGCTTCTTGTCGCCGCTCGCGATGCGGCGCGTCATGTGCGCGAGCCAGCGCAGGTAGAGCACCGTGTGGACGCCCACACCGGCGGCCATGACCACGGCGCTCCAGTCGTGGATTGTCTGCCACACCGCCGTGTTGACGCCCAGGATCACGGCCTGGCCGCCGCTCGAGATGCTCACGGTCTCGGCGGGGAACAGCCGCATGATGCCGGTGACGGCGCAGAATAGAAAGGCCACGCCGGTGACCATGTCGACCCAGTAGTTGACGAGCGCTTTCCGCATAGTGGTCCGTCTCTCCTTACGGGGTGGCGGGCCCGAGCGCCCGCCGCGGGCGCCGGGACTCCTCTGGCGGAGTCGCGGTCGATGCTAGCGGGCCATTCTGAGGATCCGCTGGGAAGCGGAAGAAGCCCCGCCAAGGCCGGTGAAGAAATGTGAACGCTTGCGCCCGGAAGCGTCCGCATATAACCTCCTGCATACGTCTTATGCACAGGAGGGACACGCTGACCAAGGCCATCGTCACCGTCGATCTGGGGAAGGTCCGCGACAACACACGGCGTGTCGTGACTCACCTGCCCGGCGTCGACGTCGTCGCCGTCACCAAGGTAACGTGCGGCAGCCCTGACGTGGGCGCCGCCATGCTGGCCGGCGGCGCGGTCGCGCTCGGCGAGTCGCGCCTGGAGAACGCCGAGCGGCTGCGCGCCGCCGGCCTCACGGCGCCCATCTGGCTGCTCAGGGCGCCGGCCCCCGATCTCGCCGGCGAAGCCGTCCGCCTCACCGAGATCTCGCTCGAGAGCGAGCTCGAGACCGTCGTGGCCCTGGACCGGGCCGCCGGCCGGCAGAGCCGCCGGCACGGCATCGTCGCCATGGTCGACCTCGGCGACCTGCGCGAGGGCATGGCGCCGGCCGACCTGCCGGCGTTCGTCGCCGCCGTCGAGCCGCTCCGCCACGTCGACCTCGTCGGCGTCGGGGTCAACCTCACGTGCTACGGCGCCATCGTGCCCGACGAGGACAACCTCGGCAGGCTGGCGGCGCTGGCCGCCGACGTCGAGCGCCTGACGGGCCGCCCGCTGCGCTACGTCTCGGGCG
>Ga0209748_1001855_pt1 | contig 10402 bp, 8 predicted proteins | sample BarGraIncu00421A_FD_185490 | JGI IMG/M metagenome (GOLD analysis project Ga0209748, IMG submission 185490) | Arctic peat soil microbial communities from Barrow, Alaska - Barrow Graham LP Incubations 004-21A (SPAdes) (version 2) | ecosystem: Environmental > Terrestrial > Soil > Wetlands > Peat... | reverse complement strand
TACAGCGGTATGGCCGCGTATGTCGTCTGCCGGTTCCGTACCGACACCGGAGCGAAGTACTCGGACATCCTCATGCCTCGCCGCGACGACGTCGCGGTCATCTTGAGGACGGCGAAGCGCATGCTGGCCAGGGAGCGCTAGACCAGGCGCACGCACGTCACGCGAGAGTCCCGGGAACGGCCCGGTGGTATGCTTCGTGCTCGAAACGACACGGTACGTGAAGCGCTGACCGCCGCACCCGCGGGAGAGAGATGCGCATCCTCGCCAAGATCCCGAAACCTGTCCGAGAGACCGCAAAATCGCTGGCGCCTGACTCATGGGTCGAGGGGGCCAGGCGAGCGGTCCTGCGACGCTACGACCCCTCAATCATCGTGACTCGCGAGAGCGCGGCCAGGCGGTGGTTCTCCCGGTACGTTCTGCGGCTGTACTACCTGCCGAGCATGGTCTCCCGCGAGAGCGCTCTCAGACGCTGGGTCTCGACGCGGGTCTTGCGCAAGCGGCCCCGCCTGTACCATTTCGAGATCCACGTCACGGATCACTGCAATCTCAACTGCAAGGGATGCGGTCACTTCTCGAACCTGTGCCCCCCGACCTTCATCGGACTCGACGAGTTCGAGTCGGACATGTCGGCAGTGGCCGAGGGGCTCGACGTCGATGACGTCTGGCTGCTGGGCGGCGAGCCGCTGCTGCACCCGCGGATCGGCGAGCTCGTGCGCGTCGCCCGGTGGTTCTTCCCGGAGAGCCGGATCTCGGTGCAGACGAACAGCACGCTCGTCACCGGCATGGGCGACGAGTTCTGGGACGCACTGGCCGAGACGGGCACGGTGCTGCTGTGCGACCTATACCCGATCGGCCTACCTGTCGACGAGATCAATTCTCTTGGCGCGAAGCACGGCGTGACGGTCGAGTGGACCGGCTATCGCAGCGAGTTCTTCAAGCTGCCGATCGATATCGAGGGCCGCCAAGACGCCGCGAACTCGTTCCTTCGATGCGAGGGTCTGTGCAACTGTCCGGTCGTGAGACGCGGAAGGATCTACCCCTGCCCCTTCGCTGCGTACGCCGACGTGTTCGCGGGGTACTTCGGGCTGGACGGCCTCGATGTCACCGACGCCGACTCGATGTCCGTGAGTGACGACCGCGACCCGCGCGAGATCATGGACTTCCTGCTCAGGCCCATCCCCTGGTGCCGGCACTGCGACTTCGACTCGTTCGAGATGTACCCATGGGGTCGGTCCAGCCGCTCCATTGACGAGTGGGTCACGGCTCCCTCCTCCGGCACGGGGCCGGACGGGGACGTCCGAGGCGCCGGTCCCGAGAGTGGGCAAGGCTGATGGAGCCTTTGTGGTGGATCCCCGGGTGGGCGCGCCACGGCGCTCGCGTGCTGCTGCCCAAGAAGGCGGGCGATCGGCTGAGGGACTACGTCATCGAGCACTACTACGCGCCCGGCTTCGTCTCGCGCACGGGCTGGCTGGAGTACCGGTGGCGCCGCGTCCTTCGCAGGCCGCCGCTCGTGCACCGGGTCGTCATCCACCTCACGGACCACTGCAACCTCAACTGCAAAGGGTGCTCACACTTCAGCAACCTCGCCGCACCGGCGTTCGCGGACCCAGTTCGGTTGGACGCGGAGCTGGAACGCCTCGCGGCCCTCTTCGAGGTCACCGAGGTCTACCTTCTCGGCGGCGAGCCGCTGCTTCACCCGGAGCTGCAGACGCTCCTTCGCTCCGCTCGGCGGCGCCTTCCGCGCGCCAAGCTCATCCTGCTCACGAACGGCATCCTGCTTCCCAAGATGGGTTCGGGATTCTGGCGCACGATGGGCGAGGAGCGGATCACGCTCATGTACGACGACTATCCAATCAGGATTCCCACCGGTCTTGTCGCGCGGCGTGCCCGTGAGAACTCGGTCGGAGTCGAGGTCGCCGAGCATCATGACGAGTTCTTCAAGTTGCCGATCGACCCGAGCGGCTCACAAGACGCCGCAGACTCTTTCTCACGTTGTCGCACGGTGGCCAACTGTCCCACGCTTCGGGACGGACAGCTCTACCCGTGCGCCTACATCGCCTATATCCACCTCTTCATCGAGCGCTTCGGGGTGGAGGGCCTGGCGCCGGGCCCGGACGACTCGATCTCCATCTTCGATACCAGCGACGCGTACCGGATTATGGACTTCCTGCTCAGCTCGGTACCGTGGTGTGCTCACTGCGACTTCGACTCGGCCGGGAACTACGCTTGGAGCCGCTCCGCGTGCTCGATCGGGGAATGGACGTGTGGCGTCGTCTCCGAAACGCAGCCCGAGCAGCCCGAGTCGAGCTACTGTGGCGGCTCGACCCCGGTCGACGCGCTCACGATGCCGGCTTCATTCCTGAGAACCTCGTCGGGCGTGGGCTCCCTGGTGCCTGGGTGCGGCCGGAGCGCGTTGTAGAACGCCTCCGGCATGGCCAGCTTCTCCCTGAGGTCGGGGTTGCGCCGTCTGATGTCGACGTGCTGGGTTTCGAGGTCCTCGACGTGCCAGTGGAGCTTCGCCTGGGACTCGTGGCCGTTGTCCCTCCGGATCGTGTTGACTAGAAACGAGAAGCGCCCGATGACGTAGTCGATGAAGTCAATCGCGCTGTCTTGGCTGCGGCGCTCGCAGGTCGTGAGGGCGCGAATGCGCGTGGCGTTGTCGATCACTGTGTGCTGGTAGCGCCTGATCTTGCGGTTGTGCACCCGTTCGACAGGATATGGATGCCCTGTCGAACGAGCTCGAGCATGCACAGCTAGCGCGCCATCTCGAACCAACGGTCGATACGCTTCACGAACTCTTGCCCACGCACGTTCTCGGAGGGGCAGCGCGGAACCGCAAAGCGGTCGGTCCACGGCAGCGTCATGCCGAAGCGAGTCGTGAACGCGCCGAAGAGGCCCGCGTCTCGCACCGTGCGCTCAGACAGAGCAGTGAAGGCGTCGACATCGCCGTAGGGGTAGCTGAAGAGGCGCACGGGGCCGCCCAGCATCTCCTCCAGGGCCCGCTTGCTGCCCAGAACCTCCTCGCGTTGTTCCGCGGCGCTACGCGCGGAAAGCATCTGGTGACTGCGGGTGTGGGCGCCGATCTCGATGAGCCCGCTCGACGCGAGATCGCGGAGTTCGTAGACCGAAAGTGGTCGATGCGTCGGCCGAACGAACGGCGCGACACCGAACTGCGCGCGGAGCGATCCCAGCGCTGCGTCGCGGTCGGCGGACGAGAGCCGCAGCATGGACTCTCGCAGCTCGAGGTAGACGCGCTGGCGCTCATTCACCGGCGGCATGCGGATGTCCCAGCCGTCGAGCGGTTCGACACTCTCAGCGGCGGAAGAAGCATCCGGCTCGATGCGGGTGCGATATGTGGCGTCGCCAATCGCGACTTGGATTCCGCTTGGCAGCGCGGCGGCGTGCAGCACGACGCGCTCGATCTCGTCCCACCAGAACTCCCTGTCCGCGCCCACGTAGTCGCTGCTCACGAAGACCGTCGCCGGGACCGAATGCGCGGCGAGGACGGGCTTCGCGTTGTGCAGGGTGTCGCAATAGCCATCATCGATAGTGACCACCACCGAGCGCTTCGGGAGACGCTTGCGCTTTGCCACCAGTTCGAGCAGGTCGCTCGCCGACACTATGGTAAATGCCTCGGAGATGAGCCGCATCTGCTCGTCGAAATGTGCGACGTCGACAGCGAGGCACTGCGGGTCGCACGAGAGGTCGGCGACCCGGTGATAGGCGAGGACGATCGCGGATCCGAAGACTCTCGCACAAGCAGATCGCCACAGATCTCCGACTGTGCTCCGGACTGCACGCGGGTTCACGGTTTGGTCCCGTTCCTGTTTGCGGTTCCAATGATGGTCCAGCGTACTCGTGTCCGCACGGAGTCGCATCGCTAACTACCACGGACCCGATCACCATCGCCGTTGCGGGTCGGCTTCCGGGGGCAGCCAGCTACTCGACCGATGGTGGCGCGACGCGCACGGTGATAGGTACGTCAATCTTGGACGAGAGTGGGACGGGATCCCCGTTCTCGTCCTTCTGCACGAACGTCACGATGAGACGAAAGACGCCTTCTTCCGACGGCGCTATGAAGGTCGGGTACATCACAGCCGTCTCGCCGGGGAACACCGCTTGGATGAGCGGGTAGGCGAGAGGTTCGCTCCCGCGCGCGGGCCGACCGGACTCATCGAGCACGCGCGCCGTCACGCCGATAGGGCGCGACCCGGCTGGGTACCACGTCGCATCGCTCGAGTTGCGCACGGTGACGAAGAGCGGGTAGCTGGCCAGTGGTGAGACGATCGTGCCTCCGTCCGAGGTCACCGGGAATATGTTGAACTGGTCTGCTGCGGCCTTCTCGTCGGAAGGCCCTAGGGACGCTGGACCCCCCACCTTGGCTGTCATCGGGTACGCAAGCGCTTGAAGGGTCGCCTCCTGCGTACGCATCATCGCCTGTCCGAACCTGAGGTCCACATAGTACATGCCGCGAGCGTCCGACTGATGAGGTTCGAGGGTCGCGATTGCGACAGCGCTGATGTCGTAGTACTCCGCGAGCCTAGCCAGGTGAGCCTCGTCCGCAAGAACCTTCGTGACCGTTCCGCGGCTGGCGAACCCGACCGGCTGGAATTCGCTTGCCGAGACGTCCCTGCCGGTTGTGCGCGCAACGAACTGCTCTGCTGGCGGCGAGTAGAGCCATGGCGCCTTGGCGAGTGCGAGACGTCCTAGGAGGCCATGTCCGTTAGCGTTTGGCAGCGACACCACCGGCGAGATGAGGATTGCTGCGAGCTGCACGCTGATGAGGGCGGCGGCCATGAGCGCTTCGCGTCGCTTCGCGCCCGAGCCTTCGACGACCACCCAAAGAATCACAGGCAACACCCAGACCCCGTAACGCATCAATCCGACGGATGCCGAGTTCCAGCCCCGAGCGGTCGTGGCCGCGAGGATCACCATTCCGGCGATGACCGCGGCGCGAGCGATGGCCCACCGATCGAACCGTACGATCGCCACCGCGACTGCGACAACGAAGCCGAGGGTCACGAACGGAAGATAGGGGAGCAGACCCATGTCGAGGTCGAAGAAGAACCCGGCAAATCGGGCGACGGACACATTATCCCAACCAGCGAAGCCCGCTGACAACGGGCTGAGAAGCCGGAACGTGGCGAAGTAGAAGGCCATCGGGACGAGAGCGACGGCGCCCGCGAGCGCCACGCGGACCATCTCGCCGTTTCGTCTCTCCGGCAGCAACTGGATCGCCGCGTACACGACGTACGCGGCTGTCACGAGCAAGAGCGGCTGGTTCTGTGTCGACGCCACGGCCGCGAAGAGCGTGGCGAGCGCGTACTGCTTGCGGGAGAAGAAGACGATCGAGAACACGACGAGCGCGGCAGTGAACGCCTCTGGGCTCGACCACGGTACGTACCAGACGATGGGGCTCAATACCAGCACGGACGCGAAGACCGCGCGCTTCAGGGGCTGCATCTTGGCGACAAAAAGCATCGCGGCGACGCTCCCGAAGAACACGAGGAGGTTCAGCAACTCGAACGCTTTCATTCCTGGCAGGCCGAACAAGGTCAACAGCAGCCGCAGCGGGATCGAGATCAGGGAGTAGCCCCAGAAGTGGACGGAATACCACCTTCCGTCGACCGGCGACTTCAGGTACCCAAACATCGGCGGGTTCCCGACGATGTTGTGGGAGAGGCGTTCGGTTTCGAACTTCACGGTGTCTTCGTGGCGAAGGTCCGGCGTGCCGTGGTCGATGAACGACTGCGTCATCTGGTAGTACTCACTCGCGTCACCCGCGTAGGTGATTGGTCCGCGGATCGCACCGTACACGGAGATGGCGGACACGATGAGGGCGATTGCGCCGGCGATCGCCAAGAATCCCGTCGACTTCGGCCCAAAGCAGATCCGATCAGTCGCGACTCCCACGAATACGACGACGAAGACCGCGACGGCGAGGCCCACGAGCGCGAGCTTGTCGATGACGTGCAGGTAGAAGTCCACGCCCTGTGTCGACTGGCCCTGGAGCAGGCCGCTCAGGCCTGGCACCCCTCCGACGTAGATCGCTTCTACGAGCGGTCGCCGGAGGACAAGGTAGGCGGCGGCGGAGAGCACGAGAACCGCGCCGGCGACGGCGAGGTAGCGGGCGTTCAGCTTGGGCGGACTCTTGACCGGCACTAGACGGACGTTCCGTCGATCGCGTCGTAGGCCAGCCAGTCGCACCGGGCAGGTCCGGCCGTGCCGTCCGATTCCGTCTCGCAAGACGCTGTCCCGCCTCGCTCAGCTCGGTGCTGCCGCCACAAGAGGGCGGCCACCGCGCACAGCGCGATCAGAGACACCATCCAGCTTCCGAACACGATTATCGTGTGCTGGGTGTCGGTACTCGCGATGATCCGCAGAGCGGGCGCGGCATCCGGTGAGAGGAGCCGCTCGACGCCGGCGACAGTCCAGTACTTGGCATGCATGGCGAGTTGCCAGCCGATGACCGGGAGCGCGACCGCCGAGAATACCCTGCTGGTACGCGGCCATTCCCTAAATGCCAGAGCCAATCCCTCCGTTGCGACAACGAGCATCAGGAGGAACGGAATGACGGCCAGTCTGGTGGAAACCCTCTCCGTGTCGCCCAAAACGGGGATGGCTCTGCGGATCAGGGCGTAGTTGTCACCGAGCGAGAACAGGAACAGCGCAGCCCCGGCTGCCAGCGCCGGTGCGATTCGGGCGTGGCGGTGTCGCCGGAAGGCTACGACTACTGCGATGGTCAGGACTACCAGGGCCGCGATCCCGACGTAGACGTCGTACTCCCACCACCACAACGCGCCCCAGTTGCCTCCCAGTGTGTAGGAATAGTCCGGCACTCTGATGGTCGTGAGCGCGGTGAGGAGCACGCTCAAGTCGGGGTATCCCGAGATGAACGTACCTGGAGATGGCACGTACAGGGCCGACGGGAGCAATCGGCCAAGGCCGAGCGCGACTCCCGCGGTCGTCGCCACGCCGACGGTCGGCAGGAGACGCCAGCGCCACAGAGACATGAGTACCAGGAATGCGCAGCACCAGACTGCGAAGTGGACCGATCCGTTCAGGATGAGTGCGCCGATCACCAAGCCGATCCAGAGCGCATACCCAAGATCGATCGCGCGTGTCCTGTCAGTCGATCTGACCGCCACTCCGAGGGCCAAATCCAAGAAGATCGGCAGAAGAAAATAGCCCGCAAACTCGAAGTGACCAATGGCGATGTGGGCGGTGATGAATCCGCTGAAGTTGAACAGAATCCAGAAGAACGCAAGAGACATCAGGTTCGCGTTCACTCGCCGTGCTAGGCGGACCGATCCGAAGAAGCCCATCGTGTACAAGATCACCACATGCACGAGAGCGAACACGGCGTTCGACACTATCTGAAGGAGAGCGACGTCTGGGGTCAGTGCGACGATGCTCACCAGGAAGCGCGCCTGCTCCGAGGCGAGAGCACCTGAGGGTATGCCCCACTGCCAAGGTAGGGCGCCACTCGACAGGGCGGAGCGAACGGTGTCCAGAGTGGCGCTTTGCCAGACCCAGTCGGCCGCCGTGAGTGATACTCGGCCGGCGTCGAAGAACCCTATCCAATAGACCACGCCGAGGAGGTAGAGGCACGCGAGAAGGCACCACATGATCCGACGACCACCGACGGACTCCGCTTCCCCGTAGACGGCCTCGTCCAGATACCTCAGAACTCGCACGTACTTCTCCACTCGCCTGATAGCGGTGATGGTTGCGGCATCGGGGCAGTCGGGAGTGTAACATGCGACGTTCGAGCGCACGCTTGTGGACCTGATGGACCAGCGCTATCGTGAAGTGTCCACGACGCGAGTCGGCCTGCCACGGAGTGGCTACCCAAGTTGGAGTCTCGATAGAGCATGGCACCCAACCCTCGCGTGATCGTCTGCGTGCCCACATACAACGAGGCCGAGAACCTGCCTACGCTGGCCGAGCGGCTGCTCGCTGTTGAACCGATCGTCGACATCGTGGTGGTCGACGACGCGTCCCCCGATGGGACCGGTGCGATCGCCCACTCGATCGCCGTCTCGTGCGATCGTGCGCACGTCATTGATCGTACCGAGCGCAAGGGCTACGCCCCCGCCTGCCGCGCGGGCATTTCCTGGGGCCTCGCCCACGACTATGACTTCGTAGTCATGATGGACGCAGACCTCTCTCACGATCCCGACGTAGTCGCGACACTCGTGAAGGCGGTTCAGCGCGAGCGGGCGGACCTTGTCATCGGGTCGCGCTACGTGCCGGGTGGTCGCCTCGAGGTCGACTGGAACTGGTTCCGACGCGCGGTCAGCCGGAGCGGCAGCGGGTACGCGCGAGTCATGATCGGCACGCGTGTACGCGATTGCACGAGCGGGTTTCGCTGCTACCGGGCCTCGAGCCTACGCGCAGCGCGTGCGGAGACGACGACCTCCTCTGGCTACTTCTTCCAGATCGAGTTGCTCTCTCGGATCGTGGATTCGGGCGGAGTCGTCGAGGAGATGCCGATCATCTACGTGGATCGCAAGCTCGGCCAGTCGAAGATCTCAAAGGCGATCGTGGCCGAGGCATTCTGGCGGACCACGATGCTGGGACTTACACGGCTGGTTGGGCGACGGCGAGTCTCGGGCGTGTCCCGGACCTGAGCACGGCGCGGGATTCCACCGGGCACCGAACCATCCGATCACGATCTCGCACTCCTCTTGCACACGGTAGCGACAGACGGGACTAGCCCAGCTCGGTCTGCCCGCTCCAGAACATGCCCAGCCTTCGCGACAGTGAGAGGGCCGCCCTCGCCGGGAGCGCGGCGTAGAGCTTGAGCAGGACCGGATGAGTGCTGATGGCTCGCCGCCACCACGTCACGCACACCCGTCCGACGAGGCGGTCGCGCCTCCATCCGGGGAAGTGCCGATCGAGGTGCCTGAAGACGCTGTCGATGTAGGCGGCCTTGGTCCGCATCGGCGTGTAGGGGAAGAAGTCGGCGTATCTGCCGAGGATGAGCTGGACGAGCGTGAGTTCGAGGATCGGTTCCCGGAAGGTCTCGAGCAGACCGTCCGCGGAGAAGCGGTCGTACATGATCTCCAGGGCCCTGACCAGGTCCTCGTAGTGCCGGCCGTAGGTGTTCGTGATGGAGCCGCCCCGACGCTGCCGGTAGAAGTACAGGGACTCGTCGAGCTTCTCGATGCGGTTGGCGTGCGCGAACAACGAGTACGTGGTGGCCAAGTCCTCGAACGAGATGCCCACCGGGAAGGTCAGGTGGTGCTGCGTGAACAAGCTTCTCCGGAACAGCTTGTTGCAGACGCTTGGGCTCGTCGTGACGAGCAGGAACGGACTGCTTCCGAGATCCGCTCCGAAGCCGGACGTCGGCCCTTCCTCGTAGGGACACTCGGTTCCGGTCGCCTCGTCGAAACCCATCATCCGGCACACCACGATGTCCGAATCGGTGGCAGCGGCGCAGCCATACATCCGTTCGAACATGACGGGGGAGACGTGGTCGTCGCTGTCCACGAAGCCGACGTAGTCGCCGCGGACCGCCGCGAGACCGACGTTGCGCGCGTCGGCGAGGCCGCCGTTCGGCTTGCGGATGACCGTCACCGCGTCGTGCGCTTCCGCGTAGCCGGCAAGGATCTGCGGCGAGTCGTCGGTGGAACCGTCGTCCACGACCACGATCTCGAGGTCTTTGAAGGACTGCTCGAGCAAGGAATCCAGGCACTGTCGCAGGAACGGGGCGGTGTTGTACACGGGAACGATGACCGAGAGCGCCGGCGGGCGTGGGGGCGCGGGCAGTCCGTGCTCCTCGGAACTCGACGGAGATGGCGTTCGTCCCATACGACTAGGCCTCCCGCTCCGTGCGAGACGCCACATCGCGGATGAATCGCTCGACGTCGTCGGCGGTCTTCTTCCAGTCGAACCGGCTGACCCGGGCGAACCCCCGAGCGCGGTACGCCTCGCGTGCCGAGAGACCGCGGAGGCGTGTCACGGCGGCGGCCAGCGCGGACGGGTCGTCTTCGGGGACGTAGATGGCCGCGTCACCCGCCACCTCGGCGATCGAGGAGTTGTCGCAGGCGATCACCGGGCAACCGCATGCCATCGCCTCGAGAATGGGAAGTCCGAAGCCCTCGTACCTCGAGGGGTAGATGAGAGCCAAGGCGCCCGAATAGGCGGCTGCGAGTTGCGCGTCCGTGAGGGTTGCGACCCGTACCGTGGTCGCGGCGGCACGGGTCTCGAACTCCGCCTCGAGTGTCGCATGCCCCCCGACGCACAACAGCGCAGGCAGGTCCGCTGCGGGCAGCAGCGGCAGCGCGTCGAATACCAGCGCCGCGTTCTTGTAGTGAAGGTCGCGGGGTCCGACGAAGACGACGTAGTCGGCCGGGAGTCCCAGCTCGCGTCGAAGCGCATCGATCCGCGGCCCGTC
>Ga0209748_1001853_pt1 | contig 10410 bp, 9 predicted proteins | sample BarGraIncu00421A_FD_185490 | JGI IMG/M metagenome (GOLD analysis project Ga0209748, IMG submission 185490) | Arctic peat soil microbial communities from Barrow, Alaska - Barrow Graham LP Incubations 004-21A (SPAdes) (version 2) | ecosystem: Environmental > Terrestrial > Soil > Wetlands > Peat... | reverse complement strand
CTCCGCGCCGCTGATGAAGCTGCTGCGGGCGATGTCGCCCGGGATGCTCGGGATACCGATGCCGCTGGTGCCGCACCTGCGCGCGGTCGAGCTGGTGACCGGCGAGCGGCTCGGGTTCGGTCGGTTCTGGGCCGTGGGTGAGCGCTCGTACACGATGGAGCGCCAGCTTGGTCAGCGGTTCGGGATCACCGAGGCCGACGACACGCTCCCGCCGCGGATGCTGGAGACGCCGATCGACCCTGCTGACGCGCGCAGCGTCGTGCCGCTCGCGGCGATGAAGCGCCGCTACTACGCCCAGCGCGGATGGACCCGCGAGGGCATGCCCGGGCGCGGGCGGCTGCGGCGGCTGGGGCTCGGCGACTAGGAGCTGGACGCCTGCCGGGCGACCGAAGCCCCTCCTACGGTGCGTACCCGGGCTACGGGGCGTCCCAGTAGTTCGCCCCGACGACCTCGTCGTTCGAGGTGTAGACGATCGCGTAGGTCCCGGGCAGCCAGCTGTCCGCAGGATGCGCGGAGTCGCCTTTCTCCTTCAGCAGCGCAGGCGTCCAGTTCCAGGTGGCCGTCATCGTGTAGTAGCTGTTCGCGTCGGCCTTGCCGGAGTTCGTGATGACGTCGCTGTCCACCACAGTGCCGTCCGGCGTGCGGATGTGGGCCTGCAGCTTCGCGCCCTTCGGGGCGGCCGCGCCACCGTAGGAGGAGTCGATCGTGACCTGCAGCGAAAGCGCGAGCTCCGATCCGACGAGGTCGGGGTAGTTCGCCGAGTAGGCCGTGCCGTACGTGTCCAGGGGTAGCCCCGTTCCGCGGAGCACCTTGGCGGCCACCGCCTCTGCGGTGACCGTCGACGAGCCCTCGACCTGGTCGCTCTCGCCGTTCACCATGGTGTAGATCTCGGTGTAGCTGCGCTCGCCGTCCTTTGCGTCGGACAGGGTGATCTCGGACTCGTTCGACGGCCAGAGGTTCCAATCGACGTACTCGGAGTCGCTGGGCGCGTAGATCGTCTCGGTGAGCACCTCGCTCCGCGTGAGTTCGATCTTCGCGACCTGCCACGGCCCGTTCCACGTGCGGGACATCGTGAGGCGGTAGTCCCACGTGTCCGATCGCATCGTGACGACCGCGGAGAGCCCCGCCTGTGATTCGACCTTGAACGCGGGGGTGAACGAAGCGTCGTCGAGCATGTAGAGCGCGTCGCTGGCGCTCGTGACGCCGACCTCGGACGCCACGAGCGGTACGACGGCGCTGTCGCTGTCCGACTCCGCCGCGCGCACGAACTGGTCGGCGACGCTGGCCGGAGAGGTGAGGAGCGGCGGGATCGTGGTCCACCCCAGGTAGGCGAGGCCGATCACGGCGACGACCGCGACCATGATGATGACCGTCTTGCGAGACATCGCCGGGCGAGGCGGGAGCGCGTCCGCCGGCGGGATGGCATACGGCGCCATGGGGACGGGCTGGGTGCCGTATGCGGGCGTTGCAGCAGGCGGCGCCAAGTAGGCCGGAGCGGCCGCGGGCATCTGGGTCGTCGGGGCCATCCCCGGGTCGACCGGCGGCACCGGAGCAGACTCCTCCGGCGCGATAGGCTGGCCGCACGTCACGCAGAACCGCGCATCGTCCGCCAAGGGTTGACCGCAGCCACCACAGTATCCAGCCATCTGTTCCCCCCGATCGACGTCACAGAACGATGCGGAGTGTATCGGAAAGAGACGTGTTGACGTCCCTTGTGCAGGCGGGCTATGCTGCACACCTAGTAGTTCGAAAGTGTTCGAACAATGTGAGGAGCCGATCGTGGCGTCGCAGACCATCCCGAGCACGGACCAAGCCGAGGCCGTATTCAAGGCGCTCGCGTCCGCGCATCGTCGCGACATCCTCTCGATGCTGAGCGAATGCGAGAGGGGATCGGACAAGACGTGCTGCGCCCCCGAGGAGCTGTGCGCGTGCAAGATCTCGGAACGGCTGGGGCTGTCGACGGCGACGACTTCCCACCACATGTCGGTGCTGAGGGACGCAGGCCTCGTGAAGTCGCGCAAGGACGGCACGTGGACCTACTACTCGTTGCGGCGGGACGTGTTGGCGGCGGCGGCCGACGTACTCAATCGCTACTAGGTAGACGAGACAGCGGCGGGGCGCAGCTGCCCCGCCTTCTCTTGGTTCGTAGAGTTCGAACATCATCGATGTAGAAGGAGCAGCACGTGGAGATCAAGGTGCTCGGATCGGGATGCGCGAAGTGCAACCAGCTCGAGGAGGCCACCAAGCAGGCGGTCGCCCGCGCCGGCATCGATGCACAGATCGAGAAGGTCACCGACGTGGTGCAGATCATGGGATACGGCGTGATGACCACGCCAGCGCTGGTCGTCGACGGTCGGGTCCGTGTGGCTGGACGAGTGCCCTCCGTCGAGGACATCGCAGCCCTTCTGACGAGGGAGTAGGGGCCTGATGGACCCGTTCTACCCCCTGCAGCTGCTCTCCGACTGGCTGACATACTCGGTGCTGGGACTCGCCCCGACGAGCCAGCTCGGCATGTCCGTCGACTTCTTCCTCTTCGACGTGCCGAAGGTACTCATCCTGCTCGCCGTCGTGATCTTCTTCGTGGCGATCATCCGGTCGTTCTTCCCGCCGGAGAAGACCCGCAAGGTCCTGTCGCACACCCGGCTCTTCGGCGGGAACATCGCGGCGGCGCTGCTCGGCATCGTGACCCCCTTCTGCTCGTGTTCGGCCGTGCCGCTGTTCATCGGCTTCGTTGAGAGTGGGGTGCCGCTGGGAGTGACGTTCTCGTTCCTGGTGGCGAGCCCGATGATCAACGAGGTGGCGATCATCCTGCTGTGGGGCCTGTTCGGCTGGAAGATCACGCTGCTCTACATCGTGTCGGGCCTGTTCATCGCGATCACGAGCGGCATCATCATCGGCAAGCTCGGGCTCGAGAGCTGGGTGGAGGAGTACGTCTACCAGATCCGCGTCGGCGACGCCGGGGAACTGGCCGAACAGACTTGGCCCGAGAAGTTCGCCTACGCGCGCGGCTACGTGGCCGAGATCGTCGGCAAGGTGTGGCCGTATGTGGTCGTCGGCATCGGACTCGGCGCCGTGATGCACGGCTACATCCCGAACGACTTCCTCGTGCAGTACGCCGGCCCGAACAACCCGTTCGCGGTTCCGCTCGCGGTACTGGTCGGCGTCCCGCTCTACAGCAACGCCGCGGGAGTCATCCCGCTGGTGAGCGTGCTCGTGGAGAAGGGCATGGCGATGGGCACCGTGCTCGCCTTCATGATGGCGGTCGTCGGGCTCTCGCTCCCGGAGGCGATCATCCTTCGCAAGGTGCTCAAGCCCAAGCTCATCGCCGTCTATTTCGGCATCAACGCGGTCGGGATCGTGGCGATCGGCTACCTGTTCAACCTGGTCCTGCGATGAGCGGTACCGACTGGGCCATGCTTGCCGTCACCGCGGCCGCGGTCGGGTTCTCCGCGTCCCGTAACCGCGAGAAGACCATGAAGGCGCTCAGGATCGCCTTGAAGCAGTTCCTGAACGTGCTGCCGTTCTTCATCGCGGTGTTTGCGATGATCGGCCTGTTCGAGGTGTTGCTGACGCCCGCGCAGATCCAGGGTTGGCTGGGGAGCGGGCAGGGGATCCTCGCCCCCATCTACGCCGCCATCTTCGGCGGGCTTGCGACCGGGCCTCCCGCGGCGGTCTTCCCGCTCGGGCAGTACCTCTTGAACCAGCACGCCAGCATCGCGGCGGTCGCAACGCTCCTGATCGCGTGGGTGGCCGTGGGGACCGTCACGTTGCCTGCCGAGATCAGCTTCTTCGGAGCGAGGTTCGCACTTTCTCGCTGGGCCCTCGCACTCTCGCTCTCGGTAGTGCTCGGCCTCGTGATGGGGTGGCTGCTGTGAAGAGATTCGTGAAGTGGTCCAAAACGAACTGGCTCGTGTGGGCTGTCGCGGCTGCGTACGTCATCGTGGCGGCGACCAGACCCGAGGCCGCCGCCGACGGCGGGATCATCGGGTTGCAGACCTTCGGCGAACTGGCGGCGACGCTGGTCACCGTCTTCGTGATCGTCGGCCTGTTCCAGGTGTGGGTCACCGAGGACTTCATCATGAAGCATCTCGGCGAAGGCTCGGGCTTCAGGGCGTTGGCTATCGGCGCGGGGGTCGGCACGATCATCCACGGCCCGCTCGTCGGCATCTTCCCGCTGTTGGATGCGCTGCTCGCGAAGGGGGCCCGCGCGGGAGTGATCGTCGCGATCGTGTCCACGTGGGCGATCAAGCTACCCATGATCCCGCTCGAGCTGCGTCTGTTCGGGTGGCAGTTCACGCTGCTACGCGAGGGCTTGCTCTTCGCCTCGGCGTTCGTCATGGCGCCCCTGATGGACCTCGCGCTGGGGAAGGACTGGGCGCGCCATCACCGTGCGACCGGTCAGGGCATGACAGGGATAATCACTCGACCCGAAGGAGACCTTGATGGATGAGTCCGTGGTGAAGCTCGTCACAGAGGCTTGTGGTTGAGGGGGTGGCAGTTGCAGCGACATCCCCGAGTCATGGCTCGGGTCGCTCCCCGACGGCGTGACCCGGGAGACACCGCTGCAATCGCTCCTCCAGGTGCTGGAGGCAAGACTGGGGCAGCGCGTCGGGCGCGACGTGAGCATCGAAGAGGGGGACCTGTACTCGCTCGTCGGCCCCGAGCGCGACGCCGCGATCGACGCTCTGGTCGCGGGGCTCGACACGCCGCTCCTGATGGTGGCCGGCCGCGTCGTGTGTGCAGGCGGCCTCGATGTCGGCAAGGTCGTAGACGCTCTGGCCGCCGGCTGAGAAAGCGTGTCACCTTTGGAGCGGCGAGTGTGAGGGCCGGAGGCGATCGAGCCTCCGGCCCTCATGTGGTTCGGAGAGGCACACTCCGCCGAACTCAGGTCAGCTCGAAACCTCCGTCGCGGAACATGGACACGCAGGCGTTGACGACTTCGGCGTCGTACCGGGACCCGGCGCCCCGCTCGATCTCCTCGAGGGCCGCGTCCATCCCGAGCGCCGGCCGATATGGACGGTGCGACGACATGGCCTCGACCACGTCGGCCACGGCTATCACCTTGGCGCCGCGCAAGATCTGCTCCGCATTGAGTCCCCGAGGGTATCCGGAGCCGTCGCACCGCTCGTGATGCTCGTAGACCAGCTCCGGGATCGGCTCGTCCATGTGTGCGGCGGTGAGGATCCGCTGTCCGGCCTCGGCGTGGCTCTTGAGCAGCTCGTACTCCATGGGCGAGACCGCTCCGGGCTTGCTCAGTATCTCTGTGGGGACGGCGACCTTGCCGACGTCGTGTATCAGAGATGCCATCCGTATGTCATCGATCTCGCCATCAGCCATGTGCAGGTCCTGTGCGATCCTGACGGCGATCTGGCTGACGCGCAGCTGGTGGCCGGCGGTATACGGGTCACGCTCCTCGACGATGTCCCGGGCGATGTCGATGACCGACGTCAGCGTCCGCTGGATGCGCTCTGTCTGCTTGGCCACCTGCTGCTGTGCGCGCACCCGGTCCGTCACGTCCTCGACGGTGGAGATCATGAGGTTCTGGGCTGTCAGCGGGATGTCGATGGCGCTCACATACCGCGTCTCCTCGTTGTGCTCGAGCAGCGGGATGTCCTCCCAGTGCATGCGGGCGGCGTCCCCGGAAGCCATGTCCGCAAGGATGCGTTCGCGGATCTGCTCGCGGAACACCGGGTCCAGATACACCTTCTCGAAGAAGTCGCCGACTCCCTCGACCTCTCCGGGCTCCAGGCCGTAGATCCGCCCGAAGCTGGGGCTCAGCAGTACGGTCCTTCCGTCATCGATCGTATTCACGGCGAAGCCGATGGGGGCGTTCTCCAGCACCGCTTCGATGAACTCGTTCCGCTCTCGCAGCTCGTCCTCCGTCTTCTTGCTCGCCGTGATTTCGGTGGAGATGCCGCAGACACCCTGCAAGTCGCCGTCAGGCCCGAACAGGGGGAACTTGACCGACAGGTAGATGTGTCTGCCGTCCGATTCCCCGTTGACCTCTTCGGTCAGGACCGGTTCACGGCTCTCGATCACGGCCAAGTCGTTCGCCCAGTGCATGTCGGCGATGCTCTCGTCCAAGATGTCGTGGCTCGTCTTCCCGATCAACTCCTCAGAAGTCATGCCGAACAGGTCCTCGAGCTCGCGGTTGACCAGGGTGAACCGACCCTCGAGGTCCTTCACATAGATGAGTGACGGCGTGTTGTCGAGGATCGCCTGCATCCGCTCCTGTACCTCTCTCAGGGCCGCCTCGGTCCGCTTGCGGTCAGAGAGGTCTCGCGTGACGCCCAGCACCATCGGCCGTCCGGTGTCGGCGTCCGGGTAGATGCGCGCCGTCAGCTCCGTCCACACGGTCGAGCCGTCCTTGCACGGCTGCTCGATCTCTTCGTTGTAGACCTGATCCGCGGCCGTCCGCCCATGCAGGTAGTCGTCCAGACGCGCCCTGATGAGATCTTCCATCACGGGGGCGGCCCCGGGGGTGAGAGCGGCCTCGATCGGCTGGTCCATGACCTCCTCGGCGGTGTACCCGCGCAGCTTCTCCACGGACGGGCTGGTATACAGGAACCTCATGGTCTGAGGATCCAGGATCCAGACGACGTCGCCGATGTTCTCGGCGATCGTGCGGTACTTCTCCTCACTCTCGCGCAACGCGTGCTCTGCGGACTTGCGCTCGGTGATGTCCGCCGATACCACCAGCACGAGCGGTTCGGGGCCCCCCTCGAGCGCCCGTGCGGAGAACTCCATGTCCCGGACGACGCCGTCGGGGCGCTGGAGCTGGATCTCCAAAGCGTCCACGCGTCCCTCTCGGGCGAGCATCTCCCGCATGGAGGCACGCTGGTCGAGGTCCGGCCACATGCCGAGTTCCAGAGTGGTGTGGCCGATCACTTCTTCCCGGGGCTTCTGAGCGTACGCGCAGAATGCTTCGTTGCAGTCGAGCAGCACGCCCTCTCGCGTCTGGAGCGTCATGGCGTTCGGGGTGACCTCGAACATCCGGCGGAACTTCTCCTCGCTCTCGCGCAGGGCGGCTTCGGCCCGCTGCTTCTCGGTGATGTCCGAAAGGATGCAGTGGGTCTGCTTGAAGGTACCGTCCGGGTTGTGCCCGACGCGCCCCTCGAACGCGATCGTGTGCCTGCTGCCGTCCTTGTGCAGCATCTGGAACTCGGAGTGGATGGCGCCGCGCGCCTTGAAGATGGGGAACCTCTCGCGGAACGCGTCCCTGTACTCGGGTGCCAGGAAGTCGCCGAACCACTTGCCCACGACCTCTTCACGGGTGTAGCCGAGCAGCTCCAGCCACGCCTCGTTCACGTCGATGAAGCAGCCGCTCTCGTCGAGGGACTGATAGCCCAAGGGGGCCTGATCGAACAGGGCCGCGAGGCGCGCCTCGCTGGCTTGGAGCTCCGCCTCGGACAGCTTGCGCTCGGTGATGTCCGAGACCAGCGTTGCGAACTGGCCCTTCTGGGGCGAGAAAGCCGTGACCTCGTAGTACCTGCCGAGTTCTTTGGAGAAGGCTTCGAATCGGGTGGGCACGCCGGTCAGCGCCACGCGGCCGTAGCGCTCGATCCAGGACGGTTCGGTGCCGGGAAGGACCTCAAGCACGCTGCGGCCGATGATGTCGGCGGCCCTAAGGCCGGTCATCGCCTCGAAGGCCGGGTTGACGTTCAGGAACCGGTAGTCGACCGGCCCACCCTTCTCGTCGAGCACTATCTCGTGGAGCGCGAGGCCCTCGAACATGCTGTCGAGCAGCTGACGGTCCCGTTCGGTGGTGTTCTTAAGATCCTCGTCACGTGCGATACGGGCGAGCGCCGAATAGCAGTGGCGTGCGAACGCTTCGATGATGTGTACGGGCAGGACGGCATCGGCGGTCCTCGTGATGATGCGGATGCTGCCGAGCGCGTGCTCGCCATCCGCTATCCCGATGGTGAAGACGTCGTGGACCCCGAAGAGCTTCGCGCCGGCGGATGCCAGAGCCTGCGGGATCTCTCTGGCTGCAAGTTCAGATATGCCACCCGGTATCCGGGTCAACTGGCCGGTCCGGATCTCCTCTTGGTACTCCGGGAGCATCGCCCAGCCGCTGCCGACCATCTTCACTCCGAAGAGTTCGGCGGCTCGCGTCAGCAGCGAACGATCGAGTCCCGCTATGCGGCGGGTGATGAGCCACTCCTGGTCGGGGGTGGACTCGTTGACGACGATGACTGCGCTCGGACACAGGAGGGCCATGAAGTCGCACAGTACCCGGTACACGTCGTCGGCTGTCTTGCAGCCCAGCAGCGCCATCGCGTACTCGGCCAGCCGCGCGTCCTGAGACACCGCACGCTCGGCGTCCTCCGCCCGCCTGAAGTGCGATCTGTCCCGCTTGTCGGTCTCACTCATCAGCCACTTGCTCCTCGCGCTAGCCAACCTATCAGCAGGCGGCCCATCGTGCCGACTCGCCGGATCGAATATGCGAAATCCGCGCCACCCGCTGGGGCACGCTCCCCCGGCACGCTCTGGCTGGTGACCAACCATCACCAGGGGTTGTCTAGGTGGTCGATGTTGCCGTGCCCGGTGGGACAGCGGTCTCGTTCCTCTCGTCGACCACCACTCTGTCCCTGCCTGCCGCCTTCGCTGTGTACAGGGCCCGGTCCGCCCGACGCAGGAGCGCATCGATGGTGTCGTCTTCGCCGGACAGGCCCGTGATCCCGGCCGAGAACGTCATGGGAGCGGCTGCGCTTGGTCGATCCGCGCTCTCCTTCTTGAGGGTCGAGCGGATGCGCTCCACGGTGGCGCGAGCCTGCTCGCGGCTCGTGGCAGGGAGCAGAAGCGCGAACTCATCGCCGCCCATGCGCGCGAGCACGTCGATCTCGCGGATGCAGGTGCGGCAGACGTGGGCGAACGACACCAGTGCAGCGTCTCCGCCGGAATGCCCGAGCGTGTCGTTCACGTCCTTGAGAAGATCGATGTCCATGAACACGACAGCGACCGGTTCCGTGTGACGCTGGACGCGTTTGAGTTCACCACGGGCCATCTCGAAGAAGCGGCGACGGTTGGAGACTCCGGTGAGGTCATCGGTGGTCGCCTGCCTACGCAGTCTCTCCTCGAGCCGGCTGCGCTCGAGGAAGATCGGCCGGATGCAGGCCATCCCCGCGAGCATGAACAGTGAGAGCACGAAGCCCACATACTCCTGGACGGAGTCCATGGACGCGACATCCGCCATTCCTGAGAGGATGACCAGCGAGATGATCCGTCGCACCGTCATCAGGAGCAGGGCGATAGCGATGAGCGTCCACGCGAGGCGCCTATCGGTCAGCGGCACGAGGGAGATCGCCACGACGGCGGCGGCGAGCTGGACCGCGACGGACGCTATCAGCACGTATTCCAAGCCCATGTGCGCACCAGCCCCACTACGGGACACGCGCCGCGCCAGCCGTGCTGATCATGCCGATGACGCGGCCCCGGTGCGTTCCGCACAGGGTGGGTACCCTGCCGGGCGCTTGCGAACCGGCCGATGCCGTTCAGGGGCGACTCCAAGCAACGCAGAAGGCCGGGGGCATGTCCGCCTCCGGCCTTCTCTGTCTGTGTGGTGCGCCCAGCAGGATTCGAACCTGCGACCTTCTGATTCGTAGTCAGACACTCTATCCGCTGAGCTATGGGCGCACGTATCTCGTTCGCCGCTGGCGGCATCCGAGGCTTGCGTATCCTGCTACACGCGCAGGCGAGATGTCAAATGGCGGAGAGTGAGGGATTCGAACCCTCGAAAGGGCTTCAAGCCCTTTACTCGCTTAGCAGGCGAGCGCCTTCAGCCGACTCGGCCAACTCTCCGTAACTCAGGCGACCCGCATGGGGCGCGCAACGCGACAGTATAGCGGCGAGAGCCACGCCGCGCCAAGACGAGGCGGGCGGGTGCGGCGCGCGGTCGCTCCGCGCGCACTAGGGCCAGCGCGAGAGGGCCAACCCGACCAGTTTCTGCAGCTGGTCGATCGTGATCCAGGTGTCGCTCCCGTCCTTCGTCTTGGTGAAGGTCTTCATCATGACCGCGTGGTCGCCCGTGGCGGCTGCGAAGATCGACAGCACGGGCGAGAGCTTCGGGGACGGTCCCACGTAGCACATGTCGCCCGTGCCGGTCGCGTCACGCGAGTAGTTCATGCCGGACAGCGACTGGTCGAAGGCGACCGCGTCCCCGATGTTCATGATCGCGACGAGCGTCCCGTCGGAGTTGGCGAAGTTCAGACGGCCCACCGCCTCTTGGGTGCTGTCGGGGGCGACGAGCTTGAGCCCGGTCATCCCGGTCACTGCCTCCAAGTCGGCCGTGCTGAGAAGAGCCCCGGGATCGGGGTTCGAGCTGTTCATCTGCGCGGTCTCACTCGCGCTGGCCGACCCGGTGGCTCCTATCGAGCCTGTCCCGGTCGAGGAGGCGCCCGTCGAGGCCGG
>Ga0209748_1001851_pt1 | contig 10416 bp, 10 predicted proteins | sample BarGraIncu00421A_FD_185490 | JGI IMG/M metagenome (GOLD analysis project Ga0209748, IMG submission 185490) | Arctic peat soil microbial communities from Barrow, Alaska - Barrow Graham LP Incubations 004-21A (SPAdes) (version 2) | ecosystem: Environmental > Terrestrial > Soil > Wetlands > Peat... | reverse complement strand
CGTGCAACAAGAAGGCGTCGGCGACCTCGGACAGGCGGGCGAGCGCCTCGGCATTCTCGATCGCGATGGGTTCGTCGCTGACGTTGCCCGAGGTCATGACCAGGGGGCGGCGACCGACGGCGGCCAACAGCAGGTGGTGGAGCGGCGTGTACGGGAGCATGACGCCCAGTTCGCTGAGGCCGGGCGCTACTGAGGGCGCCAGCGCGGAACTCACCTCATCGACGAGGCTCGCGCTTCGATCGAGCCCCTTTGGGTCTCGTTCGGCGCTCGCAATCGTCGCTGACGCGAGCTCCGCGCTGGCGCCTCGTAGTCTTAGTAGGACGATGGGACGCTTCGCTCCCATCAGCAGCGCGGCTTCCGCGTCGCTGACTTCGCACAGGGCGCGGGCGGTCTCGAGGTCGGGGACCATGACGGCCAGGGGCTTGCCCCAGCGGCGCTTGCGGGAGCGGAGCTTGGCGACGGCCTGCTCGTTCGTGGCGTCACAGGACAGGTGGAAGCCGCCGAGGCCCTTGATGGCGAGGACGTCGCCGCCGATCAGGATCGTCGCCGCGGCCTGGAGGATGTCGGTGGTGCGGGTCCTCTCTCGCGCGGCATCGCGGTGGGGGCGGGGCACGATCTCCTGTGCGGGGCCCCACTCCCAGTGGGAGGGGGCGCGGCCCTTGATGTTGAGGAAGAGACGGGGGCCGCAGACGGGGCAGGCGTTCGGCTGGGCGTGGAAGCGCCGGTCGCCGGGGTCGGTGTACTCGGCGCCGCACTCGGGGCACATCGGGAACGCGCTCATCGACGTGCCGGGCCGGTCGTAGGGGAGCGATTCGATGATCGTGAAGCGCGGTCCGCAGTTCGTGCAGTTCGTGAAGGGGTAGCCGAAGCGGCGGTCGGTGGGGTCGCGCACTTCGGCGAGGCACTCGGGGCAGGTGGCGATGTCGGGCGAGACGAGCGTGAGATCGCCGCGCGACTCCGACTCGCGGATCTCGAAGACGGCGAAACCCTCGGTCGGCGCGGAGCCCCAGGAGATCGACTCGATGACCGCCATCGGAGGGGCCAGGAGGCGGACATCCTCTGCGAAGCGACCGACGACCTCCGCGTCGCCCTCGACGACGATCGTGACGCCCTGAGCGGTGTTGTTCACCCAGCCGGTCAGGCCGCGTTCCCGCGCGAGGGAGTAGACGAAGGGCCGGAACCCGACGCCCTGCACCACGCCGGCGACCTCGATCCGGGCGGCGGCCGTCACGGAGCGACGGCACCTTGCGTGTCGTCCGTGGCCGTTCCGGGATGCGGGGTCGGAGTGAGGTCGGTCGACCGCCTGCGCCCCTTGAGAGCGTCCGCGACGAACTCGTTGTTCAGCGACACGAAGAGTTCGTAGGCCTGGTCGAGCAGCGCGATGGTCTCGCGCGCGATGTCCTTGTCCAGGCCTTCCTGGAAGTCACGGTAGGGGGTGTCGTGGATGAAGGCGTTGCGCTGGCTTCTCAGGTCACGCCAGCGCTTCGGGAAGTCGCGGTAGCCGAGCTTGCCGGCTGCGTCCTCGAACTCCGTACCCGTGAGTTGGGGAAAGAGCCGTCCGATGCGCGTGCCGATCGCCCGGACGTTGTCGAGGACGGTGCCACGTACCGCGACGTCGGCTCCGTGCGCCGCCATGATCCGGTCGAGGATGTCCTCGAGCAGTGCCTCGAGCAGCGCGGTACCCAGGATGACGACGATCTCCCACTCGCCGTCGGCATGGTACGCGCGGATGCGCTCGTCGAGGAGGCGCTGGCGGTCCGGCGGGAAGGACCGCTTCGCGCCGACGCTGCGCCCGCACTGCGGGCAGCGAGCCGCGATATCGGCGAACGTGGGATCGCTTGAGAGGTAGCCGCAGTCCGCGCACTCCCGGAAGACGGGGGCGGCATTGATCTGGTTGTGCGGCGGGGAGTCCATGCGCAGAAGTGTAGCGCTTCGGGTCGGGCGGACGGGGGGCGTGTTCGGGGGCGATTGCGAGCGCCGGCCGAGACCGCCCTACGGCTCGGCCGAAGCACGAGCCTCGCCCCCGAACACGCCCCCCCGTCCGCCTTCTCGCTCAGACGTGCTCGTGCTCGTGCGCGTGCGGGTGCACGTGACGATCCGCCCCGTGCCGGTGGGCGTGTTCGTGGATGAGGTTCACGCTCAGCAGCAGATCGCGTTGAGCGAGGACGTCCTCGGGGGCTCCGTCGGCCACGACCGCGTGCTCTTCGGAGAGCACGATCATGCGGTCGCAGGACTCGGCGGCTGCCGAGAGGTCGTGCGTCGCGATCACGACGGTGCGGCCCGCGCGCTTCCACTGGTCGAGGACGTCGAGCAGCCACACCTGGCTGCGAGGGTCGAGCGCGTTGGTCGGTTCGTCCATGAGCAGGACCTGCGGGCGCATCGTCAGGACGCTGGCGATGGCCACGCGCTTCTTCTCACCGCCCGAGAGCGTGTACGGCGCGCGGTCGAGGAGCTTCTCGATGCGCAGCGCGCCGGCGACCTCCGCTACCCGCGCACGCACCTCGTCAGGGCCGAGGCCGAGCTGCAGCGGGCCGAAGGCGAGTTCGTCGAAGGCGGTGTTGCAGAAGAGCTGGACGTCGGCGTCCTGGAAGACGAACCCCACGCGCGAGCGGAACTCGCGCCGGAACGCGGGCTCCTCGAGCGTCTCCTCCGTCAGCGGATGACCGAATGCGGTGATCGTCCCCGCGTTGCAGAAGACCAGCCCGTCGAGCATCTTGAGCAGCGTCGACTTTCCGCTGCCGTTGGCGCCCACGATCGCCACGTGCTGCCCGGCCTCCACGGTCAGAGCGATGTGGTCGAGCGCATCGAGGCCGGTCCCGTAGGTGTGGCACACGTCCGTGAGCACGAATTCAGCCGTCATACGGGGAACACCATCCTGTCGACGCCGAGGGCGAGCACGCAGGCCGCGACGCTCGCGATGACCCAGGCAAGGTCGCGCGTGGTGGCGTGGAGGTCGACGAGCGAGGGCATCGCGCCGGAGAACCCGCGTGACAACATCGCGTCGTAGACGTCGTCGGCGGTCTTCATCGAACGGCGCGCGACGAACGCCATGCGTTCGATCACCCATCCGCGGTTGTCCCTGGCCGTCCCCCCGGACAGCATCCGGCTCTCCCGGGCCAGGTGCATGTTCTCGACCGTGCGCAGCAGCGACATGATCTGTTTCTGCGTCATGGCGAGCGTGGCGACTACGAGGTCGGAGACGCCCATGGCGGACAGCGCCCGCAGCAGGTCGGTCCATCGGGTGGTCCAGACGACCAGAAGGCCGAAGCCTGCTCCGACCGCGACCCTCGCGATGAGGCGCGTGGCGATCACCAGGCCCGGCGCGGTGATGGAGAGCGGGCCCAGCGAGACGAGGATCTCCCCGGGCGTGATCCAGGCCGTGGCGGCCGGAGCAGACAGCAACAGGCCGAAGAACCCGGCCGAGCTCCAGACCTTTCGCGCGAACGATGCGACCGACACCCGCGAGGCCGCCGCCAACGCCATCGTCGCGACGATGAGCACCAGCAGCATCGGCAGCGAATGGACGAACGATGCGACCACGGAGAACACGAGCACACTGACGAGCTTGATGCGCGGATCGAGCGACTGCATGAGACCCGCTGAGGAGGCGAGCTCGTCGTTCTCCAGCACCTCGGCGACCGCATGCCCTATGGCGTCGGCGGTCCGTCGTGCCAGCGAGCGAGGCCCGCTCCGCTTCCGCGGGGCGGCGTCGCTGATGTGCGCGAGCGCGGGTATCACGCGGCGTCCGTTGGTGGGACCGTCGGCGCGGAGTCGTCGTTGTTGCGCGCGAGCAGCCTGCCCACGGCCCACGTGACGCCGATCACCAGCGCGGACCCGAGCACCGCCGCGACGAGATAGCCGACAAGGGGGTTCGCGATGAAGGACGGCGCGTAGTCGGGCATCGCGGAGGTCCACAGGCCTCCGGCCTTCTCGAGGCCGGCCGGGATGTACCCGAGCGTGGCCTTGATCTGCTGTGCACCCCACTCACCCCATGCGGTGCCTTGAGCGAGTGTGCCGATAGGCGTCAGCAGGACCAGGCACGCGAAGGCCGCCCACAGCCACCGCAGCGGCTTGGCCGCCGGCTTCATCCGGAGCAGTGCGGAGTCCTGCCGGGCCAGCACCGCGACGATCCCCATGGTGACGACGGCCTCGACCGGTCCGAAGAAGAGCAGGTGCTCGAACGCCATGGCTGGCACCGCCACCGAGAGCGGGTAGGGCGAGTAGAGTGCCTGCCCGCTGGCGGTATGGGCGAGCAGCGGCTGCAATCCGAACTCGACCCCCGCGGCTATCGCCGCCGTCACGATCCCGACGTACGCGGCGATGCCGGCTGCGGTGATCCGACGTCCATGGCCGGGCCGGTCGCCCGCCACGAGACGGTACACGTAGTAGCCCACGAACGGCATGATGATCGCCATGTTCACGCAGTTGGCGCCGATCGCGGTGATGCCGCCGTCGCCGAAGACGAGCGCTTGGACGACGAGGGCGATCGACACCGAGATGCACGCCGCCCAGGGGCCCAGCAGGATCGCGATGAGTACCGCCCCGACGGCGTGCCCGGTCGACCCTCCGACCACGGGGACGTTGAACATCATGATGACGAACGAGAAGGCCGCCGCCAGTGCCATCAGCGGCACCTGCTTCGCCTTCAGCGTCTTCTTGATCCTCGTGCTCGCGATCACCCAGATCGGGATGATCGCGACGTCGAGCGCCGCGTAGGTCTGTGGTCCGAGGTACCCGTCCGGGATGTGCATCGTCGCCGGTTCTCTAGAGGTGACGACCGGTGGTGGTCGACACGAGCTTGCCGTGCTTGACGCCCTTTGTCCCGAGCAGGCCCTCGGCGATCGACCTCACCTGCACGCTGGTGCCGCGCACCACGATGACCTCGAGGCAGTTGTGGGCGTCGAGGTGTACGTGCATCGCGGAGACGATCCGCTCGAAGTGGGCGTGCTGGAGCGCGTCGAGCTTGTCGGAAAGGTCGGACGCGTGGTGGTCGAAGACCATCGTGACCGTGCCGACGATCTCCTCGTCGCTGTCCTCCCACTCGGCGTCGACGAGCGCGTCGCGAACGAGGTCGCGAACGGCCTCGGAGCGGTTCACGGCGCTTCCGCGCCGCGCGACCAGGTGGTCGAACCGGGCGAGCAGGCTCTCGTCCATCGCCACGCTGAACCGGGCAAGACGACCCACCCCGCACCTCCCAGGTCGAGTCAGTAACACGAATGGGCAAAAGATAACACTCCCGGTCCTCTGGTCAAGGGCCGGGAGTGTGGGTTCGTGCCGAGTCCGTCGGGCTAGACGAGCTCCACCGTGATGCCGGAGTCGTCAGCGCGGCCGTCGAGCGCGTCGATCGCGCGCTGGATCTTCGCTCGGGCCTCGCCCAGCAGGACGTTGGCCTGCGCGAGCTCGACGCTCGTGTCGGCCTTCTTGCCGTGGTCGGCGAGGTGATGGAGCTGCTCGAGCCACTGCTGCGCGAGTGCGACGGCGTCGTCGACCTGGGCGATGGAGACCTTCAGTTGCGGGATGTTGACGCTGTTCTCACACACGGTGGTTCCTTCCGGTAGTCGATCGGACGTCCGGGTTCAGCCGATCCAGGCCGAGAGCTCGTCGACGAGCTTCTTCTTCGGCATCGCACCGACGAGCTTCTTGGCGACCACGCCGTTGACGAACACGAGAAGCGTCGGTATCGACATGACGTCGTAACGCATCGCGGTATCGGGGTTGTCATCGACGTTCAGCTTCCCGACGGCGACCTTGCCCGCGAACTCGGCGGCGATCTCCTCGAGGACCGGCTCCATCATCCGGCACGGGCCACACCACGGCGCCCAGAAGTCGAGCATGAACGGCGTCGAACTCGAGATGACGGTGGACTCGAACGCGCCGTCGGTGACGGTGATGATGTTCTCGCTCATTGCGGAGTACCCCTTTCCTTGCCGCGCGGTTCGCGCGGACGCGGGCTCGATAGTACTACAGCGTGCAGACGCCGGAATCCAGATACCGCAGGGCCTCGAACGCGGCCGTGGCGCCCTGCCCAGCGGCGGTCACGACCTGCTTCAGCGGCGTGTTCGTGACGTCGCCTGCAGCGAACAATCCTTGGTAGGAGGTACCCATCGAGTTGTCGACCATCACCCAACCGCCCTCGGCCAGGTTCGCGAGGTCCTTGACCAGATCGCTGTTGGGATGCACACCGACGAACTCGAAGACTCCCTGCACTTCGAGAGTCTCAGCGGGCTCGCCCATGGCTGTCTCAAGCACGAGGCCTGCCACCTTGCCCATGTGGCCGACGACCTCGACGGGAACGCGGCCCAGGTGCAGCTCGATCTTGTCGTTGGCGAAAGCCCGTTCCTGGATGCACTTCGTCGCGCGGAACTCGTCGCGCCGGTGCACGAGATGGACCCGCTCCGCGAACTTGGTGAGGAACATCGCCTCTTCCAGCGCGGCGTCTCCGCCGCCGACGACCGCGACGGTCTTGCCCCGGTAGAGCGCGCCGTCGCAGGTGGCGCACCACGACACACCCCGCCCCGTGTACTCGGCCTCGCCGGCGATACCCAGCTTGCGCGGCAGGGCTCCCGTGGCCAGGATCACCGTGCGTGCCAGGAACGACTCGTCGTCGGCGAGGATCCGGAAGCCGCCGCTCTCGTCCGTGAGCTTCTCGACCTCGGCAAAGGTGCGGAACTTGGCGCCGAACTTCTCGGCGTGCGCGTGCATCAGCTCACCGATGCGGGCGCCGTTGAGGCCCTCGGGCATGCCCGGGTAGTTCTCGATCCAGTCGGTGGTGATGATCTGCCCGCCGGGCAGCGCGCTCTCGAACACCACGGTGTCCGCACGGGCGCGGGCTCCGTAGAGCGCGGCCGTCAGGCCGGCAGGGCCTCCTCCGATGATGGCGATGTCGATGATCTCGCTCACAGTGACGCTCCTTCCAGGTGCAGCGTGACTCCGGCGGATGCAGCTTCCTTCTTGAGTTGGTCGAGCAGGGTCTTGGCGCGCGCCAGGATGTCGGCGCTGGCGGTGTCACCGGTGGTCAGGCGGATGACGAGTTGCAGCTGATTGGCCGCGCCCTGGTAGTCCTTGGGGTCGGTGTTCATCAGGAAGATCGCGAGGTTGAAGTTGGCGTTGATGTGCTCGGGGTTGGCCGCCAGGACCTGTTTCACTTCCTTGATCGCGTCGCCGACGCGGTTCGCCCGGAAGTAGTCGGTGGCCAGGTCCGTGCGTGCGCCGGCGTCATCCGGTGTCTCGGCCAGCACCATCTCCCAGTGCTTGATGGCGAAAGGCAGGTAGATCTTGTTCTGCTGCGCGAGCGCGTCGTAGACCGTCGCGAGCGCGGAACGCGCCTCGACGTCCTTCGGGTCCGACTGCAGGCGGTACAGGTAGTTCAGCTGCTGCTGCTGTTCGACGGACAACTGCTCGACGAACTCCGACGGCACCGCGGCAAGTCCGGTCGGCTGGCTGCTCTTCGCGAACGGGCTGAACAGCGTGAGGTAGATCGCGGCCGCGAACACCGCGACGGCGACGGCCAGGATACCGATGACCGGGCGGTAGCGCTCGAACGGGCGCAGCACGAAGCGCCGCATGAACCCGTCACCGATCTCGACGCGCTCCACGTCGAGATGGAAGGTCTGAGCCTTGATCAGCATGTTGAGGTCGTTGGTGACGAGCGTGACCGTGTCTCCGGTCTCCTTCTGGAGCCGGAGGGCGACCGCGAGTATCCGGTCGTCGGTGTTGCGCGCCGACAGTCCCGGGGGCATGTCGTTGTCGCTCCCGAGGCCCACGATGCGCAGAGTGCTTCCGCTCGCCAGTTCCACACCGTCGTGCAGGCTGCCGACCTCGGACAGCTCGAAGAGGATCCGGCTGACCTGACGGCCCTTGTAGCGCAGCTCCGGGTCGACGCGTGCGGTCTTGAGCTTGTCGATCTCCGAGAGGACCATCTCGGGTATGACGACGTCGGCGTCGTGGAAGCTGTTGACCACGTCGGGCTGGGACAGCAGAACGTTGGTGTCTACTACGACGGTGCGCACGGTGCGCCCCTCTCAGGGGGAGAGATGCCTGTTGACCGGGTCGGTCCGGACGGGAGCGGGACCGACGCCCTAGAAGTATAGCCACCCACAGGCGGATGCTCCCGCTATCGGCTCTCCGGACCGCCGCTGGAGTCCTCAAGGCCCGAACGCTGCGTGCGGCCGCGCGCCACATGCCGGCGGATGTAGAAGAGCAGCCCGGCCAGGACCAGCAGCACGGTGGAGAGCAGGACGATCCGGTCCTGGTACGACGCGCTCACGGCAGCCGTCTCCGTCGCGATCCGGAAACCGCCGGCCGTCACTTCGAACCGCAGCCGGCCGGAGGCCGAAGTGCCCAGCGACACCGGGACCGACAGGACGTTCTCGCCGGGACGCAGGTTGACGGTGGTGTGCGGTCGGAGCACTCGTACGTCGGACGAGGTCGCCTCGAGTTCCACGACGAGCGACCGCCCGCTCGCGTTCAGGATGCTGACGGGCGCCTTGCCTTCGCTGCCCGGAAGCGTCACCGATGGCGCGTCAAGGGTCACCTTCGACAGGACCGCGTCGGCCGCCTCGGCCGCGGTCCGCGCGAGCGCGCGTCCGCGGTCGACGAGTGGCCACGAGCCGTCCGGTCCCGCCCAGGCACGGCTCTCGGCGAGCAGCAGCGCGTCGAGAGCCCGTCGAGCGTCGGCATCCGTCCGGCCGGCCGCCGCGACCAGGCCCGACACGCGGGCCCGCGCGGAGGCGACCTCCGTCCAGTACCCCGCAGGTGCCGGTGACGGGTCCTCGGGCCGGTCCTTCAGTGTGGCAGCCGGCAGTCCCCCGGATGCGGCGGCCGCCGGGGCCGTGACGAAGCGGACCCAGGGGATGCCGACGAGTGTCTCGATGGCCTCGGCGAGTTGCGCGGTGCGCATCCCGTCAGCGCCCACGGCCTCCACCAGCACGACGGTCTGCACTTTCTGTGCGGAGGATGCGCGTGTGAAGAGATCGGTTGCGAGGTCCGTCGCCGCAGCGGGGTCCGTGAGGGCCAGGGAGGCCGCGCGGTCGGTTGTCAGCACGACGAGTGTGGTGAGGGCCGATCCCGTGCCGACCGGGAGCATCACCAGGTACCCGCCTGTAGCGGCCGCGCCGCGCGCGGGAGCGACGCTCGATGTGCCGGTCACGGCGAAACGCACTCCGCGGGCGGCCATGACCGCCGCCGCGCGGGCGGGCAGCGGCCCGGAGAGCGCGGCGAAGCCGCTCGCCGTCACCGATGGCGCGGGCGCTTCGCCCGCGAAGGCCTCGTCGGCGGCCGCGTCCCCACGCGCCGCCTGGATCCCGAGTTCCGTCGTCGCGGTCGCGATACCGGAGAGGTCGGGGTCGGCGAACATGCCGCGCAGAAGCGGCGTGCCGGCCAGCGCGGCGCGGCGCAGGGAGTCGAGGGCTTCCGCGCCCGCGGCGGGTGTGGACGTCTCCTCGCCATCAGGGCCGGCGACGGACCACTGCTCGAGCAGGAAGGGCGGCACCGCGAGGGTCAGGCGCAGATCGGGACGCAGCTCCGCGAGCCGCCCGAGGTCGGCGGCGTCCGCGGCGGTCACCTGCGAGGTCGCGTCGAGCCCGGCGCTCACCGTCGTGCCGGTCGACGGGGTGGCGGCGACGCGCACGATGAGGCAGACGGCGACGGGACGCATCGACCGGTCGGCCACGATGAGCCGCGCCGTGCGCTCGACGGTGGCCGTCCCGAAGCTGGTCACGCGCGCACGCAGCGTGAAGATGCCCGGCTTGATGCCGAGATCGCTCACGCTCTTGGAGAACGAGTACTCGTAGGTCACCGAGCCGAGGTCGGCGCGCGTCTGCAGGTCGTGCCACACCGACGTGCCCGTTTCGTCGAGCAGGTCGATCTCGGTCCTGACCCGTCGGGTGCTGTCGCGCGTCGCGACGCGGACGCCGATGCCGAGATCGCCGTCGAGGTAGAGCCAGCGGGGCGCGATGATGGTGACGTTCTTCACGGGCCCCTTCGCAGGCGGGGCTGCGATGACCGCCGGCAGCGCGGCTGCAAGCGCGATGACGAGCGCCGCTACTGTGGCGAAGGCGAACTTCGGCAGTCGTGCGATCACCGCTCGCGCGCTCCTCGTCCGTTCGTCGCGTGGGGCAGGGCAGGGGATTACGGGTACTGTGTCGAACGAAGACCCGACGTACAGTATCGCACCCGCCGAGAGTTACGAGGCATCCATGTCCACCGTCGACGCCAAGAAGGACCCGATCCCCGAGGTCATGCCGCTGATCCCGCTACGGGACCTCGTGCTGTTCCCGAACCTCGTCGTACCCCTGTTCGTGGGACGCGAGAAGTCGATCCTGGCGCTCGAGGAGGCGATGCGCGGCGACCATCACGTGGCGCTCGTCGCCCAGTTGGTGCCGGACACACAGGACCCCGAGGCCTCCGACCTCCACG
>Ga0209748_1001850_pt1 | contig 10420 bp, 8 predicted proteins | sample BarGraIncu00421A_FD_185490 | JGI IMG/M metagenome (GOLD analysis project Ga0209748, IMG submission 185490) | Arctic peat soil microbial communities from Barrow, Alaska - Barrow Graham LP Incubations 004-21A (SPAdes) (version 2) | ecosystem: Environmental > Terrestrial > Soil > Wetlands > Peat... | reverse complement strand
GCGTCGGAAGAGATCCTCACGCTGCTCGCGGCGGTTGAGCCGGTAGCAGTACTCGTCGAGGTATGACTGCAGGTGGGCGGGGCTCACGCCATGGAAGATGTCGAGGGTCCAGCGCTTGAAGTTGGAGAGCACGATGTGAGACCAGGGCAGCCACTGATCGATGTCGGCGCCGGTGGGCAGCGTGCAGGGCAGATGCCCATAGCCGGCTCCCTCGAGGCCGGCGTAACCGCTCCAGCCGTCGGTCTGCACGAGGCTGCCGGGGACGATGGTCGCGCGTGCCGCAGCGTTCAGGCTCTCGGCGCTGGCGTCGGCGATGAGGCGCAGGTGGGCGCAGCCGAGGCCGCCGCCTGCGGTGTGCTCGGCGGCCATGGCGACCAGCGTCTTGCCGGGCTGGCGGCGTCCGCGGCTCTGCGGCGCCGCGTGCTTGCCGCCGAAGAAGCCCTCGTCGAGCTCGACGATGCCGCGCAGCAGCAGCTCGCCCTCGCGGCGCGCCATGGCATGGGTGATCTTGCGACGCAGAAGCCAGGCGGTCTTACGGGTCACGCCGAGCTGGCGGGAGAGTTCAGCCGCCGAAGGCGCCTTCTTCGTGGAGGCGAGCAGCCAGATCGCCAGGAACCACTTGCGCAGGTCGGTGCGCGTGCAGGCGAAGACCGTACCGGCGGTCAGGGAGCCCTGATAGTGGCAGCTGGCACACTCATAGAGGCCGCGGCCACGCAAATGCCAGGCACGCTCGTGCCCGCAGCGGCGACAGGAGAACCCGTGCGGCCAGCGGTGCTCGAAGAGCGCCTGCCGGCAGTCCTCCTCGGTGGGGTACATCTGCATGAACTCGATCAGCGTCTTCGGGTGTTGCACCATCTCCGCCTCCTTGTGGGTCGCTGATCTGGAGGCTACACGCCGTACCGGACGGAAGGGGATGCAGATCCGCGGTCTTGCGGCGACCAGCGATGACGCCTGCTACCGGGCGATGGACTGGCTGCTGGAGATCCAGGAGTCTCTGGAGAAGGAGGTCTTCCATCAGGTCGCCAACCTGCTGAACCTCGAGGTCGACCTCTTGTTCTTCGACACCACCTCGACCTACTTCGAGCTCGACCAGGCCGACGAGCCGGTCAAGCGCGACGCGCGCGGCCAGCCGCTGCCACCAGTCGCTGAGAGCGCAAGCGACGGCGAGAAGGGCAGCTCCTCGGGATTTCGCACCTACGGTAAGTCGAAGGACCACCGCGACGACCTCCCGCAGGTCGTGATCGGCATGGCCGTGACCCGCGAGGGCATCCCCGTACGCGTCTGGTCCTGACCGGGCAACACGGCCGACTCGGCGCTCATCCGCCAGGTCAAGGACGAGCTCCGCGACTGGACCCTCTCGCGGGTCGTCTGGGTCGCCGACCGCGGCTTCGCCTCCGATGAGAACCGCCGCTTCCTGCGCCGCGGCGCGCACCACTACATCATCGGCGAGAAGCTGCGCTCCGGGTCTGCCGAGGCCAGGGCCGCCCTGGCGCGGGCGGGCCGCTACCAGGCCGTCGCGGAAGGCCTGCGCGTCAAGGAGGTGCGCATCGCGGAAGGCGAGCGCTTCGTCATCTGCGAGAGCCCCGAGGGCGCGGCGCGCGACGCCGCCGTGCGCGAGCGCCTTCTCGCGCGGCTGACCGAGATGATCGCCGCTTCGGACCAGCTCTCTCCCCTGAAGCGCGCCGAGCTGCGCGGCGTGATCCGGCCGAAGCCGGGCCTGGCCCGCTACCTGCGCACGACCGCGGGCGGGCTGCTGCGCACGGACGAGCGTGCCATCAAGGCCGAGGCCAAGCTCGACGGCAAGTACCTGCTGCGCTCTTCCGACCCCGAGCTCTCCGCCGCCGACATCGCTCTCGGCTACAAGCAGCTCTGCGAGGTCGAGCGCGGCTGGCGGGACATGAAGCAGGTCATCGACCTGCGGCCCGCGTGCCACCGCAAAGAGGAGCGCATCCGCGCCCACGTCGTGCTCTGTTGGCTGGCCCTGCTCCTCGTCCGCGTCACCGAGACCAGCTGCGGTGAGACCTGGCCGAACCTGCGCCGCGAGCTGGAGCGCCTCAAGGTGGGCACCTTCACCGGTCCCGCCGGCACCTTCCGTCAGCGCACCGAGATCACGGCTTCTCAGCGCGCCATTCTCGGCAAGTTGAAGCTCGCCGAGCCGCCGCGCATCCAGGAGCTCACGCCCGCAGCCACAGCCTCCTGAGCCCCGCAGGCCCTCTCCGGGCATAGATACACGCCGTTTCCGCGCACGATCTCGCTTCTTCCCTGCTCAGATCACACGTTTCGTGGACCATCGGGTTGATTAGCTGCGGATCGCCGGACAGTGTCCTCGAACCAATCGAGCACCTGGAGGAACTGTGTGCATGCACGGTCATCCGCCAGCACGGTCAGTGGCACGGAGGGGCGCAGATCGACGACCGTCTCAGGGAGCGCGAAATGCCCCACCCTATTCAGACGCTCAAGTGCGTCGAGCCTACGATTTCTTTCATAGAAAACCGGCGAGTTCCTGAGCTGACGGAACAAAAGGACCACGGTCCCGTCAGTTCGGATACTGACGAACTGGTGAGGAAAGCCGCCGTGAGGAACTGTTGGGGAAAACGATCCACACTGCCGCCCGCTGCCCCAGCTCACGATCGCACCGTGAGTCAAAGCCCAGTCAAGAATCGCGTTCGCCACCCCCAGGGATGCTGGGTTCCACGTGCACAACTCGCGCAAGAATGACGTCTGATCCCATTGCTGTCTCTCGCCGCCAGGCGGCAGCCGACCGACCAGCGACCACAAGGCGAGCTGGAACGTCTCCAGCTGTCGGCGAAACCAGCCGAACTGCTCGGGCCAAGCTTCGAAGTCGAGGAGATCCCCCGGCCTCCGTATCTCGATTACGTGCGAGTTCGCGCCGCCCGGTCGCCAGGTTGGAGCCTGCTCGAAGCCAGCGTCCAACTCTTGCGGGTGAGCCCGAAGGAAGGAAAACACAGTGTTGGCATCCGCGTCGTTGAGCGTGTACTTGACGCCGATCTCGCCCAGACGGACCCGGATCATCGACAGCAAGTTGCCGGTCGTGAGGTCGGCGTTGTGCCACATCCAGCCGTCCGTCGTCGCTCGGGCGCAGCGGACGCTGCTGGAGTCTTCCATGTAGCGTTTGAAGCTGCGCCAGAACTTCTGGCGCAGCTGTGCAACGCTGGCACCACCGACCCCTTGCACCTGCAATGACCTGCTTCCTTGCACTGACGCTCTCGCGGACGTCAACCAACACGCGAACGACTGGCGCCGGAATCGAGGTCATCTGGCGCTTGATCACCGTTCGCCCGTCGACACTTCGATAATGCACAGATTCTCTGGGAACGCAAGGGTCGGCTGCCGTCCGAGACGCCGCCACGTTTCCTAGACCATATGGAACAGCCGGCGCCTCCTCGCGGCCGCGGTCTGCCGTCGCGCTGGTCGCAACGGCGACCCGCGCGAGACTACGCGCTGAGGCGTCGGGCTGTTCCATATGGTCTAGACTCGGCGATACGTGTTGCGTTCCAAGCGGTCTCGTGCATAGTTGGGCGCGTGGCTGGCGTCCCAGCCCGCAGAATGAAGGGGGTACTCGGGTGACTGGAATGTTCTTTAGCGTCTGGGATGAGAAGGCCTGCCAGCGGGTTCACGACGCGACCCTCGAGGTGCTGGCCGAGACGGGCGTCGACGTGCTGCACGACGAGGCCCGCAAGTTGCTTGCTTCGGCAGGAGCAAGGGTCGAGGGCACTCGCGTGTTCATCGACGCCGGGTTAGTGGACGAGGCACTTGCCAGTGCACCTCGCGCCTTCACGTTGAACTCGCGTGGAGGGGACGCACCTCTCGCAATACGCGATGGAGAGTGCTACTTCGGGACCGGGTCGGACTGCCTGTTCCACCGCGATATGGCCACGGGCGAGCGTCGTCGAGTCCACAATGCTGACATCGAAGGCATGGCGGCACTCTGCGAGAAGCTGCCGAACATCGACTTCGTGATGTCCATGGGACTACCCGATGATGTGCCCATGGCCCTCGATGATGTCGTTCCGTTCGCCGCGATGCTCGCCGGGACCCGGAAACCGTTCATCATCAGTCCGCGTGACGGCACGGTGTTGCCCACGATACTTGAGATGGCAGCGCTCTGCGGCGAGGCAAACAGCTTCGTCGTCTACAGCATGCCGGCACCGCCACTGCGACACGACTTCGTGGCCGTTGACAAGCTTGTCGTGTGCGCACGTCTCGGTATCCCGGTCGTGTACGGCCCGGCCCCGCACGCGGGAGCGAGTGCGCCGAGCTCGGTGGCCGCCGTCACCGTCGTCGGCAACGCTGAGGTCTTGAGCGGACTAGTCATCAACCAGATTGCGAACCCCGGGGCACCATTTATCTACGGCGCATACATCTATGCCCTCAGCATGCGCACCAGCTCCGAGGTCTACTGCTCACCCGAGGCCTATGCGGGCCAGTTCGCACAGTGCGACCTCGCCAGGTTTTACGGGCTGCCGAGCTTCGGCTACGGAGGAGTCACCGACTCCAAGATGCTCGACGAGCAGTGGAGCGCCGAGTCCGCCATTACGGTCATTCTCGGCGCTCTCTCGCGGGCGACACTGGTCCACGACGTTGGCTACATGGAGTCGGGCATGCAGAGTTCGTACGAGTCGATCTGCCTCGGCGAGGAGTTCATCGGGTACGCGCGTGCACTGCTGCGGGAGGTTCGTGTCGACGACGAGGCGTTGGCGCTCGACGAGATCAAGGCCGTTGGGCCGGGCGGCAACCACCTGGCACGACCGTACACTCGCAAACACCACCGAGAGTTCTTTGACCCGCAGCTCCTGGACAACCACGTCTACGACCGGTGGTTGAATTCGGGCGCCCAGACGCTGCGCGACCGTGTGCACGAGAAAGCCTTGGCCCTGAGTCGGGAACCGCGCGCCTTCGAGCTGGAACCAAGCGTGCGTCGGCAGCTTGTCGAGATGGCGGCCAAGGTTCGGCCCGAAGAGCGCACGGCCGTCTCTGGTGGCTGACTGGCCATGCGCGTTCGTGCATCGCTCCTTCGCGAAACCAGGAGGCTGACTTGAGCAACGAATTGTACGCGAAGATGAAGCAGACCGTGATCGACGGTGAGGTCGAGGAAGCGGCCGCGCTGGCGCAGCAGGGCCTCGACGCCGGTCTCTCGCCCACCGACATCCTCGACAAGGGCTTCGTCAAGGGCATCGAGGAGGTCGGCGACCTCTTCGGCAGGGGCGAGTTCTTTCTCCCCGAGCTGGTGCAGGGGGCCGAGGCCATGAAGGCAGCCGTGGCCGTCCTACAGCCCGAGCTCGACAAGTCAAAGGAAGGCAGAAAGATCGCCGGCAGGGCCGTCGCTGGCACCGTAGCCGGCGACATCCACGAGATCGGTAAGACGATCGTCTGCTCGATGCTCTCGGCGGCCGGCTTCGAGGTCTACGACGCCGGCTGCGACGTGGCCGTCGAGACCTTCGTCGAGCAGGTCAAGGAGAGAAAGCCCAACCTCTTGCTCCTCTCCGCTCTTCTTACCACCACCATGCCGAACCAGCAGAAGACGATCCAGGCCTTAAAGGACGCCGGCCTGAGGGACGGCGTCAAGGTCATGATCGGCGGCGCCCCCACGACACGGGCCTGGGCCGATGAGATCGGCGCCGACGGCTACGCCGAGGACGCCATCGAGACCGTGGCCGCCGCCAAGAAGCTGGTCGGAGCCGCCTGAGCCTCTCGAGGGCGGGGGGAAGGGGGGGTCTCGAAAGACACACCGGTGAAAGGGCGTACGCCGCAAAGGGTCTGCCCCTGCCAGCACACGATGCCACAGCCTCCGCAAGACTGGGAATCACACTGGTTCTCACCGGCGTCGCGTGAGACGTTCTCCAAGGTGAGGTCGCGGAAGCCATGGCGTCGCGAGCACGCGCTTTGGCTGCTTCGAGCAGGCGTGTCGCAGCCGGCGAGAGATGAGGGTCGAGAGCTGTCGGCCCTCCGAGGCGTTTCGGAATCTTCGACCCCCAGTGCGTCAGCGACGGAACAATTACGTTGCCCTTGATGGCAACGTAAAACGTGAGCAGGCCAGACACGGAGCAGGGGGCGCTGGTCACTTGGTTCCAGGCAAAGATCATTTGCAGACTGCGCATGCTCGGCCCAGGCTGGCTCCTCGCGGTCATGCGGCCCAGCTTCTTGAAGGTTCTCGCGCTACTCCTTGTGGTGGCCTTACTTGGCCGCCCCCAGCCACGACGATCCCGCCAGGTTCTTGCAACTCTGGCGCCCGCTCCTCTGTAAATGAGAGTAACCTGATTGCGTCGCTGCCTGCGTTTCGTGATCGCCTTGAGGCTGTGAGGATGGATTCCTACCCAGAGTTGTTCAACGACGTTTTCGGTCCGGTCATGCAGCCCGGCTCGAGTTCGCATACTGCAGCACCCTGCCGACTCGGCCATCTTGCCGGCAACCTTCTCGGTGAGCCGGCGGCGCATATTCGGGTCCTTCTCGACAAGAAGGGTTCGTTCGCCGGCACATTCGGCATCATGGCTGAGGACCGAGCCATGGTGGCCGGCGTACTCGGTCTGTTACCCGATGACGCGCGTCTCTTTCGCGCATTCGAGCTAGCCAAGGAGGCAGGTGTCGAGGTCGCGTTCGAGTTCACCGAACTGACCGAGAGCGCACATCCGAATGCGATGAAGTTCGTGCTCACTGGGCAAAGCGGCAACACGGTTTGCCTCGTCGGCAACTCCACCGGTGGAGGCATGGTCGAGACCGTGATGGTCGACGACTTCCCCTTGCAAACAAAGGGAGACACCTTTCTGCTTCTGCTCTTCGATCGGCGCTCAGCCCTAGGTCCCGAGCCTCTCCGCGGGCTCTCGTCCGAACTGCACGAACTGGTCGAGGCAAGCGAGATCCGCCTTGAGGGACGTGGAGTACTCTACGTGTTCCGCCTCGCTGTGGAACCGGACCGCAACGCGCTGCGAGCGGCCATCGGTGATGGGTCGCCCGACGTCGGCGTCGCTCTGCTCAATCCTGTATTGCCGGTCATCACTAGGCCAGATCGCAAGCCGCAGCTCTTTAACACCATGACGGGCTGGCGCGAGATCGCCGAGGAACGCGGCAAGCGCCTGTGGGAGACGGCGGTCCGGTATGAGATGGATGCCTCGGGATGGCCGCGCGAACGAGTCATCGACTACATGCGCGGTCTAGTCCGTTTGATGCATCGCCAGACCAGGGCCGCCTATGAGGAGGACTTGCCCATTCCCCGGAGTCCCTTCAAGCCCGACTTCCCCTTCCTCTGGGCCCGGCACGCTGCGTCCGAGCAGAGGCTGAGTGAGGGGATCGTGGCGCAGACGATCAAGTGGGCCTATGGCGCTGGAGCTGGAATACCGGGAGTCGAGACCGTGCCCGGTCCCATGGGTGGGGGCGGTGGCTACATCTACGCCGCGCTCAGCGCCGTCAAGGAGGCTCGGGGCTTGAGCGACCACGACCTCCTGCGCGGCCTTTTCGTCGCTGGCGGCGTCGGGGCGATCGCTTTCAGCCGCACCGAGCCCACGGGGGAGCGCATCGGCTGCACCGGTGAGAGCGGCGTGTGCGGCGCGATGGCCGCTGCCGGCATTGTCGAGATGGTAGGTGGAACGGCTCAGCAGGCTGAGGATGCAGCTTCGCTGTCACTGCAGGCGGCCATAGGCATGCCTTGCGACCCCATTCCCGGCGGGCTCGGTCAGCCGTGTCGTAGCCGCATCCTCGCCGTCACGTGTATGGCCCACGTCTTCGCCGACTTGGCACTCGCCGGCCACGGCGCTGTCTTGCTCTTGCACGAGGCCATTGACGTCGCCGACGCCGTCGGTCGCAGCCTTCCCGCCGAACTGCTGTGCACCTCCAAGGGCGGCGCCTGCGCTACTCCGACGGCGCAGCGCTGTGCAGAGGCATATCGCTCCTGGTATGAGGCAAGCCGGCCCGAGGACCGGCCGCCCGGGAACCTCATCTAGAGGCAAAGGGCGGGCAGAGCTCACAGCAGCAACGCCGGATCAAACGCGGCTCACGGTCACGGGGACTAGTATTCCGATATGAGAATTGCCCACATCAGCGCCACACCCTTAGCCCTTGCGTTCAAGGAGCCGTATCACTGGGCCGGCCGCGTCGACTTCGGTGCTACCGTGGTGCTGGTCGAAGTCGAGACCGACGCGGGCATCACCGGCGTGGGGGAGTCGACCGCTGCGTCTCAGGCCGAAGGAACCGTAGGCGCTTTGCGGGGCGCGGCGGCGCACGCATTCGTGGGCGAGTCCGTCTTCGACATCGAGCGCCTTCTCATGCGGGCGCGCTACCTCGGCGGCTTCAACTACACGCCCTGGTTTGCCAACCTCGTCTTGGCGGGGCTAGAGATGGCGCTCTGGGACGTCATAGGCAAGGCCAGCGGACGACCCGTCTACCAGCTACTCGGTGGTGCCGTCCGGGACCAGGTTGATTACTTCGGTTTCCCGCAGGGCGATGCGGCCGAGGAGCTTGCCGAGGACGCGCGGGCCCTGGCGGAGGCCGGCTACTCGGTGATCTACATGAAGGTTGGGCGCGGCGAAGCGACGGACCTGCGCAACGTGGCCGCCGTGCGTGAGGCCATCGGCGACCTCCGGCTCAGACTCGATGCCAACGGCGCCTGGACGGTCCCCGAAGCGATCCACATGATTGGTCGCCTAGCGCGGTTCGAGCCGGAGTGGATCGAGCAGCCCACGGCGCCGCTGAGCATCGCCGCCCTGCGTCAGGTCAAGGAGTCGGTCGGCGTGCCGGTGGCCGCCGATCAGTCCGTCTTCACGTTACACGACGTCTACGAGATCTGCCGGCAGCGCGCCGCCGATGCCATCGTGCTCTCACCGCACGAGACGGGCGGGCTGCTGGCCTTCCGTAAGGCGGCTGCCGTCGCCGAGGCTGCAGGCGTGCCCATTTGCCTGCATGGCCAGTCAGTCAGCAGCATCACTGACGCCGCGCAGCATCATGTGGCCTTGAGCATCCCGAACCTGACCGAGGGTAATCAGATCATGCACCAGCTACTCGTTGAGGATCTCGTCTCCGCTCCTGACCTCACGCTCCATCACGGTGTGCTCGGAATGCTGGACACTGCGGGGCTCGGCATCGAGCTCGATTGCGACGCTATTGCCCGCGCGGCGGAGCTTTATGAACGAGACGAGCGGTACCACGGCGTCTGAGGCTGCGGGAATCCAACGGGACGATGCCGACGAGTGATGGGAGTGGCGGACTCGTTACGAATTGCAGCAAGGGAGAAGCTAGCCCCCGCCCAGGCTTGGAGCCCGGAGACCCCAAGGGCATGACGGCTTACCAGTTCAGGGGTGCTTGCCGGGCGGGCAAGCGCAGCAATAGCGGCCAGAATCTAGCTCACTCAAGGAGGCACGCATGAAGGTTCTCATTGCCGACCAGAAGTTGGTCACCGATCTGCTTCCCATGGAGGATGCCATCGATGTGATGCGGCAGGCGCTTGTCATGCTCGCCGAGGGGGACGCCATCCTGCCCCTTCGCAGCATGCTCGTCATGCCCGGCGGGGAGCGAGTAATGGGGCTCATGCCCTCGTACCTGGGCGGCCTGGGCGCTGTCGGCGTCAAGGTAGTCGCTGCCTTCCCTGCCAACTTCGGCACTGAGTACGACACTCACCAGGGGGTCGTGCTTGTCTTCGATACAGAGCGTGGGCTGCTGCGCGCCATCGTTGACGCCACGTCGATCACTGCCATTCGGACGGCTGCGGTCAGTGCCGTGGCCACCGACCTTCTCGCGCGCCCCGATGCCGGCGACCTGGCTATCATTGGCGCGGGAACCCAGGCGCACACGCACCTGCAGGCCATGCGCTGCGTGAGGCCGGTGCGCCGAGTTCGTGTCTACAGTTTGCCGCCGAAGACTGCAGAGGATTTTGCGGAGCGGGAATCGGCGCTGCACGGCCTGCCGGTCGAGGTCGCCGACACGGCGGAGAAGGCCGTCGCCGGAGCTGACCTCATCTGCACGACGACGACCGCCACCGAGCCGGTACTCGAGGGCGCATGGGTAGCGCCCGGTGCCCATATCAACGCCATCGGTGCCTACACGCCGACAACGCGTGAGCTCGACACCGCCGCTGTAGTGCAGTCGCGGCTCTACGTAGACAGACGCGAGGCCACGTTGAGCGAGGCGGGCGATTTCCTCATCCCTAGGAGTGAGGGGGCCGTGGGCGATGATCACATCGTCGGCGAGATCGGCGACGTGCTGCGGGGCAAGGTGCCGGCGCGGACCTCGCCCGATGAGGTCACGCTCTTCGAGTCGCTTGGCAGTGCCATTGAGGACCTAGCGGCGGCCCACCACGTTTACGAGAAAGCGCAGGAGCGCGAGCTCGGAACGTGGGTTGAGATCGGCGGTCGCCACTTCGCTACCGCATAGTGATCACGACGCGGGCGCGCGCAACGGCGCCGATGATAGATCG
>Ga0209748_1001846_pt1 | contig 10426 bp, 18 predicted proteins | sample BarGraIncu00421A_FD_185490 | JGI IMG/M metagenome (GOLD analysis project Ga0209748, IMG submission 185490) | Arctic peat soil microbial communities from Barrow, Alaska - Barrow Graham LP Incubations 004-21A (SPAdes) (version 2) | ecosystem: Environmental > Terrestrial > Soil > Wetlands > Peat... | reverse complement strand
GGTATCTTGCGCGTGAGCTCGAGCCCGCTCCGGTAATCGAGTTTACCTTCCGGGACCTTACCGTGCTGGTCTTTACCAGCGATGACGTCGAGGACTTCCGGCGCCGCGCGGTCGGTTAGTTTAGCCATCTCGAACACCCACGCCCTACTCTTCCCAATCTTACGCCCTATAGCTGCGTATGTCCACGTTATAGGGTCGCTTTCGTGGAGGTGATGTACTGCATTGGCGACGTCTAACGGGTCCATATCAACGCGTTGTACGTTTTCTGTAAGGTTTAGTATGACTGCGTCGTCGTCGCCCTTTTCGATTATGAACGCGTCTATCGAGGCGGCCTTTAATCGTTTATGTGCTTCTAACCGGCGATTACCGAAGATAGTTTCGTAGTGGTCGTCTGATCGACGCACGGTTATAGGCTCTAATAGATCGTTCTCGCGTATTGACTTCGCCAGCTCCAATATCTCGTGTTCGTTAGTCGTACGCCGCGTGTTATACGGCGACGGGATAACTTCAGAGATAGGGAGTTTTTCTATTATTCTTCCTGTACTGCTTGATTCTACCATTTATTATTACACCTCTCATACGTAATCCGTAATAACACCTATCAATTCCGAGCTTATAAAGGTATGGTGGTGTAAATGCGTATGAATGATCTAGTTTAAACTGGTTTAAATTAAAATAAAACGAATAGTTTATATGCCACTATATACTATATTATTATAGTTTATGTATGTGGGGTGTAAGTGTTATGGCAACAAACAGAACAGATAAAAAGTTAGGCGTCGCGGCTTCGGTCGTATTGACTGAAGAACTCGCGGACATGATAGACGACGAGATGCGAAAGTTACGATTACCCAGCAGGGCCGCTATGATCCGGGTGGCGATAGAGGATTATTTTACGCCAAACGATACGACGCCCTGGGACCACGCCTTCGAGAAGTGCAATATAGAACTTGTTAACGTAAAAGAACAGTTAGAAAGCGCCACTCATCGAATAAAGGTATATCAACAAACTACCGAATGGTTATGCGGAGAGTGCGAATGGTTACGCGGCCACTGCGACGAGTTAACGCGCGACAGTAGTAAGGCGTTATTAGGATTAGAAAAGTTGGAGAATGATATGCAGCCGCACCAGGTAATAGCGGCACCGCCAGTAGAATTTAAAGAGGTAAAATATAAAGAGTATTGGTGGCAGTGGTGGCGACCTAAGCGCCCTTAGCGGCGGTAATATGACAATATACAACTTAATATCATTATTTCGCTAGCGCCGCCATCGTCGAATATTATCGACCATATAAACGCTAAGATGTCTATCATTTTTCGCCTTCTTTTTCAGTATATGCTTTAAAATCTAGGTCGCCAGATTTAAGAGATATCGTCTCGCCGTTTTTTATGGGATATTCGTCATCCCCGTATGTGATAATAAAACCGTATTCTGTAGGTTGTATTACGACGCCTATAAAATCCTCGAAAACTATTTCTAATTTAGTCATTTTTCACCTTCCTATTAATACAAGTAAACAAATCCCTAACATCCAACTAAATAAAAATACGGCTAAGAAATTATCGCTTGTCATTTTTCACCTTCTTTTTCTTTAAAAACTAGGTACCCCTCATAAAACTCTTCACCGCAAACAACCCCAATAATGTATCCGTCTTTTGAAATCCACCCCACCCTCTTCTTACACCCCTTGCACGAGTCACGCGGGTCAAAATGGCAGCAGTATCGGGGACAATCAACGTATCCCGAATCATCAAAGAGAAAATACTCAGTCATTTTTCACCTTCTTTTTCTTCTATAGCGGTATCATAACCTGTCTCACCAGTTCACCACATATTCTCAAATTCAATTATTATTACGGTCTTTTCCTTAATTGTCCTTTTTCGCCTTCTTTTTCTTCTCCTACTACTGAATCGGGCGTTATCCATGCTTCAATACAGGATTCATTATCTTCATTATACCGCATATCAAATGCGTCTATTTCAAACCCATAACATTTACCACTATATCGTCTAACAATTAATTTCATTTTTCGCCTTCTTTAGTTATAGATTTGATACACTCATCAATAACGCCAGCATATTTACTACGTCTGATTGGGACAATGTAACTCCCTTTTTCATCAATCTCGTATTCATTAGTCATTTTTTCACCTTCTTTAGATACTAACATAAAACCATACATATAACAACGCGAAAATTAACACGATAACCGCTAAAGACCAACCGACCACCACACATAATTCGTCGTTTGGAATTGCCGCGAATATCTGAGTCATTTTTCACCTTCTCTTATTTTATTTAATAACCATATAACAACTACTAAAAACCAAATTTGAATTACCAACCCTAATATTACAAGCGATTCAAAGTCTGTCATTTTTCACCTTCTTTTTCATATTTACTACACGCTATGTCTATAAACTCCGGGGGGGCCGTAACCCAGAAGGTATGGCTTGCGTTACATTCAATAGCCCAGTCTCCCCCCCAATCGGCGTCCGTCAGCCATTTATTATCACAATGTTTACACGATTTGCACTTCGTTTTCATCACCTTCTTTTTTAAAGTGGATACAACTAAACTCGGGGCCCGTAGTAAAATACGCTGGGTAGCCCTCATAGTCGCCGTAAACCAATGTATCTTCGTCTGGCGTTTTCCTAACCTGTGTAGAGATGTCATATAAGTCCTCGGCGTAAATAAATTTTTTATTATTACAATTACCCCTGTTATACTTATATTCATTAGAGTCGTCTTCCGTCCAATAGATACAGTTTTTACAAGTCATTTTTCACCTTTTAATCTTAATATTCGTTACGTTCCGTCCACGCATCATATTGAGCGTCAAGAGCGACATATGAAAGCTCTAAGGTTTTACAGGCTATTAACGCGGCTTCGCGCGCTTTTCTAAAATCTTCTAGTTTCTTATCTATATCACTATCGTTTGTATCTTCGTATTGCGTATCTGGCGCGAACCAATCAAGATATACTTTGCGTAACTTTTCTGCTTCCGATATTTCATCGAACATAATTTTTTACCCTCTTTTTACTCCACTACTTCTAAGTGCGCGGGGTTTACACAGCCGATAACGCCACACGTTGTTTTAACCTTCTTTCCGTTCGGTATCTCACGGTATGTTAACAAATAGATAAGGCGCCTTGCGCTTACGCATTTACCTTCCGCGAATCCCCGGGTATCTCTAAGTTCGTCCTTAGTAAGATAAAACTGGCCGTCGCGGCGGTGTGTTTTCTTCCATATCCAGCACGATGTAGGAGTGGCTACTACATGAGTCATAAAGCGCCTACGTATCGCGTCCTCTTTGGCGGCTTCGCTTAATAATTCGCCTAGTATCATAGTAGATAGTAGATACCCCAACTAGATATACTTTACTATCCTATCCTATCGCAGTTTACGTGCGAGAGGATACCCCGCCACAATAACGATAAATTAAAAGCTATTTTATATATTCAGTTGTAGGGATATGTATTGTATATATAAGTATGTTGCGTTATCGGTTTGGAGGATAAAGGTCTCTTTTTAACACAAGCGTGGAAATTCTTTAAATTCCTAAAGGGTCCCTCGTAAAAATAGACTTAGGATAGCATAGTAATAACACCCCTTTCGTATATGTCAATAATGGTATACATACCGTATATGGTATGGTTATACTCGCTCGTTATTTATTAAAATGCTCTCCACGTTGAACATTATACAAATGTATAAATCGATCAATAAGAAGCGCGCTGCGGGCTGCGTGATTGCCGATAATCGTTTTTATCGGCAATCAAATCGTAACTTCTTTTAAGGTAAAGATACATATACGCACGCTTGCCTAAGACATATTGCATTTTGCATACAAACCCAGAAACGGGGTTACCAGTTACTAAAAACGAATATTGTAGAAACCGGATTTGGGCATATCGTCTAAAACACCCGGATTATTACTCGCGTGAAAAAGAGATACAGAATAAAAAAAATAGGGAACTAAAACAGCGCGTGTTTAATCATTATGGTTTATCCTGTAACCGCTGTGGCTTTGCTGATTTAAGGTGTTTACAATTACATCACATAAATAGAGATGGTAAAAAACATAGGGAAGGCTTAACTGAACCATTTTATCGCAGCATAGAAAAAGAAGGATATCCAGAAGGTTTGGAAGTGGTATGCGCTAATTGCCATGCCATAGAGCATTGTCAGTATATATAAGACTGCTCAGAATAGTAAAAAAATAGCTAGGGCAGCCCCGATTATGGACTACCCACGTATACCCCTACTTTATCGCGCTTCTTGCGGCTCCGCAGGCACGGTCGTGAAGATTTTAAGTGCGAGCGCGATTAAACCAGATGCAAGCGCAATATATCCTACCGTCACTTGCGAGACAGTTATATATTGAGGTATCAACGCAAGCGCTCCGACTAAGAACACCCCTATCATTATCCACTGAACCGTGTTTGGCATGTAACTATTAAGATCAACTCTTAACGCCATATGTTTGTATTTCACCTCCTAATCTCTAGTAACTAGTATATAGTATCTGTTTCTAAAACTTTACCCTAATAAATGTAGTTGTATTACAAACTGTATTATCACGAAAAGGATGGCCACTATAGCCACTACCTGCACGGTTCGCGCAATGCTCTGTATCATCTTAGCAGTCTGTTCTTTCATCTCTAGCATATCTGGTTTTTCATCCATTATTTTAGTTGCCTCCTATCTTCTATCACTAATCACTAAATCACTTTAACTAACTGTCTGTACCGTTGTATCGGTGCCGCCAGCGACCACGTTCAGGGTTGTACTAACCTCCTGGTTAATAGTTTCCTCTATCCGCTGAGCGAACAGGTTAAACGTTTGGTCCGGGATAACGGTATCATACGGCGGCGTCCCCGTTTTCATTGCGTAAAACTCATGTTCTAACGCGCTACTCGTCGCTGAATAATTGCGCCACTGTTCTTTATAGTGGAATACACCTTCCAGACTGACAGCCAGCACCACTAATATACTAATCCCGGTGGTAATCACCGTATGCGTTGGGAAGACATTAACGAATACAGGGACGAGTGCGGCACCGACGACCGCTATAACGCGCATAACCAGGTATTTAGCTCTCGCGGCAAGCGCAGCGGCTTTATACCAGTCTATACCTGACGCCACGCGCAGCTGCATATAATCCGTTGGCGTCACCGTCAGGGGGGCCAGTTTATTAATAGTTATACCTGACGTGGCTTTAAAGGGGTTCTCGGCCTTTCGGAACGGGGCATACTTTAGTATAATATTATATCAACCCCAGTATCCTTAAAAACCATTCAATTATTATTTCACATAGTGATCTAGTTTGTATAGGGTCTGGTGTAGGGTCCGCAGGGTCTATCGGTATCGGGTCCATAAAATCGCTTTCGTCTATTATTTCCCACGCGTCCCCTACGTCGCTACTTGCCTTTATTACAATCTTGTAGGGCATCCAGAAATAACCTTTCGCGCCCCACCCAGACCCCCAACTATTTTTAATAAACAGCGCACCCCTCGAGCCATCCAGGTTGAGGTGGGTATCATCATATCCCGCGACGGTAACGGCGTGACCGCCGGCGATACCCCCCGCACCCGTTGGCATATCCCCCGATGCACCTATATTAAAGAAGTTATTATAAACAGTAAACCCGAGCATTACCGGATACGTCGAGGCTATCGCCGCCTTTACGTTGGTAAGCGTTTCCGTTGGTGTATCACCGTCAACACGGTAATATGTATCCGCGTGCGATTTAATCGCTTCGGTATCCACTGACGCGGGCGGCCGCGTTTTAAATTTAGATTCTATATAGGGCCACAACTTCTCCGGCGGAACGCCTTTGTCCGCGAGGACCTTTGCCATTGTCCGTAGGTATGACCCTTCGTCCGAGTCTATAGTTCCGTCAACCTCACGGTCCCAGTAATATAACGCAAGACGTGAACCATTAGAGAAATTACCCGTTACGATATAATCCCGCAGCTTAAACACGTTATCTCCGGCGTTAGCGACGCAACTTCCCAGGCCACCTTGATCCTGGACGGGGGTTTTATCATTAAGGATAACGGTAGGGGGTAGTGTTTCTATTTCGGCCCTACTCACCCGCATCTTATAATCCCTGGCGTCTGGAATATCTTTTTTATACCCTAATCCCCGTGTAAATGCCATTATTTTACCACCGTTACAATAAACCTAATACCCGTAAGAATACCAATAGTATTACGAGCACAAATATAATATACAATATTTCTGTCATTTCTCTGAACCTCTTAACTTCTTAAACTAAAACTTCAAAAATGCCATAACGCCGGCGGCGATTAATGTTACAATTAACCCCACTATTATCCCTATTACATATTGTTGCTGTTTAATTTTATTCGCATCTACCTTCGCGTTAATGCGGTTCTCCGCGCCTTTTATCTCATCTTCTACAGTGTGTATCTTCTCGTTCGCTACTTCGAGCCGCCTAACGCGGTCGGTCGTAAATTCGTTGAACCTACCTTCCATCGACCCAAGCCCCATCACGCATGAGTGCACGTCTTCAAGTGTCTTTTTTAGCTCACTAGGTGTAATGACGCTATAATATTGGCCCGTTCGTTCGCTTTGCGCATCTACCCGTTCGTCTAATTTCTCTATCTTCGCGCAGGTATTCTTATCGCGCTCCGCGAACTGCTTCTCCAACTGCGCGACGCGATAACTAAGGTTATTACGGTTAACTATCTTAACGCCGTGACTCGGTACCGCATTATTATCCGCTTCGTCACTCATTTAGTATTACCAGCCCTGTAGTGTTATTAACCTTACAATTAACACATTCCGGGGAATGCTGAATAAACGGTATCGAGATAGCCACACCCGCTAATATTATACCGAATATAACCAGTATAGCGATTATTTCTTTTATTTCTCGTTTCATTTTTTAGCCTTAACCTTCTTGGCCCTAGCCTTAGTCTTCTGCCCTTTAGCCCCAATAACGACGTAATCCAAAACTTTACTCTTATCTTTATCCCCGCCGTCGTCGGTAATACGAAGGACGATCTGATACGTCCCTGGTGTAGTGAACGTATGCGTGTATGCTTTATCCCCTACCGTCCACGTTGCACCGCCGTCGATACTCCACTCGTATTTTGCTATAGTGTATCCTTTCGCCACGCTCATTGATGCAAACGTTATGGGTAAATTAACAAGCCCTATCGGCGGAATGGCTACGAAGTTTGCGTCAAGCGCGCCCGTCCATTCTGTTGGAACCTCCGCATCCTTCCACATAACGCCGCGTATTATCGTTGTAGGGGATACTGCTTGGGTGGTATACCCTTTATCGGTATCCACCACGTTTATACCGATTCTTTGCGGTTCAAGCGTTGGGTTAGCGGTGAGATAATCCCGAAGTGCCTTAATCGCGGGCAATAATTTGGTATACTCAGTCCACGCGTCCCCTATCCAGAGCACGTATATTTTAGGCATTATTATTATTTACTCCTGTGATAATGGTGCCTGCTCGTCCTTCTGGCGTGGTGGTGTGCAAGTTTGGCCCTAAGCGATCCGGCCCACCAGTTACCATAGGCAGCCATTGGCGTGCCGACGATTGTTTCCAACATCTCGCCGTTTGAATCCACCGTTAAATTTATCTCGCGCACCAGGTTCTCGATATTCCCGTATTCAGTTATAACCTTCACATAATCGCCTATAAAATAATTCTGCATTCCATCGTCAGGACTCATTTTAAGAACGTCGTTTTCTTTTACGGTTGCTTTGAAATAAATATTAAAAAGTTTCTCGTTTATATCGCTCCGGCCCGCGAATTTCATCATAATTAACGTTTTTTGTTTTGAAGTATTATCGTCGTCCTCCATGCCTTCGCCCGTGGAGTGTTCAAACGTACCCTCAATAACACCGTAAACATCCTGACTTAACGTAACGGGGTCGCCGGTCACACGTTTGTATAATCGGTGGTCTACGTCGGTAGTAACCGCGGTTTCCGTGGTTGTGGCCACATCCCAGTTGGTAGCAACCGGGTTCTTTACATCCGTTTGGTTCCCGAAATCAACACCCGTAACAACGTTCATAACCGCGTTTCCGTCCGGGGTGCTTGTACTTGCGTATTTATCCGCGTTAGGTGTTGGCCCTATAACAAAACTCTGGTTAAGTTCCGGTCGTAACTCTTCATAATCTATCTCAGTCACGGTGCCGCTTTGCTCGGAAAATATGCATGTTAAACGCTTATCATGTTCACCCATAGCTATATTTGCCTGATAACCCGGCGCTTCTGAGCCCGCGGGTGCGGGTAACGCGAGTCGTTGGGCGGTGTTTGTTGCCGTTTGCGTGCAGAATTCCAGGTAATACGCACCAACCGCCGGGGTAAGATAACGAATAAAGAACTGTATTTCTTTATCTGGACTATACACCGTTGCATCGCTGGCCGGTTGTGGCACGACGCAGAATATACATAAATCAAGTATAGACTCTAGTATGTCCGATAAAAGCGTATCGTCACCATATCCGCCGGTGGCCCCGGCATCGCTACTATTCCACAAGGGTTGCGTTTTTAACACTGAGAGTTTCCGGTTAGTTGTTGCGGTCGAGGGGGCATTTACACCTATTTGATCCTGCACAAAATATTTCATCTGCGCTTCTTGCGAGTCCGCTAGTTCGTTGTAATCTGTAGCCCATTGACTCCCCCAATCGCCATCGCCGTATCCCGTATAACCCCATATCCCATTAGAGTTAGGCATTACCTGGCCAGAACGTTGGTTGTCCCCTGTTAAGATATCCGGGAACGCTATATGTTCCGATAACAGTAGCTCATCACTCGAAAAGGTAATCTCGCAGGTATCTTCGCCATCCGCTTTTTTATTCCGTTTAAACCCCGAGATCATACCGTTAAATATTGGGTATGTGTCGTCGTTACGCCAGATAACAATACCCGTCCCTTTCAGGTAACGCACGTTGCCGCCACCCGCACCCGCGTTTGTATAGTTTTGTATCCAGGTCCTCTCGGTCCCCGGCGTTATGGTGGAACTATACCACGCCGCTAGATAATCTGACGTTTGCATAGTAAGTATGCAGGTTGAGATATCGCAATATTTGAGCGATAAATCCATTGTAACCCATTTCCACACGGGTTGTCTGAGTGAGTAATCCCAGTTGCGTGCCCATAAGCGATATGTCGCGGGGGTAAGCGGCGTGTTAACAAACGAGAATTCCGCATAATACCCCGCGACTGCTACATACCTCGTACGTGCGTCAGCAGCCGATAGTATCGAACCGTTATATACTCTTATAAAGAATACGCCGCCTTTAAACGGGTTTGTTGTTGCCCCGCTATCCCTGCCAACGGTTAGGTTATCGGTATTTACAATGGTAAGCGATGTAGCCACAGCGGTTTTATCAAGATCACCGTCAATATACCAGTTCGTTGTCGTCGTCGCGTGGTGGTACGTTACGATCCCGTGAACGCGCTGACCCGTAGTGAAATTAGTTTTTGTCGTAGCGACGTGTGCAGCGGCGGCCCACAATTCAAGCGTATTAGTAGTAGTGTTATAATATATCCCCCACCCCGTCGCAGCAGCCCCGACACGGTTTACTATAGCGCCGTAGCTCGTTTGTAAACGGTCTATTTCAATAAAAAACTCGATGGTAAAATCGGCGGCACTAAGGGCAAACACCGCTCCATCTTCCAGGTATGTATTAACTCCGTTGAAAAGATGACAATAATAAGTAGGGGCTTTTATAACAGAAACAGCGCCGTGGTTAGTAAGATCATAGGTTCCGGGGGTTATAGTGTTCTGTACCGTGCTGCTACGTGACTCGCAACTAAAGTCCCATTGTATAGTAGGTGTTGCTACCATTTTTTATTACCTAATTAGACTCCGTGATACTGCGGATAATACGTAGCTACTATCGATGTGGGTGCGGAACTCGCCGCTACCGTGATACTATTAACACCGGATTTAAGCGGCCACATACTCGAAGTATTGGACATATAACTAGCGTAGTTCGCTCCCGTAGTCCGTATAATTGACTCGCTACCCGGCTTGGTCGTTATCGTGACGACAGCCGTTGAGGCGGGCATGCCTGTTAGAGAAATAACTTTACCAGTAGTATTATTAGTAAGAGTAATCGTTGTGATAGTGCCATTAGGTGTTATAACCCACGTTGGATATGCGTCTGTAGACCCAGCGTTTGTTACGTTTGTGGGTCCCCAACCCGCCACCGTCCACGTATGCGTGCTTGCCGTTCCGCTATACCAATACGGCCACGGCGCGTGTAATGTTACAACGAATATAAAGAACGTGCCACCACTTGTGTCCGTGCTTTCACCCGCGTCCCATACCGAACAATAACAATCGAGGTTCTTAACGAGCGAATCACAGGTCGTAACTTCCAACCGCCCCATGCCGCGCATAGGGTCAAACGCAGATTCAAGG
>Ga0209748_1001844_pt1 | contig 10430 bp, 9 predicted proteins | sample BarGraIncu00421A_FD_185490 | JGI IMG/M metagenome (GOLD analysis project Ga0209748, IMG submission 185490) | Arctic peat soil microbial communities from Barrow, Alaska - Barrow Graham LP Incubations 004-21A (SPAdes) (version 2) | ecosystem: Environmental > Terrestrial > Soil > Wetlands > Peat... | reverse complement strand
AGGTTATGATGGATGTCCTGCATCTGGATACACCCGCTCTGCCATCAGAGAAAAATAAAGAGCTATACCAGAATATTTTGGCTGATTATATAAATATTAAGACCAGGAGAAAGCAATTTGAGGCTGTGAAAAGTAACCCTTATTTTAATGCTCTTCAGATTAAGTTTGCATACGCTGTAACCTGTCATAAAGCGCAGGGCGGACAGTGGGAGAGGGTTTTTATCGATCAGGGTATGTTCAACAGGAACGAAATTACAATTGACTACCTGCGTTGGTTTTATACTGCGCTTACAAGGTCGACGGATAAAGTATATTTGGTGAATTTCTCTGAGGATTGGTTTATGTAACAGAAAGTCTGGCTCCCTTCGGTTGGTGTCTTGAGTCTTGGCCTCCGGCCTGTCTTGCGCTTTGTGCTTGTCATCAAATACTATATAATAGATTGGTATTTAATACTTTAATGATAAACAAATATTGATTATCTTTGTAGTATTAATTAAAAAATATAATAAAATGGCATTTAAAGTATTTAAACAAATGGGGAAAGATGTTATAATTAACATCGAAAGCATAGTATTTGTCCAGATGGATGAAATATCAAAGAAAAATAGAGTTTATTTAGCTACTCATTCCATAGAAGTAAATGAGTCTTTGGAAGAGATTAAAGTAATGCTCGGCGTAGGTTCCAAAGGTAGTTCAGATTTTAGAAATATGGCTTAATAAAGAAACGGTGTCCCCTGATCGAAAAGTCTTGCTGCGTTGTGAAGTCAAGTCAAAAGGTAGGAAATACCGCAACAGTAAATTACCAAAGATTATCTTAACTTTCCAAAAGTAATTATCTCAATACAATAGTTATGAAATCTTACAGAAAGGAACTTTGGTTTGAAACATCGACCCGCAGAGCTTTTTTAAACATTACCGGACAAGTAGAAAAATGCCTTTATGAGAGCGGAGTTCAAGAAGGCTTAATACTCATCAACGCAATGCACATTACAGCAAGTGTGTTTATAAATGATGACGAATCCGGTCTTCACCACGACTTTGAAGTATGGTTGGAAAAACTTGCTCCGGAAAAGCCTTATTCACAATACAAACACAACGGATTTGAAGATAACGCTGATGCTCATATCAAAAGAACAATAATGGGTAGGGAAGTGGTTGTTGCTGTAACAGGTGGTAAACTCGACTTTGGTCCATGGGAACAGATATTCTACGGTGAGTTTGACGGGAAGAGACGGAAACGGGTGCTTGTTAAGATAATAGGAGAATAAAAGAAATGGATTTCGGATTTTGTATTTAAGCTAATTTCATATCCTTTATAATGTCATCTATCCTTTTATCAAGGATCTTCTCTGTTTCTTCAAATTTATCTGAAGAAGTCAGCTTTGTATTCACACTGAAATAGAATTTAATTTTTGGTTCCGTACCGGACGGTCTGACTGAGATTTTTGTTCCATCTGCAAGGAAGAATTGGAGAACATCAGATTTAATCAGATTGATTTTTGTTTTTGTACCTTTAAGATTATCATGTGAAATCTGTGTTTCGTAGTCGCTAATCTTAATAACCCGGTTATTGTTGATCTTTTCTGGTGGGTTGTTCCTGTATCCTGTCATCATTGCTTTGATCTCATCATTGCCCTCATTCCCTTTTCTGACAATATTTATAAGTTTTTCCTTATAAAAACCATATTGCACATAGATATCAAGGAGAAGTTCATACAGTGACTTCCCCTCGTTTTTTGACCATGCGGCAACCTCAGCAGCGAGGGCACAGGAGGCAACTGCATCCTTATCCCTCACATAATCACCAGGTAAAAATCCATAGCTCTCTTCTCCACCGCCGATATATTTTTTAGTTCCTTCATTTTCCCTGATAAGCTCAGCGAAGAATTTGAATCCTGTTAAAACATTGAAATACTCAACATTATAACCTTCGGCTATCCTTTCGATCAGATCGGAAGTAACAATAGTTTTAATAATATATTCATTGCCTTTGTATTTCTTCCTCTCCTTAAATTGAGAAAGGATATACCAGATTAGAATAACCCCTGTCTGATTACCGTTAAGAAGGACAAATTCCCCTTTTCTGTTTTTTACTGCAAGACCCAGTCTGTCAGCATCAGGATCAGTGGCCATTACGAGTTCGGCATCTGTTTCAACTGCTTTTTTAATAGCCATTTTAAGTGCATCAGGTTCTTCAGGATTGGGCGATTTGACAGTAGGAAAATTACCATCAATAATATCTTGCTCCGGTACACTGATGATGTTTTTAAATCCAAACATTTTCAAAGCAGGAGGGACCATAGTAATCCCTGTTCCATGAATAGGAGTATAAACTATCGGAATATTGCAGAACTTCTTTATGATCTCAGGATTAATGCTCATTTTGTGTACCTCTTTAAGAAATAGTCCATCAGTCTCTTTTCCGATGATATTTATTTTCTCCTTTTTCCCATTGAATTTTATTTCATTTACCGAAGATATTTTACGCACTTCATCAATGATCCCGTCATCATGAGGAGCTACGACCTGACCCCCGTCGTTCCAGTAAACTTTGTACCCGTTATATTCGGGTGGATTATGCGAAGCAGTAATAACGACGCCACTCTGACATTTATAATGCCGGATTGCGAATGAGAGTTCCGGTGTGGGACGTAATGATTCAAAGAGATAAACATCAAATCCGTTAGCAGAGAAAATATTTGCAGTTGTTTCCGCAAAGTAGCGGCTGTTGTTGCGGCAATCATGAGCTATTGCTACTTTTATTCCTGAATTCCCGCACTGCTTAATTATATAATTTGACAAACCCTGGGTTGCCATACCCAAGGTGTAAATGTTCATCCTGTTAGTGCCGGCACCCATGATGCCTCTCAGGCCACCAGTGCCAAATTCAAGATCCTGGTAGAATGCATCAATAAGTTTCTTTTCGTTTTTATCAAGCATTTCACGAACCTCTTTACGGGTTTCTTCGTTGAACTCTTTGCTCAGCCATTTTCCGGCTTTTGTTCTTATATCATTTAGCGATAACATATTTCTATAATTTTAATAGTTTAATACATTTTATAAGGCTGCTTCTCCAATGTGGGATTGAAAGACCATAATTATCCTTTATTTTGCTTTTGTCCATCACGGAATATGCAGGTCTTGGGGCAGTCAAATTAAAATCCTTTGTGAGAACAGGATATACCTGGCAGGTAAGGCCTGCTTCATTAATAATTTCACAGGCAAAGTCGTACCATGTACAAACGCCTTCATTTGAATAATTATAAATACCGGAATTCATGGCAATCTGGTTCCTGATCACTCCTGAAATTATGCTCATAATTGCTCCTGCAAGGTCAGCTGCATATGTGGGCGTACCAGTCTGGTCAAACACAACTTTTAAAGATTCTTTCTCAGTGGCATGTCTGAGAATGGTTTTGACAAAATTGATTCCGAATGATGAATATAGCCAGGATGTTCTGATGATCATTGATCCCTGGTGTAACAAGGCGTATTTTTCACCTGCCAGTTTTGATCTGCCATATGCTGATAATGGATTCACAGCAGTATACTCATTATATGGTACATTCGATTGTCCGTCATAAACATAATCGGATGAGATATGAATAAACCTGCATTCGGATCCCCTGATTACCTCTGTTATATTTTTAACCGCTGTTCCGTTTATAAGCATAGCCTGATCGGGTTCACTTTCGGCTTTGTCAACAAGATTATAAGCTGCACAGTTTACAATCCAGTCAGGTCTGGTTTTCTTAATGAATTCTGAAATTTGGTCCTGACTTGTTATGTCAAGTGTATCAATATCAGTAAAAACGAAATCATATCCGTAAAAGTTTTTTGAAACAACCTTAAGCTCGCTTCCGAGTTGGCCCTTGGCTCCGGTAATTAAAATTATTGCCATTGTTTATACCCTATCTTTTCTAAAAGTTAATTTCAGCATCTCTCAGGAGAGGCTGTTTCAGATCTTTTTCGCTGATAACCGGTCCCGCAGATCCTAATTTCCAGTAAATGTCAAGTGAGGGATCATTCAGGTTTATTCCCCGTTCATATTTTGAGTTATAAACATTATCACATTTGTACTGGATAATGGCAATATTGCTGAGAACTGAAAAACCATGAGCAAAACCATGAGGTATTAAAAGCTGATCTTTTGTTTCAGAGTCAAGTTCAATACCAAACCATTTTCCGAAAGTCAACGAGTCCTTGCGAATATCGAGAGCCACATCAAATATTTTTCCTGCAACTACTCTGATAAGTTTTGCCTGAGGGAATGGTTTCAATTGATAATGCAATCCTCTTATTACACCTCTCGAGGATTTTGACTCATTATCCTGTACAGGATAAAAAGAGATACCTGCATCCTGAAATACAACCTGATTAAAGCTTTCAAAAAAGTAGCCTCTTGTATCTGAATGTATTGTAGGTTTGATTACGATAAGTCCTTTGAACCCGGTTTCAATAATTTTCATTTTCTAAAAACACTTATTTTAACCCTTCGAATATATTAATCTCATCACCGGCAATCATTAAAAGATATTTCCCGTACTGACTGTTCTTTATTGGTTGTGCCAATTCTAATAGTTGATTTTTATTAATGAATCCTCTTTTAAAAGCAATCTCCTCAATACATGAAGCTTTTAGTCCCTGCCTCTGTTCAAGTGTGGCAATGAAATTGGCTGCTTGCAGCAAACTGTCATATGTACCTGTATCAAGCCAAGCCATACCTCTTCCCATTAGTTTTATATCAAGTGTACCTTCTTCCAGATATACTCTGTTAAGATCAGTTATTTCAAGTTCACCGCGAGGAGACGGTTTAAGTGATTTTGCTTTTTCTACAACAGTATTATCATAAAAATAGAGACCTGTAACAGCATAGTTTGATTTGGGATGTACCGGCTTTTCCTCAATGCTTAGTACCTTCTTAGTTATATCAAATTCAACAACACCATAGCGCTCAGGATCAGTAACATAATATCCAAATATACAGGCTCCATTCTTCATTTCTGCGGTTTCAAGAAGAGACTCGCCAAATCCATGTCCGTAAAATATATTATCACCCAGTATCATACAAACAGGTTGGTCGCCAATAAATTCCTCACCAATTAAGAATGCCTGAGCGAGTCCGTCTGGTGAGTGTTGTTCTTTGTAACTGAATTTCAATCCAAGCGATTTGCCGTCACCAAGAAGGTTTTGAAATCCGGGAAGGTCCCTGGGAGTAGAAATAATCAATATTTCTCTTATCCCTGCCAGCATTAAAACCGATAAAGGATAATAAATCATCGGTTTATCATAGACCGGCAACATCTGTTTCGAGATTGCACTTGTAATTGGGTAAAGCCTTGTCCCTGAACCTCCGGCGAGAATAATTCCTTTCATCTCTTATTATTTTTGTCTTTTTACTTTTGTCTTTTGTCTTTTATTCTTCGCCTTTTGCATTTTGCTAATTAGCTATCTTCTCCCTATTCCAAAATATAAAAATCCAAGCCTTCGGAGTTCAGAAGGATCATAAATATTTCGGCCGTCAAAAATGACTTTCCCTTTCATTAATTCAGCCATCCTGCTAAAATCAGGAAGGTGGAATTCCGACCATTCTGTCATCAAAGCAAGAGCATCAACCTCAATAAGGGTTTCATACTGATCAGAGGTATATTCAATTTTGTTTCCAAGTAGTTTCTTAGTTTCATTTATTGCAGCCGGATCATAAGCTCTGACTCTGGCACCGGCCTCAAGAAGTTTCTCTATAAGAACGATCGAAGATGCTTCCCTTATATCATCTGTTTTAGGTTTGAATGATAACCCCCATATTCCAATTGTCCTGTTTTTCAGATTATCATTAAAGAACTTAGCAATCTTGCTGAAAATTACATTTTTCTGGTAATCATTAGCTTTTTCGACCGCCTTTATTACATTGAGTTCGTAGCCATAGTCATTGGCTGTTTTGATAATAGCTTTTACATCCTTTGGAAAACATGAGCCTCCATATCCGGTACCTGGATAAATAAACTTACTGCCAATCCGGGAATCACTGCCAATGCCTTTACGTACGTTGTTGATATCGGCTCCAAGAATTTCGCATAAGTTTGCTATTTCATTAATGAAACTGATACGCGTAGCAAGCATTGCATTTGCAGCATATTTTGTAATCTCTGCAGATGCAATATCCATAAAAAGGATTGGATGATTATTCAAAACAAATGGCATGTAAAGCCTATTCATTATCTCCCTGGATTTTTCATTATCAATACCGATAACAATTCTTTCAGGTTTCAGGAAATCGTCAATTGCAGCTCCTTCTTTCAGAAATTCAGGATTAGATGCCATATCGAATGGCACGGATAAATTGCGTTTGTCGAGTTCAGTCTGAATGGTACTACGTATCTTTTCAGATGTACCTACCGGCACAGTACTTTTTGTTACGACGACAATGTATTTTGTCATAATATGTCCAATATCTTTAGCAACATTAAGTACATGTTTCAGATCCGCTGAACCATCTTCTCCGGGAGGCGTACCCACAGCAATAAAAATTACCTCCGATCCATCAATTCCTTCCTTTAAATCTATGGTAAAGGAAAGACGCTTTTTTTCAATATTACTTCTAACTATGTTTTCGAGTCCGGGTTCGTAAATCGGAATAGTTCCATCCTTAAGTTGTTGTATTTTATCACTATTGACATCAACACAAGTAACATTAACACCGCTTTCAGCAAAACAGGCACCCGTCACTAAACCAACGTAACCTGATCCTACAACAGTAATCCTCATAAATCATCAGATATTTAAAGTAATAACTTCATCGTTTATGCAAAGATAATATAACAAGTCAAATATGGAAATAATGCCCCCTGTCCCACTTCAGCGGGACAGGGGGCATTACTCTCAAACCAGAATCCCATTGGGAGAGGGTATACCTCCGCCTTTCATCCTATGAATTTCTACTATAATATTGTGGGGATTTTAAAAAATAACCTATCTTTGCAACCAATTTTTCATACAAAATAATGTCTAACTTATTAATTATTAGTTCTTTTAATTTAAAATTATGACTGAAAACAAGAAGAAAACAACCAAAAAGGAGGTTGTTGAAAAAAGTGGTGCTCCAGTTAAAGAGACAAAAAGAGTAAAAACTAAAGAAAAAAAAGAAAAACAGAATGTTGCAACCGAAACCTTGACACCGGAAGAGGTCACTGCTGTTACTGCAGAAGAGCTTCCTGAAGTGAAAGAAGTTATTGAATCAGTGAAGGCTGAAGACTATGGATTTGATACGGAGCCAAAGAAAGAAAAGAGACCGAAAAAGGCACTATCAAAACCGGAAACCGAACCGGAAACCGCTCCGGAAACCCAACCGATGACCGAACCGGAAAAAGAAATTAAAACAAAAGCTGAACCAAGAATTACTGCTTCGGCTGAAGATTTTGACTGGGATACCTTTGAGAGTGAAGAACTTCGTAATTCATCAAAGTATAAGGAGTATGAATCCCTTTATGATGAAACACTTTCAACTGTTGCAGTTGACGAAGTGGTAATCGGTACAGTAATTCAAATGACATTACGGGAAGTCGTAATCAATATAGGTTACAAATCGGAAGGCGTTGTAAGTTTAAATGAATTCCGTTATAATCCAAATCTTAAAGTTGGTGATAATGTTGAAGTATATGTTGAAAGTCAGGAAGATAAGAAAGGTCAGCTTCTGCTTTCTCATAAGAAAGCCCGTGCAATTAATTCTTGGGACAGGGTTAATGCTTCACTTGAAAAAGACGAAATCATAACAGGTTACATCAAATGCCGTACAAAAGGTGGAATGATCGTAGATGTTTTTGGCATTGAAGCTTTCCTCCCCGGTTCACAGATTGATGTTAAACCTATTCGCGACTATGATGTCTTTGTAGGTAAAACAATGGAATTCAAGGTTGTAAAAATCAATCAGGAGTTCAAAAACGTAGTTGTTTCTCACAAAGCTCTTATCGAAGCTGAACTTGAACAGCAGAAGAAAGAGATCATTGCTAAACTTGAAAAAGGACAGGTTCTTGAAGGGACTGTTAAAAATATAACATCTTATGGAGTGTTCATCGACCTTGGTGGTGTCGATGGCCTTATTCATATCACGGATCTCTCATGGGGCAGGGTAAATCACCCGGAAGAGATTGTACAACTCGATCAAAAACTTAATGTTGTTATTCTCGATTTTGATGACGATAAAAAACGAATAGCTCTCGGTCTTAAACAGTTGACTTCGCATCCATGGGATTCTGTAGATCCAAACATGAATATTGGTGATAAAGTAAAAGGAAAAGTTGTTGTTATGGCTGACTACGGTGCATTTGTTGAAATTGCACCAGGTGTTGAAGGTTTAATACACGTATCTGAAATGTCATGGTCACAACATCTGCGTAGTGCTCAGGAGTTTCTGAAAGTGGGTGACGAAATTGACGCTGTTATACTTACACTTGACAGGAATGAAAGGAAAATGTCACTTGGTATCAAACAGCTCAAGGCTGATCCATGGCAGAATATTGATGAAAAATATACAGTAGGCTCAAAACATACTGCTAAGGTCAGAAACTTTACTAATTTCGGCGTATTCGTTGAGATTGAGGAGGGAGTTGACGGACTTATTCATATTTCTGATTTGTCATGGACTAAGAAAATTAAGCATCCTGCGGAATTTACAGCTATTGATGCCGATATTGAGGTAGTTGTACTTGAAATAGACAAAGAAAACAGACGTCTGAGTCTTGGTCACAAACAGCTTGAAGAAAATCCATGGGATGTCTTCGAGAATCTCTTTACAATGGACTCAGTGCATGAAGGCACAGTTGTAGAAGTATTCGATAAAGGCGCTGTGATAGCTCTTCCTTACGGTGTTGAAGGATTTGTTACCCCTAAACATCTCGTAAAAGAGGATGGAATGATGGCAAAAGTTGATGAAAAACTGATGTTCAAAGTCATTGAATTTAATAAATCAGCTAAGAAAATCATTGTTTCACATAGCAGAGTTTATGAAGATGAAAAGAAAGCTGCTGAGTCTCCTGTAAAGAAATCAGAACCTGTTTCACCAAAGAAAACAACAAGGAAACAGAAGTCAAGTTCGGAAAAAACTACCCTTGGAGATATCTCTCAACTGGCTGCTTTAAAAGAAGAAATGGAAGAAAAAGAGAATAAAGCTTCCAAGAAATCGAAAAATTAATTAAATTTAGGCTATCAAATTTTATCGCTATGGATTTCAATATTGAGAGCCGGAATAACAGCACTGTTATTCAAATTCAGTCGGAAAAGCTTGATACACACATTGCTCCGGCACTTAAGTCGGAACTGGTGCTTGTCTCAGGAAAGGGTGAAAAGAATATCATCCTTGATCTTGAAAAATGTCAGTATTGCGACTCTTCTGGTCTGAGTGCTATATTAGTAGCAAACAGATTATGTAAGAATGCAGGGGGTACTTTCGTTCTTTGCGGACTTAATGAAGCTGTTGAACGACTTATTACCATTTCTCAGCTCGACACCGTCCTTACAATAACCGGGTCGGTTGAAGATGCTGAAAAAATGATATCTTAAAGCAGATCGCTTTACAGAGTGCGATGAAACTAACCATACTTGGTAGTAGTTCTGCATTGCCGACGTCAGGAAGATATCCCTCCGCTCATGTGCTGAATGCGCATGAGCAGTTATTTTTAATAGACTGTGGTGAAGGTACACAGATGCAACTCAGAAAAACCAGGACCCGGTTCGGAAAGATAAATCATATCTTCATCAGTCATCTTCACGGCGATCATGTCTTCGGCCTTTATGGATTATTGTCAACCTTCAGCCTCATGGGAAGGGAAAATCCGATTCATCTTTATGCTCCTGAAAACTATCAGAATATTCTAATCTCACATCTCAATGATTTTGACATTCATCTCAGCTTTGAAATTGATTTTATACCACTTTCAGGCAAAGACCCTGTAAAAATACTAGACGATAAGTATATTACTGTAACATCCTTTCCCCTTCGGCATAGGGTTCCAACTTACGGATTCCTCTTCAGGGAAAAAATATCTGATAGGAATATTATAAAAGAATGTATTGACAAGTTTAATATCCCTCCGATCAGAATTCCTGCTATTAAAAAAGGAGAGGATTTTATCACTCCCGATGGAGCCATAATAAAAAATGAGGAGATAACACTTCCTCCGTCAGAACCTTTATCCTACGCCTATTGTAGTGATACGAAATATTTCAAACGGCTGGCTTCGTTCGTTAAAGGCGTGAATCTGTTATACCACGAAGCTACTTTCGATAAAAGCAAAGACGATCTTGCTGAGATAACCGGCCACTCAACAACTCTTGATGCAGCAAAAACTGCTCTGGATGCTAATGTCGGAACTCTTCTCATCGGCCACTTCTCCGCTCGGTATAAAGATATTTCATTCCTCGTTGATGAGGCAAGA
>Ga0209748_1001843_pt1 | contig 10431 bp, 13 predicted proteins | sample BarGraIncu00421A_FD_185490 | JGI IMG/M metagenome (GOLD analysis project Ga0209748, IMG submission 185490) | Arctic peat soil microbial communities from Barrow, Alaska - Barrow Graham LP Incubations 004-21A (SPAdes) (version 2) | ecosystem: Environmental > Terrestrial > Soil > Wetlands > Peat... | reverse complement strand
CGCCACGGGTCGTCCCGTGACGCTTTAGCAGTGGGTATCGCGGCTGCAATCTGTCTCAAATCCCGCGGCCGCCCGTCCCAGGGCGGCGATGTCGTGCCGGCGTTCGATGTCAAAGAGCAGGGGCAGTTGTACCGAAGGGCTCTGACACGGCGTCGGGCGTGGCGGGCTGGTGCCAGGGCCGCCGACAAGGATGTGAGCCGACGAAGGGGGAGCCACGTGAGCGTGTCTGGGACTCGGAGTGAGATCCGCGCGGCCGAGGAGCGGCGGGGTTTCGGCTGCGCTGGCTGTGCGTGGTCGACCTGGTTCGATGAGATGGTCGACTTCGGTTGGTGGTGTGATGAGCGCAATCACTACATGGGCGAGGCGATAATGTGCGACAAGTTCGTGCGGGTCGCCCGTGGGACGAGCAGCGAGCCTCGCGAGTGGTGCTGGCTTTGTGCGGGCTGCGAGACCTACAACCTCCCGACGACTCCCGAGTGTCGCAAGTGCGGCGAGAGCCGGACCGACGATCGGGGCTGAGGGTCGACCCCCCCCCTGGGCGGGCAGCCCCCGCGTCCGCGCGCCTTCAGCGTGCGGACGTTTCCGTTGTGGCGTTCGGCAGGCGGTCGCTATACGCTGGCCGTGGGGAGTGCAGTGCGCGGGGGCGCGGCTGGGCGCGGTTATCGGCCCGGCATCGCTGCATGGGGGAAGGGGAGCGAGTGGGTCACTCATTCGGTCGCAGGAACGTCATCCGAACGCTCCGCTGGGCGAAGACGAGCCTCAGCCAGTCGCTGACGGTCAAGATCATGTCCGGCCTTGGGCTGTTCGTCTTCGCGATGTCGGGGCTCTTCTACCTGGTCGAACGAGGGCCCGGTACTGCCGGCTACCTCAACTATCCCGAAGCGCTCGAGGACATTCTGATTCTCGCGTTCTCTGGTTTCGATGTGGCCAAACGGCCGCTCACGGGGGTCGGCTACATCGCCGCGCTCGCGGTGCTGATCTCCGGTGTCATCTTCTTCTCGATCATCATGGCGGACGTGGCCGCCCGGTTCGTGCGCATCGCGTTGGCCAAGGACAAGGGGAGGCAGAAGGTGGACGTGCGCGGTCACATCCTCATATGCAACTGGAACGAGCACGGAAGGTCGATCGTGGACCAGCTCATGGCGGACGAGGCGTCGCGCGACCGCGACATCGTCATCGTGACCGACTCGGAGGATCACCCGTACCCGGACTCGGGAGCGCTGTTCGTGTCGGGCTCGCCCACCCGGGACGACGTCCTGACGCAGGCGGCGGTCGAGTCCGCGGCGACGGCGATCGTGCTGGGGATCGGCCAGGACTCCACCGTCAGGGACTCGGTGGCCATCCTCACGGCCCTCGCGATCGAGGCCCGGCAGCCGGACGTCTACACGTGCGTCCTCGTCTTCGATCCCGAGAACAAGAAGCACCTGAAGCACGCGCACGTCGACGAGGTCGTCTGCATCAGCGAGCTCACCGACAACCTCCTGGCGCAGTCGGCGCTCAACCACGGATTGACCTCGCTGATCTCGCAACTGCTCAGCTTCGGCGAGGGGTCGGAGATCTACAAGATCGCGCTGCCCGAGTCGATGCTCGGGATGACGCTTCCCGAGGCCGCGCACGCGCTGCTCGACTCTCACGGGGCGCTGCTGGTGGGCGTCGAGACGCTCGATGCCCAGGGGGCGCCGGGTACGCGTCGCGTGACGACGGTCACCCGCAACGGCACTCGTGTCGGAGTGGGGGACTGCGGCTTCGTCGTGGCGGAGGACCTTCCTGAAGGGCTGTGCTGCGCGAACTAGACCGACGCTCGGCCTGTGGCGGGGGCGTCACCAGGTCATCAATCCGGGGGGACTCATGAACACGAATCACGCGCGGTCGATCCTGCTCATCATGCTGCTTGTCGTTGCGCTGACAGTCGCGGCCGGCGCCGTATCGGGCTGTGGGCCGAAGGATCCGTTCGTCGGCTCGTGGGGGACCTACGGCATGCTGCGCATCGAGAGGAGTGGCGACACATACCTCATCCACGACACGGCCAACCCATTCGGCAACGAGTACTCGGGCACGCTCGAGGGCGGCAAGTTGGTCGCGAAGGACGGGCCTGCCACGTTCGTCTTCACCATCGAGGACGACTGGCTCGTGCAGGACGGCAACCTGAGGTTCGAGCGGAACTAGGGGATTCGGGACTCACGGCGGAGAAGGAGCAGGGGACCATGGGCAAGTTCTTCAAGGGGCTGTTGAACATCTACGCGTGGGTCTGGAACCACCTCTGGGGGACCCTGTTCATGGTCGGTGGAGTGGCCGGCCTCTTCAACGGAACCAGCATCTGGATCTGCATTCTGAGCATCGGCGTCGGCGTCTACTTCTTCACGACGAAGCGCTTCGACGCCAAGGTCGGCGCGGCGGCCTCGAAAGTGGCCTCGCTGGCCACTGCGGTCGTGGTCGAGCGGGTCAACAAGGAGCACAACGTCGAGATCGACCGCGACGTAGCGACGCCGGAAACGATGACGTCCTCCGCGCAACCGGCCGAGGTCATGAGCGCGCTCGATGCGATCCTGGGCGCGACATGGCGCGATTCGTACCACAATGGAGAGCTCCGGGCATCCGAGCGCACCGCCGACAGGGTCGTCTACACGTTCCGAACCGCGAAGGTGCCGGAGGCGGTCAAGGCGGAGGTCCGCGTGGGCGAGCGCGACGGCGCGACGCACGTGGTCTTCCGGTGCCTACACCAGGATGAGAGCAATGGGCTTCGCTCGTTCGCGCAGCTTGCCGCTAGACTGCGCGAGTCCGTCGAGTACGCGGTCGGGGCGGCCGGCGATCCGAGCAAGGTCGCCGAAGGCGTGAGGCTCTACGGGCCGCCGGAGCCGGGTTCGCCCGCGGCAATGAAGGCCAGGAATGTGAAGATCGCGGGTTGGGTCGGCCTCATCATCTGCGCGATCCCGCTCTACCAGCTCACTCAGGGCATCCCGTACGGCGAGCTTCCCCAGTGGATCGCCCTGGAGGCCGTCGGCGTGGCCGTCGTGTACGCAGTGATCAGGTGGGCGAAGGGTCCCATCACCACGCGCGTGACCGCCTCGCCCGCAGCAGCCGCGCCCGGCGTGCCCGCCGAGTTCGTCGCGCCCGCTGCGGCTGCCGCGCCTGCTGTGCCTGCCGCATCGGTATCCGGTGGAGGGTTGGATCGCTTCCTGGGCACTCTGTCCACGGCGCTCGATCGCTTCGTCGCGCTGGACGGCAGGAACAAGATCCTGATCGGGTGCGCCGCCCTCGCAGTGCTGTTGGTCTTCGGGTTCGCGATCTCGAACTCCGGGTCGAACGGGTACTCCGGCAGCGGGGCGCCGGACGACTACTACGAGTCGGATTCCGGGACCGTCGTGGACTCCGCACCCGAAGCCGACGTCTCCGAGGCGGATGCGCCCGTGGAGGACAACGCATCGGACCCCAGCCTGACCCGCAACGGCAACTTGCACTACATGGGTGCCGAGGATGTGACCTACTTCGGCCCGACGGACGGGAGCAGCAAGCACGCGATGGTGACCTTCGTCGGCGGAACCGGCTACAGCGAGGCTGCGGGATTTGAGATCGATGACATCTCGCTCGGGGGAGAGGACCCGTCGCAGGTGTGGGACGTCGAGGTGGACAGCACACAGATGGGTGAGTGCTTCGTCAACGATGATCCCGTGCCGGTAGATGAGTTCCTGACCTTCATCAACGGCAGGGCGGAGAGCCTCGGTGGCATCGACTTCACAAGCACCGCGATCGTGGCCATGAAGGCGTACTCGGATGACTTCCACCCTTCCGGCGGCTACTGAGCTGCCTCGGCGCCTCCCGCTCCGGGCCGTTGACGGGGAGGTACGGAGGGTCGTATCCTGTCTTAGTCAAACGACTAACAAGGTAGGTCATATGACTAAGGCTGCGAAGGCACTCACCGTCCCCATCGAGTCCGCGCTGGATGTCGCCGACCTTCTCGCGCAGGCGGAGGCGGGGACCACGGTCGTCTTCACCCGGGACGGCGTTGCGGTCGCCACTCTGGGGCCTGCGCACGGTGACGACGCGATCGTCGCGCGCGAGACCGCGCCCGCGTACATCGTGACGCCGATCGCCGCGGAACCGCAGCCCGCCACAGCTCTCATGCGGTTGATCGGGGGTGCGGCCGCTCGCTCCGTCCTGGGCGTCTTTCTCAAGGAACCGGATCTTGCGGTCCACCAACGAGAGATCTCCCGGCGGTCCGGGCTCGGTCTGCGTTCCGCGCAGCTCGCCCTCCAGCGGCTGGAGTCGCTCGGGCTCGTCGTGTCGACCCGGGACGGGAACCGCCGGTACTACCGGGCCAACCGTGTCCCGCGATTCGAGGAGCTCCGCGCGCTGTTGGGCCGCGAGCTCGGGATCCCCGGCGTCATCGCGGGGGCGTTGGGCCCGGTGGCCGATCGGATCGACCGCGCCTTCATCTTCGGATCGCTCGCCGCCGGGAGTGACGCGATCGGCAGCGATATCGACCTCATGGTGGTAGGCAGCGTCACACAGGACGAACTCGTGGCTCCTCTTGCGGCGGCGCAACGGGAGTTGGGCCGTGAGATCGACGTTGTGGTCTACCGGCCTGCGGACTTCGCCGGGAAGCGTGACGGCGGCAACCACTTCGTAGCCGCCGTGCTGGCGGGTCCGCGCATCGACGTCATCGGCGGCCTCGATGACGCCTGACGCGATCGTCCCGTCACCGACCACGCCTGCCGAGATCGCGGCCCTGTTCGGGCGGTTCGAGATCGCGATCAGCGACGCCTCGGCCTCCGGGCAGAGTGCGGACGGGCGGTACCTGGATGCCTACACGGCCGGGTTCCTGCTGGCGAAGATCGTGGTGCGGGCATCGGGCTATCGGGTCAAAGGGAGCGAGAACCATCACGCCACCTTCGCAGCGCTCGAGGTGCTGATGGGATCCTCGTCGCGGGAGAGCGCCGACGCGCTGAACGCCGCGCGCAAGTATCGCAACCAGGACATGTACGACGCCACCGGCCTGGTCGACGCTGCGGACGTCGCGGCTCTCCTAGCACGGGTCGCGACTTTCGAGGGCGAAGTGCGAGCGTGGCTCGACAAGCACCATCCGGAGCTTGTGCCTGCCTAGCGGACGCGCCGCTCGAGGCCCATGCCTCCCGCCGACCCATCACTAGCGGCGAGGTTTTCCCGATTGCGCGGCGCCGAATTTGTCGTTGTGAGTATTCCTGGCGCCTACGGTGACAATCTGTCGGGTCGAGGGCCCCGGGGGTGGAGGTGCGGACCGCGGTCGATCGATGGATCAATACCATCACAAGGCCGACTTCCTGATGGATCAACACCATCACCGGCGATGAATGTCATGGGTATTGTCGCCACGGACCTCTGCTGCTCATCAGTCGCGAGGCGCATCTCCTCGAGCAGGCGGCATGGGTAGATAGCAACTTAAGTTGCTATTGACGGCAGCAGGAGAGCAACTATAGTTGCTATTATGACTGCAGGAATAGCAAAGGAAGTTGCTCATGGCTACTCGGAGTGCAGCAAGACAGGCCCGCGAAGCGCTGGACCGACGGCTCATCCCGCTCGGACCGCCAGCCCGGTACGTCCCGCCCCGTCTCGGGTGGATCCGCGCCGTGCGTGATGCCCTTGGAATGTCGGCGAAGGACCTGGCGACGCGCCTGGGCGTGAGCGGCTATGCGGTCAGGTCGCTGGAGGAGCGGGAGCGGGGCGGAGGCATACGTCTGGATTCCCTGCGTAGAGCAGCTGAGGCGATGGACTGCAGCCTCGTCTACGCCTTCATACCGAACGGAAGCCTCGAAGAGACCGTTCAGCACCAGGCCCGATGGATCCTGGACGAGCAGGTCGGACGCGTCCGACAGACGATGGCGCTCGAGGCGCAAGAGGCGGAGATGTCGCCCGCGTCCCTGGACGCTCAGCTGAAGGATATCGTCGATTCCGGACGCATCTGGTCCTGGAACGGTAGCCGGAAGTGAGGGTCGGCGACCTGTTCGACGAGCCGGGCGGCGCCACGCCGTTGGAGCCTGAGGACCTCGAGGGTCTGATCCCGACGTGGATCGCAACGCGCGCCGACCTGAACCTCGCCGAGCAGGAGAACGTCGCCAAGGCGATCAGCTGGGCGTCCGACAAGTTCGGCCCCGGTTCGCTACTCAGGCTCATGACGGACACATCGATGCGTGGTCTGCATCGGCGCATGTTCGGCGAGACGTGGAAGTGGGCCGGCGACTATCGCCGCCGTGAGACGAACATCGGGATAGCGTGGCCGCAGATCCCTACGCAGATGCGCGACCTGTGCTCGGATGTGCTCGCGCAGACCGGCGACCAGGCGGCCTTGCCCTGGCCCGCGGACGAACTCGCGGTCCGGTTCCACCATCGCCTGGTGGTCATCCATCCGTTCCCGAGCGGGAACGGCCGACACGCGCGGCTTGCGGCGGACCTGCTGGTCGAGGCATTGGGACGGTCGGCCTTCACCTGGGGGAGCGCCGATCTGGTGAACGCGGGCGAGGCCCGGGCCGCATACCCCAAGGCGCTGCGACTCGCGGATGCCACCGAGGAGTTTGGTCCCTTGGTGACCCTTGCGCGTTCGTAGCGCGGGTCGTGTCCTCGAGGCACACGGGCTGTTCTCGAAGGACAAGGGCCATTGCGCCCTTCGGGTGGACAGCCGAGGGCCGACAGATCCGCCCCCGGTCCCTTGTCTCAAGGCGATCAAGCACCTAGATTCCTCGGAGATCGAGTACCGGGCGTGTCCGGCGAAGCACCTGGCACGATTGTGCCCGGATGACTGGGAAGCAACGGGGGAATCACATGAAGGACATGGATCTTGGCCAGATAATGAGATCGGGACTCGCCGGCGGGGTCTTCTTCTGTTCGCTGCTAGTGGCTTTCGACGTGCCCGGAGGCATGCTCTCCAGCGCTGACAGCGGGGTGCTCGATTCCGCCGTCTTGATCGCGCTCGCGCTGCTTGTCGGGACTCTGATCTACAGCCTGCACCGCGCTATCCCGTATCCACTCCTGAAGAAACTGATGCTCTTCTGTACGCGGCAGGAGACCGACTCCATCAAGTCGGACATCGAGCGCTGGCAGCTACGAGGGAGAACCGGTTCGCTGTTGCCGAAGTTCGACGAATGGGCGCACCAGATCCACTTCTTGTACTGCACATCGTGGGCGGGCCTGATAGCCGTCGCCGTCGGCTTCACGTGGTTTGAGGCCAACCGGTACTGGGCGGGGGTGTTGATCGGCTCGCTCGTTCTGTTCCTTGTCGCGGCGTTACACCAGTGGCGGTGTCAGTGTCTCGAGAATCGGATCTTGGAGCTTGAGCGATCGGCGGCCAGCGAGGAGGGGACTAGCTGGCTCCCCCGGTGTTCGGCTCGCCTGACGCACTTCCATTGCGTCCCTCGGTTCACTACTCTCGAGCGGGGAGCCGAGAGGAGAACCGATGCGCATACTCGCACTCGACCTTGATGACACGCTGGCCGCGGTGAACAAGGCCGCTTCGTTCGAGGCGCTCGAACTCCTGCGCGACGTCAGCGCCACGGGGTGTCAGGTGATGCTCATCTCGGGCAAGCCGGCAGCGTATCTGGCCGGGTTTGCCCGGCAGACCGGCATTGCTGCCCCGATCGTGGCGGGCGAGAACGGCGCCGTCCTGCTGGGCTCACCGGACTTCCCGCCGCCTTGGGAGCACACGATCGCCATCTCTCCTGAGGCGCGTTCTTGGCTCGACGGCGTGGCAGCCGATATCGCCGGACGCTGGGGCGACTCTGCCTGGATCCAGCCCAACCGGGTCAACGTGTCGGTCTTCTGGCGCACAGGGGCTGCACGGGAAGAGGTCATCGCCGCTGTCGCCGGCCACATGGCGCGTGGCGGTACCGCTGCCGGGTTCCGCTCCTTCGTCCACGTCGACTGCGCCGAGATCGTGGCGCCCGGCGCCGACAAGGGCGCGGCCCTCCGCCTTGTTCTGGATCGTCTGGGCATCGACGCCGCGGATGCCGTCGCGGTCGGCGACTCGTCCAACGACCTCCCGATGTTCGCGGTCGCAGGAACGTCGATCGGTCTGCGCACGGACGCGGGCGACGAGCGCTTCGAGACCATCGAGGATGCCCTTCGCTCGCTGCTGACCCGGTAGCCCAGTCACACCTCTCTCGGAAGGCGGACCTCTTGAGCGACGAAGAATCGATCGGTCGCGCGGACACGGCTCCGCTCGATGCGGTCGAGATCCAGCGGTTGGAGACGCACTACGGCCATGCGGTCACGCGGATGATCCATGAGTACGACCAGCGAGACCGGGACTTCCTGATGCACATCACGATCAATGGCGGACTGTTCGCGGCCGCGGGTTTCGCTATCGGGGGAGTGACCCTGGCCGCTCCCGGATCGATGCTGGTTGCCGGAGCGGCTCTCACGATCACCGGCCTTATCGGCGTGTACTCGGCGAAAGCGCTGATCGGCTCCGTGGATAGCTTCAAGTATTGGCAGGGGCTCATGAACGCCACCCTCGCGGGGCTCGAGGTCGCCATCCTGCCCGACGCGAAGTACGGGCTTTGGTGCCGCAATGTGAAGAACAGCGCGCATGCGGCTGACTTCATCGGGCCCGAACTCCAAGAGGCTCTCGAACATGTCGAGATCGTGAGGAGCAAGAAGAACCTGGTGGGTTATCGCGCGGACCTTGCGCTGACGCTCAAGTGGGTTTGGGCGTTCATCGGCGTCGTGGGAATCATCTTGGTCGCGAGCTCCTTCGCAGCGGCGGGAGTCCCGCAGGTTCGGGAATTCACGTCGGTGATGTGGCCCGGTTAACCGAGACGCGTGAGCGCCGGCCTAGAGCGGGCGAAGGGGTGTACGCACCGGATGCACATCCGGAGTTCCGCTTCGACAACAGGCCTGCGCCGATCCACCCGAAGAAGCGCGCCGAACCCTCGGGAGAGGCCAAGAGGTGGGGTGTCCGGTCGTGCTCGTCCGGGGTGCGGTGGCGCTCGTGGTGGCGTTCGTATTGCCACTGACGGCTCACTACCCCTCGGGTGGACAGCCCGGTGGTCTACTCCTACTCGCTGCCGCGCCCTTGCGCGCCTTCTGGGAACAATAGCCGGAAGGCACGCCGGAGGCCGAAGGCAAGCCGTTCCATGCCAGCGGCAGCGGCAGCGCGCATCCGCCGCCGTGTGCTCGCCCCGGGCCTGAGCGGGAATACACACAGCAACTTCCCGTACGCCCGAGAGGAGAACACGATGGCATTCATCGATGACACGATCGAGGTAGATGTCGACATCCGCACCGTCTATGACGCGTGGACGTCGTTCGAGGACTTCCCGGCGTTCATGGAAGAGATCGAGACGGTGACCCTCGTCCCGGACGACAACCTCCACTGGGTGGCGCTCGTCGAAGACGACCTCATCGAATGGGACGCGGACGTCGTCGAGCACATCACCGACCAGAGCGTCTCCTGGGCTGCGGTCGACGGCCGCGAGACCGGCAAGGTCACCTTCGAGAAGCTGGGTGCCGACAGGACGAGCGTGCACTACCAACTCGAGTACGATCCGAAGGCCTGGGAGGGCAAGGCGGATGCCGTGCGCCGATGGATGAACAAGCGCGCCAAGCAGGACCTCGCCGCTTTCAAGACGATGATCGAGGCCGGCGCGTAGGTCGCATAAGTAGGTCGAGGCACGCACTATCGAGAAGAAGGAACCCTCTATGGACGCAGGTCATGGCACGCCGGCCAGGACTCCCATCGCTGACGACATCGCGCAGGATGCACTGATAGCGCGCTACCTGGCCGGGCCCGAGCTCGTGCGGGACACGATCGCCGGAATGGACGCGGCCCAGCTCAACGCCCATCCCATCGCCGGCAAGATGTCCACGCACGACGTGGTGACGCACATCGTCGATTCCGAGGGCGGCCTGGGCGGGCGCGTCAAGCGCGCTATCGCCGGCGAAGAGGTGCCCGTCGTGGTGGGAGACCGTCACCCCGAGCCGGTCTGCGACCCGGACCGGGACCTCGACGCGGATCTTGAGGTGCTCACCGCGAAACGCGAGCAGATGGCCGAGGAGCTGAGTGCTCTTCCCGCAGACGGGTGGGAACTCGTCGCGCTGCGCCGGGATGACCGCACCATGACCGTGCGCCAGGTGATCGTTCTCATGGTGCGCCACCTCGAGAACCATGTTGCGACCATCGAGGAGAAGAAGGCGGCCCTGGGCCTCTAGGCCGCCCGCACCGACAACGGACAAACGGCCGGGAGGGTATGAACCGAGCGAGCCTGTGCCGACCTACGCCGGGGAGTCGCTGTGGACCGTGAGTACATCGAGGCGATGCCGGGTGTTGCCGGTGTGGCGGGATCCACGTGGCTGGCCCCGGAGTCGGCGGGGTTCCCGACTCTGGAGGGCGACCGCTCGGCCGATGTCCTGGTCGTCGGTGGCGGTCTGACGGGAGCGCTGGTCGCGCGGAAGCTTTTGGCCGCC
>Ga0209748_1001840_pt1 | contig 10441 bp, 7 predicted proteins | sample BarGraIncu00421A_FD_185490 | JGI IMG/M metagenome (GOLD analysis project Ga0209748, IMG submission 185490) | Arctic peat soil microbial communities from Barrow, Alaska - Barrow Graham LP Incubations 004-21A (SPAdes) (version 2) | ecosystem: Environmental > Terrestrial > Soil > Wetlands > Peat... | reverse complement strand
CGGTAAGAGTTTTATATTGGCAGATTTATTCCGTTTCAGGTTTATAGTGAATTTTATTATCGTAGGGTTAGTAGCAGGATTAATCTCAGGAATTTATCCGGCCCTATATCTCTCCTCATTTAAACCCATAACAGTTCTGAAGGGGGAGGCAGTTTCAGGAAAGGGCAATGGTATGTTGAGACGAGTCCTGGTAGTAATACAATTTACTCTCTCAATTCTGATAGCCATATCGGCAATTTTCATGTTCAGGCAGTTAAAATTTCTTCAGAACAAGGATCTGGGTTTCAATAAGGAGAACCTTATCTGTATTCCAATGCCTGATGGGATGAAACCAAAATATTATTCACTTAAGAGCGAACTTGAGAAAGAAACATTGATTCAGGGTGTTACCGCATCGATGTGGAATCCTACCATGATGGGAAGCAATTCAGGTGGTGCCAGCTGGGATGGAAAGGATCCGGATAAACAGGTTCTGATAGGGACTAACGGTATCGATTATGATTATCTGAAAACTTTAAATATGAAGCTTGTATCAGGCAGGGATTTCTCGAAAGATTTTCAGGGTGATATGGCACATGATACAATTGGTAATTTTATGGTAAACGAGGAAGTTGTCAAATTGATGGGGATTGGAGATCCCGTTGGTAAAAGCTTCAGATTTATGGGTCTTAACGGCACGATAGTCGGGGTTTTGAAAAACTTTCACTTTAAAGGCGCTGATCAGGCTATTGAACCAATGGCATTTGCCTTGGCCCCGATCAACTACCTGCGTTGTATTCTTATAAGATTAACACCAGGCAATGTTCCTGAATCACTTAAGGCGGTCGAAAAAAGCTGGAAAACGGTCATACCGGAATATCCTCTTGATTATACCTTCATTGATCAGGATTATGATAAACTGTTCAGAGCTCAGATACGTATTACGAATCTCCTGAAATATTTTACCATTCTGGCCATTATTATCGCATGTCTGGGACTGTACGGTTTGTCGTCCTATTCAACTGAACGCAGAACAAATGAAATCGGTATCAGAAAAGTTATGGGAGCGAATTCAATTACAGTCATGTTTACACTGGCCAGAGAATTCCTTTTGCCTGTTCTTATTTCAATTGTTATAGCACTTCCTCTTGGCTGGATCATTGTAAGGAATCTTCTGAAACAGTTTGCATACAGGATCGATATAAGTTCCTATGTATTTGCCGGAATAGCTGCCGGAGCAATTGTAATTGCAATGCTGACAGTTAGTTTTAAGGCATATAAAGCAACCGGCATTAATCCGGCTGAAGCACTAAAGGTTGAATAAAATCAATATGCTGCAACTTTTAGACCTTTTATCCGTCTTTGAATCAGAATAAACTGATAGTTTAACATCCGGAGATTCAATTTATTGATTTTAACCTGATTAAAAAATTTTTAAACCTCATTTCATGTTCAGAAACCTGATTAAACACAGTATAAGTTCTTTTAAAAGACAAAGTGCTTACATAATTATAAATGTGCTTGGCCTTTCGATAGGTATTGCCTGCAGCCTCCTTATCGCACTTTATGTGATCAATGAAGCAAGCTATGATCAGTACAATGTGAAGAAAGACCGTATTTTCAGGACGATCCTTAATGGTAAGATCGGAGGACAGGAAGTTACAACATCATCTTCCCCCGCTATTATGGGACCCACAATGGTAAAAGAATTTCCAGAGATCGAAGATTTTCTGAGAATGAACGGAAGAGGTCCTACCGTTATTGAGTATAATAAACAGACTTTTACTGAGGATCATATAATTGAAGCTGACTCTTCTTTCTTTAATTTCTTTTCTGTACCGGTATTAAAAGGCGATGCAAGGAATCTCCTTAATGCCCCCAGAAAAGTAGTATTGTCAGAATCTACGGCAAAAAAAATATTCGGCAGTGAAAATCCTATTGATAAACAAATCAAAATAGGAACTGACACTTTGCTTCATATAGTTACAGGAGTAATGGCTGATGTCCCGCAGAAGTCACATTTTGAAGCAAATCTTTTAACCTCATTTATAACCAATCCAAGGTCGAAAGAGCCTAACTGGATGAGCAACAGTTTCAGTACTTATTTCCTTTTAAAACCAAATTCATCATATAAAACGGTCGATGCGAAATATCCCGAATTGCTTCAAAAATATGTGGGTCCCGAAATCCAGAAATACACGGGTATTTCTCTTAACGATTTTATAGCAAAAGGCAATAAATACAGATTTTTCCTTCAGAATCTTAGCGATATACACCTTGATACCTCAATACAGCAGGATTATAAGGCCTCGGTTGATCCCAAATACCTTAAAATATTCGGTAGTATTGCTATACTTATTGTTTTAATTGCAGCAATCAATTTCATGAACCTGTCAACTGCCCAGGCATCCAGAAGGGCAAAAGAGGTAGGTATAAAGAAAGTTGCAGGTTCAACAAGAGGTATGCTCATTGCTCAGTTCCTTTCGGAATCGTTTATGCTTTCATTTATAGCTCTGATAGTTGCCATATTATTTATCAAGCTTTCGCTTCCTTACTTTAACAATCTTCTGGGAGCCAATCTTACACTCAGTCTTTTTTCCCCCTGGTTTACCATTCCTTCACTAATTCTATTCTCACTTTTTGTTGGTTTTCTGGCTGGGAGTTATCCGGCACTTTTTCTTTCTTCATTTAATCCTTATGAAGTGCTTAAGGGTAGTGTAAAAAACAGTATGCAAAACGGCAGACTTAGAAGGGTTCTGGTAGTTTTTCAGTTTGCTGTTTCAATACTGCTTATTGTGGGCACGATGATCATGTACAGGCAGATAAAATATATGCTTAACAGGGATTTGGGATTCAAAAAGGAACAATTAATAGTCATTAACAGAGCTGAAGCACTAGGGATAAAAATGAAGTCATTTAAGGAGACTGTGAAAAATATTCCGGGTGTAATTAATATCACAAGTTCTACAGCTATACCTGGCCGTACAAATAACAATAACGGATACTTGATTGAGGGAAGAAAAGATGAGACTTTTCTTATGACGACCAGCTGGGTAGATTATAATTTTCTGGAAAGTTCTACAGCTATACCTGGCCGTACAAATAACAATAACGGATACTCGAAACCCAATTGGTCCGTATATTCTTAAATTTCAGAATGATTATATGTTATGGGGGTACATAACCGTAAGATTGTCGGGTCAGAATTATTCTAAAACAATAAGCGCTATTGAAGCAAAATGGAAAGAGTTTGTATCGAATAATCCATTGCAATATTATTTTCTTGATGCAGATTTTGAACTTATGTACAAACAGGAGAAACAGAATGCTCAGATGGCTGTAATTTTCTCTATTCTGGCCATATTCATTGCTGCCCTTGGATTGTTTGGACTCACCTCATTCACTGTTGAACAGCGGACAAAGGAGATTGGAGTAAGGAAAGCTATGGGATCGTCTGTAACCGGAATTTATGTTGTCATTTCGAGAGAGGTCGTTATTCTCGTATCAGTATCAGCCCTTATAGCCTGGCCTGTAGTCTATTACTGGGCAGGGAAATGGCTGGAGAATTTCTACTACAAAATAAATCTTGGATTTTTTACCCTGGTCATAGGATTAGCAATTGCTCTGGGTATAGCCGTTCTCACAATTAGTTATCGCATTCTCAGAGCAGCAAGAGTTAATCCAGCCCAGTCGCTGAAATATGAATAATATTACGGTGCTCTGCACTTTATATATCGTTTGTTGGCTTTATTTCTACAAATATTTTGCAGCTCTGCTGCTAAATATCAAACCAGAAAAGTGCATATCACACAAATACTTGAAGATAAACTGTCGGGGTTTGAATCAGAGGTGCGGAGCACCGGAATATTTGTAGATAAATGTTTATCGCTATAGGTTAAGGTGCTGAGCACCGCAATATTATTTAATTAAAAATATTTACAATGACAGAAATTCAGAGATTAACTAAATGAGACTGAATAATCTTTATAAATAATAATTATATTACAACTCATTGATAAATTATGTTTAAAAATTATCTGCTTGTCATCTTTAGAAATCTATTGAAAAACAGAATTTTTACTGCAATAAATATTCTTGGTCTTGGAATCGCACTGTCAGTATGTATTGTAGCATTTTTCAACAATATGTTCAATTATGAATTTGACAGGCACAATGTAAATTTCGATAAGATATATCGTGTAAACAGCTTCAGGGATATGGAGGGGCGGGAACAGGAATACGGGGTTGTCCCTGCAACTCTCGGACTTGAAGTAAAAAAAGATATCCCGGGAATTGAGAAAGCGGCGAGATTAATGCGATCAAGATCTCCTGTTAAAATAGGTGACAACATTTTCTCTACCCAAATCTCTTATGTTGATCCTGAATTTCTTGACATATTCACGTTTCCTATACTGCTGGGAGACAAGAAATCAATTGAAAAACAGAAAAATGTTCTGGTTAGCAAGACAATGGCGAAAAAACTTTTCGGGAAAGATTACCCGATAGGAAAAACTATTTCAATTGTTAACGATAAGAACAAAGAATTTACGTATACCGTCGGAGCAGTCTTTGCAGATCTTCCTCTAAACTCAAGTTTCAGGATTGACATTCTTTCGCATTATGATAATTTTAAACTGATGTGGGAATGGAGTGATGCTGACTGGAAAAACAATACTACATGTCTTTTTATCCAGGTACCTGACAAATCGGGACTTTCTTCGATTACACAGTCTTTGAAAAACTACTTACCAGTGCAGAACAAAGCAAGAGAGGATTTCCGGATGACCAGGTTTTTACTCGTTCCTTTAAAGGAGGTTGGGTCAAATTCGAGGACTACATGGTCATCAGGACTTTTTCCTTCGTTACATCCTGCAGCGCTTTATTCTCCGCCTATTATGGCTCTTTTCATTCTTTTAATAGCATGCTTCAACTTTGCAAATACTTCAATAGCTACTTTCAGTAAAAGATTGAAAGAGATAGGTTTAAGAAAAACATTCGGAGGACAAAGAAGACAACTTGTAACTCAGTTCATGTTTGAAACGCTTATTATTTGTTTCATGGCGTTGCTGGTTGGAATTATTTTAGCGGAATTTCTGGTTCCTGCCTACAGCAGCCTGTGGAATTACATGAAAATTGAACTTACCTTCACAAGGTATCTTTTCTTCTGGGTATTTCTCCTTTTACTGTTATTGCTTACAGGCTTTATGTCAGGTGTTTATCCTGCAATTTATGTTAGTTCATTCAGCCCGGTTCATATTCTGAAAGGCGCCTCTCCTTTCCGGGGAGCAGGGAAATTATCCTCTGTACTTCTTGCACTCCAGTTTTCTATATCAGTTATGGCACTTGTTATGGGTCTGGTTTTTTCAAAGAATGCAGTTTATCAGCGAACACTGGACCTTGGGTATGACAGAGATAAACTGATTGTAATTCCTGTAGTACAGGATTTAAGTACGTCATTCAAAAATGAAATTCTCACTAACCCGAAGATAATCTCAGTGGGAGGCACCCGGAACCATATTGGATGGGGAAGCTATTCCAGACCAATCAAGGATGCCGAAAAACAATTAGAGGTAGATGTGATGGATATAGGTCCGGAATATGCTTCAACAATGGGTTTACGGCTCGTCGAAGGTCGTCTCTTTGATAAATCACGGGAAGAATCGGACCGCACAAACAAGTCAATTATTATTAATCAGAAAATGGTTAAGGATTTTGGATGGAAAGAGCCGGTTGGAATGACTGTTACGCTTTATGACACCACAAGGCTGACTGTAATAGGCGTAGTAAAAGACTTTTATATAAACGGACTGTGGCAGAAGATTAATCCTACAATGCTCAGATTGTCCTCAGATGATCAATATGGTGTTTTAGCAGTGAGAGCTGAACCAAAGGATTTACCTGCTGTTCTGGATTATCTCAGTTTAAAATGGAAAAGTCAGGCAACTAATTTTATTTTCGGAGGGATGTACCAGGAAGATACCATGCAGGATGAAAAAGCTATTAATAACAGCATCCTGAAAGTAAATGTTTTTCTGGCCATTGTGGCTACATTATTGTCACTAATAGGTATGTATAACCTTGTTTCACTTGATATTATAAGAAGAACAAAAGAGATGGGTATAAGGAAGATACAGGGAGCTCCTGTTCCATTGATTATGTACCTGGTAAGTAAAAAGTTCCTGGTTGTTCTGGTTATTGCTTCACTGATCGGATGTGCAGGCGGATATTACATGTCAAATATGCTGATGGACAGTATCTGGGATTATTTTGTTCAGATAAAAGCCGGAATATTAATTCTGGCAGCGGCAATAATGTTCTCAGCAACTGTACTAACAATTATTTTTAAGATTGGAAAAGCTGCACTCAGGAATCCTGTAGATTCGTTGAGATACGAGTAATCGAGGGATCCCCAAATCTTAATGTCACTGTTATATAATTTATTAATATAAAGAGAGGTTGTCCGATCAAGACAACCTCTGCTTTTTTGATATATAATTTGGAATATATAGTGATTGAAAATGCTCTAGTACATTTTATTAATAAGCTGTCCTATTTCATCACGTTTCTTTAATGGAAAGCTGTGACAATTCCCATCTCGTGTAATGATATTTAAGCCCTTTACCGAGAAAAGTCCCTTACTGAAGAATATCACTTCGCGTATGTTATCGAAAAGTATCTCAAGGTTAAATCTGTCAGTCTCTTCATTAAGAGTTTTAAAATACAACCGCTGATTTGTAACTATCAGTTTACCTTCTATAGTGTTGTTGTCAATTACCTGGTTTGTGTCACCGGCCTTCAGAACAACTTCGTTTGCGTTTAATTTTACTGTCATGGTTTTTTTCTTTAAACTCTTTCCGGACTATTAATATTCTTTCCTGGTTTATCTTATTTGTTATAAAGACGATTATCTCAGATAAATGTTGCATGGATTAATGGGATCAAATTATATTTCTCTTAATAAATTAGAAATAATGGTTAATATAGTGTCTAATTATTTGACATATATTTGATGCAATTTTTTAAAATTCAGTAATTTGGTGAAAAATTAAAAATGATAAAAGGAACTCTGCTTATAGTTGATGATAATAAGAGTGTTAACAGCGCACTGGAAATGATGCTTCAGTATGAGGTACAAAAGGTTATAACTATTACCAGCCCGAAGAGGATACATGAAATATTGGATCAGACTGAAATAGATATTGTGCTTCTCGATATGAATTTTCAGGCAGGTATCAATTTGGGTAACGAAGGACTTTTCTGGATGAAAGAGATATTGAAGCATGATAATGATATAAGTGTCGTAATGATTACCGCATACGGTGATGTGGAACTGGCAGTAAAAGCTATAAGGGAGGGAGCTGTTGATTTTGTTCTCAAGCCATGGGACAATGAAAAGTTGCTGGCAACAATAAATGCTGCCTGGAAGCTCAGATCTTCGAGACATGAGGCTCATATCCTTAAAAATGATAATCAGTTTCTGAAAAAGGAGATAAAAAGGAGTGAAGAAAGAATAGTTCTCGGTGCTTCTCCTACTATGATTAATGTAATGAATATCGTCAGGAAAGTAGCAGGAACAAATGCAAATATTCTGATAACCGGCGAAAATGGCACGGGTAAAGAGTTGGTTGCGAGGGAAATTCACAACCTTTCAGAGAGAAGCAATGAATTGATGATTAGCGTGGATATGGGTTCTATAACAGAAAGCCTGTTTGAGAGTGAAATGTTTGGTCATGTGAAAGGCGCTTTTACTGATGCGAAAGATGACCGTGCCGGGAAATTTGAAATAGCTCAGAAGGGTACCCTTTTTCTCGATGAGATAGGCAATCTTTCTTCACAATCACAGTCAAAACTACTTAGCGCACTGCAGAACAGATATATTGTCCGGGTTGGATCAAACAAGCAGATACCGGTTGATATACGATTGATTTGTGCAACAAATAGCAGGCTTTCTGACCGGGTAAGCGAAGGATTGTTCAGAGAGGACCTTCTTTACAGAATAAATACGATTCAGATTGAAGTACCTCCGTTACGGGACAGGGTTGATGATATACCTGTATTGGCATTTCACTTCCTCAAAATTTACTCTGAAAAATATAACAAACACAACAAAAAAATCAGCACTCAGGCACTTGAAAAACTTTCAAATTACTACTGGCCGGGAAATGTTCGCGAACTTCAGCATTCTATTGAAAAGGCTGTAATATTGTCAGACTCATCTGTACTTAATCCTTCTGATTTTTCTTTAGCTGCTTCGACAAAAGGTCTTATAGATTCTAACAGTACCACTCTTGAAGAAATGGAGAAAAAACTGATTGGTGAATCGATCAAAAAATATGACAATAATCTGAGTATCGTTGCTTCAAAGCTGGGCATTACCAGGCAGACTCTCTACAATAAGCTGAAGAAATATGATCTATAAGAGATTTTACCTGGTAATTTTGGTCTACCTGGCAGGAATTATTCTGATGGCATCACTATTTGCTTTTAGTGTCGGAAGAGATCTGACTTATTCAATACTTTCACTCATTATCATGATTCTGCTGACAGTTTCATTCGGAGTCTGGCTGAACAGAACGAATAAAAAACTTGCATTTTTTTTCAGCGCTGTCAGAAACGATGAAACCTCTTTATTCTTTTCTGAGGAAACAGGATTTGCTAATGAGAAATTACTTAACAGGAGCCTTAATGAATTGAATGATAAGCTGAAAAATGCAAAAATAAACATTGAACTTCAGGAGAAGTTTTATAAGAGTATAATGGAAAACATCCACACGGGAATAATATCTTTTTTTAATAATGGAGTTGTGGAATTTACAAATCCTGAATTTAATCGGATGTTTGGGATTGATCACATATCACATATCAATAAACTGATAAACATTGATCCAAAATTGGTGGAGATGCTTGAAAAGATTGAAACCGGAGAACAGAAGAGGATAAATGTAAAGGTTAACCATACGTTGATGAGCCTTGCAGTACACTCTCAAACCATTGTAATGCAAAACAGGGAAGTAAAAATAGTGACATTACAGGATATAAAAAGTGAACTCGATATGCACGAAATGGATTCATGGCAAAAACTTATAAGGATTCTAAACCATGAGATCATGAATTCAGTAGCTCCGATTACTTCTTTAAGCTCTACGCTGTCGGCTTTCTTTAAATCGGGTGAAAAGGAAAGAGAACCTGAATTTATTACACCCAGGATTATTTCAGATACTATCCGGGGCTTGAATATCATAGAGGATCATGGGAAAGGTTTAATAAATTTTGTGGAATCGTACAGAAGCTTTACTCAACTTCCTAAACCAGAGTTTGCCAGGGTAAATATAAAAGAGTTTTTCGAGCGTATAATGATACTGGTAAACAGCGGTTTTGATAACGACAATAACAAATATAAAGTAAGGCCTCTGATCACTTCAAGTGTGACACCTGATGATATAACTTTGGTTGCTGACGACAAACTTCTCGCGCAGGTTTTTATTAATATTGTTAAAAATTCTATCGAAGCATTCGGAAAATGTGAAGAAGATAACTTTATCTCAATGAGTGCTGACAGAAACCCTGACGGCAGGGTAGAATTAACAATTAAAGATAATGGTCCTGGTATGGATGCGGACACTCTTGAGAAAATTTTTGTGCCGTTTTTTACAACAAAAGAATCAGGCTCCGGTATCGGTTTGAGTCTCTCACGGCAAATTATGCGTATTCATAACGGCAACATAACTTGTGATTCTGCTCCTGGTAAGGGTACAACTATCTCTATGATATTCTGATTTCTTATTAAATCCTCATTTACTTATTCGGTTCATTCTTTGCGCAATGTCTCAGCAGGATTAGTCCGTGCAGCTTTATTTGCGGCCCAGCTTACGGTTAGTAAACCTATAGCAAGAGCAAAAAGACAGGAGGATATTAAGAGCCATAAACTGATAGTCGTTTTATAGGCAAAATGATTAATAAGCCATTTGTTCATAGCATAATAGCCAATTGGTGTAGCAATAATAAATGATATTAATATCCATTTTAACAGATCAAGATTAAATTTCCTGAAAACATCGGATATCGTTGCCCCATTTATTTTTCTTATGCTGATCTCTTTCATCCTGCTCTGGGTGGCGAAAGTAGCTAAACCAAATAATCCAAGGCTGGATATGAATATTGCAATGACAGACAATATAAGGAAAAGAACATTCTTTTTCTGATCCTCTGCATATGATGAATTTATTGAATCTTCCAGAAATTCATACCCAAAGGGGCTTGCAGGATCAATCTCCTTTATTATTTTTTCAGTTTGCTTCAGGATATCTGTAAGGTTAAGAGATTGAAATTTAATAATTGAGTCCCCTCCGAAAAGGGGTATTGTAAAAAAAGTAAAAATTTGTAACAATTGATAAAATCAATGCGATTGAAAAAGTTCTACTCCAAATTGGGTTTACCTTGTTCTGTAACTTAAAATAAACAG
>Ga0209748_1001837_pt1 | contig 10447 bp, 13 predicted proteins | sample BarGraIncu00421A_FD_185490 | JGI IMG/M metagenome (GOLD analysis project Ga0209748, IMG submission 185490) | Arctic peat soil microbial communities from Barrow, Alaska - Barrow Graham LP Incubations 004-21A (SPAdes) (version 2) | ecosystem: Environmental > Terrestrial > Soil > Wetlands > Peat... | reverse complement strand
GAACCAAAGAATGACGCACCATAGCTACCAATTTGCACACCAAATCTGTTTAGTAGTGGCGTCCAGCCAAACGACCAATCCCTGGCCACACCGCCAGTTCGTTTTGGAACACGGTGTTTTTCAATCATGTCATTCAAATGGTTATACCAAAGTATCCCATGTGTTAAATCGTCAATATCCAGTTGTAGATGACTAAGCAAAGTCTGGTAATTAGGGGCTTGCTGAATTAACGCCACTAATAAAACCGCGGCCGAGATGTTCTTAGAGTCAGTTTTTTCGCGTATCGCTTGCGCCTTTTCCCAAACTGCGGACATATCATTAGTATTTTCGCTAGACAATTGTTGTAAGAACATTGACCCGATGCCAAAACGAACCATGAAAAACTGCCCGCCACTTAGACCACTTATAACCCTCGCGATCTCGCGTGGAGTTGGATGTTTCGATAGCTTTCCAAGAACCTCACCTGACAAAATATCGTCAACTGATTTTGGTTTTTCGGCGATAGTCATATGATGAAGTTCACCTTTATACCATTCAATAGTCATCGCTGGTAATGCTGATATCCCCATCAAAGCCCAACCAATTGGTGACCCCAGGGCAATCATGACTATACCGAAGGCTAGGAATACTATCACAGAAACAGATAATCCCATTATCAATGTCTTACTGAACTGCGCACCAATTCTGGCTTTTTCTGATCGAAAACTGGCGTAATTGAAGCCTAGACTGTCCATTGTGGCACCCATCCAATCACCATCATAATTAGACCGACTACTGGAAAAAGAGGAATCAAAGGCCAGACCGCAATCTCTAAACCTCCAAAGATAATTTGCACAAACATCGCAACTAAACCAGCAATCAAAATAGCACTGCGAACAATCGCGCCAATGAAACGAGAAATCAGTTTATCCACAAAAGCTCGAACTTGGTCTGCCAACAATCCCTCGACGCTGCCAGCGGAAATTTGCCTGAATGGCGCGAATAAAGTCGTGATTAATAAACCAATCGAAAAGTAGTCAGCTGACGAAGCCAGCCTCTCTTTGATAATTCGAATTCTAGCTTGCCAGCCATCACCGTACCACCAAGTCAGTATGCCCACTAAAAACATGACACTATTATAACCGCTTAAGTTATAATAGACCATATGCCAAGACCACTTGTTACTATTTTAGGTAAAGCAGTTAAAAACGTCGCCGGATTACGTGGCGGCGGCTCGGCATTACCTGGACTGGTCGTTGAGCATATCTATCCCGAATTTATTCAACACACCTTAGCCAATTTGCCACTTGGGGTTGTTGTTATTTGTGGCACAAACGGTAAAACCACAACTACCAAAATGGTCGTCGAATTGTTACAAAGCCACGGGCTAACGGTTTTCACCAATCGTACCGGCAGCAACTTTACTCGCGGCGTGGCAGCGGCCCTACTGGGCGATATTGATATGCGCGGTCGCTTGCATGCCGACATTGCCGTCCTCGAGCTAGATGAGGCCCATGCCGTGCATTTCGTAGATAAAATCCCACCACGTTACAGTTTAATTCTGAACGTCATGCGAGATCAGCTAGATAGGTTTGGCGAGATTGACCACACTTCCAACCTGCTACGGCACATCGCCAACGCCACAACCGGAAAAGTTGTTTTGAACCGTGAAGACAAGCGTATTGCCAATATTGCCAAATCACTTGATTCCACAAAGGTTAGCTTTTTCGGACTTGACGAAAGTTTGTTGAAGTTTTTCCCAAGCGATGATGAGCTGCATGGTGTATCTACAAATAAGAAAACGGCTGTTAAAGCCGACGTGGTTCTGTTAAAGTTTAACGACAACTCCGGAACATTCGTCATCGATGGCGAACCGGTAAAAACTAACCTAAAGTTAAATGGAATCTATAATGTTTTTAACGCCGCCGCCGCCCTAGCACTGGTCCGCGCAATTCTAGGCAAGGACACCATTCAAAATGAACTTATGGAAACTTTATCCGAAGTTACCCCGGCTTTTGGGCGCGGTGAATCGTTAACAGTCGACGGCCAGCCACTTGAACTCGTACTAGTCAAAAACCCATCAGGTTTCCGACTTGGTTTGAAATCATTCAACCCGTCTGATTACGCGACAATGATTGCCATAAATGACAACTACGCCGACGGACGTGATATGTCGTGGTTATGGGATGTCGATTTTACTAGTTTGGCTAAAGTTGGCGTTGTTCAGGTTTCCGGAATCCGCGCCTATGATATGGCTCTGCGTTTATATTATGACGAGGTAGCGATAAAAAACGTTGATACTGATTTGAAAAGAGCGCTCAAAAGGTTCATCAAAAATTACGTCGGCAAGCCAAAACGTATCTACTGCACATATACCGCCATGATAACCCTACGCAAAGCTTTATCCAAAGTTACAAAAGTTGAGGTTGTAAAATGAGTAAAAAATCGATAACAATCCTACATCTATACTCACATGACATGAATATTTATGGCGATATGGGTAATATTCTTTGTTTGAAGAAACGCCTGGAATGGTACGATTATGAGCCAAAGATTATCGAATACAATCAAGGTGATAAATTCCCGATCGGCGTCGACCTTATTGTTGGCGGCGGCGGCCAAGACAGCGGCCAAAGTAAAATTATGAATGATTTAATAAAAATCGGGCCACACCTCAAAGTTCTAGCTGAAGCCCATGTGCCGATGTTGATGATTTGTGGTTTGTATCAATTATTTGGTAAATTTTTCAAAACCGCTGAGGGTGAAATTATAAAAGGCATCGGAATATTAGATATTGAAACTTACGGAAAATCCGAACGTCTGATTGGCAATATTATTACCCACAGCGAACAATTTGGTGACATTTTTGGTTACGAAAACCATAGCGGCCAAACTTTTCTAGGTAAAAATGTCATGGCGCTTGGTCGAGTGCATCTGGGTGCTGGCAACAACACTGTGGATGCCAGTGAGGGCGCGCTCTACAAAAACGTTATCGGCACTTACCTGCACGGTTCCTTACTACCAAAAAATCCAGCAATTGCCGATTTCTTAATCAAACAAGCTGTCATGCGAAAATATGGCAAAGTCACCAAACGAAAAATAGACGACCCATACACCAAATTGGCACGCAAAGTAGCTTCCAACAGACCTAGATAATATTTGGTCGGAGTAGGCGGATTTGAACCGCCGACCTCACCGTCCCGAACGGTGCGCGCTACCGAGCTGCGCCATACTCCGATATAATTATTCTACTCTTAGTTATTAATTTTAAACTGAATTGCTTCGTACTCAGGTTTGCCAGTTATTTGGTCATTAATCGTAATCTTTTGAAGTTGCTTCCAGTTTGAGTCTGGCGCCTTCAACTCTCCACCACCAATCCAACCGACATACCAGATTACTGGATTATTTTTTGCGAAAGATTTTATATCGCTTATCTTGTGATAATCATTGTACTTCACCATATCTAGCGACCCATACTTGTAATCAGTGACGTTCAGAAAGTACACTGGGTGATTATTAGTCTGGTAAAAAACTTCTTCCATATAAATCCACGGAGTTACAGCAATGATTGGCTGTTTGTCCCCAGCCTTGGCTATAGCTGCTTGGACAATTTGTCTGGTCTGGTTTGAATCGCTACTATTTTTATTATAGTTACCCAATCGGTAAACATTTGCCACACCAAACCCCATCATTACGATAATGAGTAATCCTACGAATAACCCCCACTTAGGACGTAGAAATTTATAACCATAGGCCAAAGTGATGCCAATAAACATAGCTATGCCCAACGTCGATGCAATAAAATATCGGTCAATAAATACCGGACGAATTATCATCGACAAGAAGAATAAGAACAACACAGGTACAAATGCCAGAATCATTATCAATCTGTAGGATTGTTTTTCTAACTTGCTCATGGATTTATATACTCGGAAGGCCAGTGCAACTAATAATATGCCCACAGCCACAATCGCCAGCGCTAAGAGTCCGGTAGTGTCACCCAAATCTCTGTAATATATTACATTGGTCAAGAAATTCAACGGTGTACCGGGGCTTACTGGTGGAATCCAGAAGCCACCGACCTGAACCACAAATGATTGTCCAATAAAAAATGGCAGCCATGGCAGATATAATCCGATTGCGATGTAATGAGCCAGTTTCCATTCTTTGCTAAAGAATTTCTTAACGAACTCGCCTTTTTTAGCAGTTCGTCGAACAATATCGCTACGCCAAATCCAGTGCGCAATCCAAACTATTGCCGAGAAATAATGAACCCACATACCTAAGCTGATTAAAATTCCATAAATAACCCATGGCAATTTCTTTTTGCTGTTGATAGCAAATGTCAAAACATAAGTAGCCGCCAGCGCAATCGCAGCAACTAGAGTGTACATCCTGGCTTCCTGCCCGTAACGAACCAACATTGGTGAAAGCGCCATGAAAATCAGTGAAACTCTGGCTGCTGTTTTATTGAACAACTTATTCGTCAATAAATATCCAAAAACAATCGCAATCCCACCGAAGAACGTACTCATCGATCGAAGCGCCAATTCATTCGTTCCGAATAGCATACTCCACAGTTTTAGTAGCCAATAAAAAACCGGTGGATGAACATCAGTTGCAGTATATCTGGATATATCCAAGAAGTTAAATCGGATTAGATAGACACCAAAGGCTTCATCGAACCAAATTGATGATTTTGTAATAGTCCAAAGGGTAATTGTCGTGAATATCGCCAAAGCCAGCGCCACCAACAGCCAATCTGCGACTTCGACGCCAAAAATAGTCCGTTTAGATTTGAAAAAATTTCTAAACATGGTTAATTTGTTTTTATATACTCTGTTATCCCGTTGCAGACAAGTGGTGAATGCTGTATAATTCCTAATGTTCTGCGGTTTTCTGCCGTTCGACGACGGGGTGTGGCGCAGTTGATAGCGCGCCCGGTTTGGGACCGGGAGGTCGAAGGTTTAAGTCCTTTCACCCCGACCAAATAAAATAGACTGTCCCTGGACAGTCTATTTTATTTGGTTTGATGTTAAGATTTAAACTTTCGCCTAAGGTCGAAGGTGAGAACTGCCACGTCGGCAGTTCGCAAGGCCGGAAGTCGGATGACGAACGTCACCGACTGAGGCGGGGTCGCGAAAAATTCAGAATGAATTTTATCGTGACTAAGTCCTTTCCGTATTTTCGAGAACCAGCAGAGGAGCGGAACAAAGCGGAGCGATGCCCTTTCACCTTCCGTGGAGACTATCCCCTCATGACAAGTACTAAAAAATTGGATAAACGTAAGACTATTAAAGGTTGATAATGATGTATAATGACAATATGAGCGATGCAAAATACAATTTGCCAAATCTTGACCAACTATCTGATAAGGCAAGTTCGATATATATGTCATTGGGGGAAGAGTTTATCTCATCCAACGAAGGCAAGTTTATAGCAATTGAGATTGAGTCAGGCGATTATTTTCTTGGCGAGACAAGGGAAGAAGCAGTTGCAAAAGCAAAACAAAAATATCCATCAAAAATTATATTTATCAGGAGAATAGGTGTCGTAGAAAAGCTACAACAACACTCCGCTCCTTTTAACTATTCTGGTGGGTATTCCCATGCATGCGTATTTTGATGCTCAGGACGGAAGTCCTAAAGTAGTTATCAAAATACGTGGCACCAAGCGTAACTATAAGGAAGTAGCTGGGTTACTAGATACGGGCCATAATGGCAGCCTATCCCTCCCAATACTTGACCTTATCGCTATAGGGGCAAAAATGGAGAGTTTCGGCCCAGTCGGACTTGCAGATGGTAGCACTACTAACGTTTTTTATTTTAGCGTGAGCGTGGAGATAGACGGTACGGTAAAAAAAGTTCAAGCCAGTATGATTAGCAACCCTGGTATACGAGAACCGATTATTGGGCTAGAACTACTTTCTCCGTATATTGCCTACATAGACTTTGGCAAGAAAAGAATTATCCTAACAACGGAAGCAGAATTAAAGAAAACAATATAAATTATGAGTAAAAAACTAATCAAACGTGCTTCGCAGCCAGCATTAAGCAATTTATGTGCTATATTTAAATCAAAATAAGGAGGCAACATGGAAGAAGAAGTTAAAAAAGTAAGGCGAAATCTTAAAGGTTGGGAAATCCTTTATTTTGCATCTCTTCTCTACATACTTTACGGATTAATCGGAGGGGTGGCCGGTTCGCTTCTCGGCGCCTTTGGGTTTATATTCTTAATCATTTCTACTGTTGAAGGTATTTCTAATATTGCCAAAAAGCGTCACTCAAGTAATCGTTCCTTTACGGTAATCATGACCATAATCTCCATAATCGTTTTTCTTACAGCGGTCAGTTTCAGTAGTCATCTACGAGGCTAATTTTCAATCTGTTTACTTGCTATGAGGGTATAGTCTCCCCTTCCGTTATATTGCTTTTTAAACAATTCTGTGCTATAATATATGTAATATGCTAGAACAAGAACCAGAACTAAAACTGGCCACTCACTCTGAAACCCCGGATGAAACGTTCGCGGTCGATGGCTATGGGGCACGAATGACAGTTAATGTATGGCATTCGCCTGTTCCAAAAATTAAAACTGTCTTTAAAGCTGATATTGGATCTGCCCCAGTCGATTCTCTAGGTGACACCCGAGAGATCAGAAAACTGAAATATGATAGCCTCACAACAAGGGCCAGACTGGTTGGGTATCAGGCTCTTTTGCAACGCATACCACTTATGAAGGCCAACCTAGGCATCAAAGCACCAGATTCAATCCCTAATCTTGAAAAGCCGATAGAACTCATAGCCCCATCTAACCTCGATCAGAGTGAAACTTTAATGGTTGTGCCAGAAGTTGAAATTATTCGACCCGAGATAGAGATTAATCACGAGCCTCTACTGATCAAGTCATTGAAACCCGGTAATATACTTCCTCCTGTCAAAGACGTGTCCGAGCTGGCGCTCTTCGAATCGTTTTTGGAGTACGAAATTCAACCAAAAGGAATATGGGGCGAAGACGAAAAATGGACAATTCGAGAGCCGCTCAAAGACTTAGTTAAAAAATTCACTTTAAATGGCGCCAAATTTAATGGATCAATCAAAGAAATTCAATTCGAGGTCATGCCGAACCCAGCCAGTAAACTACTAGAGGCGAACCAGTCAAAGCAAGAAGCTAAATTTATCTTTAGCGAAAAACTTCCCTACAAACCTTCCGCCAAACGCATAGCAGCAATACAAAGCGGCACAATTGGCTTTGTGGCAACAATTAAATTTACAAGTACAAAAGGCCTGTACGGAACTGTACAGTCGGAATTGTGGTATACAAAAATGGATTCACGCTCGGTTCAAGACGTGAATCGATACATGACAAGGCCTGTCGTAATTGAATCACATGAAAACGACAATGAGACAGCCGAAACCAACACATCGCCAGTGAAGCGTAGGTGGCCAATGTCTGATGCATTTCAGTCCAAAAGTTCTCGTCGCGCAACACTTAGATAATAACTACAGAAGCCAAAATCTTTGCTTTTTTATCTTAAAAGTGTTAAACTATCAAAATATGTACGAAAAAGACGGTGAGAAATACCCTGATTCTATTGAAGACTTTAAACCCGGCTGTATATTTGAGTACGACGATTCGTCCAAACTTGCTTCATTTGAAGATGAGGTTGCCGAACGATTTATTCTAGATGAAGAATCAGCCGATCTCCATTATGAAACGTGGGGGTTTCGAAAAAGCCTTGTTAGTCTAATAAGGCCTGACAACTATTACGGACCAATCAAAAAAATAAAATTATCAGTAATTCCAGATGCGTATGAAAGAGTATTTGACTTTAAAAAACGAGGTAAAAAATACCAGGGTCGTAAACACCCTCAAGTCCGAACTGTATCTGCCGACAGTGCGATAAAAATGACTATTGGCTTTGAACTGACTTTTGACACTAAAAAAGAGTCATTCTGCTCAGAAGTTTATTACGTACCTATTGCTGAAAAAAGCACGACAGGCCAACGAGTAATGGCTAATACCGGCGGCGTGATTAATCGATACCTAGCGATTCCAGAGATTATACCAACAACTTCTGAAACAGAAACTTACAAACCAAACCCCAGAGCTATCGGCGCAGAGACTGTTCGTAGATGCACTCCTTAAAAAAAGTGATGCTCACCCATTTAGGCTTGGGATATTCGAACACACTTAGCACCATTGTTAATATTCAACAGTTTCGCATATAATTGCCTAATGCGGGGTATTAGCTCAGTTGGCTAGAGCGCAGCATTCGCATTGCTGAGGTCGGCGGTTCGACTCCGCCATACTCCACCAAGCACTGGATTTATATTCGATTAAGTTGTACGATTATCTTAGCAATTAGCTAAAATAAAAAAGGATAAAATATGAATCCCGAAGATGAACCAGAAGTACCAATTACAGAAGAAGTTGAAGTTTTCGAGCCTGCTTTCGAGCCGACAGAAAAATTGGACGCAGTTGAACCTACTCTGGCCGAAGCAGTTGAAGTACTCAAAGATGGATCCGAGCTAGCCGGCGACCGACTTGATACTATGGTGCTTAGCACGCATGGTTTCGGAGAGTTGGCAAATTACTTTATAGCAGATAGAGGTGCCCAAAATCCCGTTGAAAGTGAATATAACACTACCGGAATTGGGACAAGTCTGAGTGAAGTTGGAGATCATCTTGGTGAATACACTGCTATGAATGGATTTTTGGCATATGTACCAAATACTGGCCTTGAATATTGCCTGATGGCAGATACGATAGAAAATCGTGCCGCAGTCGAATCAAAGGGATACAAAAGCACGATTAACTTAGGGGTATACAGCTTTAAGGGCGAAGAGCAGTTAGAGACGAGGCTAGGTACGGGGGGAGATCCGACACTCCTTAACGCTCAAATTGAACTATTAAAACTTCAATCCGAGCATGACGGTACTAGACATTTTATTGAAGCAGCAGCGAGCTCTGCAGATCAGGTAGAAATAGACAGGCTCCAAGGACAATTCGAGACTGAAGAAATGGCAATTAAAGATACTCGTGAACACGTAGCTTCAGTTGCTTCCGAAAAACCCTATCTTGTAACAAGATTTGCCTAGAAATTTGAAGTATTATCGATTTTAACTTCACCGCGATAAATTTTAGTCGCATATTCTGGTGATATCGGATTGATAATTATACCTGTGCCCATCTCTAGACCACCCCAAATATTTGGTCGTGGAGTAAGTTTGATATGCATATGATAGTCTTCTTGATTTACAGCGTTTTCAATATAATAGTTATACGATATTCCTAAATCATCGAGCTTTCCTAGCACAATTTTTAACGAAATTGCAATTGATTCCTTTTCACTTCGTGTGAGATCTGACATAAAACGCACATGACGCTTTGGTAAAAACCAGACACCATATGGTGTATTACTAGCATATGGTGATAATACAAATAGATTTTCGTCTTCCCAAATTACTCTGGGCTTATCAGTTTCCTTTTTTATAACATCGCAATATGGGCAACTAGCGTGCTCGAGACGGTATCGATTATAGTCCCTAGCCTCTTTCTCGGTCTTTGGTGGCAGAAACGGCATAGCTATAACCTGAGAATGACTGTGAGCAATTGATGCGCCGGCTTTACCGCCCTCGTTTTTAAATATAATGACATGCTTAATTTTATCCATATTTCTCAGTGTATTAAATCTATCGATATAGGCATTAAAGATACGTACTATGTGATCGACGGAGAAATCATTAATATCCATGCCGTGTTTACGGGTTTCAATAATCACTTCAGCTTGGCCAAACGCATCTGGGTTATCGAGAGTTAACGCAGCATATTTATTAACAACTGAAACAATTTCCCAATCGCCATTATAATTTAAATCCTGAAAAGTTATGACTTCATCGTGAAAACTACCAGGACAAAAAAGGCAGACTGTGTCGGTTTCAGTAATCGTCCCTGTCCTATGTGGCCGTTTTGACCTGCTAGGAGCAATGATGACATATTCGTCCTTGAAATAGTCCTTACGTGTTTCTGATTTACTCATCCCGTTAGAACTCCTTAATCATATCGGCTTTACGTAAATAAATATAATGCATTCTAATCCAAGTAGTTTGTAAAGATTTATCAAATATAGTTCTAACGGGACTCATTCACTCCATGATAAAGCATGTGGTTAGATATTAGAAGTAATTAGAACTATTTAGCGAATTCAATGGCACGGGTTTCGCGAATGACGTTGACTTTGATTGTGCCTGGATATTGCATGGTTGATTCAATCTTGACTGCAATATCACGAGCCAATTTGATAGCACTTAGGTCATCGATTTCTTTCGGACTAACAATAACGCGAACTTCACGGCCGGCACTGATAGCAAAGGCTTTATCAATCCCCTTGAAGCCAAGGGCGATGTTTTCCAAGTCGCGCATTCGTTCAACGAAGTTTTCGGCGCTGATATTGCGAGCGCCGGGA
>Ga0209748_1001836_pt1 | contig 10448 bp, 10 predicted proteins | sample BarGraIncu00421A_FD_185490 | JGI IMG/M metagenome (GOLD analysis project Ga0209748, IMG submission 185490) | Arctic peat soil microbial communities from Barrow, Alaska - Barrow Graham LP Incubations 004-21A (SPAdes) (version 2) | ecosystem: Environmental > Terrestrial > Soil > Wetlands > Peat... | reverse complement strand
TGGGTGCGGCTCGTCGGCGGGGCGTTCCTCGTGTACCTGGGCGTCCGGGCGATGCTCTCGAAGACCGGACGCCGTGCTCAGGAGAGCGGCGCGGTGCCGCTGCTCGGTGTCTATGGGTCGGCACTCGGCCTCACGCTGGCGAACCCGCAGACGATCATCGCGTTCGCCGGCATCTTCGCGGGTGCCGGACTCGCAGTGTCGGGCGGTGGATGGAGGGTGCCCGCACTGACAGTCGCCGGCGTGTTCGCGGGCTCGCTCGTGTGGTGGCTCGCGCTCGTGACGGTGGTCGGGGCGCTGCGGGAGCGCGTGGGCGAGCGCGTGCTGCTGTGGGTGACCCGGATATCCGGCGCGGCGATCGCGATACTCGGACTCGTGGCGATCTGGGCCGGTGTAGGCGTCTTGGTCCGCTAGCGGAGGATGCGCGTGCGATGCCTGCGCCGCCAGCCGCGCGATCGCCGCGACTCGGAGGCGGAACGTGACTTCCCGCACGGAATGCCGCAGAGTGGCCGCACGCGCTCTGGGAGGTGTACTCAGACCGTAAGAGCATCGTTAGGACGAACTCCGGGGGAGTGACTTGAGCTACAACGACCCACATCTCGAGGCACGAATGGAGCTCGAGTCGCGGCATCCGATCGGTCAGGAGCAAGCGCCGGCCAGCTTCGCGCGCAAGCAGGCCTGGGTGTTGGTCGGGGTGGTTGCCGCGATCCTCGTCGGTTGGCTTGTGTACGTCCTCATTCGCTAGCTGCCGACTGGGTCTGTCCTAACCGGCGCTTCCAGCTGACGCGTCTTGGTTGGTCCACAATGCGGAGGAATCGGCGCGCAGGTGAAGCGCACCACGATCGGCGCGCTCAAGACCGACCTGTGTGCGGTCTGCGACAGGAGGGCCCGGGAGTGAAGGCCTACTTCGATCCACCCAAGCGCACCCCGCTCATTCTGCGGCTGGGAACTTGGATCGCGGAGCGCAAGACCGGCAAGCCGATGCTCGTGGCCCGTCTCCTGAGCTGGTATCCCAAGGCAGCGATAGGCGCCGCCGTGATGGAGAGTCTCGTTGCTCATCGGACGGCAAAGCAACCGCGAGACTGCTGAAACTCGTGCGGATGCAGGTGTCCTTCATGGCCTCATGTCCCTTCTGCATCGACATGAACTCGGCAGAATACTCCGACTTGGGCATCAGCCAAGCCGAAATCGAGGTTCTCCAGGACCGACGGGGCTTGGATGGCAGTGAGAGCCTGAGCTGCGAGGAGAGACTCGCCTTGCGATATGCGCGGGCGCTCACGGTGACGCCGGTCACGATGGAGCCAGGATTGTTGCGGGACCTGCTCGCAACGTTCTCCGAACGCGAGCTCGTCGTGATAGCCAGCACGATCGCACAGGTGAACTTCTGGACCCGCATGATCCAGGGGATGGGCGTTCCACCCGCGGGCTTCGCCGGGAGCTGCGCCATCCTTCGGCTCGACGACTACGTCACGTTGGGTAGAGACGCGACTTCGCAGGAGACGCTCTACAAGCGCACCGAGCAGAACGCCAGACGGTAGACTGTCCTGGGAGCCCATGCGCGTCTGCTCATGCGTGCCACGTTGGCCGGACAGGCCGGGGCCGCAGTCGATGCAGCGGTTCGGATGCGGGAGGGAAGCCATCGACGCTTCAAGTGGGATCTCGGTGCGCCTGGCGACCTGCGAGGACGTCGAAAACGTTCTCGCACTTGCGCATGACTGCGTCGATCACCTGCGCCGCCACGGCATCGAGCAGTGGGACGATGCATACCCTGACCGTATGACGATCGAGGCAGATGTGCGTCGGTGCGAAGCCTTCGTCGCCACTCACGAGACGGGATTGGTCGGGTACGTCGCTCTCGGCGCCTGCGATGACCCTGAATACGCTGAGGTGTCTTGGCAGTTCACTGCGGGCCCGACCGTGGTGATCCATCGGCTGATGGTCGATCCTGCGTCTCAAGGCCGCGGCTTCGCCAAGCTGCTCATGAGCTTCGCTGAGAAGCATGCGCTGACCTCGGGATATCGTACCGTTCGGCTCGATGCGTTCGTCGGCAACCCCACGGCGCTGCGTCTCTATGAGCGGCTTGGGTATCGCGAAGCCGGTACGCTCCGGCACCGCACGGGCCAGTTTCGCTGCTTCGAGAGGGAGCTCGCGACGGCGGGCTAGCAAGCGCATCAACCGGTCGCGCAACAGGCCTTGGTCATGCTGGAGTCGCCCGGCGTGCGGGAAGCGCCACACTTGAGCGATGGTGGGGGCAATGCGGTCCGGCGCCGAAACGCCTGGCCGTAGGACACCTGGTTTCCGCCCTGTTTCGTCCGTGCCTACCCTGATCGCTTCCCACCTGCTAGAATCCGCCTACCGGCGCAACGGTGCTCCGGCAACCTCAGATTCACGAGCAATGGCGCTCGCAACGGACCCACGGGTCCGGGCGGGCGTTTTCCGTTCTTCAGGCATGAGTGGCAGAGAGAAGAGCGACATGAAGGACTTCGCGGTCTTTTGGGGGTGCACGATCCCCGCACGCTTCCCGTTCATCGAGAAGGCGACGCGGCTCGTGTTCGACGACCTCGGCGCGAACGTGAGCGAGCTTGCCGGCCACACCTGCTGCCCTGAGGGCGTGCTCGTGAAGAGCAACGACGAGGGCGCGTTCCACACCACCGCCGCGCGCAACCTGGCGCTGGTGGAGCGCGCGGGTCTCGACGTGCTGACTCCCTGCAACGGCTGCTACTCCACCTTCAAGGAGACCTGGAGCCACCTCGAGCAGGACTGGCGCGCCAAGGACGCGATCAACGAGCGCCTCGCGCGTGAGGGCCTCCACTACGACGGCCACCTGGCCATCACGCACTTCGCCGAATGGCTCGCCGACGACATCGGCGCCGGCGTCGTCGCCTCCAAGGTCAAGCAGAACTTCTGGGGCATGAACATCGCCGTCCACTACGGCTGCCACCTTCTGCGCCCGAGCCCCGCCGTCCACTGGGACGACCCGCTGGCGCCCACGAAGGTGGAGGGGCTGGTCGCCGCGCTCGGCGCCCGCGTCGTCGACTACCAGACCAAGATGCAATGTTGCGGCAACGCGCTCGACCGCGTGGGGGAGCGCGAAGGCTCGCTCGCGTTCGCGCGCCGCAAGCTTACCGACCTGATGGAGAACGACGTCGACGCTCTCGTGGTGGTCTGTCCGTCGTGCTTCCTGCAGTTCGACGTGAACCAGGCGGTCCTGCAGCGTGCCAACGAGAACATCAACGTGCCGGTGCTCTACCTATCCGAGCTGATGGCGCTCGCGTACGGTCACTCGCCCGAGGAGATCGGCCTCGACATGCACCGCGTCTCGGTGCAGTCCTTCCTCGACAAGTGGGCAGCGCGCCGGGCGGACCGTACCGAGCTGGCAGCCAGCTTCGACGTCTCGCTGCTCGCGAAGTGCGCGTCGTGCCAGGCGTGCAAGGACGACTGCCCGGTGTGCAAGGTCGACCCGACGTTCCAGCCCACCGAGATCATCGAGCGCCTCGTGAAGGGCGAGCTCGAAGAGGTCTTGGCCGAGGGCGAACTGTGGAAGTGCCTGGAGTGCTTCACGTGCCAGGAGATGTGCCCGAGCCGCATCGGTATGGCCGAGACGTTCCGCAAGCTCAAGGAGCTGGCCAACGCGGCGGGTCAGGGGCCGGAATCGGTCACCGCCGCCTACGCGATGTTCCGCAAGACCGGCGCGCTGGGCTCCCCCAAGGAGGGCGCGCGCAAGAAGCTGGGCCTGGAACCGCTGCCGGCGGGCGGTGGCGACGACCTCGCCCGCATCCTCGACGACGACTGGCAGGAGTGAGAGCCATGACCGCCTACGACTACCACGCGAACGGGGCGCCGTTCGACCCCACGCGCTACGGACAGGAATCGCCCTTCAAGATCCACGGCGGTTGCGGCCTGGTCGGCATCTGCGACGAGTCCGGCACGCGCTTCTCCGGTTCCGTCGCGATCGAGGCGATGGCGGTCCAGCACGACCGCGGCAACGGACTGGGCGGCGGGTTCGCCGGCTACGGCATCTACCCGGAGTTCCCGGACCACTTCGCCTTCCACATGATGTATCACGACGTCGCCGCCAAGGAGGCGACGGAGGCGGTCTTCGACGAGTACTTCCAGGTCGACCTCGCCGAGCCGATGCCCACGCGCCCGGTCAAGGGCATCCACGACGCTCCCTTGCTGTGGCGCTACTTCCTGCAGCCGTATCCTGCGAAGCTCGAGGCCTCCGAGTTGACCCCCGAGGACTACGTGGTCCACGTGGTCATGCTCATCAACTCCTCCATCGACGGCGCGTTCGTGGCCTCCTCAGGCAAGAACATGGGCGCGTTCAAGGGCGTCGGCTACCCGGAGCAGATCGGCCACTACTTCCTGCTGGAGGAGTACGAAGGCCACACGTGGGTCGGCCACAACCGCTTCCCGACGAACACGCCGGGCTGGTGGGGCGGCGCACACCCGTTCACGCTGCTCGACTGGTCGATCGTGCACAACGGCGAGATCTCGAGCTACGGCATCAACTCGCGCTACCTCGAGCAGTTCGGCTACAAGTGCACGCTCGGGACCGACACCGAGGTGGCGGCCTACCTGTTCGACCTGCTGCTGCGCCGCCACAAGCTCCCGCTGTCCCTGGCGTGCAAGGTGCTCGCCGCTCCGCTGTGGGAGGAGATCGACCGCATGACGCCGGAACAGGCGGCGCTCATGACGAGCCTGCGCGCGGTCTACGGCGCTGCGCTGCTCAACGGCCCGTTCGCGATCGTGCTCGGCTTCAACGGCGGCATGGTGGCGCTGAACGACCGCATCAAGCTGCGCCCGCTCATCGCCGCGCGCAAGGGCGACGTGCTCTGCGTCGCCTCCGAGGAGAGCGCCATCCGCCAGATCATGCCGAGTCCCGACGCGGTGTGGGCGCCGAAGGCCGGCGAGCCGGTCATCGCGCGCATCAAGGGCATGGAGTGGCCGATCCATGGCGACCTGCACCTGTCCCCCAGCGAGATCAGCTGCGCCGTCACCGGCGTCGAAGACTCGTGCGAGATCGTGGAGGTGGCATAAGCCATGCCGGCGACCTTCATCCAACCCGAGTTCAAGGTCGAGATCGACCGCGACAAGTGCATCAAGTGCGGCCGGTGCGTCCAGCAGTGCGGCTGGGGTGTCTACAGCTTCGCCGACCGCCCGATCCCCGACGACAGCAAGTGCCGCGCGTGCCACCGCTGCGTGACCTACTGCCCCGTGCACTGCATCACGATCAAGCGCAACGACCTCGTGTTCCGCGACAACGAGAACTGGTCGCCGGCGCTGCGCAAGGCGGTGTGGCGTCAGTCCGAGGGCGGCGGCGTGATGCTGACCTCGATGGGCAACGACAAGCCCTACCAGCGCATCTTCGACTACCTGGTGCTCGACGCCTGTCAGGTGACGAACCCGTCCATCGACCCTCTGCGCGAGCCGATGGAGCTCAAGACGTTCATCGGGCGCAAGCCCGACAGCGTGGAGGTCGAGCCTGACGGAGATGGCGGCTTCCGCCTTGCACCCGGTGCGGGCATGCAGAACAACATCGAGCTCGCCACGCCGATCATGTTCGGCGGCATGAGCTACGGATCGGTCTCGCTGAACGTCCACAAGTCGCTCGCGATGGCGGCCAGCCGCCTCGGGATCACGATGAACACCGGTGAGGGCGGCCTGCACGCGGACCTCTATCCCTACACCGACAACATCATCGTGCAGTGCGCCTCAGGCCGGTTCGGCGTCAACGCCGACTACCTGAACCGCGGCGTGGGCATCGAGATCAAGGTCGGCCAGGGCGCCAAGCCGGGCATCGGCGGGCACCTTCCCGGCGAGAAGATCAACAAAGAGGTCTCGACGACCCGCATGATCCCGCAGGGCACCGACGCCATCAGCCCCGCGCCGCACCACGACATCTACTCGATCGAGGACCTGCGCCAGCTGATCTACTCGCTCAAGGAGGCGTCGGGCTACAAGCCGGTCGGCGTGAAGATCGCAGCGGTGCACAACGTCGCCGCGATCGCGTCCGGCATCGTGCGCGCGGGCGCCGACTACGTCTACCTCGACGGCTTCAAGGGCGGCACCGGCGCGGCGCCGCAGATCATCCGAGACCACATCGGCATTCCGATCGAGATCGCGATCGCGGTCGTGGACCAGCGGCTGCGCGACGAAGGCATCCGCAACCAGGCCTCGATCATCGCGGCCGGCTCGATCCGCAGCTCCGCCGATATGGCCAAGGCGATCGCGCTCGGCGCCGACGCGGTGGCGATCGGTTCGGCTGCGCTGATCGCTCTCGGGTGCCACGTCTGCCAGTCGTGCCACACCGGCTGCTGCTCGTGGGGCATCACCACGCAGAAGCCGGAGCTCACGCGCCGCCTCGACCCCGAGTGGGGGGCGGAGCGGCTCACGAACCTGGTGCACGCCTGGAGCCACGAGCTGCAGGAGATCCTCGGCGCGCTCGGCGTCAACGCCGTCGAGTCGCTGCGCGGCAGTCGCGAGCGTCTCCGCGCGATCGGCCTCGATGCCCAGACCTGCGAGATCCTGGGCGTCAAGCCCGCTGGGATGTAGGGGAGGAGCCATGATGACCACCGCTACAGGTCCGGTCGAAGGGTACGTCCAGATAGCGCCGACGGTCGCGCGTGACGGCGACGTCGCGACGATCGACGCCAACGGCGTCTACTACCGCCAGCTCAACGAGGCGATCCGCGGCGCGTTCGCCGATGGCGCCAAGACGGTGAAGCTGCAGAGCGTCAACGGCCAGCGCTACATCGGCAACGGCATCTCCGGCAGTGACCTGCGCATCGAGGTCGAAGGCGTGCCAGGCGGCGACATGGCGATGTTCATGAACGGCCCGACGATCGTGACCACCGGCAACGCCCAGGACGGCGTCGCCAACACGATGAACGCGGGCACCGTCTACATCAACGGCGACGCCGGCGACGTGCTGGGCTACGGAATGCGCGGCGGCAAGGTCTTCGTCAAGGGCGATGTCGGCTACCGCGTCGGCATCCACATGAAGGCGTTCGAGAACCTGGTGCCGATCATCTGCTGCGGCGGCAACGCGCGCGCCTTCTTCGGCGAGTACATGGCCGGCGGCGTGCTCGTGCTGCTGGGCCTCAACGGCCAGTTCGCCGACCAGCCGCTCGTCGGCCCGTTCTGCGGCTCCGGAATGCACGGCGGGACGATCTACCTGCGTGGCGAGGTGGACGCGCACGACATCGGCAAGGAATGCGGCGTCTTCACGGCGGACGAGGACGACATGAAGGTCCTGCGCCCGATCGTCGAGCAGTGGTGCGCCGAGTTCGGCGATGACGCAGACGACGTGCTCGGCCAGCCGTTCACGAAGCTCCTCCCGGTCTCGCACCGGCCGTACGGCAAGCTCTACGCACCGATGTAGCGGCGACACCGGCCCGGTGGTGGAAGTCGCCTTCCGAGTCGTAACCAACCCGAAACACTCGGGGTAGTAAGTTCGAACCGTTCTCCACGACGACGGAGGGAATGATCACATGGCACCCAAGTTCGACAAGGACTTCGTACTCAAGACCGTTCAGGAGCGCGACGTCCACTTCGTGCGTTTCTGGTTCACGGACGTGTTGGGCGTTCTCAAGTCGTTCGCAGTCACCGACACCGAGCTCGAAGGCGCGTTCGAGGAGGGCATGGGCTTCGACGGCTCCTCCATCGACGGCTTCACCCGCCTGCAGGAGTCCGACATGGTCGCGTTCCCGAACCCGGACACGTTCGCGGTGCTGCCGTGGCGTCCCTCCGAGCAGGGCGTCGGCCGGATGTTCTGCGACATCACCAAGCCGGACGGCTCGCCGTTCGAGGGCGACCCGCGCTACGCGCTGAAGCGCATGACGCAGAAGGCTGCGGACCTGGGTTACACCATGTACGTCGGCCCCGAACTCGAGTACTTCTACTTCGAGGATGACCAGGACACCGTCGTGCTCGACAACGGCGGCTACTTCGACCTCACGCCGCTCGACTCCGCGTCGGACCTCCGCCGCGACACCGTGCTCACCCTCGAGAAGATGGGCATCCCGGTCGAGTACTCGCACCACGAGGTTGCCCCGTCGCAGCACGAGATCGACCTCCGCTACGCCGACGCGCTGTCCATGGCTGACAACGTGATGACCTACCGTCTGGTCGTCAAGGAGATCGCCATGCAGGCCGGCGTCTATGCGACCTTCATGCCGAAGCCGATGTTCGGCCAGAACGGCTCTGGCATGCACGTGCACCAGTCGCTGTTCAACAAGGACGGCAACGCGTTCTTCGACGCCAACGATCCCGAGGGCTTCAACCTCTCGAAGGTCGCGAAGCACTACATCGCCGGTCTGCTGAAGTACGCGCCGGAGTTCTGCGCCGTGACCAACCCGCTCGTGAACTCGTACAAGCGCCTGGTCCCCGGCTACGAGGCCCCCGTCTACATCGCGTGGGCACGCCGCAACCGCAGCGCGCTCGTCCGCGTCCCGATGTACAAGCCGGGCAAGGAAGTCGCGACGCGCCTTGAGCTGAGGAGCCCGGACCCGTCGGCCAACCCGTACCTCGCCTTCGCCTGCATGCTCGGCGCCGGTCTCAAGGGCATCGAGGAGCAGCTGCCGCTGGCTCCGGAGGCCACGAACAACATCTTCCACATGAGCGACGCCGAGCTCGAGGCCGCGAAGATCTACACGCTGCCCGGCACGCTGGGCGAGGCGATCGACAAGTTCGAGGCGTCCGCGCTCATGAAGGAGGTCCTCGGCGACCACATCCACTCGTTCTACGTGCAGAACAAGCGCGCCGAGTGGGACGAGTACCGCACCCAGGTCTCCGAGTGGGAACTCCAGAAGTACCTGCCGAACGTCTAGCACGTATCCGCGCCGCCTGGTAGGCGTCGCGCACATAGCGGCTTCACAGCGCCGGGCGGGGGATTCCTCCCGCCCGGCGCTGCCGTTCCCCACACCATCTCCACTCCGTGCGACTGCGTCATCCGCTACTCTCTTGTCGTCGCCGACCCCTCGGGAGCCTTCCATGCGCAGTCCGCTTCGTTTCGTCCTCGTAGCAGTCGTCCTGGCCTTCGCTCTCACCGGCGCAGCGGTCGCCTCAGCCGCGCCCGTGAGTTGGGCCGGAGTCGACGTGACACTCCATCAGGACGCGGACGGGCCCGTGATGCTGGTCGCCGGCACGCTTCCTGAGACCTCGACCTTGCCGGCCGACGTCGAGTTGTCGGTCCCTGCGAGTTCCACGCTGCTGTGGGTGGGACAGATCCTCGGCGGGGACACTTCGCTCGACCCGGAGCTGCAGTTCACCAAGACGACCGCGAACGGCGTCGATGTCTACCGGGTCACTCTGACCAAGTCTCACACCGCCCAGATAGAGGTGAGGGGCCCCGCTGTCGCATCCGCCGACGGCGTCACGTTCGACGTCGCGCTCGCCTGGACCTCGGCACAGGCGGTACCGAGCGTGCGCTTGACGGCGGTGCTTCCCGCAGGCGTGAACATCGTGAAGGCCGCTGACGGTGCGACGCTCCAGCCGGGCGAGGGCACCGACGTGGCCAACAGCTACTACTACAAGACGTTCGACGCCGTGAAGGCGGGTGCGAAGCTCGACCTGACGTTCAGCTATTCCGCCTCCGCCGCTGCGGCGGGCGGCACATCGTCCTCGGGTTCCAGCAACACACTCATGATCTTCCTGGCGATCCTGCTCTTCGTCGCGGCTGTGGTGATCGCGGCCATCGCCGTTCGCATGAGGATGTCGGCACGCGCGTCCGACGACGGGGACGAGGACGAGTAGCCCGACGAAACCCGTCGGCAACACGCGCGCCATACCATTTCAGACAGGTTCCGAAGCGTCGAGTCCGGAGCCGTCTGGAGTAGACTGTGCACATGCGAAGAGCCCTGCTCGTCTCCGACGACGTGCATACGACCGCCTGGATGCGTCAGGCGTTGTCGAAGTTCGACCTGTCCATCTCTGAGGCGCATTCGAAGGACCTCTCGGCACGCCTCTCGGAAGCCGAGTTCGATCTCGTCGTGCTGGACGGGGGCCGGACTCCCGACCCTCTTGCCCAACGCGTCGAGAACGCAGTGGCCGAAGGTCTCGACCTGAAGTTGATGCTCATCATCGAGACCGAGGCGTTGCCGGGGCTCCGCCTGCCGACACGCGTCAGGAGCGACTTCTTCGTGCGCGGCGGAGCGTCGGACGAACTGCTCGCGCGGGTGCGCGCGCTCGTCTGGCCGGGTGAAGAGGCCTCGACGCAGGAGCTCGTGCGCGTGGGCGACCTGACCGTGAACCTGGCGACCTACCAGGCCCAGCTCCACGGCGAGCCGATCGACTTCACATACCTGGAGTACGCCCTCTTCTCGTTCCTTGTCACGCACCCGGACCGCACATACAGCCGCGAGGTGCTTCTCCGCAGGGTGTGGGGCACCGACTACTACGGCGGCTCCCGGACCGTCGACGTCCACGTGAGGCGGATTCGCAGCAAGATC
>Ga0209748_1001835_pt1 | contig 10448 bp, 16 predicted proteins | sample BarGraIncu00421A_FD_185490 | JGI IMG/M metagenome (GOLD analysis project Ga0209748, IMG submission 185490) | Arctic peat soil microbial communities from Barrow, Alaska - Barrow Graham LP Incubations 004-21A (SPAdes) (version 2) | ecosystem: Environmental > Terrestrial > Soil > Wetlands > Peat... | reverse complement strand
GCTTCGGCGTGAGTCGCCCCCGGCGGCACAGCGATGACCGCGAACGACGAACCCGAATCGAGGCCCGCGGTGTAGTCATGGATGCCCAGGCCGCCGAAGTCGAAGGCGGACCCCGAATCACGTCTGATGATCACTGTGCCTCCCAAGTCCAGAGCGCATGTCCGTCCGGTCGTCCTCAGCGGAGCTCGAGTTCACGCAAGGACACACGCTTTGTGCCGTTCGCGACCCACTGCGTGCCGATCTCGCTGAAGCCATAGCCGTCGTGGAAGCGGCGCGAGGCCTCGTTGGGCGGCTCGGCGTCGAGCTCGCAGACGATGCGGCCGACACCCGATTCCCGCGCGAAGGCGAGCAAGTCGTCGTAGAGCATGCTGCCGATGCCGGCCCCGTGGGCCGACCCGTCGACCACGACCCTGTCGACGTACAGGAACGCTCCGCCGCGATCGTCGAACCAGCGGTAGTTCGGGCTGGCATAGCCGCAACCCTCTCGCAGCGCGAGAAGGAAGGCCACGACGCGGCCGCCGGACTCGACGACCCGGTGGTACGGGCTCTCGGCGTGCAACGCAAACAGCGCTTCGGCGTCCAGGTGGCTGGTGAAGTGCACCCACTCGGTGTTCAGCCGGAGGATGTCAGCGAAGTCGGCTTCGCTGGCTGACCGGACCAGATAGCTGTCGGACGTTGAGGGATCCGCGCTCAAGGTCTCTCCGGACTGTCGAGGGGGCGCTGCAGGTCTTCACGTCGACAGTACACGGTACCCCTAGGCGCCTTTCAGCCGCCGAATGGTCGCGGTCACGTCGTCCACGTGTCCCTCGATCTTGACCGCAGGCCAGACGGCCGCGACCTTCCCGTCCGGGTCGACCAGGAACGTGCTGCGCTTGGCCACGATGCCGAGGACCGCGCGCGCGCCGTAGTCGTCGATGACCTTCTTGGCGGTGTCCGGCACCATCGGGAAGGTCAGCGAGAACGCATCGATGAACGACCGCTGCCTGTCGGCGGGATCCGCGCTCACGCCCACAACCTGGGCGTTCAGCGACTCCAGTTCGGCGATGTGCGACTGGAAGTCGGCTGCCTCGTGGCATCAACCAGGCGTGTTCGCGCGCACGTAGAAGAACACGACGACCCACTTGCCGCGCTGCTGCGACAGCGCGAATCGGCCCCCACCTGTGGTCTCGGCGTCGATCTCGGGGGCCATATCGCCGACGCTCGGCATCGGCGGGTGCTCTGGCATGAAGGTCTCCTCACAGCGGCGGACGGGTCGACTGGGATTATGCCCTCGGCAGCTGAAACGCAATTCAGCCGATCGCGGCACACGAGTTGCACAACTCAGGCTGACGGACGATCCACCGGAAGGAACGCCGTGCTCCGGTTCTCGCGAACGCTCAAGATCGGTATCCCGCTGCTCGTCGTGGCCGCTCTGACGGCCGTGGGGGTCGGCGCGGCACGCACGACGACGGAGCCCGTGCCCCGCATGGCGCCGGCGCCCATCGACACGCGCGTTCCCAAGACACTGGAGACCGCCACCTTCGGGATGGGTTGATTCTGGGGCGTCGAGGCCCAGTTGGGACTCGTGAACGGCGTCTGGAGGACCCGCGTCGGATACGCCGGGGGCGACTATCAGGATCCGACCTATGCCGACCTCGGCGATCAGGCTGAGTGCGTGCAGATCGACTTCGACCCGACGGTGATCAGCTACGGTGAGCTCGTCGACCTGATGTTCGCGCTGCACGATCCCGCCGGGAACGCGGGGTACGGCCAGTACGCCTATCTCGTGCTGGCCCAGGACGACGAGCAGTTGAAGGTGGCCCAGGAGCGCGCGCAGGCGGCCGGCGAGAAGCTGGGCAAGCCGCTGACGGTGCGTGTCGAGCTGCTCAAGAAGTTCTGGCTCGCCGAGGACTACCACCAGAAGTACTACCTGAGAGGCGATCCCACCTTGCTGGCGCAGTTCAGGGCCATGTTCGGGAACGACGAGGCCGCGCTGCGGGACAGCACCGCCGCGATGCGCGTCAACGGATACGTGGGGCAGAGCGGAACCCAAGCTCGGCTTGCGGAAGAGATCGCGTCCTTCGGCCTGACCGATGCCGCGCGCGCCCACCTCGTCTCGCTGGTCGGAGAGACCACCAGCGGCGGTGCGTGCCCGCTGCCATAGGCGACAGGTGCCGAGGCGAGATCCGCGGTATCTTGTGTGCTCACATGATGCGAGGGTGTCACTCGTGCCTGCCGGCTCTGCAAGGGATCGAGGTTCGCCCAAGTGGCGTATCTGCTCGGATGTGAGAACGTCCATCTGGAGTACCCGACGAAGAAGGTCTTCGACTCGGTCACGCTCGGCATCAACGAGGGCGATCGCATCGGTATCGTCGGGGCCAACGGCGACGGCAAGTCGACACTCCTCGCGCTGCTGGCCGGCTCGGCGCAGCCGGACGACGGCCGGGTCATGCGCCGCGGCGGGACCACCATCGGCATGCTCGAACAGACGGATGCCCTCGATCCGCAGTCGACTGTCGGACATGCGGTCGTCGGGGACGTCCCCGAGCACACCTGGGCGTCGAGCGCCCGCATCCGCAACACGATCCGCGGCCTGATCGCGGACATCGCGTGGGACGCCCGGATCGGGGAACTCTCCGGAGGGCAGCGGCGTCGCGTGGACCTTGCCCGTGTGCTCATCGCGGACTGCGACGTGCTCATGCTCGACGAGCCGACCAACCACCTCGATGTCCACGCCATCGCATGGCTCGCCGGACACCTCAAGACCCGCTGGCCGAAGAAGTCGGGCGCGCTGCTCGTCGTCACCCACGACCGCTGGTTCCTCGACGAGGTCTGCCTCGGCATGTGGGAGGTGCACGACGGCCAGGTCGAGCAGTTCGACGGCGGGTATTCGGCCTACGTACTGCAGCGCGTGGAACGCGCGGAGGCCGCCCAGACCGCGGAGCAGAAGCGCAGGAACGTCCTGCGCAAGGAGCTTGCGTGGCTGTCGCGAGGCGCCCGCGCCCGAGCGACCAAGCCGAAGTTCCACGTCGAAGTGGCGCGCGCGCTCATCGCCGACGAGCCCCCGGTGCGCAACTCCATCGAGCTGAAGCAGACAGCCATGTCCCGCCTCGGCAAGCAGGTCGTTGACCTGGCCGGCGTGACCGAGCGCTTCGGCGACCGGACGGTCATCGACGATGTCACGTGGTCGATCGGGCCGGGGGACAGGTTCGGCATCCTCGGTGAGAACGGATCGGGCAAGACCACGCTGCTGAACGTCATCCGAGGGGCGCTCGAACCAACGACGGGACACGTGAAGATCGGAAAGACCGTCAAGTTCGCGGTGCTCTCGCAGCATCTCAGCGAGCTCGGCGAACTGGGCGGCTCCCGGGTCCGCGAGGTCCTCGCGCGGTACAAGACGCGCTACGAGTTCGACGGCAAGGAGCTGACCCCGGCCCAGCTGCTGGAACGGCTCGGCTTCGATGCGGCCCAGCTGTCCGCGATGGTCTCCGACCTGTCCGGCGGACAGAAGCGTCGCCTCCAGCTGATGCTCATCCTTCTGGACAAGCCGAACGTGCTGATCCTCGACGAACCCGACAACGACTTGGACATCGACATGCTCGCGGTAGTGGAGAGCCTCCTGGACACGTGGCCCGGGACGCTGCTGCTGATCACCCACGACCGGTACCTTATGGAACGCGTCACCGATGACCAGTTCGCCATCGTCGACGGGAAGGTCCGCCACGTCCCGGGCGGGGTGGACGAGTACCTGCGGCTGCTGGACATGCGCGCCGGGGCTCGTGCGGCGGCCGGGGCCGAAGAGGCGAAGGCGGCCGAGAACGCTGCCTCCGTCGAATCGGACGAGGCATCCGGCGAAAGCGGCAGACCGGCCTTGTCGAACATCGAGGAACGCAGCCTGAAGAAGGATCTCTCGTCCACCGAGCGCAAGCTGGACACGCTCGGCAAGAAGGCCGATGCGGTCCGCGCCGAGCTCAAGGCGACGGATCCTTCCGACTACATCGCCTTGGGTGACGTCCAGGGCCGGCTCCACGACGTGGAGCGGCAGATCTCCGAACTCGAGGATACGTGGCTGGAGCTGTCGGCCCGGCTCTCCTGATCGGTCCGCCAGACCATCTGCTAACTGCCCGACTCCAGCATCTGTTCGAGGATCCCCGCGGCAGCGCGAACGGCCGGGAGGCACCGCGACTCCCGCAAACCCCGCTCGCGCATGATGTCCCGTCCATCGGGCGAGCGGAGGTCGCATCCGAGGATGTCGGGGCAGTCCGTCGCACCGACCTGCTCCAGGAATCGCGCGTAGAACGTCTCGACCGCGGCGGTGACCGCCGAGCGGTCCTGAGTACCGTCGTCCCCCGCGCACATGAGCCCGAGCACGAGCAGCGCTCCGGTTGCGGCTCCGCACGCACCACCGATGCGCATGCCACCACCGAGACCGGATGCGAGCCTCAGCGCCTCGCCGGGATCCACCCCGAACGACGGCGCGAACGCCGCGAACACGGCCTGCGAACAAGACGCACCGTCCGAGAAGAGCTGTGCCGCATCATCGACCCGACTCAAGAAGACCCCCCTGACGTGGTGCGGCCGGCGTGTGGCGCTTCGCCCATGCGCGGTCGTTGGCGTTCGTGCGAAGCTTCAGCTCACCGCTCTCTTCACGAGGGCAGCGACCTGCCCCTCTTCGGCGGCGGTGAGCTCCTTGACTGCGAAGGCGACCGGCCACATGGCGCCATCGTCGAGGTTCGCGTCCTGCTGGAAGCCGAGCGTCGAGTACCTCGTCTTGAACTTCGCCCCACTTTGGAAGAAGCAGACGACCTTGCCGTCCTTCGCATACGCGGGCATCGCGTACCAGAGCCGCGGCGCGAGGCCCGGCGCGTTTGCCTTCACGATCGCGTGGATCCCCTCGGCGATGGCCCGATCGTGCTCCGGCATCGCGGCGAAGGCTGCGAGCACCTCGGCCTCGCCGCCGACCTTCGGCTTTCTCTCAGCCATAGCTCATCCTCTCGACGCTACTTCTTGCGGGCCGGCTTCACCTTGGCCAGATTGCGGCCGACAGCGGCTCGGATGATGTCCTTCAGCGCGTCCTCGTTGACCGAGTCGCCCTCGTAGAGGTCGATGATCCGCGTCTTGTTGCCCTCCGTGACGGCGTGCAAGACCTTCTGCGGGTCCGGGAGGCTGAACCCCGCAGGGAAGCTCAGCCTGACCCGTTCTTTCAGGATGTTCCCGGTGCAGACGATCCCGTCGTGCTCGAAGACGGGCGCGCCCATCGGGTTGCTGGGCCGCTTCCACTTCACTTCTTCGACGATTTCAGGGTCCGCCTCGTGGATGATCCTGCGGACCACCGCGAACGCGCCCCCGCGCCAGTCGGGCGTCTTCGCGATCATCTCGTCGATCTCGTGGTTCGCGGTCGGCATCGTTCCTCCGGATCTCGGCCCGTCCGTTCAGTGGCGGCGCTTCAGTGACGGACCGGAAGCGCCTCGCTCCCGTCTGACTCCACCAGTTGTTCCCCGCTGGGCGTGTAGCCAAGCCGCCCCCTCGTGAGAAGGACGATCAGCAGCGCCGGCACGAGAACGGCGATGCATATCGCCAAGTCAGTGTTCGTCACGATCGGAGCCGTGAAGAGCGCCACCACCAGTCCGAAAGCGTTGATGCTGGCATGCAGCAAGATCGCGATGAAGAGGCTGCCGCGGGTGTGGTTGAAGACCCACGTGAAGATGATCGCCATCGCCATGACCATCACGAAGAAGATGGGGAGGTTGACGACGAGCAGGTTGGCCAAGTCCACGCCAGGTCCGCCCCGCTGGGCCACCGTCAGGTAGTCCGGCAGATGCCAGAAGACCCACATGACGCCAAGGAGCAGGGTCCCGCGAAGCGCGCCATAGCGCGTCTGCAGACGGGGCAGCGCGAAGCCGCGCCAGCCGGGTTCCTCGCCCAGAGGCCCGCCCCCGAAGAAGATGAGCACGAAGGTCACCAGGTAGGTCGGCACGAAGTTGGGAGGGAAGCCCTGGAAGCTCGCGAGCGCTCCGGGCAGGACGGCGATGCCGAGCAGAAGCAGGGCGGGGATCCCGATCAGGATGAACGCGTACCACTGCCAGCCGGCCCGCACTTGCTTCAGGCGCTGCCTCAGACGGAGGATGCCCTGTCTGCCTTCGAGCACGCCCGTCATGACGTAGGCGGCCACGAACGGTCCGAAGGACTTGATGGTGAAGAAGATCGCGAACATAGCGATCGGAAGGACGCCCCACGCCGAGAGGATGGCGGGGATCGACACGATCCATGAGAACCCGTACGCCATCAGAAAGAAGAAGAGCAGGGGACGCTGCCGCATCATCTGTCGAAGGCCGCCGGAAGAATCTGCCGATCGAGTCGACGTCGTCGAAGCCTCCATGCTGACGATCCTTTCGATGGGTGGCCGGTCACATCCGGGTGGGGCTGACATATTGCGCTGCAGCGGCGGCTGATGCGCTCGGATAACTCTAGCGCTCAATACCGTCCGCAGGATTCGCTGGTTCGGTGAGCACCCGGACGCGGGCGAGGCCCAAGGTCCGTGATTGGGCAGGAGCCGAGTGTTGAGAGGAGCGACGGATGAAGAGTCCTCACGTCCAGATGATGGTGGCAACCGGCGCATGTGTGTTGGCGCTGACGATGCTCGTTGCCTGTGCGGCTCCGAACCAGCCCGCGCAGACACCCAGCGGGATGATGGGCGGAGGACAGAGCGACGGTGGCGCTGGACCGACCGCACAGCCCCCGACAACCGGCGCCGATTCCTACTCGTCGGCGGGCCAGCGCATCTGGCTCACCGGAGTGGGCGCGGACGGCCAGCTGATCGCGCGCTCAGCCCCGAGGGTCTCTCAAGGCGCTCTCATGATGGGCGGTGGAGGATGCGCCTCATGCCACGGCGTGAACGGCCGCGGAGGCACGCTTCAGATGATGATGGGGCCGGCGATCAAGGCTCCCGACGTGACATACGCGGCGCTCATCAAGGCCGGGTTCACTGAAACCACGATCGAACAGGCGATCACCCAGGGGCTCGACGAGGCAGGTAAGCCGCTCGATGAGTCGATGCCCCGCTGGCAGATGAGCGCGAGTGACGTGCAGTCGACGGTCGCATACCTGAAGGTACTCGGAGCTCAATAGGGGTCTGGAACCGCCGCCTCGGCCCGCTCGGTGAACCCGCATACAGGACCCGCTCAGCCCGGCTGGTGCACCAGTCCGAGTCCCCCCGCCAACTCGAAGTACCGGTTCGCCTGATCCGCATCGCCGATCCGCTCGTACGAACCGCCCAGACTCAGGTACAGCGACGGCAGGAACTCGTCCGTCCGAGCATCCAGCCGCGCACGCCGAAGCGCTTCAAGGTCCCACTCGAGCGCTGCGGCGGGATCGGGCGCCAGATGCGCGATGTAGTGTGCGGCCATCGCCGCCTCGTAGGCGTTGGTGGCGACCTCCCAGGCCTGAGAGAAGATCCTGCGCGCATCGTCCAGACGGCGTTCGAATTCGGCTTGGGTGCCGGCCATGCAGAGCTGTGCGGTTCGGCTGGTCAGGTCCATTGGGTATCGGCTCGCATTTCGCTTCGGACGCCCGCATCCAGCTCATACAGGAGCGCTTCCAACCGGCTCTTGCCCGGTTGACGAGCCGGCATCTGGAGCAGGACCTCGCGCGCTTCGGCCGGGGCGTGCTCGATCGCCCAGCGAACCCCGGCGTCGCCAACAGAAGGATCGCCATCGTGGTCGAGCTCGAGCGCCAGTGCGGCATAGGCCGCTGGACCGACGAGGTGCTTCGTTTGATGGACGCCCGCCAGGAGGTGCGTGTAGGCGCTGGCCGCCGCAAGGCCCGCCGCACGAGCAGCCGCAGCCGCAGCCGGATCGCCGATCTCACGCGCGGCGGCTAGCGCGTCCATGGCAAGGGTGCGCAACCGGGCCGCGCGCTTTCCCCCGCTCGAGAACTCTCGGATGCCCTCGATCGCCGCACGGGGCCGCGAATCTGAACCAGGGCGCGCTTCGTACAGCCCCAAGGCTCTCTCGGCGCAATCCGCAGCCCAGCCTCCGATGGCTCTGAGCGACTCCAGGGGCAGCGTGAAATACCTCGACTCAGGATCGGCCATGCTTGTTCGCCCTACTCGTAATGGGTCCACATCCTGAGCACCTTGACGACCCGCTCGTCTTCGAGAACCTGGTAGACGAGTCGATGCTGGATGTTGATGCGCCTCGAATAGGCGCCGGCGATATCCGCGATCAACCTCTCGAAGGGAGGCGGCATCTGGAGGGGGTCACAAGCCAGCAGATCGAGCAGCGCTTGCACTTTGGGCTTGAGGCCGCCCGACGCGATCTTCTTCGCGTCTCTGCATGCCTGCGCCGCGTAAACGATCCGCCAGCTCACCACTCGAGAGCGCTCCTGCACTTGTCGACCGGCGCGTTCATCCCCTCGAGGATCGACTCACGGACACCCGGGATCGAGACGAGATAGAGCGTCTCCTGAACGGCGCGCCAGTCGTCCTCGCCCACGAGCACAGCGTTGCCGCGCTTGCCGGTGATCTGGATCGGCTCGTGGGAGCCCGACACCTCATCGACGAGCTTGTAGAGGGACTTGCGGGCCTCGGTCGCAGTGATGGTCGTCACCTGTAGCCTCCTAGTATCGTACGGCAAAGCGTACGCTTCGAATCAGACCACGTCAACGTTGAACGAGTCGGGACGAACGTCGTGCACCGCTCTCCCCTCGATTCCGAGCCTCAGACCCGCAGCGAGGTGCCGGCCACGAGGATGATCCAGGCGAGGTATGTGACCACCATGAATCGATTCGGCCAGCCCTGGTACACGACAGGACCGCCAGGTTCGCCGGACGTGGGATCTTTGACTCTGGCGATGATGATGGATGCGAAATAGGCGACCACTCCGATCCAGACCAGCGCCGTTCCAAGTACGAGCGGAACTTGGTACGTCGGCCATGACCCACCATTGAGCAAGCTGGAGACCGCAATGGCGGCCGCGATCGGGAAGGTCAGGATGACGATCGATCCGCTGATCGTGTGAAGAGTGTTCAGCCGACTTGGAGTGCGATCGGTTATCGCGTTGGTCTTGAAGATCCCAGCGGCGAACAGGGCCGTCGCGATCACGAGGAGCCACCAACGACCGATCGTCCCCGATGTTGACTGCAGCGAGGGCCAGATGGCGGCCAAGAGGGCGAGAACACTCGCTCCCCAACAGAAGAACGCCAGCCTCATCATCCAACCGAATCGACCGATCTCGTACTCACTGATCATGCGCCACGATGGGTCGAGTTCCGGCTTGAGGAAGTGAAGCAGGCCAAGAAGAGCAAGAAAGGCGAGCGCAAACGCGATCGACACGTACGCTGAAACCATGATTGCCCTCGTTCTCCCCTCTGCCAAGCGTGTTGCTCACGAGCCGCGGCGGAGGATCCGTGTCAGTGATGCACGTGGATGCGTACCGTGAGCGTCGCGAGGTGCACCTCGCGAAGGAAGCACATGAGGCCGAACACGAGCGCGAGCGTGGCCGCGCTGAAGAGACCACCGATGAGCCAGCTGAGCGGGGCGCCCGCCATGACTTCGATGAAGAGCGCACATATGACGAGACAGACGAGAAGCGCCGCGATGGTGCAGGCGGTGATCGCCAGGCTCGCGAAGTGACGGCGGTGCTCGAGTTGCCGCAGCTCCTGGTGAAGGGCGGAAGCCTCGTCAGAAGAAGCGTCACCCTCCCGTTCGTACAGAGCGCGGCCCCGGTCGATGATGCGACCGAGACGACCGGTCATGACCACCAGCAGTCCCGCGATACCGGACAGCAGGAAGACCGGTGCCAGCGCCAGATTGATGGCACTCGCCACGGTATGAACGCTCTCCGGTGATGTGGCCATGCGAGGCAGCCCTCCAATTCGTGACGTCGGCACGCAGACTCCGCATGCTTCCCGCTAATACGCCCGGACCGTTCCGCCCAGCGTGTCGGGGACGAGCGGCGGTCGATCGCCTCTATTCCGCAGTCTACCTTGCGCGGTCTACTCGAACCCTTGTTGGGCCGGGGTGCGCCACCATGTCACCAACGCAATGCGTCGACCCAGAGAAGGGCCGATCCGAACACGGTTCCAGCGAGCGGCAGCGCGACCAAGAGCGCAGGAACGGAGCGAGTCGGGCCACTGCCTACGGAAGAGCAACGCCGCCCCACGACGGATCGTCGATCCCGGCTAGCGCATCCCCCTCGAGACCCGCTTCGCGAAGGAACGCGCGCAGGTTGTCGACCCACCAACCGCTGTGCGCCGCCGTGCGCATGAGCCGCGCTCGATCCCTCCCGGCGACAGCATACGCTCCCGCAGCGTCGGCTCGAAGCGCCTCCCAGCTTGGACTGCCGGGCCCCCGGAGGGCTCCCTCCGGGAGCTCCCACCGGGTGGGGCTTGCGTCGCCTCTACTCAGTGTTACTATGTACCGGTAGTCAGTAACACTGAGTAGTACGAGGAGGTGTTCTGTGGGCAAGCAG
>Ga0209748_1001833_pt1 | contig 10451 bp, 10 predicted proteins | sample BarGraIncu00421A_FD_185490 | JGI IMG/M metagenome (GOLD analysis project Ga0209748, IMG submission 185490) | Arctic peat soil microbial communities from Barrow, Alaska - Barrow Graham LP Incubations 004-21A (SPAdes) (version 2) | ecosystem: Environmental > Terrestrial > Soil > Wetlands > Peat... | reverse complement strand
CGGGCAAGACCGCTGCCGCGGAGGAGCTGGCGGTCCGCATCGGCGGTGAGATCGTGTCCGCCGACTCGATGCAGGTCTACCGGGGCATGGACATCGGTACCGCGAAACATCCGGCAGCCTCTTGGCTCGTCGCCCATCACTGCATCGACCTCGTCGATCCGGGCACGCCGTACTCCGCCGCGCTCTACCAGACCGCAGCTCGGGCCGCCATCGAGGACATCGCGAGCCGGGGCGCTGCTCCGGTGCTGGTCGGCGGCACAGGTCTGTACGTGCGCGCGGCGCTCGACGAGATGCACTTCCCGGGCGGACACCAGGCAACGCCGACCCGCTCGGCACTGCAGGAGGAGCTTGCGAACCACGGCCCCGAGGCGCTGTACGCCCTCCTCGTCGAGCGCGACCCGGGCGCGGCGGCGCTCATCCATCGCAACAACACCCGTCGCGTCCTGCGCGCACTCGAGACGCTCGAGGATGCGGGCGTGTCGTACGCCGAGACGAAGGAGCACTTCGCCGAGCGGATCCCGCACTACCCGTCCAAGTACGTCGGTCTCGGTGTCGACCGCGACGTCCTCTACTCGCGGATCGACGCAAGGGTCGATCGCATGTTGGAGGAAGGACTTCTCGACGAGGTCGCGAGTCTGATCGGGGGCGGGTATCGCGACGCCCTCACCGCGGCCCAAGCTATCGGCTACAAGGAACTGGTGCCGGTCCTCGACGGTTCCGGTGACCTGGCGAATGCAGTGGCCGCCATCAAGCAGGCGACGCGCCGCTATGCGAAGCGCCAGCTGACGTGGTTCCGCGCCGACCCGCGGGTTCGCTGGATGGACGTCACGAAGCTGTCACCCGCGGAGACGGCGGAAGCGATCCGTGCGCTGGTAGAATCGGACGAGGCCGACACGGACTGCATCCTCTAGGGCTCCGCGTTCGCGAGACAACCGACCGACGCCTCCGAGGGAGACCGCCGTGGACCTTCGATTCACAAAGATGCACGGCTGCGGCAACGACTTCATCGTCGTCAACGACCTCGCGAGCGATTGGGACTTCGACGAGGAGGCGGTCCAGCTCCTGTGCGACCGCCACTTCGGGATCGGCGCCGACGGCCTGATCCTCGTCCGCAACCCGAGCGATCCTCAAGCCGACTTCTTCATGCTCTACACGAATGCCGACGGATCCCTGGCCGAGATGTGCGGCAACGGCGTGCGCGTCTTCGCCAAGTACCTCGCTGACGCGGGGCTGGTCAGCGAAGACCACGTCGCGGTCCAGACCCTCGGCGGCATCAAACGCATCGACATCATCCGCGACGAGACCGGCGCGTTCAGCCTGGCCCGCGTGGACATGGGTGCGCCGGTCCTCGACGCTGCGGACATCCCGACGACCCTACACGGCGACCCGGTCGTCGACGCGATCGTGTCCACAATGGCGGGCGACGTACTCGTCACGTGCGTGTCGATGGGCAACCCGCACGCCATCGTGTGGGTCGACGACGTCGAGGTCGCCCCGGTCACTACTGTCGGCCCGCTGGTGGAGACCGCGCCGGTCTTTCCCCGCAAGACGAACGTGGAGTTCGCACACATGGTCGGCGCCGACCGGATCCGCCTGCGCGTATGGGAGCGCGGGGTGGGGGAGACACTGGCCTGTGGCACCGGCGCGTGCGCCACGTTGGTCGCTGCGTCGCTCACGGGCCGCACGGGGCGGAGCGCGACGATCGAGCTGCCGGGCGGCGACCTCGAGATCGAATGGGGCGAGGACGGCCGCGTGCGGATGACCGGTCCCGCGGAGACGGTCTTCTCGGGTGTCTGGAGCATCCCCGACGAGGAGTGACCGCTCGGGCAAAGACGCCCGGCGCACAGAGCGTCTGCTAGCATGTGCGCCACCCCGGGCCCTGTTCCGGGCACCGGCAAGCGAAGACCCAACGAAGGGACGACGACGTGAGGACCGCGGACCGCATCGCGAACCTGCCCCCGTATCTGTTCGCCGAGATCGACCGCAAGGTCGCGCTCAAGCGTTCGGAGGGCGTCGACGTCATCTCGCTGGGGATCGGCGATCCCGACCGGCCGACGCCGGAGCGCATCGTGGAAGCGATGGGACGCGCCATCCACGTGCCGAAGAACCACCAGTACCCCGCGTACGCTGGCTCCCAGCCGTACCGTGAGGCCTGCTCAGGGTGGATGAAGCGTCGGTTCGACGTGGACGTCGACCCGACGACCGAGACGCTGGCGCTCATCGGCAGCAAGGAAGGGATCGCTCACGTCTTCCTGGCCTTCGTGGACCCGGGTGACGTCACACTGGTGCCCGGTTGCGGCTACCCCGTCTACCACACCGGCGGGATCCTGTGCGGCGGCGAGACCCACTGGATGCCGATGAACGAGGGCAACGGGTTCCTCGCTGACTTCGAGTCGACCCCGAGAGACGTCCTCGCGCGCACCAAGATGATGTTCTTGAGCTACCCGAACAACCCGACCTCGGCGATCGCGAACGAGGAGTACTTCGACCGCGCGATCGCCTTCGCGCGCGAGAACGATATCCTGCTCATCCACGACAACGCCTACTCGGAGATCGGCTACGACGGGTATCGTGCGCCGAGCATCCTGCAGCGCCCTGGCGCCAAGGACGTGGCGATCGAGCTCTTCTCCACCAGCAAGGCGTACAACATGACCGGCTGGCGTGTCGCGTTCGCCTGCGGCAACGCGAAGGCGATCAAGGCACTCGGCACCGTCAAGAGCAACATCGACTCCGGTGTGTTCACCGCGGTGCAGGACGCGGCCATCGAGGCGTTTGCGGGTCCTCAGAGCGAGATCGACGCGCTGTGCGCGATGTACCAGCGTCGCCGCGACGAGGTCATGGGCGCGCTTCACAAGATCGGTATAGAGGCCGCCACCCCGAAGGCGACGATCTACGTCTGGGCGAAGATCCCGAGCGGCTTCACCTCGGTGACGTTCGCGAACCACGTTCTCGACAAGGCCGGGGTGGTCGTGCCTCCGGGTTCCGCGTACGGTCCGGACGGAGAGGGCTTCGTCCGCATCTCGCTCACGACGCCCGATGACCGCCTCGCCGAGGCTGTCGCGCGCATCGAAGCGTCCCTGTAGGGGAACCGGCGCCGCGCATATGTCGAACCACGAGCGCTTCACTCCGCACGAGATCACCGACAAGGCTGTCGACCGCGCCATACTCGTGGCAGCCGACCGGGGGCGTGGCTGGAGTGTCGATGACTCGCTCGCGGAACTCGAGCGGCTCGCGGACACAGCGGGGGCGGTCGTCGTCGCCAAGCTGACCCAGAAGCTGAGCGCTCCGGACTCCAAGACGTTCATCCACAAAGGCAAGCTCGAGGAGGTCGCTGAGACCGCTCGGGAGCTCGACGCCTCGCTGATCATCTTCGACGACGAGCTGTCGCCATCGCAGCAGGCGAACATCGAGAACGCAGTGCCCGAGACCAAGATCGCGGACCGCACGGCGCTCATCCTCGACATCTTCGCCCTGCACGCAACGTCCCGGGAGGGCAAGCTCCAAGTGGAGCTTGCCCAGATGGAGTACCTGCTCCCGCGGCTGCGCGGCCTGTGGAGGCACCTCGACCGGTTCGCCGGTGGCGGCGTACTCACTCGCGGTCCCGGCGAGTCCCAGCTCGAGACCGACCGCCGGCTGGCACGCAAGCGCATCGGCGAGCTGAAGCGCGAGCTCGTGCACGTGGCGGGCGAGCGCGAGCTCCAGCGCAAGGCCCGCGTGCGCAGCGGGGTGTTCCGCGTCTCGCTGGTCGGCTACACGAACGCCGGCAAGTCGACCACCCTGAACGCGCTGACCGATGCCGGCGTGCTCGTGGCCGACAAGCTGTTCGCCACACTCGACGCCACGACGCGCACGATGGAGCTCGCCGAGGGCAGGATAGTCACTGTCACCGACACCGTCGGGTTCATCCACAAGCTTCCGCACTCGCTCGTGCAGGCCTTCAAGTCGACCCTGGACGAGGTGCGCGAGGCCGACCTGCTCATCCACGTCGTGGACGGCTCCCATCCCCAGGCGTTCGACCAGATCGCGGCGGTCCAGGAGGTCCTCGGCGAGATCGGTGCAGCCGACCGTCCGGCGCTCGTCGTCTTCAACAAGTCCGACGCGATGGAGGACGAGGCCCGAGCGCAGCTGCTCTCGCGCTACCCGCACGCCGTCATCTGCTCCGCGCTCACCGGCGAGGGACTCGACGCGCTGCGCGAGCGGGTGGCCGCCGAGGCGGCACGCGCCGCGGTCACGCTCACGATCCTGCTCCCGTACGACCGCGGCGACCTCGTCGCGCTCGCGCACGAGCACACCCAGATCGTCTCGGAGGAGCACACCGGTGAGGGCACGCGGATGGTCGTGCGCGCATCGATCCAGGTGGCGGGACGTCTCGAGCCGTTCGCGGAGCATCAGAGGGGCGCAGGGACGGATTAGGACACCCGGTACGTCACGAAGGACGGCCCGCTGGATGCGGACCGTCCTTCGTGTGTGCAGCCCGACGCTGACGCGCCCGTGCGGTCACATGCGCCTGAAGACCGCTACCACCTTGCCCAGCACGGTGACGTCCCGCGAGTAGATCGGCTCCATGGTGGGGTTCTCGGGCTGGAGACGGATACGGTCCGGCTCCCGGAAGAAGCGCTTCACCGTCGCCTCATCGTCGATCTGCGCCACGACGATATCGCCGTTGGCCGCCGTCGGCTGCTGGCGCACCACGACGTAGTCGCCGTCGAAGATCCCGGCGCCGATCATCGAGTCGCCCTTCACGCGGAGTACGAACGTCGCATCGTCGCGCACCACTTCGGTGGGCAACGAGATCGTCGACTCGATGTTCTCGGCCGCAAGCGTCGGGACGCCGGCAGCCACCGAGCCGATGACGGGCAGGTCCACCACGTTGGAGAGCTGCGGCTGGATCGGCAGGGCATCGTGCCTGCTCATCACTTCGAGCGCCCGCGGCTTGCTCGGGTCCCGACGGATGAGGCCCTTGGCCTCGAGCGCCGCCAAGTGCGCGTGCACGGTGGACGACGACGAGAGCCCCACGGCCGCGCCGATGTCCCGCACGGTGGGCGGGAAACCCTGGCGTTCCGTCTCGGACTTGATGAAATCGAGTACCTGGCGCTGGCGGTCGGTCAGATCGCGGTCCCGCGTCATGGCCGAAGCTCCTTCCACCGAACGTGCGTTCCGGTGACCAGTGTAGCTCCGTGCACCGCGATAGTGCAAACGCATGTTCGATTGTCCTATTGCAGACGCGAACATATGTTCGTATACTCGTTACGAACACGTGTTCGGTCGTATCCAGAGCGATGTCAGAGTCACGGCGCACCATGGGCTCGGACAGTCCGGGGCCGGGCACACGGAACGGCGAGGTGGGGAAGTGGCGGACATGACAGGCAGCATCGCAGCCTACGGGTTCGGGAGTCGGCACACGGCACGACGGTCTGCGGTCCGTGTGCCCTCGCGCCGCCAGGGAAGTGCGGCGCTCGCGCCGCTCGCGTGGATGGCGGTCCTCGCGGCGTTCGTGATCACCGTCGGCCTGCTCCCCACGGCTCAGGACCGCGTTCCATCCGGCCAGACCTCCACCATCGCCGTGCGCGTCTCCAAGGCTGACACGTTGTGGTCGATCGCGGCTGCTCATCGCCTGCCCGGCGTGTCCACTGCCCGCATGGTCGAACTGATCTCTGAGGCGAGCGCGCTGACCCCGGGAGCCGTTCGCGCCGGAGCTATCGTCCGGGTGCCGGTAGAACCGGCCGCGGACATGTCGTACGCCCAGGCCGAACCGTCCGGAGCGGCAAACTAGGCCCTCTCCGACACCCCGCGTAGCGAACAACCTCTCAGGGATCTTCGTTTCCCCTCCCCAAACATATTGTTGCCCCATATGTGGTGTGCTAGCGTATCGGGTGGCCAACATGTAGGGGTGGGAGACGGATGAAGTGCCCGTTCTGCGGTCACGACGAGACCAAGGTGATCGACTCTCGCGTCTCGGAGTCTCAGGAAGCCATCCGGCGCAGACGTGAGTGCCTCGTCTGCGAGCAGCGTTTCACCACCTACGAGCGCGTCGAAGAGATGCCGCTCATGGTCCTCAAGAAGGACGGTCGCCGGGAGCCGTTCGACCGCGGGAAGCTCATGCGCGGCCTTGTGGTCGCAACGGTCAAGCGCAATGTGACCGCGCAGCAACTCGAACGCCTCATCGACGACGTCGAATCCGAACTGCACAACAGCTTCCGCTACGAGATCCCGGCCAAGAGCCTCGGTGACCTGGTGCTCAGCCACCTGAAGGTCCTCGACAGGGTGGCGTACATCCGTTTCGCCTCGGTCTACAAGGATTTCCAGGACCTCGACGAGTTCACTCGCGAACTCAAGGGGCTCAAGTGACCGCTGACGCCGCCGCGGCATCGAGCGCCTTTGTGGCGCTTCAGGTTCTTCGCCTCGACCCAGCCCTCCCGCTCCCGTCGTACGCGCACGCCGGCGATGCGGGCATGGACCTCTGCTCGGCGATCGACGTGTACTTGGCCCCTTTTGAGCGCGCCCTGGTACCGACGGGCATCGCCCTCGCCATCTCGGAGGGCTACGCCGGATTCGTTCTGCCCCGCAGCGGCCTCGCTGCGCGCAGTGGCCTCGGCCTCGTGAACTCTCCCGGGCTGATAGATAGCCACTACCGCGGTGAGATCAAGGTCATCGCCATCAACCTGGATCCTGCGGAGCCGATCCACATCGCCCGAGGCGACAGGATCGCCCAGCTCGTCATCCAGAGCGTCGCGCGATGCGAGACGGTCGAGGTCTCCGCACTGCCGGAAACGGTACGGGGGGAGGGCGGCTTTGGCAGCACCGGGCTGTAGCCCGAGAGTTCGCGTCGCAGCCGTCATCCCGTATCAGGGAGGCATACTCACCGTCCGCCACGAGAAGCAGGGCCGCTCGTATCACCTGCTGCCCGGAGGCGGCGTCGAGGCGGGGGAGACGATCGCCGACTGTCTCGTCCGCGAGATCCGCGAGGAGACCGGCGTCGTCTGCGAGCTTCTCGGACCTCTCTTCATCAACGACTCCATCGCGCCCGATGCTTCGCGCCACGTCGTTCAGCTGACGTTCCTGGCACGAGCCACCGGGGGAGCCATCACATCGAGGCCCGACGATCCTCGTGTCGCGGCGGTGGAGATCGTCCCGCTGGACCGGCTGGGGGATCTGGACCTCCGACCGCCCATGGCGGCCGAGCTGCGGCAGGAGGCGTCGTCCGGGTTCTCCGGCCGCGCGCGCTATCTCGGTCCGTTGTGGTCCGAACTCGAGACCGGCATCACAGAGACGGGTACCGCCTGAGACCGACAGGCGACCGGCCCGTTTCCGAGTTTACATAAGGGGACAGCGGGCAAGATTCGCCGGTCGGCCCGGCGGAAGGGAGGGAACGGTTCCATAGGGGCGTGTCCGCGGTTGAGATCGGGTCGACCGCGAGCAGAGATCCAACGCGGAGAGGAAGGCAGATCTTGATGGACAAGTACTTCAAGTTCAAGGAACGTGGGACGAACCTCCGGACCGAGTTGTTGGCTGGCCTCGTGACCTTCATGACGATGGCCTACATCGTCTTCGTGAACCCGGCCATCCTGTCGAGCGCGGGCGTTCCCTTCGCCGGCGCGGCGACCGCGACCGCACTCGGCGCAGCTCTCATGTGCGTGTGCATGGGCGCGTTCGCCAACCGCCCGTTTGCGCTTGCCTCAGGAATGGGCCTGAACGCAGTACTGACCTTCACCGTCATCGGCTTCCATCAGGCGAATGTGCCGTGGCAGGTCGGCATGGCGGTGATCTTTGCAGAAGGTCTCATCATCCTGGTGCTCGTGCTGACAGGCCTCCGCGAGGCGATCATGAACGCGATCCCTCTCGACCTGAAGCGCGCGATCGGGGTCGGGATCGGCCTGTTCATCACGGTCATCGGCTTGAACGAGGGCGGCATCATCAAGCCCGTGCCGATCACCCTCGTCGGGCTCGGCGACTTCACCCAGAACTACGTCTGGGTCACCGTGATCGGCCTGCTCGCGATCCTCGCGTTCATGGCCCTCAAGATCAAGGGTGACATCCTGTGGGGCCTGCTGGTCGCAACGGCCGCAGCACTTCTCTTCGGCGTCACCAAGATGCCGACCCAGGTGCTCGGAACCCCGGACTTCTCCACGTTCCTGGCCCCGTTCCAGAACGTGACCATGGCCTCGGGAACGACCGGGATGGCGATCCTACAGATCGGCACCCCGTCGCTGCTGCTCTTCGTGTTCGCCATCATGCTTTCTGACTTCTTCGACACCATGGGAACCGTCATCTCCGTCGGCGAGCAGGCTGGCTTCGTCGGCGCCGATGGCAAGGTCCCTGGCATCAAGTCGATCCTGGTCGTCGACTCCGTCGCTGCTTCGATCGGCGGCCTCTTCGGTGCGAGTTCCATCACCACCTATATCGAGTCGGCGGCGGGCGTCGCCGAGGGTGGCCGCACCGGTCTGACGGCGATCGTCACCGGTGCGCTCTTCGCGATCGCAGCGTTCTTCGCGCCGATCGTCGCAATGGTCGGCGGCGGCTTCGTCATCCCGAACGCGGCGCAGTACGGTGCGTTCCTCGGCAGCGGCTTCACCGCTCCGGTGGGCGACTACTACGTCTACCCGATCACCGCGGGTGCGCTGATCGTCGTCGGCTTCCTGATGATGCGCAGCGTCGCCGAGATCCCCTGGACGAACCTGGAGGAAGCCTTCCCGGCGTTCCTCACGATCGTGGGGATCCCGCTGACCTACAACATCAGCTACGGCATCGGCATGGGCTTCATCAGCTACGTGCTCATCAAGGTCTTCCACGGCAAGTTCAAGGAAGTCCACTGGCTGATGTGGCTCGTGAGCGCGATGTTCGCAGTCTCGTTCGTCCTGCCGGCAGTGCAGGGGATGTTCAAGTAGCGGTGCCAGCGCCGCCCCGGACTCAGGGGAGCCCGGGGCGGCCACCGACTCACGAAAGGGAGGTGGGAGAGTAACGTGGCATTCGATCGAGTGATCCAGACCGACGAAACGCTGCCGATCCTGCAGGCCATCCCGCTGTCGTTGCAGCACCTGATGGCCATGTTCGGCGCGACCGTTCTCGTTCCGATCTTGACCGGGCTCGACCCCGGCGTCGGTCTCATGACGTCCGGCATCGGCACGATCCTGTATCTCATCTGCACGCGCAACAAGATCCCGAGCTACCTCGGCTCCAGCTTCGCATTCATCGGGCCGCTGATCGCAGTTGGTGGTGGCGCAGCCGCCATCGCGGGAGGTACCGGGCACCTGCCGGAAGCCCTCGGCGGCCTGGTCGCGGCCGGGTTTGTGTACATGATCGTCGCCGGCTTCGTGAAGGCGTTCGGAACCGGCTGGCTCAACAAGCTCCTCCCGCCGGCGCTCGTGGGCGCAGTCGTCATCGTCATCGGCTTGGGCCTCTCCGCCACCGCCGTGAAGATGGCTCTGTTCCCGATGGCCGACCCGACCAAGCCGGTCGACCTCATCGGCCTCATGGTGGCCTTCATCACGCTGGCATCCGCTGTCGCATTCTCGTCCTACTTCAAGGGCTTCTTGAAGACGATCCCGATCCTGATGGGCATCATCGTCGGCTACCTCGTCTCGATCCCCCTGAACCTGGTCAACTTCGACGGCATCGCCAAGGCGGCCTGGATCGGCCTGCCACACATCACGCTTCCGGCTTTCGACATCACGGCGATCGCGATCATCGCCCCGGTGGCGATCGTGGTCATCGTCGAGCACATCGGGCATCTTCTCGTCATCAACGAGATCACCGGCAAGGACTTCATGCCGATGCTGCCTGAGTCGCTGTTCGGCGACGGCATCGCCACGGCGATCTCAGGAGCCCTGGGTGGTACGCCGTCCACCACGTACGCCGAGAACATCGGCGTCATGGCGGTAACGAAGGTCTACGCCACGCAGCTGTTCTGGTACGCCGGCGCGTTCGCGTTCATCATCGGCGGATTCATCCCTAAGTTCGGCGCGATGATCAGTTCGATCCCGACGCCGGTCATGGGCGGCATCTCGCTGCTTCTGTTCGGCCTCATCGCCTCCAGCGGCCTGCGCCTGCTCGTCAAGAGCGGCATCGACTTCAGCCACAGCCGCAACCTGATCATGTCCTCCGTTGTGCTCGTCATCGGTGTGGGCATGGAGACCGGCGGCTTCTCGATCCCGCTGGGCAAGTACTCGGTCCCGGGCATGGCGCTGGCGACCTTCATCGGCATCATCCTCAACGTGATCCTACCGAAGGAGCCCACCGGCCTTGCGACGGACGCACCGGACTTCACAGCCGTCCTGCAGGAGGAGGCGTCCGAGAACAAGTAGGACGCGACCCAACTAGGTCAAGCGGCGACCGATCGTGGCCGACGTGAGAAGGTCGCCTGACTTGCACGATGATCGGCCCCGGACTGCGGACGAACCCGCGGCCCGGGGCCGATCTGTTCCTGCGCGTGCGCGCGGCGGGCTCAGGGCGGG
>Ga0209748_1001831_pt1 | contig 10452 bp, 11 predicted proteins | sample BarGraIncu00421A_FD_185490 | JGI IMG/M metagenome (GOLD analysis project Ga0209748, IMG submission 185490) | Arctic peat soil microbial communities from Barrow, Alaska - Barrow Graham LP Incubations 004-21A (SPAdes) (version 2) | ecosystem: Environmental > Terrestrial > Soil > Wetlands > Peat... | reverse complement strand
CTCGAACGCCTCGAGGGCTCGGTGCCCACGGCGGCCCAAGCCGTCATCGACGTCCTCGACCGCGGTATCGAAGCCGCGATGACCGAGCACAACGGCTGATAGGTCTGCCCAGTCATGCGACACACGAAGGGCGCCCAAAGTGGGCGCCCTTCGTTGCTGCAGGTGAGCTGGTGAGCCGGGGGCGGAGGGATTCCCGGCTCAGACAATCGTCGCTACGCTCCTCAACTCGCCGGGAACCCCTCCGCCCCCGGCTCACCAGGACGCGCTACAGGTAGCTCATGGGGTTCTTGGGGGTGCCATTCACGCGAACCTCAAAGTGAAGGTGAGGACCCGTGGACATGCCGGTCGAGCCGACCCTGCCGATGGTTTGGCCCTTGCTGACGCGCTGCCCTCTGCTGACCAGGATCTTGCTTTGGTGGGCGTAGCAGGTCACGAGCCCGTCTCCGTGGTCGATCATGGTGAAGTTGCCGTAGCCGCCGTTCCATCCCGCGGAGATCACCGTGCCGGAGCCGGCGGCGACGATCCGCGCGCCGTAGGGCACATGGATGTCGATGCCGGTGTGCATCTTGCGCACGTGCAGGATCGGGTGCATCCGCATGCCGAACGGAGAGGAGACGTGCGTGTATCCCGGCGTCGGCCACGTGAACGTTCCCGCGTACTTGCCGCTGCCGTGGGAGGCGCCGCCCTTGAGCAGTTGGGCGATGCGCGCCGACTCCTGCTCTTCGGCCAGGGCCATCGCGCGCAGGCGCACGATGTTCTTCTTGGTCTGGGCGAGCAGCACGGCCTTCTGGTCCTGGACCGCCTGCTGCGCGGCGCGCTTGCTGTCGCTCGCGGACTGCAGTGACTTCAGGCCGAGTTCCTCGGCGCGCACCTCTGTCCGCTTCGCCTGGATCGTCTCGAGCGAGCGGGTGAGTTCCGCGTTCGCCTGCTCGAGCGCGATCCGGCTGGCTTCCAGCTGGTTGGCGGCGTCCTCGTCGTCCTGGATCAGCATCGTCACGAACTCGGTGCGCTGGATGAGGTCGGCGAGGTTCTCGGAGCTGAGCAGCATCTCGATATACGCCCAGTCACCCGTGCGGTAGAAGGCGTCGACGCGCGCCGAGAGCGCATCGCTGCGCTGGTCGAAGTCGGCCTGCAGGGCGGCTATGCTCGCCTCCTTGGCGTTGACCTCGGTGCGCAGCAGCGCGATCTGGCTGTCCAGGTTGGCGCGCCGCGCGGAGGCCGTGCCGATCTGCGCCCCCAGCTTGCCCAATTCATCTTCGAGCGCGCTGATCTTGGTCTCGAGCTTCTGGGTCTCCGTGAGAAGGGCGCCGGCCCTCTCCTGCTCGGCGGCGGCCTTCTTGAGGGCCGCGGCGGCTGCCGCCTTGTGGGCGGCGACGTCCTTGCTGGAGTACGCGAGCGCCACCCCCGGCGCTGCGAGACAGGCGACGAGGAGGACGGCGAGGAGGGTCTGGAGGGGACGGCTGAGACGCATCTGTGACTATCCACCTCCGGCGGGGTTGTTCAATGAACGTGCTGCGATTCCCGCGTGGCGCGGCGTGCGCCGCAAGAAATGGTATCACAGCGTTGACGAGTCGCCCTCGGGGGGGTACGAACTACCCAAGGATTGTCAACTCGATCGAAGGAGACTGGTATGAGCGACATGACGCCTCCCCCGGCACCGCCTGCGGCTCCTCCTGTGGCCCCTGCGGGCGCGGGTCCGAGCAGCAACGCGAAGATGATCGCCTTGCTCGGCTGGATCTTCGCCCCCCTGGGCGTGATCGCGATCTTCCTGGATGATTTCAAGGGTGACATGTTCGTTCGCGCGCACGTGATCCAGGCCGCCGCGCTCGTGTTGGTCGTCTGGGTCATCAACGCGGTCCTGAGCGCGACGGTCATCCTCGCGCTGATCGCCCTCCCGCTCGGGCTGGTCTGCTTCATCTATCAGGTGTACATGGCGATCCAGGCCTACAACGGCAAGTCGGTTGAAGTGCCGGTCGTCTACGGCCTGGTCAAGAACTTCATCCAGCAGGTCTAGCTCGTCGCTCGCGTTGCGACGCTTCAAGGGCGGGTCGCCATCCAGGCGCCCCGTCCTTCGTTTCAGGCGGGGCGAGGGCGGCGGGCGCTAGGGCTTCGGCTTCGCGTCCTCGGAGAGCGTGACGGGGAAGGGCGCGGGGACGAACGAGGCGGCGGTCCCGCGGTCGTCGACCAGGTAGACGCCGATCCCGTGCGTTCGCGCGTAGTCGAGCGCGCGCTCGGGGCCCATGACGAAGAGCGCGGTCGAGAGGATGTCGGCGTCCAGTCCGCTCATGGCGCCGAACACCGTCAGCGAGCGCAGGCCGCGGGCCGGAAGACCGGTCGTCGGATCGAGGATGTGGTGGTAGCGGATGCCGTCACGCTCGAAGTAGGTCTGGTAGTCGCCGGAGGTGGAGACGGAGAGCGTGCCCTCCGACGAGACGACCGCAAGCACCCGGCCCACCTCGCGCGGGTCCTCGATACCGACGCGCCACGGCTGCCCGTCGGGCTTGCGCCCGAAGGCGAGGGTACTGGAGCCGGCGGTGAGGAGGGCGGGGAAGCGTTGCAGCGCCTGCGCGGCCAGGTCGAGGGCCAGGCCCTTGGAGGCGCCCCCGAAGTCGAGGCCGGGGGTGGTGGGGGCGGACAGCGGCTCGCCCGGTCCGTAGCCGGACAGCGCAAGGGGCGCGAAGAACGCCGAACCCCCCTCGACGCGGAACGTGTGCACCAGCCGCACGGCGTCCCGGAGCGCGGCAGCCGTCGGCACCGTCCCCGCGCCGCCGAAGTCATAGAGCCCTGTGACGCCGTACAGCGCGGGCGAGAATGAGCCGGAGACTCCCAGCTCGTTCGTGCGGTCCAGGATGAGAAGCGCATCCGGCGGGAGCGCGTGCCGGTCGAACGGCGCGCGGTTGAATGCGGCGATCGTCGACGAGGCGTCGTAGGGGCTGAGCCGCCTCTCGATGAAGGTCATGGCGGCGAAGGCCGAGCCGATCGGAACAGCGACGGTCTTCTCGTCGCCGTAGACGGTCACGCTGACGGTCGTACCCAGCACGTCGCGGCTCCGCGTCGTGACAGGCCCTTGCGCGGTGGCGCAGCCGGCCAGCGAGACGGAGACGGCAACAGCCGCGAGCACGGACACGAGCCTGCGCACGGGCACTCCCTCAGGTCGTCGCGATCCCGAGCGGCAAGTATACTTGTGCGCACCCGCGCCCGGTGAGGCGCCCTCCGGTGCAAGGACGCACATGTTCCAGATACTCGCCACACGCCAGCTCTCCGATACCGTCTTCGAGATGACCGTCGCCGCCCCCGCCGTCGCCCGCAAGGCCGCCGCGGGCCAGTTCTTCATCCTTCGCACCGGCGAGCGGGGCGAGCGCGTGCCGTTCACGTTCTCGGACTGGTCGGCCGACGAGGGCTGGATCCGCTTCATCTTCATGCGCGTGGGTGCGACCAGCCACAAGCTCACGCACCTGGCGGCGGGCGACTCGCTGACCGACGTCGTCGGCCCGCTCGGGGTCCCGACCCACACCGCCGGACTCGGCCGCGTCACGGTCGTCGGCGGCGGTGTCGGTGCGGCGGTGGCATACCCCGTCGCGCGCGCCATGTGCGCCGCGGGCGACGAGGTCACGGTGATCCTCGGGGCGCGCAACGCGGACCTGCTCATCCTCGAGGACGAGTTCCGCGCGCTGCCGCTCAAGCGGCTCGTCGTGATGACCGATGACGGCTCGGCTGGGGAGAAGGGCCTGGTCACGCACCCTCTCAAGCAGATGTGCGCAGCGGGCGAGGTCGACCATGCCATGGCGATCGGCCCCGCGGTCATGATGAAGTTCTGCGCGGCGACCACCAAGGAGTTCGGCGTCCCGACCGTCGTGTCCCTCAACCCGATCATGGTCGACGGCACCGGAATGTGCGGCGCCTGTCGCGTCACGGTCGGCGGAGAGACCAAGTTCGGATGCGTCGACGGTCCCGATTTCGACGGCCACCTCGTCGACTTCGAGGAGCTGATGAGCCGCCAGCGCGTGTACGTCGACGACGAGCGCGAGGCCGACACCGAATACAGCAAGGGGTGCTCATGTCACCTGTAGACGACAGCGGCGCCCCCGTCCGCCACCGCGCGAGCCGCGCGCCGCGCACACCGATGGCCGAGCGCCCGGCAGCCGAGCGCCGCGTCTCGTTCGACGAGGTCGGATTCGGCTACACGGCCGAGGAGGCCCACGGCGAGGCGATGCGCTGCCTGCAGTGTCCCAACCCGACCTGCATCGACGGCTGCCCCGTGCACATCGACATCAAGGCGTTCATCGGCAGGATGATCGAGAGCGACGATCGCGGTGCCGTCGAGGTGCTGAAGTCGCGCAACGCCCTGCCCGCGGTCTGCGGCCGCGTCTGCCCCCAGGAGGAGCAGTGCGAGGCGCAGTGCGTGCTCGGCCGCAAGCACGAGCCGGTCGCGATCGGCCGTCTCGAACGCTACCTGGGCGACTTCGACCTGTCGTGCGAGCTCGACCGGCGCTGCCGCCCGGAGATCGCCGCCCCCTCGGGCAAGCGCGTCGCGGTCGTCGGGTCGGGCCCGTCGGGCCTGGCGTGTGCCGGACAGCTGGCCCAGCTCGGGCACGAGGTCACCATCTTCGAGTCGCTCCACGTGGCCGGTGGCGTGCTCGTCTACGGCATCCCCGAGTTCCGTCTCCCCAAGGACCTCGTTGCGGCCGAGATCGAGATGCTCGTCGAGATGGGCGTGCGGATCGTGACCGACGTGGTGATCGGCGCGACCTACACGATCGACGAACTGATGATCGACGAGGGGTTCGATGCGGTGTTCATCGGCTCGGGCGCCGGCCTCCCGGTGTTCATGGGCATCCCAGGCGAGAACCTCAACGGCGTCTACTCCGCCAACGAGTTCCTGACTCGCGTGAACCTCATGCGCGCCTACGAGTTCCCGAAGGCCGACACGCCCGTGTGGCGCGGCCGCAAGGTCGCGGTCGTCGGGGGCGGCAACGTGGCGATGGACTCGGCCCGCACGGCGCTCCGCCTCGGCGCCGAGGAGGTCTTCCTGGTCTACCGCCGCACCGAGGACGAGATGCCGGCGCGCAAGGAGGAGATCCACCACGCGCAGCAGGAGGGCGTCGAGTTCAAGATGCTCTGCTCGCCGCTGGAGGTCCGCGGACGCGACGGCTTCGTGACGGGCCTCACGGCCACGCGCATGGAGCTGGGCGATCCGGACTCCTCGGGCCGACGGGCGCCCGTGTGCGTGCTCGACTCCGACTTCGAGATCGAGTGCGACACGGTCATCATGGCTGTGGGCACCCGCGCCAACCCGCTGCTCTCCAAGGCCGCTCCCGACCTCGAGCTTACGCGGCGCGGCTACATCGTCGCGGGCGAGGACTGCGCGACCAGCATGCCCGGTGTCTACGCGGGCGGCGACATCGTCACGGGCGCCGCGACGGTCATCCTCGCGATGGGCGCGGGCAAGACCGCGGCGCGTTCCATCGACGCGTGGGTGCGCCGCGAAGGCTGAGCGGCGCGCAATCGGGACGAGCGGTTGTGATAGGGTTTCGTTCGCAGCGGTATAATCCGACGAACGGCAATCCGCTCACCGCCCGCCGTTTGGAGGACGAGATGGAAGCCAATCCGACCGTCTTGGTCGTAGACGACGACCCGTCGATCGTCGACATGATCCGGTTCGGCCTCGAGTCCGACGGGATGCACGTCCTCAGCGCCGGCGACGGCGGCGAGGCGATCGACGTGCTCGCCCACAACGCCGTCGATGTGATCCTCCTTGACATCATGATGCCGCGCGTCGACGGCTGGATGGCGCTCATGGAGATCCGCAACAACGCGGCTACCGAGGACATCCCCGTCATCATGCTCACCGCCAAGACGCAGGACCTCGCGAAGATCCTGGCGTTCAAGCAGGGCGTCCAGCAGTACGTGACCAAGCCGTTCAACATCCTCGAGCTGTCCGCGCGTGTCCGCTCGCTGATCACCACGCGGATCCACAGCGTCGAGTCGTCCGCCGGTGAAGGCGAGTTCCGCAAGATCCCCGTGCGCAAGGGCGGCCGCACCGTGCTGCTCTCGATCGACGACATCGTCTACATCTCGGCGAAGAACAAGTCGACCTACGTGCACACCTACGAGAACCAGTTCCTTGTCGACCAGACGCTCGGTGAGATCGAGAAGCGTCTGCTGCGCGAGAACTTCCACCGCATCCACCGCAGCTACATCGTGAACCTGAATTGCATCAAGGAGATCCTGCGGGTCGAGGGCGGCTACGCGGTCGTGGTCACCGACCGCGACGAGACTCACATCCCCGTGGCCCGCCGCGAGATCCACTCGTTCAGAGAGATCGTCGGTATCTAGGTCGTCCGTTCGCTACCCCCGCTGCACCGCGGTCGCTACCGGGCAACGAGCACCGCAGACCCGACCGCTACCAGCGCCCACGCGATGACCCTGGCGTTCGCGTTGCGTTCCGCGTTGCGTGCCCTGAGAGTCCCGCCTGCGAGCCAGATGATCGCGAGCATGCCCGACGCGAGGAGCGACGCTGCCGCCAACGCCAGGGGAGGCCGGTTCACCTGGCTGAAGGCGATCACCAACAGGTACCCGAGCACCGACCATAGGTCGTCGATGGATAGGAACCGCTTGAACCACTGCGCCATGACGCGTCTCCTCAGCTTCCGGCCTTGCCGGTGATCGTCTTGATGTCGAGGCGCGCGATGCTCATGCGCTCCCAGTGTTTCTTCCCGTCCAGGTCGTAGTGCGACCACAGCGGATCGGACTCGCCCTCGAGCGCGCCGATGAGCGCACGCATCCCGGCGCGGGCCTCCTGCGGGTCGGTGAGCACCTGCATCGTCCCCGTCATCACCACGGACTCGTAGCGATGTCTGCACTCCCCGGGCACGTAGCCACCGTCGGCGATCACGGTCGCGCACACCCGCGGGTCGGCCGCGAGCGCGTCGAGCTTGCGCCCGGCGTTCGCCATGTGGAAGTAGAGGGCGTTCGAGGTCTCGTCCCATCCGTACGAGAGCGTCACCAGGTACGGCTCGCCGTCGTGGATCATGGCTATCGTCGCGTACCGACCGCCACGAAGGATGCCGGCCAGCGCTCCGGGCTCGGTGAGTTCGCGGTCGGCGCGGCGCATGTGGTATGGAGAGGCCATGGGGGTCCTTCGGATGGACGTGTCGCTTCAGCGGAACCTGACCATACAATGGGGTGACGGGCGCGGTAAAGCGCAGCGTGAGGTTACAGGAGGCGTCGTGGCGGTACCCATCACACCCGTGAAGGTCGGCGACGTCGTGCGCCTCAAGAAGCCGCATGCCTGTGGCGCCAACGAGTGGGAGATCACGAAGCTCGGCATGGACATCGGTCTCACCTGCGTGAACTGTCAGCGCAAGGTGCGCCTGCTCCGTGCGGAGTTCGACCGGAGGTTCCGCGGGTTCGTGCGCCGCGCCGAGAGCGGGGGCGCGCCGACCGGGTGACGAGCGGGGCTAGTTGCGCCGCTTGAACCCGGGCGGGTCCTCGCCGACGACCCACGTCTCGTTCGGCTTCGAGATCCTGTTCACCTGCACGTGGGTGTGGTTCCCGCCGTCGAGCGTGTACGTGCGCAGCTGCAGCCCCGACACGACCTTCGACAGCGCGCGCACCTTGGCGAGCTGCGTCACGCCCCCGACCACGCGCGTTCCCGGGGTCGGGATCGGGTCGGTCACGTGAAGGATGATGACGTCCAGGTCGTCGTGCCCGTCCGGCTTGATGTGGATCTCGAAGTCGTCGATCCGTCCGTAGAGCTTGTAGGGCCGGACCTCCATCACAACGCCGTCGACCGGGGCGATCACCGGAGTCCCGGGACGCGCGCCGCAGTCGACCGCCGAGTCCTGTTTCCCGCCGCTCGTGCTGCGCCACAACTGCAGCGCCGTGCCCCTCCATACTCCCTCGAGGTCCTCCGCGCCGTCCCGGGGAGTCGCCGAGATCGTGGCAGTGCCGCCGGCCTTGATGGTCGCGCGCGCGGCGACCGCGGCCGCGCGGGCGTGCGCGGTACTGCCTATCGCGATGAGCGGGGTGAGGGGGAGCGTGTCCCGGTACGACGACTGGTGGAACGCGAGGACCGTCACCGCGGCGGCGGGGACGGGGAGCCGCAGTGAGACGCCGCGCAGGGAGGCGAACACCGGAGTGGGAGTGGGGGTGGGGGCCGCGGGCGTCTCGGTGGTGACGACGGCGCGCCACGGGCTGCTCGCCGCGGCCTCGCTCGCCGGCTTGCCCGGCGCGATCAGCGCGAGCACGCCGCCGGCGATGACGAAGAGAGCCACGACGGCGAGGAGCGCGGTGAGGCGCTGACGGCCCACTCGGGGAGCCGTTCGTCGCGAACGACGGGGGCGGCGGTCTGCTGGGGTTTGTTCCATGGCTCCGATGGGGTCGCGGGTATTCGCACGATCTCAGGGGGTGCGGGCACAGTATAGCGGGCCGCACCCGCACCGTCCGAGACCCGAAGTGCGGTAAGATTCTGGGAACCGTGTTCCGGGGCCGGACGGTCCCGTCGCGCCATCTCAAGGAGAGGCCCGTGGAGAAGCTCGAACGCGTTCTGGGAGCCGAGGACGGCGCCCGCACGGCGCTCACCGACGCGCGCGCCGAGTCCGTCGCGATCCGCGCGGCCGCGATCGAGGACACCCGACGCATCGAGGCCGAGGCCGCAGAGGCGTCGCGTCTCGCGGTCGCTGCGGAACGCGAGACGACCCTCGCAGAGGCCCGTGCGCAGGCCGGGCTCGTCAGCCGAGAGGCCGCCGGACTCCGCGACCGTATGCTGACCGATGCACGTGGCCGACTCGAGGACACCGTGAAACGCGTCGCTGCCTCTCTGGAGGGCTAGGACCGCATGGCCGTAGCGCGCATGTCGAGGGTGGAGGTCGTGGGGTACCAGCCGGTGCTCGACGACGTTCTGGACGCTCTGCAGCGCGCAGGTGTCGTCCAGATCGAGGCCGCACCCGCGGAGATCGCAACCGCCGCGCTCCATCCCGACGACCTGCGCCTCCGCAATCTTGAGGAGTACGCGGCCGACGCCCGCTTCGCGGTCGACTTCCTCCGCCGATACCACGTGTCCACCCAGCCGTTCGCCGCGTTCGTATCCGAGAAGTTCCACGTCTTCGACGGCGACTTCGCCGGCCTGGATACGGCGGGCGATCTCAAACCGCTCTACGAGTCGTGTGACGGCATCGCCGACCGCCTCGCCTCCGGCAAGCGCGAGAAGGCGCGGCTGGAAGCGCTCGTGCGCGATCTCGAGCCCTGGCGCGAAGCCCACCTGCCGATCGCGCGCTGGACGGGCACCGAGCACGTCGTGATGATGACCGGGACCGTCCCGTCGAACGACTCGACGCGGATCCGCGCCGTGCTGCGGAAGGTGTCTTCGCTGGCGTCCGTGGCCGAATTCGGCGGGGTCGGCGCCCGTCAGGCCTGGATCATCCTCGCTCACCGCGCGGAAGCCGAAGTGATTCGAGCCGCCCTTGCGACCACGCAGTTCGCGGAGGTCGCCTTCCCGGGCCTGGCCGACTACCCCGTCGACGAGTCCGCGCGCGCCACCGCGCGCATCGCCGAGATCGAGGCCGACATGGCCGCGGCCGAGGGCGAGGCGCGTGAGCTGGCGCTCGATCGCTACGCCGAGGCCGTCACCATCGCCGAGGCGATCGACGGCGAGAAGGCGGCGGCGCACGTGCTCGAGCGCGTCGGGCGCACGGAGCGCGCCTTCACCATCACGGGCTGGGTCCGTACCTCGCGCGCCGGCGAGCTGCACGCCGCGCTCGCACCCTGGGACGATGCGTTGGACGTGGAGCTGCGCGCCCCACTCGACGATGAGCAGCCGCCGGTGGAACTCGACAATCCCGGGTTCCTCAAGCCCTTCGAGACGCTCACGGACCTCTACGGCCGTCCCTGCTACCGCGAACTCGACCCGACGCCGCTTCTGGCGCCGTTCTTTCTGCTCTTCTTCGCGATCTGCGTCGGAGACGTCGGTTACGGCGCGATGCTCATCGTCGGCGCCTGGCTGATCAAGACGAAGCTCGACGTGGGACCGGGCGTGAAGCGGTTCATGGACCTGATGATGATCGGTGGCGCGGGCGCGATGGTGATCGGCGTGTTGTTCGCGTCGTACTTCGCCTTGGACGTCGCGTACCTGCCCGGCTTCCTCCGCGCGCTCCAGGTGCTCGATCCGCTCGCGCAGTTGCAGACCTTTCTCGTCATCACGGTCGGGCTCGGCGTCGCACAGGTGTTCTTCGGCGTCGGCGTGGCCGCCTACGACACGTTCCGCAACGGCGACCCGGCGGCTGCGGTCTTCGAGCAGATGTCGACGATCTTCCTGTTCGCGATGATCGGTGTGTGCGTGTGGGGCTACTCGTCCGGGAACGCGGTCCTCGGCCGCGCCGCGCTCGTGATCGGCCTGCTCGGCACCATCCTGATGCAGGGCCGCACGCTCGAGGCAGCGCTCGGCGACGCCGA
>Ga0209748_1001826_pt1 | contig 10465 bp, 8 predicted proteins | sample BarGraIncu00421A_FD_185490 | JGI IMG/M metagenome (GOLD analysis project Ga0209748, IMG submission 185490) | Arctic peat soil microbial communities from Barrow, Alaska - Barrow Graham LP Incubations 004-21A (SPAdes) (version 2) | ecosystem: Environmental > Terrestrial > Soil > Wetlands > Peat... | reverse complement strand
CCCCAGCCATACCGGCTGCAACCTTTTCTTTTGCACCTGTTGAAGGTTCTGCCTGTGTATTTTTATAATCTTCAAGCAAAATCTCCAGCATCTCAAGAGGATCGGTAGAAACACTATCTGAAGGCTTTCCGGTGATTGTAATTTTATTTTTACCGGAATGTTGAATATTAAACCCAAGTAATTCAAGTTCCCCTTCGATTTCTTTCAGAATAAAACAATCGGCAGGGTTTAACTCTGCTGTTACAGGGAACATATCGACCTGGCTTATGGCCCGGTTATTGCTGAGGCATTCGAGGAATCTTTCGTAAAGGACCCTTTCATGGGCTCTCTTCTGGTCAATAAGCATGAGCCCGGATTTAACAGGGCAGACAATATATTTATTTTTTATCTGGAAGAATTTTCTTTGCGATTCATTGATCCTTTCGAATTGTTCCGGATTATCATTTCCTTTTTCAAGAGCTGAATAGAGTTTTTCCCAGTTTGCAACGTTCTCTTTCTCAAACCTTTCAACAAATCCGGACCTTTCATGCGATTGTTCTTCTCCTTCAAATGGATTAAATTGTGTATTGATCTCGATTTTTGGTTGTTCGGGTATTATGTTCGATGACCTCATCACCGGGATATCAATCAGGGCTTCATTTTCAAAATCAAATGACGGTACTATATTGAACCGGCCCAGAGCTTCACGCACCGATGCCATGAGGATCTGCCATATTGATCTTTCGTCCTCAAATTTTATCTCGGTTTTTGTAGGATGAATATTTATATCAATTGATGCCGGATCAGCCTTCATGAAGATGAAGTATGAAGGTATTGCTTCAACAGGAAGGATATTCTGGTAAGCCTCAACAACTGCTTTATGGAAGTAAGGGTGTTTCATAAAGCGGTTATTCACAAAAAAGAATTGTTCACCATATGTTCGTCTTGCATTCTCTGGTTTTCCGATAAATCCAGTTATATTAATCAGACTTGTTTCTGTCTCAAGAGTAATGAGATCCTGGTTGATTTGTTTTCCGAAAACTCCGATTATACGTTGTCTTAAGTTGCCAGCCATAAGGTTGTAAATCTCACTATCGTTGTGGTGAAGAGAAAATCTTATATCGGGGTGAGCTAATACAATCTTCTGGAATTCATTGACAATATGTCTGATTTCAGTGTTATCAGATTTAAGAAACTTACGTCGTGCCGGTATATTGAAGAAAAGATTTTTAACTGAAAAACTTGAACCGACAGGGCAACTGCATGGATCCTGTGTTTCAACCTTAGAACCATTTATTACTACCATTGTTCCGGTATCACTATCCTCCCGTCGTGTTTTAAGTTCAACCATTGCTACAGCAGCAATAGAGGCAAGGGCCTCGCCCCTGAACCCTTTTGTTGTAATGGCAAAGAGATCCTGTGCTGATGTAATCTTTGATGTGGCATGCCTCTCAAATGATAACCTGGCATCAGTCTCAGACATTCCGGCTCCATCATCAAGAACCTGAATTAATGTTTTTCCTGAGTCTTTAATAATTACCCTGATATTTTTTCCTCCTGCATCAACCGAGTTTTCGATTAACTCCTTTACTACAGAAGCAGGCCTTTGTATTACTTCTCCTGCAGCAATCTGGTTGGCTACCGAGTCGGGCAAAAGCTTTATTACATCAGGCATCAATCAAAATATTTTAGTAAGATATAGCAAATATTTGATTTGGATACAAGTTCATAAAAAGAGCTGAGTATCCTTTATTTAAACAATTTTACAAATATATAAATAATTGGTACATAACCTTTGAGAATAGACTCAGCGAAGCTATGTGATAACTATGATGATTATTAAAGTTCAGATGATTATCTTTGAAAGAAATTCAGGGAAAATGAAAAGGCCACCTATCTGTTTAATTGCCATTTTTTTAATAGTTATCTCAGGTTGTTCACATAAATCAAGAGAGAATGATATTAAAGTTATGACTCTGAATATAAGATACGATAATTCAGGTGATAGTATTTATGCCTGGCCCCACAGGGCGCAACAGATATGTAATTTTATTAAAGATGAAAACCCCGATATTCTTGGCATGCAGGAAGTCCTATGGAATCAGTATAAGTTTCTCGATTCTGTTCTTACTGCTTATTCCTCAGTGGGAGTTGGCCGTGACAACGGGGCCAGGGAAGGGGAGATGAACCCGGTTTTTTTCAGAAAAGAAAAGTTTGATATGGTCAGGAACATCACTTTCTGGCTCTCTGACACTCCTGAGATTCCCGGATCAAAAGGATGGGGAGCTTCATTTCCACGTATTGTAACCTGGTTGGAGCTTGTCGATAAGACCAGCCATAAACATATTTTCTGCTTCAATACTCATTTTGCTTATGATTCCGATTTAGCAAAGTTAATGAGTTCTAAAACACTACTTAATGAAGTTAATAAAATAGCTGAAGGATTCCCCTTCATAATTACCGGTGATTTTAATATGCCGCCCACCAGCACCAGTTATTCAATCTTAACAGGGCTCTATGAAAGTGTACCTTTGTTAAAGGATTCTTATATTATCACTGAAAAAAGACCTATTGGTCCGATTAATACATTCAATGGGTTTTCTGACAAAACAAAAACAGGAAGGATAGACTACATTTTCGTCAGGAGCGGTATGAAAGTTCTGGATTATAGAACTATTATAAAAAAGGAGCACGGAATCTATATCTCTGATCACTGGCCTGTGGAAGCGGTTGTCTCTTTTAAGTAACCTGTTACATTTTACGCGGTCTTGCGATAACGTCTTACAGCCAGAGCTGAAAAGCATATTGCAATAACAGCCAGAGAATAAAGTTCCCTGCTGATATCACTAATTGTTGACCCTTTAAGCATAACCATCCTGTTTATCCGCATCAGATAAGCAACAGGATTGATCAGATTGAAATCCTGTGCCCACATTGGCATACTTTCATATGGTGTGAAGATACCGCTCATAAGGATAAAAATTATCATACAAAAAAATGCAACAAACATGTATTGTTGCTGTGTTCCTGAAAAGGTTGAAATGAAAAGGGCTAAACCCAGAACCGCAATAAGAAAAACTGAACTGCCAAGAAACATAAGTAAGATACTTCCTTCAAAAGGTATGTTGAATGCCAGTTTCCCAATAACTAAACCAAGAGCAAGATCTATTAGTCCGATTAGCAGAAAGGGTACCATTTTCGCAATGATGAAATGATATTTTCTGACAGGAGTAACATTTATCTGTTCAATAGTACCTATTTCTTTTTCCCTCACCATGTTCAATCCGGCAAGCAGGAACCCGATTGCAGTGACAAGGATCACCAGGATACCAGGCAACATGTAGTATTTGTAGTTTAACATTTCATTATACCAGTACCTGTTGGTAATTTGTATCCGTGGCAAAGGGACAAGTGGATTAGTAGTGATATTTTTTTTAATGATATCTATATTAAAATCGCGGATGACTCCATTCAGATAAGCCCATGTAAGTTGTGCAGATGAGGCATTTACGGCATCAATAGTCGCAAGGAGTTTACCCTGTTTCCCGGTTCCGATATCCTTTCCGAAGCCTGAAGGTATCCGGAGGATCATACTGTATTTGTTCCTGTGAAGCAGGTTATTTGCCTCATTATCTGAAAAGGTTGAAAAAGAAACCTTGAAAAATGTAGAACCTTCAAGCTTGTTTATCAACCCTCTCGATTCAGGAGTCATATCCTTATCAATAATAGCAATTTTTACATTCTTTAGTTCGAATGTTACTGCAGGGACAAGTATCAACATCTGCACAATCGGAACGGCAAAAATTGCTTTTGATATAAACTTATTCCGGAATATCTGGATAAATTCTTTTCTTATCAGGTAAAAAATTGTCCTCATCTTATAACTTTTGTCTTTTGCCTTTTATCTTTTGTCTTCGACATTACTCCAACCTGATTTTAAACTTCCTGACACTTAATCCTATAAAGACCAACGTCATGATTATCAGGATAATTGTCTCTTTCCATATATACATTAACCCTGTTCCCTTTATCATAATGTTTTTAATTATTACAATAAAGTACCTTGGAGGCAATACCGAACTTACATAATCATAAATTTTGGGCATGTTTTCAATAGGGAAGATAAATCCTGAAAGCAGAATAGTTGGTAGCATCAGTCCTATCAGAGAAATAAAGATCGCCTGCTGCATATTCTTCGATACTGTTGAGATAAGAATCCCAAGGGTTAAGCTCATTAATATATAGAGCATACATTCAGCAAGAAGAAGCATAAGACTTCCTTTCACGGGTAACCCGAATACAAACCATGATAATACAAGTATAAGAAGGACATTTATAAATGACAGGATGAAATAAGGCATCACCTTCCCAAGAATTATCTGGATCGGGCGAAGCGGAGAGACTAACAAAACCTCCATGGTTCCGAACTCTTTTTCCCGGGTTATTGTGACAGAGGTCATCAGTGCACAGATTAATATCAGGATTAGTGTAATGACACCCGGAACAAACATAAAATGACTTTTAAGGTTCGGGTTATAGAGCATTTTAACCTCAGGGCTGATCCTGATAGAATTATTCAATGTCGGTCCGGCAAACTCTGAGGCGAAATCATTCACTATAGCTGTTGTATAGTTCGTAACAAGAGTAGCAGTGTTAGGTTCAGAACCATCGGCAATTATACTGAGAGTGGCTTTGCCTTCACTAACCAGTTTTTTACCGAAATCATCTTCAAAAATTATTACAGCTTTGGTTTTTCCCTTCTTAAAGACTTTATCGATATCGCTGTAATTGAGAAGAGTCTCAGTTTTTTTAAAAAATCCCGATGAGATAATTTTATCAGTCAATTTCTGTGTCACTTCATCATGGGATAAATCGAGAAAGGCAACCCCGGCGTTTTTAATGTCGGTGCTTACTGCATAACCGAAGATAAGTATCTGGGCAGCCGGAATACCAAAGAGAATAAAAAGCGTCCGGTAATCCCTGAAAATATGCAGGAACTCTTTTTTAACAAACCCCAGGAATCGTTTCATGTAATTTTAATATATTCAATTTGGTCGTGCTATCTTTATAAACACCTCTTCAACTGATGCTGCATTATATTGCTTTTTAAGACGTTCCGGTGAATCCAAGGCAACAATTTTTCCTTCGCTCATTATTGAGATCCGGTCGCAATACTCTGCCTCATCCATATAATGTGTTGTAACAAATACGGTTATTCCACTGGCTGCCGTTTCATATATCATCTCCCAGAACTGCCTCCTGGTAATGGGATCGACGCCTCCCGTGGGTTCATCAAGAAATACAATTTTAGGTTCGTGCAGAACAGCAACTGAGAAAGCAAGTTTTTGTCTCAATCCTAACGGGAGATCTGATATCATCTTGTTTTCATACTTCTGAAACCGCAGTTTTGCAAGAAGTTCGGCAAGTCTTTCTTTGATTAGTGATTTATTCATGCCATAAATTCCACCATACAGGATGATGTTTTCTTTTACAGTAAGATCCTCATAAAGCGAGAATTTCTGACACATATACCCAATATTCCTTTTGATCTGTTCAGTCTGCCTGTACGCATCAAACCCCGCAACATTAACATCTCCTGACGTGGGTTTTGAGAGCCCTGAAAGTATCCGGATGGTTGTTGTTTTTCCTGCTCCGTTAGCCCCCAGGAACCCGAAAATCTCACCTGCAGAAACATCAAAATTCAGGTTATCGTTGGCAACAAAGCTGCCAAACTTCTTTACAAGATTTTTAACTGTTATGACCTGGTTTCTCATTATTCTCCTTTGTTCATTAGTTCGAGGAACCTGTCCTCAATTCCAGCTTCAGCTTCCTGAATAACTGCATCACTGATACCTTCCTTAACCAGGTACTCAAAAAGAAAATTTTCCGATGTGTCATTAATAAATGTGACATGTACTGAGTCACCAAAAGGATATGCAGTCAGAATCTCCGGATTTTTTCTAAGTGTTTTAATAAGCTTGTACTTTTCAACAGACTTTACGGTAAAAAGTTTTCTGCTGAAACCCGCTCTGATCTTTTGAGGTGTATCAATTGAAAGTATTTTTCCATTTTGTATCAGGGCCACTCTGTCGCATCTTATGGCTTCATCCATATATGGTGTTGATACAATGATAGTTATATTGTATTCTCGTAGTTTCCCAAGCATATCCCAGAACTCTGATCTTGAAACAGCATCGACCCCGGTTGTTGGTTCGTCCAGAACAAGAAGTCGGGGTTTATGAATTAATGCACATGATAATGCCAGCTTTTGTTTCATCCCTCCTGAAAGTTTACCGGCAAGTCGTTTTTTAAATGGCTCAATGTGGGCGTAGATATCTGAAATAAGCTCATAATTTTCCTTGACAGTTGTTCCGAATACTGTGGCATAGAAATTCAGATTTTCTTCGACTGACAGATCCTGATATAAGCTGAATCTTCCGGGCATATAACCTATGTTTTTCCGAAGTTCTTTATATTCAGAGGTACAGTCCATCCCCAGGACTTTCATATTTCCTTCATCAGGTAACAGGAGAGTGGTAATGATCCGGAACAGGGTTGTTTTTCCGGCACCATCGGGACCAATAAAACCAAATACTTCAGATTCATTTATCGAAAATGAAATATTATCCAGAGCCATTGTTGGTCCGAATGTTTTAGTAATACCTGATGATTCGATTGCTTTAAACATCAGATCATTTTTTGTCTCCGGTGAATATTGCTTCTCCAGGCATTCCTGATTTAAGGGTGCCATCATTTATCACATCAATATTCACAGCATAAACCAATATTACACGTTCATCTTTGGTCTGAATAATTTTAGGAGTAAACTCTGCCTTTCCTGAGATGTAACTGATAGTTCCAGTTAATGAGCTGAATCCTTTCTTCCCATTATCTATCCTTACTGTACATTGCTGACCAGTCTTTATACTTCCAAGTTGTGCCCCGCTTACAAAAACTTTTAGCTTGATAACTGAAAGATCTGCAATTTTAACAAGAGGTTTCCCTGCTGCGGTTATTTCTCCTGCTTCCGAATACTTTTCAATGACAGTCCCTTTCAGAGGGCTTTTTACTAAGCACCTTGCTATCTGTTCGTTCAGAGTCGCTTTTTTCGATTCATAAACAGAGAGTTCTGCAGCGACAGATTCTTTCTGGGTGTTGTTGGCTGAAATCTGCTTTTGAATAACAGCAACCTGTCCTGTCAGATCATCGTACTGTTTTTGTGTCGCAGCATCATCCTTAAGCATCTTTCCGATCCTTGTGATATTTACATTCAGGTTCTCGATCTGCTGGTTGAGGATATCATTCTGAGCATTGATTGAACTGATACGTGTTATGACACTCTTCATACCGGCATTTATTTCAGCTTTCTGCAGATGAAAAATGGTTGTGTCGATAAGGGCTATTGTTGCACCTTTATCAACTTGTATTCCCTCTGCCCGATCAAACTGCAGGATTCGTCCGTTTGTTTCTGCAGAAATAACAACTTCAGTTGCTTCAAAATTCCCGAATGCATCAGCTTTATCTGCTTTGTTTTTGCAGCCTCCTAAAAGGACAGCAGCAATTATTATTAATGATCTGGTTTTCATGTTGTTATAATATGTTGTTTGTAAGTGTATTGTGTCTATTCTATTTCTTTCCCACTTATATTCAGATACTCAATCCTCGCCATGGCAAGATTTATTTTATGGATCTCATAATTTATCAAAGCCTGTCGTTCTGAATTCAGCTCATTCAGATAATCAGATGCAGTGATAGTACCGTTTTGATATTGTGATTCCGCTGAGACAGTTATCCTTTTCCTCAGAGAAATAAGTTCAGAGTCGGTTTCGATCAAAGCCTTAAGGCTCGATATTTCGGCATTTTTTGATTCGAGAAGCCTTTTAAGGTTTTCGGTCAGATCGTTTTTCCTGTTTTCGATTATACTTTGTTGAAATGTAACTATCTGTTTATCATTTTTTGCTTTGTCCCAGTCGAATATATTCCATTTGATACTCGCCCCGACTATATAGTAGGGAGCAAACTCATTTTTAAAGAAGTTACTGCCCGGAGGATTTCCGTAACCGAGAGTAGCAAATCCGATGGCTTTAGGCATTCTTTTGCTTTCTATAACTTTCATTCCTGCAGCAAGTTGTTCTTTTCTCAGATCGAATAGTTGCAATTCGGGACGTAATAATTCATTTGAAAGTCCACCTGTCTGTGAAGGTAGAATAAACTCTGTTGAGATATCAATTTCAATGCCCGTAAGATCGGACAGAATTTTAATAAAAGAGGTTTTCCTTATCTCATTTTCAGTCAATTGCTGTTCAATTTTAATCTTCTCCGATGTGAGCACATCAACATCTGACTTTATAATAACTCCATTATTAACAGCTGATTGCATCGATGAGATCCGTTTTTTTATTATATCCAGGTAATTATTCAGAAGCTCCTTTTGTCTGGCGAGGAGTATAATGTTGAAAAAATAACCGTTTATCTGTCCACGAAGTTTGTAGAGATCTGTCTCGGTTTGTTTTTCATTAATGCTGAGGTCGGCTTTTTCAAGGGCTCTTGCTCCTTTGATTGCCCCTCCATCATAAATGACCTGGTTTATATCGACAGTTATTTTATATTGCTCATGAGGAAGAGGCTTTATTGCACCTGCAATATCTGGTATTGGCAAGGATCCAAGGACACTTCTCATATCTACTACTGATGAATTATAAAGCAAGCTCCCGTTTGCATCGAGCGTTGGAAGCCATCCCTTTACCAGATTTTCATCTCTAAGTTTTGAAATATCAGAATAGCCAGCTTTTTCTCCGGCAAGGGCGTTGGCTGTCATAGCCCTATCGTAACACTCTTTCAGAGTCAGGATCTTCTGAGCGTAAATTGCTGATGGCCATATAATTATTAGCGTCAATAAAATCAGGACCTTCCTTTTCATTTATTATAGTGTTAAACATTAACAACTCAAGTCACTTATTACTTTTTTATCGCATTAATCACAAAGTCTGCTGCAAACTTCTTTCTCTCCTCCATGTATTCATTGAAGTCAAGACCAAGCTTCCCGAGTATGCCTTCAAGTATACCCCTGGCAGCAAAGGGAAAAACACTCATAGCAGCCATTGAAATCATTATTTGAGGCATTGCAGGCTGTGATATATTGTACTTCTGCAGTTCATCTTTATGTTGTTCATAAATTTTTAACCACAGGTTATCGAAATCGACATTATTTAAAAGTTTTTTTATCCTTGCCGGATTCCGGTTAACTTCATTCAGAAGAAATCCGGGGAGTCTGGGGTTTTCCTGTAAAAATGTTATGTGTTCTTTGAAGAAAAATCTTATCTTTTCTTCCAGCGTCAGGTTCTCATCGAATACCGGGGCAAATTTTTTAAATATTTTCCTTGCGATCATCTCGAAAACAGCATTGAATAGCTTATCTTTTGTCCGGAAATAATAATGCAATAAGGCTTTATTTATTCCTGCATGGTTAGCGATATCCTGCATTCGGGCACCATCCATCCCTTTTTCTACAAATACATCTGTTGCTGCTTCGAATATCTTCTCTTCAGTCAATTTATCATTCTCTGTCATAAATTTAACATTTTGGTTTAACTGTTAGGTTTAACCGAATGGTCAAAAATATAACAGTTTTCTGAACTGAGCAAATATTTTATAAAATATTTTATGTTGATTAGCCTATTTTGGAATATTAAATAAGTAAAGTTCAAGCTAAAGACTAATTTTGTATTTACTGTATATAAATTTAACCTAACCACTTTTATTATGAAATGGCAAGGCAGACAAGGAAGTGGAAATATTGAAGATCGCAGAGGAAGATCCACTGGCCGTATGGCACTCGGAGGTGGAATCGGGACCATTGTTGTTGTGCTGATCATCTGGCTCCTTGGAGGCGACCCTTCCCAACTCCTGAACAACATACCAGGTAGTGCTGATACCGAACAGGTCAGTACTTCGGCAAAAGAGGATCAGATGGCACAGTTTGTTGCAGTCGTATTAAAGGATACTGAAACTATATGGGGTAAAATATTTGAGAAGTCAAACATCACTTACCGTCAGCCTAAACTTGTTCTTTTCAGGGATCAGGTGGAGTCGGCATGCGGACTTGCAAGTGCTGCAAGCGGACCTTTTTATTGTCCTTCAGATGAAAAAGTCTATATAGATCTTAGCTTTTGTGATCAATTGAAATCACGATTCGGGGCATACGGCGATTTCGCAGTTGCATATGTAATTGCACATGAAATTGGTCATCATGTTCAAAATCAGCTTGGGATACTCGAAAAGGTTGAATCTCAGAAGTCAGGATTAAGCAAAAATAAAGCCAATAAACTTACAGTCAGACTTGAATTGCAGGCAGATTTCCTGTCGGGAATGTGGGCTCATTATGCACAGGAAATGCTGAATACCCTCGATGCCGGTGATATAGAAGAAGCTATGAATGCTGCTTCAGCTGTTGGCGATGATAAGCTTCAGATGCAATACCAGGGAC
>Ga0209748_1001822_pt1 | contig 10468 bp, 14 predicted proteins | sample BarGraIncu00421A_FD_185490 | JGI IMG/M metagenome (GOLD analysis project Ga0209748, IMG submission 185490) | Arctic peat soil microbial communities from Barrow, Alaska - Barrow Graham LP Incubations 004-21A (SPAdes) (version 2) | ecosystem: Environmental > Terrestrial > Soil > Wetlands > Peat... | reverse complement strand
CGCCCCGCCCACGGCCACCGGAACGCTCAAGTTCGTCAAGGTAGTCAGTGGCACCGACAAGGGCCCTTACGGGGCCGACCCGTTCGCCTTCAAGTTGACCTTGGTCGGTCCATCCGTTCTCACGAGCGGAACGTTCAAGAACGGTGACGTGAAGACGCTGCCGTTGCCACCGCAGGCTGTCGCAACCAGCGGCGTCGGAGGCGTGACCGGCTGGACCACGGCGACGTTCAGCAACGCACTCGCGGGCTGGACGCTGACCGTCGACTCTGTGCTGGTCGGCACCTTCGGTAGCACGGGCTCCATCGGCCCGCTGGCCGAGGGCGTCGGCTCTCACACCTACTCGATCCTGAACGCGGCCGGTGCACCTGTCGCGAGCGGGACGTTCGCTATCGGGGCCTGCTACGTGCCGCCGCCCGTGGTGAACCCGACCCCGACCCCGACTCCCACGCCCACGCCGACCCCGACGCCGGTCGCGCCTCGCCCGACCCCAGTTGCCACTCCTACCCCCACGCCGAACAGCGGTAACGTCGGGGGTGCCGGTGTAACTCCTCCTCCCACCAGCACAATCCGTGCGGCTTCGACCGGGTCCGATAGCCCGCTCGTCCCGCTCTCGATTGCGTTGCTCTTGATTGCCGCGACCGGACTCGTGTTCGTTCGACGGCCCAAGTCTCGCTAGGGTTCTTCAACTGCGGGGAGCCCTGAGTCGGGCTCCCCGCAGTTGAGCACGACTACCTGCTGCGGCTTGCGCCCCGCCCCGAAATCGCCCCGGGATGCCGCAGCAGTCGTTCAAAGTCCTCGGTCGTCAGCCCGGAAGCGGCCCCGCCTCGTGCCCAACCGAAGGCTGATATAGGACGAAGCCTGCTTGTGCGGGCGCTTCCTCAGCCGCCGAGCCACGACCGTCGCCAACAGGCTCATGACGACGCTCGTCAAGATCGGCGACCACCACGGGGGTCGTCCCCGACGAATCGCCTCCGTGTCCATGAACATGCCCTTGCACGTCGGGCAGCGCCACGCCCCAGACCGCCGTCCGAGCGGCTGCATGACGGTCCCGTCCTTCGGGCACTTCCACGCGGTCTTGGTCTCGTCGGTCATCTTGCGTGCCTCGGTTGTCTAGATCGCCCGCTCCGACGATACGCGCCGTGCGGAACATCTGGCGGCGCACGACGAACCGTGATAGCCAGCCCACTCGCAGATGGCTCCGAGATGGCGCCCGGAGGGACTCGGGCGGGCTCCCCAACCATGGTGATCGAGGGCCCGCTCGTGACGTCGGCGCTGCGGCACCTTGTTAGCCCGGGTGACCGACGTCCGTTGGGCTTAAGAGCGCCACGGCTGCCGCCTTCCGGCAGTGCCACCCTGCCGCGCGGCACTTGACCCCACCGTTCATCGCGCCGATGGTGGGCAGGCCGTCACGGAGGTCACGATGCCTGGTCATTCGCCACGCTCATCGTCGGCGAGGGAGCCCTGCGACGGGTGTGGGGAAGAGACGGCAGTTGGGAGCATCTTCTTCTCGGACCGGCACACGGTCGAGCACTCGGATAGGACGCGGACCTACCTTTGCACGCTCTGCGATGCCCGCATCCGCTCGTCACGAAAGGGCAAGCGCCTGACCGACGAGGAGGTCCGCGACATCGTCGAGAACGGTTCGATGGCCGCGATCAGTTGGGCAGGGGGCGGCCGCTAACATCGGGTGCTGGCCCGCGCCGAACGGGGGTCATGGTGAGCGCCATCCCGACGAGAGATACGCCTACGGTCGTCTCATGACGCTGGATCTGCAGCCCTCGTTCGGACTCGCGGTGACCTTGGGCTCGATCTTGGCGTCTGTTGCTGCCTGGGCATTCTTCTGGTGGCTCTCAGGCCATGCCAAGACTGGTGTTCGCCGCCCAATCCGTGTCGTCCTCGTGCTCGCTGGTGTCTTGTACGTGGCGTTGTTTCTCTACACGTTCTTGGTGCCGATACACACAGGCCGTCCATAACCGCCCGGCCGGAGCCCCGACTGACCGTCGGGGCTCCGGCGCATCAAGGGAACGACGGTCGCTCGGGCTCGACTGGCGCTCAGCCGAGCCGCCTCACCGTCTACCCAGACGTGGTCGCCGGGCTGTGAGGAACCGGTTGGGATCGTGGACCGTCCGTGGCCCCATGAGGCGGTTCGTGATCTCAGTCGCAACGGTTGCCATCGTGGTCGCGTGCTGCGCCACGTCATCCTCCCCGGCGTCGTCACCGCTTCCGTCACCGTCGGCCGTCGCATCGCCTGAGGTCGTCTGCGATGGATCGCAGTTCCAGCCGCCACCCAGCCTGACCTGCGGCCCGGCCATCGCCGCCGCGCTCGCCGTGCTCGGTCCGGGGCAACCGCCGATAATCCGAGAGGAGTTCCGTTGGGGTGGCCTGTGCCCACCCGGCGCACCGTGCGCTCCCCCGTTTGGGAACGCCGGGATCGTGATCGTAGACTTCGTGAGCGGGCCCTCGGTGTTCGTCTATGTGAGCGCCGAGGCGGGGGGCGCCGTGGCGGCGAGTTCACCTGCTCCCTATCCGTCGGGCTACTGACGCGGCGTAGAGTTCGCGCATGAAGGGCATCCGCGGACGAGCCGAGGCCCTCGCCGCTGAGTTCCGCAGGGAGAACGAGGCGCTGATCGCGCTCGTGACCAGCATGGACGAGCACGACTGGACGGCGGACTGCCCTCAGGAGGGTCGGTCGGTCGGCGTGGTCGTGGGGCACATCGCCGGGGGTCACCTGATCATCGGGGGGATCGTGCGGGCCATCGCGGCGGGCCGCCCGCTGCCGGTCCAGGCATACCGCACCGTCGAGCAGGGCGCCGCGGTGAATGCCCGCCAAGCCCAGCGGCTCGCGACGAGGACCCGGGACGACACCCTCCGCACGCTCCGCGCCAACACCGAGCGCATGGCTCGCTTCATCGAGCGCCTGAGCGATGAGGACCTGCGGCGCGAGGTCGGCGGTTTCCATGGCCTGACTCTTGCCGACGAGATCGAGCGTGGGCTGATCAGGCACCTCCAGGTTCACGCCAGAGCGGTTCGACTTGCCTTGATCGAGGGCCGCGCTTCGACGCCGGGCACGCACGCTTAAGGCACTGGTCGATGGTCGGCATGGTGGTGCCAGCGGGTGCCGCGGCGAGAGGACGGCCACCGACCACGGTGGGCGTGTCTAGGGGCGCGTCAGGGAGCGGCTTCGCGGGAGGCTCAGGCTCCCCGACAGGCGCCGCCCGGCTCAGTGCGGCTCGGGCACGAAGATGCTCGACCCTCGGTCTGAAGCGACTCTGAAACCCGACGCAGAGGACCGCAACTGGTCCGCCGTGGCGGTCTGATGGGCCATGCGCCCTACTTCTCCCGGCGCTCCGGCAGATCGCCCGGATACCGCCGCAGTACCCGCTCCAACTCCTCGGCCGTGAGCCCGCGTCCCAGCACTCGCCGCATGTCCACCTCGGCGCCCTCGATGAACGACTGACGGAGGCGCTGGTTCAGGCGGGCGCGGCGCTCCGGATCGGGTCTGGCGACGTGCCGCTCTGGATCGCTCACGACGATGAGGGTAGCGCCCCGTTCCGTCGCGACGTGATGCCATGTCGACCGATGAGCGACGAGTTGGAGCGAATCAGCGCCTCGCGAGCGTCCGGATGATCGAACGGAGGACGAGCAGTCCCACGATGGTCGCTCCGGCGCGCTGGAGGGCGAGGCGGTTCGCATCGAGGGCGGGCTTCCACTCGACCCCTCCATCCTTGATCACGTAGACGCCCGCCGGGGTCGCCCGCAGGCCGTAGCCGATCCCGTACCCGGACTCCGGCGCGCCGTCGGCGACCGCCGCGTCGCCGGTTCCCGACGGGACTCCTGCGCTGCTCCCGCCGCCCCCACCGGCGCCGCCCATGACATTGGCCACGGGGATGACGGTCACCCCGTCCTTCTCGTACGGGTCGCCGAAGACGCGCTTGACCGTCATGGCATCGCGGGCATGGTTCAGCACTTCGTGAACGTCCATCGTTGCTCTCCTTGAATACGAGGCATCGGGGATGCGCCAAGTGGCTCGGCGCGGTCCCGGTGGTCAGAGTGTGGGCCGCGCCTCAGGGGCTCATGTTGGCGGACACGATGATCGTGATGCAGCCACCGTCGAGAGCCGAATGGCCTCATGCACCAAGTGTCGCGCCCGGCCGAAGATTGCCGAGGAGATAGCTGAAACCCCGCGCCTGTCAGCCCTTCGTGAGCACGAATCGGACCCGTGCCCTCGGCTTGTGGCTCCGAAGGTTGCGGGTTCAAGCCCCCGTAGGCCACCCCATTTCTCGCACGGACGACCGGCATGGAGCGGCGCTGAGCGGCATCAAGCGGCACGGAGATTGCTGCAGAGATTGCTGCAGAGATTGCTACACGGCGCGGGCATCGGGGCGCACGCAACAACTCCGCGGTTACCTCTGGCGTTCGCCGTGGACCACGAAGTTGGGGGGACAGCCGCCTCCCTCCGTGCGGATCGTGACCCACGGCTGGCTCACGAGCGCGAAACCCTGACTCAAGGCATCCGTGCCCGGTACGTACTGCATGACTGCGGACGCGGTCTGCACCTTCTTCCCAGCCACGTGTTCGACCTTCAACTCCGGGCCCGCCGACCCCTCAAACATCACGCCGCACGATTCCCATGTCGCACCTGTCTCCGGCACGGTGAAGTTCACTAGGTACGGCTCCGCTCCAAGAACGAACATGTCGGGGCCTTGGCCTCGTAGTTCGCGACCGTGTAAGTGAAAGACGACACCGGGGTTGGGAGCGGCTGCGGGCTCGGTCTGGGCGTTGGCTGGCGGGTTGGGCTTGGGGTTGAGCCGGGAGTCGGTAGGTACCCGCCGTAGTCGAAGGGGACCGTCGTGGCGGTCGGGGCTGGCTGCATGTAGACATTCACGCAGCCCGCGCCGAGATCGTCTGCCGCGCCGCCGAGTGCAGGTGATGCGATCGCCCCAGGACCGGAGCCGGCCTAGCCGGGCGTCCTCTCTCAACCCGCAGCAGGACGGCTCGCTCGCCCGACCGGCGCTGGCCCTCGACTGGCTCAGTTCGCAGGCGGGATGGCGATGAGCACCATGCGAAGCGGCCCTCCTGTGGAGGCGGCATCGACGACCCTGCCGAGGACCCAGCCGCCGCTGATAGCGATAGGGTCAACGGCGGAGGTCCCAGTGGCAGAGCCCGGGTCGCGGACCTGGTCGAGCGGGATGCCGGTCATGGTGTCCGTGCGGAAGACCCATCCCGGCCCGAGGCCGACACTCGCGGCCGAGCGAAGCAGGACGCGCGTCCCGTCGACCGCCCGGGCCGTGAACCCCGGCATGGGGATCGGGCTCACCGATCGCAGCCCGGCCCCGAGGTCGTAGACGAAGGGGGAGAAGTCGCTCGCACCGATCGGGAGCGCGCCGCCGACGACCACGTTGCCGTCGACCGCGACGGCCTCGACTCGGTGGGTCCCGAGGAGGTCCCATAGCATGGTGTAGCGGCCGTCGACGATGTCATAGACGAACCCGCCGGCAGGGGTGCCGTCGTTGCCGACCACGTAGCGGCCCGAGACCGCGAGCGGCTGCGGCACGCCGTAGCCGTCGGGCAGCCCGGGCATGATCGTGACCCGCCCAGTGGCGACGTCGTAGAGGTAGGCCCTCGTCGGCTCCGTCCCCTGCCCGTCGGAGGCCATCCCGACGACCGTCGCGCCGTCCGCCCCGAGCACGTACGAAAGCGCCGGATGGCCGAGGGCGGCGCCGATGTCGAGGAACCGGCGGGCCGCGAGGTCGAAGGCGAGCGCCGACTGGGCGGCGATGCTGCCGTCAGGGGCCACAGTGTAGGCGCCCCCGGCCGCGATGGTCCCGGCCAATAGCCCGGCGGCGAAGCGCCGACCGCCCGTCAGGGCCGGGAGCACGTCCCGCGACCCGGTGGCGAGGTTGAGGACGCCCGAGGAGCCGGTCTCGGATTGGTAGAGCACCCGCCCGCTGCTGACGTCGACCGGCTCGATGCCGCCGGGCAGGGCGGTCACCGAGAGCAGCGGGGCGACGGCGCCCGATGGTGCCGGGGCCGCGGTCCAGGATGGGGCGGCTGTCGCCGCGGCCGGGAGTGACGAGGCGCCCGGGATGGCTGTCGGCGCCGGCGACGGCGAGGAGCCGCAGGCCGCCGCCAGGAAGGCGGCGCCGAGGACGAGGGCGGCGACTGGCTTCGGACCCACGTGGTTCTCCCCGTGCGAGATCAACTCGCAGACCATCATCCGTGCGCGAGGATCGTCAAGCAACGGTCTGAACGGCACGAAGACGTCCTGCTCGCCCATGAGGCCGCTCCGAGCGGTGGGCCTCCGTCGCCTCAGCCGACCCGGTACTCCACGGTCACCGACACCCTGAGGGTGTGCAGGTAGATGGGCGGGCAAACCGGCTGCGGCAGGGCCGTGTTCCCGCTCCCGGGCGTGGGCACGGCCACGACGCATCCGTGCCAACGCTACTGTTCACGCGAAGGCTCTAGGAGGAGTTGATGCAGCAACAGGGTCAGAGCCCGATCCTTATCGAGATGGAGGCCGAGAACATCGAGGCGGAACGCCGTGCTGCAGAGCGCCGTGCCGCAGAGCGCCGTGCTGCACGGCGCGAGGCGTTGGCCGAGCGGTCGGCGCCCCCGCAGCGACGCCCGCATCTTCTCGACCCGATCCGTCGGCTCCTCCGCGCCATTCGACGTGCTGACCGCTGACGGACTCCTTCCGCCTCCGGCGAACACGGCTGTTGCTTGACGTCGTGATGCCGCGAACCCCGGACCCACGGCCGGTGAAGTTGGCCCTACCCGTCGCCGCGGCGATCTTGTTCGTCGCTCTGCTGGCCGCCGCCTGCGCGACGCACAACGCGATCAGCACGGTTTCCGACGGCTTCCGGATGTTCGCCGTGGTCCGCAAGTCGGATGGGTCGTCCGTCGCCTGCGCGGCGTTCGGACTGACGAACCCGGTCGCGGGCATCCTCGATGGGCAGGCCGGGGCACGCGAGCCGGTCTGGCTCCGGGCGGATAACGGGCGCCACCTCTCCGTGGTGTGGCCCGAAGGCTTCACCCTCCAGTTCGCGCCCGACGCGGCGATCTACACCGAGAAGGGCAGGCTCGTCGGGCGGGCCGGGGATCGGATCGTGCTCGGCCAGACGGGTTACGGAGATGCCGCCGGGACCTTCGACGACCCGTACTTCGCCTCCGGTCTCATCTTCGGCGACTGTTATCCAGTGCTGCAGCGGTAAGACGGCGTGGTCACCCAGCGACCCCCGTGGGCGACCTCGGGCAGCAGGAAGAAGGCGACGAAGCCGAGCATAAGACCGGCAACGACCAGCAGCAGGAAGAAGATCGACGACACGTGCCGGTGCCATGGACTCTGGCTCACCGGCACCACCACGCGGTCGTTGTCAGCCGACGTCGACAGGGGAGGCGTCGAGCGGCAGCGCCTCAGGCGTCTCGAATGTCAGGGCGGCCTCGCCGTTAGCGGGCCTGAACTCGCAATCGCCCGGACGGATGAGGCACATCCGTCGGTCGCGGTCGTAGCCCGGGCAGTCCTCTGTCATGAGGCAGTCGTCGGTCATGGCTGAAACGATCCACTCGGACCCCAACAGGGTCGAGAGCCGAATGGCACGGCGGCCACCGGTCGCCCGGTGCGCCTTCGATCCTCCGAAGAGGCGGAGCGCCCGGTGCGGAGCCGGGGGCGTGGTGGGTCTGGACGGCGATGGCCCCGGTTGCCCCGTCCCAGGGCTGGCCGGGGCCACGCTGCATCGGATCGCTTGACCTCGGGTGAGGTGCGAGCCCTTCTTCAGATCAGGTCGACGGTCGCCTGGGTGGCGTCACCGACCTCTCGAACGGCCTGGGCGTCGAGATTCGCGGGGACGACGCCCAGCCCCTCGACGACGACGGTCGCTCGCTGGATGAGGCGCACGAACTCCGGCGCCATGCTGAGGCGTCCCAGCCGCTCGGGATCGCCGCGCAGCAGGAAGAAGCCGGCCAGGTCGCCACCGTGAACCCCGAGGATGACGGTCTCGAAGCTCTCGATCTCGCCCGCTGCTTGCAGTGTCGGCCAGTACGCGAGGGCCTCCGCGAACACCGTGTTCGCCGCGGCATCGCGACCCGTGCGGATGTCGCCCCAGCCGATGAAGAGTCCGGACTCAGCCATGGTGAGCACTCCTACCTGTGGAGAAGCGGGTCGGTCTCGCCATTGGCCCAGTGCGTCGGATTGGCGACCGTGTTGGGACGCCGCGCTGGTGGAACCCCGGTTCCCTGCCCCCCTGCGTGTTGGCGGAGTCTAGGCGTACCGCGGCCGATTTGATACGGCAAACCTCGGGGGCTCCCAAGGCCCCCGGCCGCTCGGTGCGCTTCGGCTCACTACTCCCGTCGGTCCGGCAAGTCACCCGGATAGCGCCGCAGCACCCGCTCCAACTCCTCGGCAGTCAGTCCCCGTCTCAGCAGTCGCCGCATGTCCACCTCGGCGCCCTCGATGAAGGCCTGACGGAGGCGCTGGTTCAGGCGGGCGCGGCGCTGTCGTCTGGTGTCAGCCGTCGGCTCCCGTTCTTCCACAGAAGCCCAGAGTAGCGGCCCCCGGTCGCCCAGCGCGCGTCCCATCCTCCGAGGAGACCGGAGCACCCGGTTGCGGAGTCGGGGGCCGAGTGACGGAGGAGCCGCCGGGAGTTCAGGCTGTCGGCACGTCCTTGATCGTGGCGTCGACCACCGACTTGAGCAGCGTGTGGCTCCAGCCAGCGTTCCGGTCGGCGTCGAGGAACTGGAGGAACTCCTCGATCACCATCGAGAAGTCGCTCGTGGCGTCCTTGTTGAGCGCGGCGCTGCGGTCCATGGCGCCGTAGCTGTCGAGGATATCGAGCCAGTAGTACTCACCGGCATTCTTCTCGGAGCTGAATACCGCCACGTAGACCCCGCCATACTCCATCCCCGCTGGGTACGACTTCCTGATGCGCTCCTCGTTCTCGACGAGCCACGTCTGGAACTCGACCTGCTTGTCGAGCCGGATGCAGAACCCCTGCATGTCGATGAACCGCATCGCGTTCTCCTCTCGCTGTGCAAGCACCCGCGGATGAACCGTCCGACGTCCGGCCGCGGCGGCTGGGGTGAGAGCGCGCGTCGCCGCCTCCCGCCGGTGCGCGAAAGATCGGTGCATGCCCGGAGCGGGTCAATGTACCGGTCGACATACGCCCCAAGTCGGGGTGGTCGGCATCGGGACTGCGGCCCCCGGACGCCCGGTGCGCGTCCCATCCTCCGAAGAGAGCGGAGCGCCCGGTGCGGAGCCGGGGGCCGGGTAGAGGGTGGGCGACGTTACGCCGAACCACTCTTCTTGAGCGCCTGCTCCACTTCGTCAAGCGTGAAGGCCCGAAGCGTCTCCGTCCGATTGTTCCCGGCGCCCGCAATGCCCGCGGCCGACGCCAGCATGGTTTCAGCGTCCGGTGCCTCGGCGATCACGACGATGTCGTACCGCCCCTGGGTGAGGTACCAGCCGTGGATCTTGAGTCCCAGGCGCTCCCCCCGTGCCATGTTCTGCTCGGCGAACGCACGGAGGTTCTGGATGTTCTTGGCCCCTTGGTCCGTGAACTTGCTGAGAACGACGAACATCGCCATGGTCCACCCCTATCCAGGCTCCGCCGGGTCAAACGCCCAGCCAATCGAACCTGAGTGGCCGGACTATAGGCCGAACCACGACTACAGGCGCAGAGAACGGGCCCCAGGTTGCCCGGTACGCCTTCCATCCTGCGAACGGAGCGGAGCGACCCGCGAGGAGCCGGGGTGGGGGAGGTCTAATGGCCACCGAGAACGTCGTGACGTGCCGAATACAACAAACGGCCCCCGGTCGCCCGGTGCGCGTCCCATCCTCCGAAGAGAGCGGAGCGCCCGGAGCGGAGCCGGGGGCCGTGGTGAGTCTAGGCGGCGGGTTGGCCCCAGATCCGACAGGCGCGCCGGGAGCAGGCATCGGGTAGGTCGGCACGTCCCGGCCGGTGGTGCCAGCGCCACAGGTGCAGGCAGTAGCGGCAGCGCGGCTCGTTGGTCATCTCGTCTCCTCTAGATCAGCTGCCAGGCTTCCACGACGGCGTAGCAGGGCTGCCCATCCGCTGCCAGCCGTTCGGCGATCTCCGCGGCCATCCTCGGCTCGCACGCGACCCGGCAGGGCTCCCCGGGCAGGGTGACGGCGTGCAGCAGGGCCACGCTGGCCGGCTGCACGAGGCAGTAGGCCGGCGCGTCGGGGAGGTCGTGCCGGCGGTCATGGTCGGCCTCCGGCCGGCCGCACGCGCTGCAGGTGCCGTCCGGGCGAGCCGTGAAGGTGGCGACGTGCGGCGGCTCGACTTCCAGGACCTGCACCACGAGCCCGTGGTCGGCGTGCCCAACGTAGCCCTGACCGCACGGACAGAGCGCCGGCTCGTCCAGCTCTCCCGGGTCGGCAGCGTCTACGGGATCGATATCCCGGTCGGACCGCTTCTCATCATCCTGATCGGCCTCGCCATCGTCGTCCGCG
>Ga0209748_1001821_pt1 | contig 10470 bp, 10 predicted proteins | sample BarGraIncu00421A_FD_185490 | JGI IMG/M metagenome (GOLD analysis project Ga0209748, IMG submission 185490) | Arctic peat soil microbial communities from Barrow, Alaska - Barrow Graham LP Incubations 004-21A (SPAdes) (version 2) | ecosystem: Environmental > Terrestrial > Soil > Wetlands > Peat... | reverse complement strand
TCTTCTCAAGTTCTCTCGTGATCTGGAGTCGAACTGGATAGTCAAGAACGACAAGCCCCATTATGGATTGAAGGAACATGCCTCGGTAGATATTAATTATGGTTTTGTTCTTTCCACGGAACTCACCCCGGCCTCGGTTAGTGACAGCATCTATCTTCCCTACTGCGTTGCCGCCAGTTGCCATACAGAGGAGCCTATTAAGAAAGTTTACGCTGATAAAGGCTATTATGGAAAGCCGAACAGCGGTTTTCTCCACATGAATCACATTGAAGACGGCATCATGAGAAAAGACACAACGTCAACAAAGCTGACTGATTATGAGAAAGAGCGGAACAAACAGATATCGAAAAAACGTTACATCGTGGAACAGTACTTCGGGTTAAGCCACCTGTACAACAATGCTTTTCGCGCCCGCTTTACCAGGATTGCTAAGAATGCCATAGATGTTCTCTGCAGACAGATGGCCTTCAATCTGTTCCGGGGAGAGAAAATCCTCGGGACAGTGTAAATATAGGGAGAGGTCTGCCCGGATTGGGGCAATGGGCAGATAAACCACGCAACAGCTCCCCTAACTGGACTTTTTGAGGTTAACTTTGTCGCCATAATTGAAATGTTGATCAACATCCGTTGGTAATTTACTCACACTCGTCCCAAATTTTTGGAAAATTCGGGTATGAAAAAGAAGCTTAATCGAATTTTGCAAAATTCAAAGGTCTCATAACCGGACAGTAATTATTGTTTAGATACTAAATAATATCGGAAAAGTAACCTTGTTTTATAACTAAATAGGGTGCATATAAATATTAAAAAAGAGGAGATTATCTTTCATGAAAAAAGCGCTTATTACGGGAATCACCGGACAGGACGGATCGTATCTAGCCGAACTTTTGCTAGATAAAGGCTATGAAGTGCACGGCATAATCCGCCGCTCCAGCTCGTTTAATACCGGACGGATTGACCATCTGTACAAAGACCGCCACGAAACCGGCGTCAAAATGTTTCTCCACTTCGGCGACATGTCCGATTCCAGCAATCTCAATCGGTTGATCGAAAAAATCAGTCCTGCTGAAATATACAATCTGGCCGCGCAGTCGCACGTGCAGGTTTCGTTTGAAGTGCCCGAATACACCGCGGAAACGAACGGTATTGGAACGCTTCGCCTGCTGGACGCCATTCGGGAAACCGGTGTGCCGGCTCGCTTTTATCAGGCCTCAACCTCTGAGCTGTATGGCAAGGCGCTGGAGGTGCCACAGACCGAGACCACACCGTTTTATCCTCGTTCACCTTATGCCGTGGCGAAACTTTACGCCTTCTGGATTGTCAAAAACTATCGCGAGGCCTACGCTCTGCACGCCAGCAACGGGATTCTCTTTAATCACGAATCGCCACGGCGCGGTGAAACATTTGTAACGCGTAAAATTACCATAGCTGGCGCGCGCATCTCGCGCGGCCTTCAAAAATGTCTCTACATGGGGAACATCAATGCCTTGCGCGACTGGGGTTATGCCCCCGATTACGTGGAAATGATGTGGATAATGCTCCAACAAAACAAGCCGGATGATTATGTTGTGGCGACCGGTGAAATGCACACCGTTCGCGAATTTATCGAAAAATCATTCAGCCACACTGGGATTCAAGTGGTCTGGGAAGGCGAGGGGGTCAAAGAAATCGGCAAAAATGCGGCAACCGGCGATGTGATTGTACGGATGGACGAACGCTATTACCGTCCTGCCGAAGTGGAGCAACTGTTAGGCAACCCTGCCAAAGCCAAAAAACAGCTCGGCTGGGAACCAAAAGTAAAATTTGAGGAGCTTGTCAAAATCATGGCCGAAGGAGATCTTAAAATTCTGGGCGGGATGGCATATTCTAAAGGATTCTGAAGCGGCCGGGTAAATCCAGAATGTTGAATCTGATCTAAACATGATCAGATACAACCGGGGGTAGAAACTAATGAAATTCTTTCGGCGTTTGATTGAGATTAAAAAATAATTAAGGGGATTGTTCTGAATGAATAAATACTTAATCACCGGTTTTTCGGGTTTTGTCGGGCAGCATTTTGTTGAATATCTTGAAAGTAATGAAAAGAATTGCCTTGTTAAAGGTTTGGACATTTCGAATCCCGATTTTAGATTTGATCACTATAAAAACGTCCAGATCAGTTTCGAAAAAATTGATCTCCTGTCGAAGGATAAGGTTGAATATATTATTCACGAATTTCAACCCGATTATATACTACATCTTGCCTCATTCAGCAGCGTTGCATTTAGCTGGAAAGAACCTAGTCTAAGTTTTCAAAATAATACAAATATATACTTGAATTTATTAGAGACAGTCAGGAAGTTAAATTTATCTACTCGAATACTATCAGTTGGTTCTTCTGAAGAATACGGTGACGTCAAAGAGACGGATTTGCCACTGAACGAAGATCATCCTTTAAAACCTGTTAGTCCGTATGCCGTGGCCCGTGTATCGCAAGAACTGCTGTCGCAAATATATACTAACGGTTATGATCTCGATATAATCATGACAAGGTCGTTTAATCATATTGGTCCATTTCAGAAAGATATTTTTGTAGTATCATCTTTCGTTAAGCAGTTGGTTGAAATTAAAAAGAAGGGTGATAGTGGGGAATTAGTTACCGGAGACATCGAAATTGTTAGAGATTTCACAGACGTAAGAGATGTTGTATCAGCATATTACTTATTATTAACTCAAGGAAAAAAGGGAGAGATATATAATGTTTGCAGCGGTAAAGGATTCTCTTTAAAACAGATAATCGATAAACTTTGTAATATATTGAATCTCCATATAAATATTAAATTAGATCCCAGTCTGCTTCGCCCTGTTGATAATAGAATTATCATTGGATCAAATGAAAAACTAAAAACTAATTATGCTTGGGAACTGAAATATACAATCGAAAAAAGTTTAGATGATATGATTAGGTACTGGCAATCGCAGAATTAATGGTAGAGATCAAGTTCATATAAGGATTTAACAATTATGCATATTGGATTAAATCTTCTGCACGCGCATCCCGGGATCGGTGGCGGATGGAACTATATAAAAAGCTTAGTGAATTCATTACAGACTTACGAAAATGAAAATACATATACGGCATATTGCACAAGCATAAGTAAATGTCTGATTAATGATCAAGCTAATGTAAAAATAATTTGTACAGGGGTTAATAGTACAAATAAAATTAGCAGGGTATTTTACGAAAATACATTCCTTCAATGGAGAGCGAAGGTCGATCATATTGATGTAATGCATTGGTTTGCACAAACACGGGCTATTTATAGTACAACGCCATCAATCGTTACGGTATATGATTTGCTTGCATTTCATAACGATCAATCGTATCCCTTATTTAATCGTTTGTATTTGCGATTAATGTTGCCTCAAAGTTTACGAAATGCAAGTATGATTTCTCCAATGTCAGAAACAACTATGCTTGACATTAAGAGTAAGTTTAAAATTAATTTAAAGAAAATGGTTGTTATCCCAACTATTATAGATGATGCGTTTATGCCTGTTGTATCTGAACACATAAAGAGATTTCGTGATAAATATGAATTGCCTGATGAATATTGGCTTTATGTGGCTCACTATACTCCTCGCAAGAATCATAACGGGTTGTTTAAGGCCTTTGCACGTCTTAAAGAAAAAAGAAATAGATCATGGCCGCTAGTTTTATGTGGTTCGAAAAATGGTGCCGAAGAATTGATTGGAGAAACATTGCGGGCTATCGGAATTGAAAATGATGTTATTTGGCTGCCCCGGATAGAAGATAAGGACATGCCAACTTTATATTCTGCAGCATCAGCTTTAGTGTTTCCTTCTCTATTTGAAGGTGGCGGAATTCCAGTCATGGAAGCTATGGCGTGTGGTTGTCCCGTGGTTGCTTCTGATTTGCCAACGACAAGAGAGTTTGCGGCTGATGCTGCTCTCTGCTTTAACGGTGAGGATATCGATGATATCGCGAATGCGATGCTGAGGTTTGAAGAAGACAAAAACATATTGGAATATTATAAAATGCGCGGTTTAGAAAAAGCTAAAAAATATCGTAAAGAAATAATAATTCCAATATTGTTAGATGCCTACAAGAAGGCAGCATCTTATTAACCTAACGGAGATTGTGGTGAAGCGTTATGTTTACAGATAAAATATTACTCATAACCGGCGGCACAGGTACCTTCGGGAATGCTGTCCTTCGCCGGTTTTTGGGAATCGATATCAAAGAAATCCGCATCTTTTCACGCGATGAGAAAAAACAGGAAGAGATGCGCAATGCCCTGCGGAATCCGAAGGTGAAGTTCTACCTGGGGAATGTCCGGGATTATGACAGCATCCTTTCTGCCATGCGAGGCGTGGATATGGTTTTCCATGCGGCGGCCCTCAAGCAAGTACCGTCCTGCGAATTCTTCCCCCTGGAGGCTATCCGGACGAACGCTATTGGTGCAGAGAACGTTATGAAAGCTGCATTGGCTTGCAACATCAAAAAAATGATCACGCTCAGCACCGATAAGGCCGTTTATCCCATAAACGCCATGGGCATGTCCAAGGGATTGATGGAAAAACTCATGATCGCCAAAGCGCGGGCTCACGGGGATTCGGGGACGATCTTCTGCGGTACCCGTTACGGCAACGTCATGGGGTCCAGGGGCTCTGTAATTCCTCTTTTCATCAGCCAGATACTGACGGGTGGGCCCTTGACGATCACCGATCCGAACATGACCCGGTTCATGATGTCCATTGATGATGCGGTGGATCTCGTTGTGTATGCCTTTAAACATGGCAATCCGGGCGACGTCTTTGTCCAGAAGGCCCCGGCGGCGACTATTGAAACCCTGGCCAGGGCGTTAAAAAAGCTTTTCAAGGGCAATAATGAAATTCTCATTATCGGCACCCGGCATGGTGAAAAGCTTTATGAAACACTACTAACACGCGAAGAGATGTCGCGGGCTGAAGACATGGGAGATTATTTCCGGATTCCTGCGGATATCCGCGACCTGAATTACGCCTGTTATTTTACTGAGGGGCAGACGAGTATTTCCGGTCATACGGATTATCATTCCCATAATACGCAACAGTTAGATGAGGATGGCATGATCGAATTGCTGATGAAGCTTGATTTTGTACAGGATGCTCTGAAAAACCGGAAAATAATATTGTAAACTTCTAAAACTAAGGTTAATTAAACTTTATATATTTTGCAATAGAGAACATGGCGGCATGAATGAAATGAAGCGAATTTTGATTTTGGGTTCTATTGGGATGGCCGGACATACGATTACGCTTTATTTTAAAGAAAGAGGCTATGATGTTGTAGCATATTCGATGACCCCTTTTCCATATTGTGACAATATCATTGGAAATGCTTTTGAAACAGAAAATTTTCGTAACATGTTATTAAAAGGAAAATATGATGTGATAATTAACTGTATAGGTTTATTAAACCAAGTAGCAGAAGATAACCATTCTGATGCATTGTACTTAAATAGTTATTTGCCACATCTTGTTGCTGATACGATAAAAGACAAAAAAACCAAGTTAATACACATGAGCACAGATTGTGTGTTCGCTGGTAACACCGGCCCATATTATGAAAAAAGTCTGCGTGATGGTGCAAGTTTTTACGATCGTTCAAAAGCACTAGGCGAAGTAGAAGATAATAAGAATCTTACCTTCCGTAATTCTATTATTGGCCCCGACACGAATGAAAACGGAATTGGTCTTTTCAACTGGTTTATGAAGCAACGTGGAACTATTAAAGGATTTACATGTGCCTTATGGACAGGAGTTACCACGCTTACCCTTGCCAAAGCTATGGAAAAAGCGATTGAGGAAAATCTTTGCGGGTTGTATAATTTGGTGAACAACGTAAGTATTTCCAAATATGACTTGCTGGTTCTTTTCAATAAGTATTTTCGCAATAATAGTCTGATCATCCTGAAGAATGATGATCTAAAATTAGATAAATCATTAAGAAATACACGTAAGGATTTTTCTTTCGTGGTTCCTCCTTATGAGCAGATGGTTCAGGAAATGAAAGAATGGGTCGATGCCCATCCAAATCTTTACCCCCATTATCAAAACTTTACTTAGGCGTGAAGAAAATGAAATTGATGACACTTGTTGGTACGCGGCCGGAAATTATAAAATTATGCCGGGTGATTCATGAACTGGATGAACACACACAACACATTCTGGTCCATTCCGGCCAGAACTATGATTATGAGCTGAACGAGATTTTTTTTCAGCAGTTGGATATTAGAAAGCCCGACCATTTCCTGAATGCTGCCGGCGATACTGTAGCGCAGACCATTGGTAATGTGATTGCGAAAGCGGACGAAGTATTTGCCGCCACGCAACCAGACGCCCTCTTGCTCCTCGGGGATACCAACAGTTGTCTTGCCGCATATCCGGCCAAGAGGCGCAGGATCCCCATCTTTCATATGGAAGCAGGAAACCGATGTTTTGACCAGAGGGTGCCTGAAGAAATAAATCGTAAAATAATCGACCATATCAGTGATATAAACCTGCCTTATACGGAGCATGCGCGCCGATATCTTCTGGCTGAGGGCCTTAAGCCGGAGACAATCATCAAGACCGGATCTCCAATGAAAGAGGTGCTGACCTATTACAGACAGCAGATCGACACATCGGATATATTGGATCGCCTGCAGGTGGAACCGGGGCGTTACTTTGTGGTCAGCGCCCATCGGGAAGAGAATATCGAAAGTGATGTCAATTTTTCCGATCTGCTGGTGACATTGAATGCGATAGCGGACAAATATAATTTACCCCTGATCGTTTCTACCCATCCAAGAACGCGAAACCGCTTAGAAAGCCGCGGCATGAGTGAATTGGATCACCGCATTCAGTTTTTGAAACCCCTTGGCTTTCTGGATTATGTGAAACTCCAGATGCATTCTTTTTGTGTTGTTTCTGATAGCGGTACCATTACAGAGGAATCATCCATCCTTAACTTCCCGGCAGTGACGATACGTCAAGCGCATGAGCGTCCCGAGGGGATGGATGAAGGTACTCTGATCATGTGCGGACTGAAAACTGAAAGAGTCTTGGAATCGATCGATGTTGCCACCGCCCATTATGCTAACGAAAGCCGACCTTTCAATATCGTTTCCGACTACGATGCGGAAAACGTTTCTAAGAAAGTGCTCCGTATTATTATGAGCTATACCGACTATGTGAATCGGACGGTTTGGCATAAGTAGCCCGCCATGAAAAACTCTATATAAATTCAAAGGTATATCAAAATCATTCGTGCGAATCTTACTTCTTGTCGTTTATTACTTGCCCAGTACCATGTCGAGCGCCAAATTATTTCATGATCTTGCTGTAGAATTCCATCGCCTTGGTCATGAACCGGTGGTCGTTGCGCCTGATGAAAACATTCAGGCAGATACTGAAATAACCTGTGAAAACGGGATTAAAGTCTTACGGGTGCGTACCGGAAAAATAAAAACAGCATCCCGATTGGTGCGCGGCTTCAATGAAGCCAGACTTTCAAACACAATTTGGAGGAAAGGAAAGCGTTTCTTCAAGGAAAATCCTTGTGATTTAATCATTTACTACTCGCCTACCATTTTTTTTGGGACGTTTGTAAAAAGGGTGAAGAGATTTTTTTCCTGCCCATCGTATTTGATTCTCAGAGATATTTTCCCTCAATGGGCATTGGATACCGGGGTTTTGCGGCGGGGTACGATTTATAGTTATTTCAAATTTAAAGAACGACAGAATTACGATGCGGCAGACATAATTGGAGTTCAGTCACCTGCGAACCTTCGCTATTTTGAAGAACAGGGACTTGATAAGCAATATCAGTTAGAAGTGCTTTATAACTGGGCTTCGTTGCACGAAGGTAATATTAAGCCGGGTGCACACCGTGAACGTTTGGGATTACAGGGGAAAGTCGTCTTTTTTTATGGCGGAAATATCGGTGTGGCCCAGGACATGGACAATATTATCCGCCTTGCAAAGAATTTGCGGGATGAACCATCTGCTTATTTTTTACTGGTTGGTGACGGAAGTGAAGTTCCCAGATTGAAATCCGCTATTGCATCAAATGGATTAACGAATATTACCATACATGACTCAGTGGGACAGCAGGAGTACTTGTCCATGCTTGCCGAATTCGATGTGGGTTTGATCTCGCTTGATCGTGAATTGAAAACGCAGAACTTCCCAGGGAAACTGCTTGGTTATATGTATCATTCCATGCCGATTCTGGCCAGTATAAACCCAGGTAATGATTTAAAGACAATATTGGAAGATGGAGAAGCAGGTTTGGTTTGCATTAACGGCGAAGATGAAATGTTTACTGAAAACGCGAAGACTTTTTTGGTAAATGCTGATTTACGCCGCCAGTCAGGGCGTAACGCACGTGCCCTGCTGGAAAACACTTTTTCTGTTTCAAGGGCTGCACGACAAATCTTGTCTCATTTCAATCAGGCGAATTAGCATGGTTCATTTTCCTCGCATACTAATTACCGGTGCCACCGGGGCGGTTGGCCCGCGTGTCGTTCATGCTTTGGATCATGCTGGTTTCCGGATCCGCTCCTTCTCGGTCGATACTCCTACATCGGGCATATTCCCGCAAAGCGTAGAAGTTTTGATTGGCGATGTCACTGATCAAGCGGCGGTCCAATCTGCAATGCGAGGCGTGGATGCCGTCGTTCATATGGCGGCGCTCCTGCACATTGTCAATCCGCCGCCTGAATTACGTGAAAAATACGAGCGCGTAAATGTTGGCGGAACAGCGACGGTAGTTGAAGCTGCAATTAAGGCGGGTGTGAAGCGCGTTGTCTTGTTCAGTACGATTGCGGTGTATGGGCCTTCAGATGGTTGCGTGCTCAATGAGATGTCGCCAACTCATCCGGACACTTTTTATGCTCAGACCAAACGTGCTGCCGAACAGATTGTCTTGAATGCGAGGGGCGCCGACGGTCAACCATTGGGAACCGTGTTGCGTCTGGGGGCGGTTTATGGTTCCCGCATCAAGGGAAACTACGAACGGCTGACGCGAGCCTTGGCAGGTAATTTGGGCGGTAATATGGGGACACGATCCCAATTTCTGAGGAAATTTGGTCATGTCCCCAAATTTCCTTTTATCCCTGTCGGAAATGGTCTCAATCGACGGACGCTGATTTATGATAAGGACGTTGGTCGTGCGGCTGCGCTGGCTGTTTCTCATCCCGCTGCGGCGGGGCGGGTATTCAACGTAACAGATGGCGGGTTCCATACCTTGAATGAAATTATTGAATCCATTTGCTCTGCCCTGGGTCGTAAACCACCCCGGTTGTCATTGCCCGTGGGGCCAACGCGTTCATTGATAGGTTTAATCGAAAAGGGAAGCCACGCCATTGGTATAAAACCCCCGGTTACTAAGGCGATCATTGATAAATACACCGAAGATATTACCGTTGACAGCAGTCTCATTCAAAAAGAACTGGGTTTTGCACCCCAGTATGATTTAAAGACTGGTTGGGAAGAGACGATTCGAGAAAGAAGAAAGAGATAGTTTTAAGTTATAAGTTTTGAGTTTTGGGCTTTAGAAGTTTTGGGTTTTGAGTTTTAGGTTTTGAGTTAAAAAAGATTGGAGACGAAAGTTTTGGTATGGCTGAGAGTTTGATTAGGGAGAAAAGCTATTTCTTTGCATTGGAAATTATTGGGCTGTATAAAACTTTATTAAAACAAAACGAGTATGTTTTGTCTAAACAGTTGCTTAAATCAGGAACGAGTATTGGTGCAAACGCTCGCCCTGTTAAATAGCTTGAGGTCAAATGTATTACACATATGTACTCCAAAGTTTAGACGATATGAATTTCTATACAGGGTATACCAAAGACCTCAAGCTAAGATTTGAGCAACACAATAAAGGGCTTGTTGAATCAACAAAAGAAAGAAGACCGTTCAAACTATTATACTATGAAGCATGTCTCAATCAGAATGATGCCGTTAGACGAGAAAAGTATTTGAAGTCATATCATGGTAAGATGTTTCTTAAAAGAAGGCTCAAATCTTATTTAACAGGGTAAAAAGCCTTAGCTGGACAGAGTAGAGCAGATTTTTTATCAAAAATGTCCATAGCTTCAAAAGAGGCACGGGAAACAAACTACTGGCTTAGATTGCTTAAGGATAGCGGAATAATCTCAAAAACCGAAATAGAACCACTTTTGGCTGAATCAGAATCAATTGCAAATATACTTACATCCATCGTAAAAACGACTCAAAACTCAAAGAAATAGCCTTGGGCTACAAAAAAGAAAGAGATAGTTATAAGTTATAAGTTTTGGGTTTTGAGTTTTGGGTTAAAAAAGCACAAAGAGATAGTGCTGAGGACTGAGTGAAGAAGACAAAAGACCTTACCCTATTTCCGCTTTACCGCATTTCTCCCTCCCCCTTTTCCCCTTGACAACATTCTGAAATCATTATTATACT
>Ga0209748_1001819_pt1 | contig 10478 bp, 9 predicted proteins | sample BarGraIncu00421A_FD_185490 | JGI IMG/M metagenome (GOLD analysis project Ga0209748, IMG submission 185490) | Arctic peat soil microbial communities from Barrow, Alaska - Barrow Graham LP Incubations 004-21A (SPAdes) (version 2) | ecosystem: Environmental > Terrestrial > Soil > Wetlands > Peat... | reverse complement strand
GAGGCGCTGAATAAGGATACGTTCTGTCTGCACTTTGCCAAGTCCTCCAAAAACTATCACGGTATTTATGAGTTTATGTTCAACGACACGGCCATAAAATTGCAGTCGCAATATAAATATCTGAATCTGGAAGAGGATATGGGCAATAAAAATTTACGGCGGACGAAAAGCTCTTACGGCCCGGAATGCATCTTAAAAAAATATCGTGCCAGTCTCAGAACTGGAGTTCAATGAGTAACCTGTTTATCATCACAGATTTATGGGAAGGAGATCAGAGCGTCTTCGAGTTAGCTACGATACTTCGCCTTGTTAGGATGTCTGGTCGTTTTTGCTTATTTGACGGAAGAACATCGAGTGCTGCTGACCCAAAATACGTGTAAGTGAGGTGAAACAATTCTATGAAAAATGCCTATCCCATCAACCATAGGCTTGAACCCGGACAATACAGACTGGAGGATGTTTTTACGGATATCCGCACTTATGATATTCTGTCTGCAATTTTTGCCGACGCGAAAGAAATCTCCTGGGTAATGGCGAACATCAAGGTCATTGTGCTAGACGAGCCATTTGAGGTGTTTGTAGATAACAATGACGCTACCATTTACTTTGGCCTGAAATACTTGCGCTGCTGCCACGAAGAGATTTTATATCTGGATATCATTCACGAGTTGTGCCATGTCAAGCAACACCTGCAAGGACGAAATCTTTACGATGAGAGAAAAGCTTACGTGGATCGAGACACCGAAATCGAGGCCTATCAAGTAACCGTGCGAGAGGCTCGCCGCATCGGTTTGAACGATGATGCCATTTCCAATTATCTCCGCGTAGCGTGGATCACGCCTGAGGAGCACAAACGGCTTGCTCGCAGACTGAATGTCATCACTTCCTAGAGAACGAAGTTTATTTGACACCAAATGTAAAGATTTTTTAACCACTTCTTCCTGAAATTCTCATTTTTCAAATTTCTGGTTTTATGCTAGGTTACAACTGCAAATCATGATAAATAAAAACAATATAATTGCAAATATCCAACTAAGCGTCAATAGCACTGGAAAATATCTATCCTGCTTGAAAATATTGTTCATTATATTCATAAACATTTCATCCTTATTTTTAATCTTAGCAAATCCCCTGACATAGTCAGGGGTGGGGTGTGGGGGCGAAGGCCCCACACCTTTAGCGAATCAACGTAGTTGATGAGCATGGGTTTTTGCTGTAACCTAAATATTGGAGGAATTTGATATGGAAGGTTACAATAGGTCTTCCCATGCGAAATATCGTTGTGAGTATCACTTTGTTTGGGTTCCGAAGTATCGTTACCATATCTTGGTGCAGGAGATCAAGCCGCGGTTAAAAGAGATTTTGGTGGAATTATGTGAGTGGCTGGATATCATGATCATAGAAGGTGCGATATGTTCGGATCATGTGCATATGTATTTATCCGTGCCACCGAAGTATTCACCGTCCCAAGTGATGAAGGTACTCAAGGGTAAAAGTGCTGAGTACCTGCGCGATGAGTTTCCAGAATTAAGGAAGAAGTATTGGGGGATGCACATTTGGGCTCGTGGATATTTTGTAAGCACTGTGGGTATCAATAGCACCGTGATATAGAATTATGTGAAAGAGCAAGCAGAGGAGCAAATTCACGAAGAACAGCTCAGATTATGGAAGGACGACAGCGAATGACATTGTCAAGAGTTGTCGTCTTTTATAAGGCCACCGACAAGGTCGGTGGTAGTTTACTTTATTTGTGAAATTCCAATTTCCATAACGAAGTGCAGGAAAATTGGTAAGTTGGACAATCCGGCAAAGTGGAGGGTATGAACTCGCAACTTGCTGCGGGGCTCATACCCGTAATTTTAGCATATATAAATCAGAATTTAAGGTTAGCTTCCAGTATACAGTTGATTCCCGGCATGGGATAGTCCTTCTGATAAGCATAGCTGATGTTGGTCAGATTTTCTACGGCCAGGAAAATCTTACCAGCCAATTTCGGCATCAGATCGGTGGCTACGAAGAAAATGGACTTGACTTCAAGGATAGTTTCGACCATATTTTGCTATAATCAAACGAAGGCAACAAATTTATGAAAATATTATACTATGATTGTTTTGCCGGCATCAGTGGAGATATGAATCTGGGTGCGATGCTTGATCTGGGAGTTGATCAAAAATATTTATTGAAAGAGCTCAGCAACCTGCCCATAGATTCTTATACAATAAAAGTTTATAAAGATAAGCGCGCTGGCATTACCGGTACAAAAGTTGATGTGATTGTTCCATCTCAGAAAAAGGCTTCTTCAAGTCACGTGCTGAAGAAACGGACTTTCCGGGATATTTCAAAATTGATCAAGCAAAGCAATTTATCCGCTAACGTCAAAAAAATCAGCCTTGATATTTTCACCCGCCTTGCCCGGGCGGAAGGAAAAATCCACGGACATAAAATTGAAGACGTGCACTTCCATGAAGTCGGTGCAATCGATTCGATTATTGATATAGTCGGCGCGGCGATTTGTCTGGACTATTTAAAAATCGACAAAGTTATCTCGTCGCCCATCCAGGTCGGTTCCGGCATCATCAATTGCAGTCATGGAACATTCCCTGTACCGGCGCCGGCTACTGCGGAAATTCTTCAGGGCATACCCATCAAAGCCGGTCTTGTGCCTTTTGAGGCCACTACGCCCACGGGAGCGGCTATCATTGCTTCAACTGCTACATCTTTTACTAATAAAATTGATTTTACCCCGCTGAAAATCGGTTACGGCCTAGGTAGTAAAGATTCACTTGTCCCCAATGTCCTGCGCTTATTTTTGGGCGAGATATCCGTTGATGCTGAAAAAGCGGATGATCCGGAAACAGGCGTTGCGATCATTATCGAATGCAATATTGATGATATGAATCCGGAGCTCTATGACGCACTGATGGAGCGTCTTTTTGCCGCTGGCGCGCATGATGTATTCCTCACGCCAATCATTATGAAAAAATCCCGTCCGGCGGTAATGCTATCTGTGCTTTGTGATGTTGGAAAACAAAAAGCGATTGAAGAGGTTTTGTGGCTGAATTCTTCCACCTTCGGCCTGCGTTCTTACAAAGTTGCCAAGTCCATGCTGCGGCGGGAAACGGTAAAAGTAAAAACCAAGTATGGCGAAATAACGGTAAAAAGTGGCTACTTAAACAAACGCATAATCAAGTCCAAGCCGGAATATGAAGATTGCAAGAGACTGGCAAAAGAAAATGGTGTTACCATTCAAGATATTTATGAAAGTATTCGCCTGACTAAAAGGAAAAAAAATGAACACTGATGCATTAAAGGTTCTTCTGGAAAATATCCGCGACGGGAAAATCGATATCGAAGCCGGCATCTCTAAGTTGAGAAATTTATCTTATGTTGATTTGGGTTGCGCCAAACTCGATACACACCGCGAGTTGCGCGTCGGTTATCCGGAGGTGATCTTCTGCCCGGGCAAAACTAATGAGCAGATAAAAATTATTATACAGGCCATGATGGAAGGAGATGCCAACATTCTCGCTACACGCGCCAGCGAAGAAGTTTTTGCCGCAGTCAAAGAGGTTTGTCATGATGCTTTGTATCATCCGCTTGCCCGGACAATTACGCTAACACGAAAAAAACTGCCTCTGTCCAAAAATTATATCGCCGTAGTCACGGCGGGAACATCAGATTTGCCCGTTGCCGAAGAGGCAGCCGTTACTGCCGAAATTTTCGGTAATCGCGTGGAAAGAATTGTCGACGTCGGTGTAGCCGGCGTTCATCGCTTATTTGACCAGCTGGATTTGATCCGTGGAGCGCGCGTAATTGTTGTGGTTGCCGGAATGGAGGGAGCTTTACCCAGCGTTGTCGGTGGTCTTGTGGATAAACCAATCATCGCGGTGCCTACTTCTGTCGGCTATGGCGCAAGCTTCCAGGGAGTGGCTGCTTTGCTGGCAATGCTCAATAGTTGCGCCGGCGGAGTATCGGTTGTGAACATCGACAATGGTTTTGGCGCAGGCTACATAGCCAGTATGATCAATAAACTGAAATAAATCTGGTGCATCATTTTACTTAAGTATATTTTGTCGCGTATCAATCACTTCGTTCATGCTGCCGGTGCGGTAACCTTTCAGGTCTAAAGAAGTATATGCAAAACCAATTTTTTGGAATTGTTTGTATACATTGTCCATCAGTTCCAGATCAAAAAATTTGAGCCGTTCGGCTTCCGCCACTTCAATCCGCGCTGTATCACCATGATGACGCACCCGCACCTGTTTGAATCCTAAATTGAGCAGATATTGCTCAGCCCTGTCCACCATCGCCAACTTCTTTTGTGTTATTTTCTCACCATAAGGAAAGCGTGAAGCCAAACAGGCAAAAGCCGGTTTATCCCATGTGGGCAATCCTATCTGTTTTGATAATTTTCTGATAGCATCTTTCCCTAAACCGGCATCTTTAAGCGGACTGATAATCCCCAGTTCTTTGATGGCCTGCATTCCGGGACGATAATCACCGAGGTCATCGATGTTTGATCCTTCGGCAATGTATTTAATATTGTATTTTTGAGCGACTTCCTTAATTTTGGAAAATAATTCGTATTTGCACAAATAACATCGATTAGGCGGATTAGCGGTAAACCCTTCAATATCCAATTCCTCGGAATGGATGATAATATGCTTTATTCCGGCGGTACGGGTAAATTCTGCGGCTTCCTTAAATTCTCTTTCCGGATAAGTTGAAGACCGCGCTGTTACAGCAATAACTTGGTCTCGTAATACATCATGGGCAACTTTCAAGAGAAACGTGCTGTCCACGCCTCCTGAATAAGCCACAGCCAAAGAACCTATTTTTTCGATATGACACTCAAGTTGTTTTAATGTATTCTGAAGTTCCATAAAGTGTTATTATATAACACAAACAGACACTCAATGCTGCTGAATTTATTTAAGCAGTAATAAGCCGCCACTATACAAAGATATAAATTTTTATCTTATTAAATATGTTTTCAAACACAATATTTGACAATATCTCGATTTGGTGATATTTTTTTCAACAATTGCTAAGATTTACCCACTGCTCGGTTATAATCGGGACTATCTATTCACACTCATTTTATGCTTAAGCAAAAGAAAGGAGCGTAGAAATGAACAGAAGAGAGTTCTTGAAGGCTGGTTTGGTAGGAACTACAGCAACTTTAATCGGGACGAGTGATCTTGCCCACGCATTGCAATATGCAGTAGCGGAACCCTTCGTCTTTCCCACACCTGTTTATAGAACCCTCGGCCGAACAGGCATGAAGATTACGGCCGTAAGCTTCGGGGCGATGCTGACACCGGAGGCGGAAGTGATGGAAGTCGCTTTTGATCATGGTATCAACTACGTCGACACGGCACGCAGATATATGGGTGGCAAGAACGAGGAAATTGTCGGTAAGGCGTTAAAAGGCAGGCGCAACCGGGTTTATCTCGCAACGAAAATCCAGCCTGCTTCGGTATCAAAAGAGACCATTTTCAAGGATGTGGAAACGAGCCTGAAAGCGCTGGAAACGGATTATATAGACGTCATCCAACTGCACAACCTTACCGATGGGATCAGGATTTCAGATCCGGAGATCAGGGAAGCACTGATAAGGCTGAAAGAGCAGGGAAAAGTGCGTTTCTTCGGGGTGACTACGCACACGAACCAGGTGCAGGTGCTCAATGCCTTGATGGAAGATAAAGACCGTTTTTTTGATACGGCTCTTGTAGGTTATAATTTCAAGAGTGATAACGATTTGAAGGAAGCTATAGCGAAAGCCGCACAAAAAAAAATCGGCATCATTGCGATGAAAACTCAAGCCGGCGGTTATGTAACGGATGCGCTGGGTCCGATTAGTCCTCACCGGGCAGCCCTTAAATGGGTGCTTCAGGATAAGAATGTCACAGCGGCAATCCCCGGCATGCGGGATTTGACTGAGCTTAGAGAAGATGTGGGGGCGATGGGTCTAAAATTAAGCTATTTCGACGAGTTTGTCCTGCAGCGCTATGGCGCTGCCGTAAGACCATACTATTGTCACTTTTGCGGGAAGTGTGAATCTACCTGCCCCAATGGTGTGGCAATCAGCACGATCAACCGGTGCATCCTGTATGCAGAAGCGTACAAGAACATGGAGCTTTCCCGTGCTACCTATAGAGAAGTTCCTGCGATTGCTTCAGCCTCCGTATGTCTGGACTGTCAGACCTGTGTGGCAAGGTGTGTCAATCGTCTTGATATTCCGGCGAAGATGGCACGGGCCAGAAAAATATTGGTTTAGGGGAAATATGCACGATAATTCTCATGCCAGATCGTCTTTTCTTTGTTGCCTCAATATCCTTTTAAATGCAACTTGTTGTTACTGCACATGGATATCAACAAGGAGGCAATCCGGTATCATCAAAACAATCATGACATTTATTTTTTTTATATTCATGATGGCTTTGTCGAACCCGGTCCACGCTGCCGACCTTTCCATCAAAGATGTCCTTCTCGGAAAAAGCTTTGCCAAGGACTGGGTAATTGAGGAAAAAGTGAAGCTTTACGACAAGGATACCCTGTTCGATCATATCGATGGAGAAGCCGAGCTTTATTTCCCCTATGGGTTTGACGCTCTGGCCACAGCAAGTTATGTAAATAAGCAAAATCCGGATTTATCCATTGTCGCCGATGTTTACAGAATGGCCTCTGTGCTTGATGCTTTTGGAATTTACTCCAACTACCGCAAGGCAAATAATTTATGGGTTACAATCGGTGCCGAGGGATTTGTCTCTCCTTCCCAATTGATGTTCTACCAAGACAGATATTTTGTACGGCTGCAAGTTGCCGGAGCAACGAGTCTCGAAAAAGATATCTTCCTGGCATGTGCCCGGGCTATTTCCGGAAACATCCCGGCCGGTTCCGGTCAGCCCAAAGAGCTGGAAGTTATGAAGATACCAGCGCTTGTGCCGAAGAGCGAACGGTATCTTGCGCAAAGCCTTCTGGGGTATGTCTTCTTTCGCAGGGGTATTATAGCTGATGCCATAGTGAAAGACGAAAAGATGCAGATTTTTGTGATACACGAGGATACGCAAGCTGCTGCCCGCAAGACTTTTGATCAATACCATTCTTATCTTCAGGCAGAAGGGCAGGGCATTCAAATGACCGGGAATCCGGCCTGCATGCAAGTAATCGCCGTCGATCCTTTGTATGGCGGAGTGTTAGTAGAGCAGTCGGGACGCTATATCATCGGTGCAGTCAGGATTAAAAATACTTCTATCGCCAAACAACTTATCGATGAGCTGCATAGAAGGATCAGTGCAGACGCGGGCCGATGAAATGATAATTATCAATTTCAAGTAATGAATTTTTACCAATAGTTTTAGTGGGTGTTCAATGGATCGCAGGGATTTTCTTAAAACCACTATTGTCACAGGTATTACCTTAGCCATACCGGGTAACGCAAGTTTATTTATCAAAGCGCTGGAGGCTGCGGAGAAGACAGACCTCGTTGTTGCTCACGGCCTAACACCTGCCGGGATAACAAAAGCGGCCATTGATGGCTTGGGTGGCATCAGGGCTTTCATATCCAGGGGAGACATTGTTGTCGTTAAACCGAATATCGGATGGGATAGACTGCCCGAATATGCGGCAACTACGAATCCGGAAGTAGTGTCAACAGTGGTTGCTTTGTGTTATGAGGCGGGGGCAAAGCAAGTTAAGGTTTTTGATCATAGTGTTGTAGATCCGCGGCGGTGCTATAAGCAAAGCGGCATTTCCGTGGCAGCCACTGCTGTCGGCGGCATTGTCAGCTATATAGATGATAGAAAATTCCGCGATGTAAAATTATCCGGTGTTGCCCTGAAATCATGGCCTCTTTATACCGAAGCTATCGAAGCGGACAAGTTTATTAATATTCCCATTGCCAAGACCCATGGCCTTTCTACTCTTACCCTGGGGATGAAAAACCTGATGGGAATCATGGGCAGTTCTCGGGGAAGGATACACCAGCGCATTGATGGCAGTCTGGTGGATATAGCCATGGCCATCAAACCCACGCTGATTATCCTTGATGCAGTGCGCATACTGACTGCAAATGGACCGCAGGGAGGAGACCTTTCTGATGTCAAGCAGCTCAATATAGTTGTTGCAGGCAGAGATCAGGTGGCCGTCGATGCTTTTGGCGCCACGCTCTTCGCTTTGAAAGGGGCAACCTTAGGCTATGTCGTGGCAGGACACAAAGCGGGACTGGGCACCATGGACCTCTCTAAATTGAGAATTAAAAAAATTAATGTTTGATAATTTTAAGAGGCGCTGAAGCTCCCATTCCTATTAAGTAGTAACTCGAACATGCAGGAAAAAGCATTCAACAACCAGTAGAGCGTTTGTATGATTAGAAAAATTCGCATAGTCACGCAGGGATTATTTTTGCTGACATTTTTGTGGCTTTTTCTGCAGACTGAATCGAAGGGGGCTGACGAACTCGGCTACCCTGTTAAAATATTTTTAGATGCTGATCCTCTGATTCTCATCACCACAATCCTTTCCAGCCGCGCGTGGCAGCAAACATTTCTCCTGGCCATTTTGGTGATCATTGCCACGGTCATTTTGGGGCGCGTTTTCTGCGGTTGGGTATGTCCTTTGGGAACACTGAATAATATGGTTGGCTCTTTGCAAAAGAAGCGTCCCAAAAGAGCCCCGCTAAACTGGCATTGGTTGAAATATTGCATCCTGATTTTTCTGATTACTTTGTCACTTTTTTCCTTGCAGTTCACCGGCATTCTTGATCCTATTTCACTTTTGATTCGTTCATTTTCGTTGTCTGTTTATCCGCTAATCGTCTATGCAACAAAGGCCACATTTGACTTGTTCTATAATTTGAATATCCCTTTTCTGGTTAATATTTCCGAATCCATCTACACGCTTTTCAAAAAAATCTGGCTTCCCTTCCAGCAACCATTTTTTCTTCAAAGCGTTTTTCTGGGGCTATTGTTCTTCGTCATTCTGGGTCTGAATCTTCTGGAGAAACGTTTCTGGTGTAAATATTTGTGCCCTCTGGGAGCCTTTCTGGGGCTGTTCTCCCGCTTTGCATTTCTGCAACGGTCGGTAAGCGAAGGCTGCAATTCCTGCGGAGTCTGTGATTTTATCTGTCAGGGAGGCGCTTCTCCTGATCAAAAAGAAAAATGGCATAATACGGAATGCATGGCTTGTATGAACTGCGATGATCTCTGTCCACAAAATGCCGTCGGGTTTGGATTTTTTAAGAAGACGCAGACAGCTTCCGTTGACCTCGGTAAAAGAAGAATCATTGGTACGATCCTGTCCGGCCTGATCGCTGTACCACTGATGAGGATTACAGCGATCAACAAACAGGCGGGCGCAGCGGAGCCTAAATTAATCCGGCCGCCGGGTTCCCTCGATGAAAAACAATTTCTGGCCAGGTGCGTAAAATGCGGCGAATGCATGAAAGTTTGTATTACCAATGGTCTCCAACCGGCATTTCTGGAGGCGGGAATTGAGGGGATCTGGTCACCAGTTCTTATTCCGCGCATCGGCTATTGTGAATATCGCTGCACACTCTGTGGCCAGGTCTGCCCGACAGGGGCAATAAAGAGATTGGAGCTGCTGGAAAAAGAAAAAGTAAAAATAGGTCTGGCTATGATTGATAAGGGCAGATGCCTGCCCTATGCCCATGCCACGCCTTGTATTGTTTGCCAGGAGGTTTGTCCTACTCCGAAGAAAGCAATCTGGCTGGAAAAGGCAAAAGTGATGAACAGAAACGAGAGCGCAATGAACTTAAATCAACCACACGTTGATCTGGAGCTATGTATTGGCTGCGGGCTCTGCGAGGCAAAGTGTCCCATTCTTGGTCAGCCGGCAATTTATGTTACCAGTATTGGAGAATCGCGATCCAAGGACAATCAATTATTGCTGTCATAAATGACTATCATTGAGAGATTGCATAAACTTTTAAATATATTTTCTTAAAAATACTGATTTACGTACTTCTTCTGTAATCCTTGTTTCTAAAAATTACTATTTTATGCTACATTACTAATGTTAATAAACAAATTCTAACCTTAAAACTTGTCCAAAAGCATTTGGATATATAAAGTTTATTTATTAGATTCATAGGAGGAATAGAGGATGAAGGTCATTGCATTCAACGGAAGTCCTAGAAAGAAATGGAACACAGCGACCCTTCTCGAAAAAGCCTTGGAAGGAGCATCATCACAGGGAGCTGAAACTGAACTGATCCATCTGTACGATCTGAGCTACAAAGGGTGCATAAGCTGTTTCTCCTGTAAAATAAAGAACGGTAAAAGCTATGGTAGATGTGCGGTTAAAGATGATTTGAAACCCATTTTAAACAAGGTTCATGACGCTCATGCTATTATTCTGGGCTCACCCATTTATTTCGGCATGCCTACTGGTGTTATAAGATCCTTCATGGAAAGGCTGCTGTTCCAATACCTTATTTATGATGAAAATCACTCCTT
>Ga0209748_1001818_pt1 | contig 10486 bp, 9 predicted proteins | sample BarGraIncu00421A_FD_185490 | JGI IMG/M metagenome (GOLD analysis project Ga0209748, IMG submission 185490) | Arctic peat soil microbial communities from Barrow, Alaska - Barrow Graham LP Incubations 004-21A (SPAdes) (version 2) | ecosystem: Environmental > Terrestrial > Soil > Wetlands > Peat... | reverse complement strand
GTCGAGGTCTGAGGGGGATATCCCACTTCACCGGTCTCGGTGCCCCGGTGGGGATCGCCGTGATGGCAGACCTGACCTCGGGACCGAGGGGGCGCAGTCCTGTTCTTGAGTGGGAGGAGACAAGGCGGCCACGGTTACCAGCCGAGCCGGGTGGCGGTGTCGGCGGTCGGGGTGGCTTCGCCGGCGGCTTGGGCGAAGGCGTTGAGCGCCGCGACGACGTCCTCGCGGCCCTCTTGCGGCATCGCGGCGACGATAGTGGCGATCTCCGCCCGCCGTCGCAAGGTGACCTCGCGGACCAGTCGCGCCCCTTCGTGGGTCAGGGCGATGAGTACCTCTCGCCGGTCTGCCTTGTTCTCTTCACGGGTCACCAGCTGGGCGGCGATGAGGCGGTCCACCATGCGCAGGGCAGTGGAGGGGGTGACGCCGAGTCGTTCGGCGAGCTGGTTGAGCCGGGTGTCGCCGTGGCCCTCCAGGACCACCAGGGTGCGGAACTGGGTGATCGTGACCGCGTCCTCGACATGGGCCAACGATCGGGCGGAGACGCCGACCAGTGCGCGTGAGGCCGTCAGAAGAGCGGAGACCAGCTCGTCGGCGCCCTCGGAGGATGTGGTGTCGTTGCCTCGCGCGGGTGCCGTGATCACGGTGCTCTCCTCGTGTCGTGTTCTGGCCGGTCAGTGTACGGACTCTGGCGGTAAACCGGCGGCTCACAGTTCGGTCGGGTGGGCTGCCAGGAATCTCGGATTTCGTAAGTAACAGCAATTGTTGCATACTACAAGCCATGAGTCATACTTTGTCACCTCCCGGACCCGCACCGGTAATCCGTCGAGCCCCCAGGGTGGCAACGCTCGCGCTGCAGCACGGCCGCGCCAGGCTCGCCACCCAGCTGCGATCCTCGAACTCGGGCTTGATGCTGCTCGCTCTGCTCGTCGGCCTGGGGGCCGGTGGTGGGGCGATCGTCTTCCGCTGGCTGATTAAGACTTTCACTCTGCTGCTGTCCGGCCATGCGGACTACTCCCTGGCCGGCCATGCCGCCCACCCGGGCCTGCCGGGCCTCGGGCGCTGGTTCGTCATCGGCGCCCCGGTGGTCGCCGGGCTGTTGTATGGACCGTTGGTGCACTTCTTCGCCCGGGAGGCACGAGGTCACGGCGTGCCCGAGGTGATGTACGCGGTGGCCCGCAAGGGCGGGCGGATCGCACCGCAGGTCGCCGCAGTCAAGGCGCTGGCTTCGGCCCTGTGTATTGGTGGGGGCGGGTCGGTGGGCCGTGAGGGCCCGATCGTGCAGATCGGCTCGGCGCTGGGCTCCACCCTCGGACGCGTTGTCCGGGTTGGCGAGCCGCGGATGCGACTTCTGGTGGCGTGCGGTGCGGCCGGGGGAATCGCGGCGACGTTCAACGCCCCGCTGGCCGGTGTCTTCTTCGCGATGGAGCTGATCTTGGCCAACTTCGAGGTGCGCTCGTTCGGGATGATCGTGCTGTCCTCGGTGACTGCCAGCGTGGTCGGGCGCGCCGCGATGGGCAGCGCCCCTTTCCTGAAGCTTCCCAACTTCACCGTGGGCCACCTGTGGGAGTACGCCCTGTTCGCCGTCCTCGGCCTGCTCGGCGGCGTCGCGGGCGTGTTCTTCACCCGGGTGCTGTACGCCATCGAGGATGTCTGCGACGGGCTGTGGCACGGCCCGGAGTGGCTGCGTCCGGCCGCAGGTGGCGTGCTGCTGGGTCTGCTGCTGCTGGTCCTGCCGCAGATGTACGGCGTGGGCTACCCGGTCCTGGCCGCCGGCATCGCCGGCAAGTACACGATCGTCTTCCTGCTCGTGCTCCTGGTCGCCAAGATGTTCGCCACCAGCTTGACCATCGGCATCGGCGGCTCCGGTGGGGTGTTCGCCCCGAGCCTGTTCATCGGAGCCATGCTCGGAACTGCCTTCGGCGAAATCATGCACATCGTGGCACCCGGGATCGCGGGCCCGGTCGGCGCCTACGGCCTGATCGGAATGGGCGCCGTCTTCGCCGGAGCTGCCCGTGCGCCGATTACCGCTGTGGTCATCATGTTCGAGCTGACCGGGGAGTACACGATCATCCTGCCGCTGATGTCGGCCATCGTGCTGGCCACGTTCATCAGCCAACGGCTCGCCCCCAAGGACACGATCTACACCTTGAAGCTGCGTCGCCGGGGGGTCGACCTGAGCTCCCCGGCACAGACGAGCCCCCGCGCCGACGCGATCCCCATCGCAGCGGTGATGCTCCCCGTACCTGCCGCCCTCCATGTGGGCGACACTTTGGTGAAGGCCGCCCGAGCCCTGGCCCGTTCTCGCCAGGGCGTCCTGCCCGTCGTGGATGCCGGCGGGGCCTACGCCGGGACGGTCAGCGTCCACGCGGTCGCCGAGGCCCTTGCCGACGGCGAGCACGACACCACCCCTGTCGGCGAGGTCACAGACCTTCCCCCGGCACTACGTTCGGTCGACCCCCTCGACTTCGCGCTACAGGTCCTGGATGACGCCGGCGGCGCGGTGCCGGTCCTGGACCCTGACGGGCACCAGGTCGTCGGATGGCTCACCCACCAAGCTGCCCTCAACGCCCTACGCCCCGCGGCCGCGACAGCATCGGCAGCCACCAGTTAACGCCCAGGAGCACAGCGAGCTCGCCCGCGCCTGGGGCGGGACGCCCGCCGGCGAGACCATGATCGGGGGTACCTAGAGATGGGCTGGCAGGCCACCATGGCGACCTCTGCTGTGGTTGGTCCAGGTTCCATGACCGGACCTATGTGGATGCCAAGTGTGCCGCCAACACCGGAACGGATGCTGGCCTGGCACCCGCAGCCGATTCCCGTGTTGCCGCTGATCGTTCTGATCCTGCTTGTGCTCTACGGGTGGGGTGTCGTCGTTCTTCGCCGCCGTGGCGCCGGCTGGCCCATCGGCCGCAGCCTGTGGTGGCTCGCCGGGGTGGGGTCCGTGCTCTTGGTCACGGCCACCGCCGTTGACGGGTACGGCATGGAGCTGTTCAGCGTCCACATGATTCAACACATGGTTCTGAACATGCTCTCCCCCGTGTTCCTGGTTCTGGGTGCCCCGGTGACACTGCTGCTGCGCGCCGTACCCGCCGGGTCCGGGCGAGGGGGCCGGATCCGACGCGCCATCCTGTGGCTCCTGCACACCAGGGCCATGGCCATCTTGACGCATCCGGGCGTGACGTTCGCCTTGTTCATCATGAGCCTCTACGGCCTGTACTACACCCCTGCCTTCGACTACCTGATGGGCACCTGGTGGGGCCACAACCTGATGCTGGTGCACTTCCTGCTCATCGGGTTCCTCTACTTCTGGGGAGTTCTCGGCGTCGACCCGTCCCCACGGACATCCAGGCGGGGGCACCGCACCTTGTCGGGCCCGGTGATACCGGTGCTGGAGGTGGCCGCCACCGCCCCGTTCCATGCCTTTTTCGGTGTGGTGGTCATGATGTCCACCACCTTGCTGGTCGGGTTCTACTCCATGCCCATCCCGGGCTGGCAGGTCTCACCCCTGGCAGACCAAGCCACCGGCGGCGGGATCGCCTGGAGCTTCACGGAGCTTCCCACGCTCTTGGTCCTGATGGCTTTGATTGTGAAATGGCACAAGTCTGAAGAGCGCACCATCCGGGCCACCGAACGGCGCCAGGCCCGTGGGGGCGACACCGAGCTGGCCGACTACAACTCCTATCTGCAATCCCTGGATCGCGCGGAAATCCCTGGATCGCGCGGAGCGGGTGCAGCGCTGACATGAACCCGTTCAACCAACACCGCCGAATAGGCTGGACCTACCAACTCCTGCGCGTGTCAGCTGCGAGGACTGAGTTTCCCGGTCAAGTTGGATGAGCCCGAAAGACAGGGTGAGAGCATGACAGCCATCAACAAGAACGGCGCCCCGAACCGCGTCCGCGATCGATGGCTGCCATGACAGATGACTTGAAATCCCTTCCCCTGCACGAGGTGGAGAAGCAGCTTGGGACCTCGTCGGACGGGCTGAGCCAGGCCGAGGCGACCAAGCGGTTGGCGCAGTACGGTCCCAATGAGATCGAGGAGAAGAAGACCAGTGCGTTCCGCAAGCTGCTGACCTACTTCTGGGGTCCCATTCCCTGGATGATCGAGGGTGCTGTGGTCCTGTCGGGTGTTGATCGGCACTGGCCGGACTTCTTCATCATCCTTGTCCTGCTCGTGGCCAACGCGATGGTCGGATTCTGGGAGGAACGACAGGCAGGTAACGCCATCGACGCGCTGAAAGCCAATCTGGCGATCAAGGCCCGCGTGATTCGCGACGGGAAGTGGACGACGCCGGCGGCGCGGGAGCTGGTGCCTGGCGACGTCATCCGCGTCCGGCTTGGTGACATCGTCCCGGCTGATGCCCGTCTGCTGGCGGGCGACTCGGTCGACGTGGACCAGTCCGCCCTGACCGGGGAGTCCCTGCCCGCGACGCGAGTGGCGGGCGAGGCGGTGTTCTCGGGCTCGATCATCCGTCAGGGTGAAACCAGAGCCCTGGTCTATGCCACCGGAGCCCACACCTACTTCGGGAAGACGGCCCAGCTGGTACAGGAGGCGCACACCGTCAGCCACTTCCAGCAGGCGGTGCTGAAGATCGGGAACTACCTCATCATCCTGGCGGTGGCGCTGGTCGCGGTGATCGTTGCCGTCGCGCTCCTGCGCGGGGACCCGGTCCTGACCACGCTGCAGTTCGCGTTGGTTCTGACCGTGGCCGCGATCCCCGTGGCGATGCCGACAGTGCTATCGGTGACGATGGCGATCGGCGCACGTCTGCTCACCAAGAAGCAGGCGATCGTCACCCGGCTGGTGGCCATTGAGGAACTCGCAGGTGTGGACGTGCTGTGCGCGGACAAGACCGGCACCCTGACCCAGAACAAGCTGTCGCTGGGCGACCCGTTCGCCGTCCAGGACACCCCCGGAGAGCAGGTCATCCTCCATGCCGCACTCGCCTCCCGCGCCGACAACGACGACCCGATCGACCTGGCCGTTCTGGGTGGGCTCCGAGACGACCACGCCTTGGATGGCTACCAGGTGGCCCACTTCCAGCCCTTCGACCCGGTACACAAACGCACCGAGGCCACCGTTACCGGCCCAGACGGAAACACCTTCAAGGTGACCAAGGGCGCCCCACAGGTGATCCTGGCTCTGTCAGCCGATGCCGGGCAGGCCGGCGCCGCTGTCGACAAGGCCGTCAACGATTTCGCGGCACGTGGTTTTCGTTCGTTGGGCGTGGCCCGGGCCGCAGCCGATGGCCCCTGGCAGATGCTTGGCGTGTTGCCCCTGTTCGACCCGCCCCGCGCCGATGCCAAGTCAACCATCGCGACCGCGCGGGCGATGGGCGTGACGGTCAAGATGGTGACCGGGGACGCGCTAGCCATCGCGAAAGAGACCGCCGAAAAGGTAGGGCTGGGCACGGGAATCCTCAATGCCGCAGGCCTGGGTGAGGTAAAGAAGCAAGAAACTGCGGCGATGGCCGAGTCCATAGAGACCGCCGACGGGTTCGCTCAGGTCTTCCCCGAGCACAAGTTCCACATCGTCGACGTCCTGCAACAGCAAGGCCACATCGTCGGGATGACCGGCGACGGCGTCAACGACGCCCCCGCGTTGAAGAAGGCCGACTGCGGGATCGCGGTATCCGGCGCCACGGACGCGGCCCGGGCTGCGGCCGACATCGTCCTCATGACGCCCGGGCTCTCAGTGATCATCGATGCGATCAAGGAGAGCCGGAAGATCTTCCAGCGGATGAACAGCTACGCGATCTACCGCATCACCGAGACACTGCGCGTGCTGTTGTTCGTGACACTAACGATCCTGATCTTCAACTTCTACCCCGTGACCGCTGTCATGATCGTCATGCTGGCGCTGCTCAACGACGGCGCCATCTTGTCCATCGCCTACGACAACGTCCATTACAAGGATCAGCCCGAAGCATGGAACATGCGCCTCGTGCTGGGAATCGCCACCGTGCTGGGCACCGTTGGACCCGTCGCCGCGTTCGGCCTGTTCTTCCTTGGCGACCGCGTCTTTGGCCTTGGCCATCCGCAACTGCAGACCCTGATGTACCTGATGCTGTCAGTGGCCGGACACCTGACGATCTTCCTCACCCGTACCCGCGGCCCGTTCTGGTCCATCCGCCCCGCACGCATCCTGTGGGCAGCAGTCCTGGGCACCCAGATTCTGGCAACGTTCATCGCGGTCTACGGACTGTTCATGACACCCCTGGGCTGGGGATGGGCCTTGTTCGTCTGGGGATACGCGCTGATCTGGTTCCTCATCAGTGACCGCGTCAAACTCCTCGCCTACCGAATCCTCGACCCAGTCTCGCCATCCCGTAAGCGGAACGCTGGCTGACGCTCAAAACCCTGCGACGCGGACGCTAACGAATAGGTCCTCGCTGTGCCTGTCGGGGATCGTCCTGCGGCCACGTAGATGGCGGTGCCGTCTTGCTCTCATCCTGAGCACCTGACGATCAACAAAGGAGTACGGATGAGCCCTCAGCCCGGCGTCCCGGTCCTTCGCCACGTGGTTCTGGACACCACTGACGTCCGAGCCCTCGCGGAGTTCTACCGTCGGCTACTGGACCTCCAGTGCCGCCCCGGTGACGAGCATCCCGGTGCTGACGTGCCTGACCCACGCGGGCAGGACTGGCTAGTGCTGCGACGGCTCGATGCCAGCACAGCGCTGGCCTTCCAGAAGGTGGAGGAACTACCGCCGGCAACCTGGACCAATGGACCGCACCCGCAATGCTGCACCTCGACCTAACTGTGCCCTCCTCGGGAGAAATTCTCCCTTCTTGGGTCACTGTCCGGTGGGAGCAACACACCTCAGATACCGATGTTGTCGAGGGCGCCTGGTCCATCTGGTCCTCCAAGTTGTCCGGTCATGAGCGTCCCGCCAGGTTTGTCACGCGGTGCCTGCCCTGAGCCACTGTTCCCATAGTTCGGCGTATCCCTTGGATCGTTGCATCAGGCGGGTGTCCTCCCATCGTGCCTTCACGATGAGGAGCAAAACCAGGACCCCATGGTTCGTGCCGCGCCTACGGAGGTGACGCTGAGAGGAACTATGAGTCCAGGCCGGATCCGCAGAGCTCTCAGCGTTGCCAGATTCGTACGCCGGTGATCATGCGGATCCTGCGCCACGCAGACGTGTTGATGACCTCGGAGATCTATGCAAAGGCTCGTGCCGATGGCGCCGCGCGAAGAGCAGCGCAGGTCGGGGAGCCCCGTTTGATGCGCAGGTCAAATCTCGTTGTCGTTGCTGTACTTGCCGTGTTTTTGCTGCTGTACTGGCAGGTCAGAGGCCCTCACCAACTCTGGTAAGGGCCTCTGACCTGCGGAAACACGGTCGGGGTGACAGGATTTGAACCTGCGGCCTCTTCGTCCCGAACGGGGGACCACAGTTCGCTGCCGTGCTGTTGAGCACGTGCGGTGGCGTTCTGAGCACGATAGCGGTGCGTCTGGTTCGTCTAGTGCCGTCCGGTGGGCCTGGGTTTGTTCCTTTTCTGTTCCCTGGCTTCATGTCCGCTTCGGAGGCGACTGACGTGGGCCGCATGACGGACGTGAGCGGGAATCCTCTCCGGGCGGGGCTTACGGACACTACCTCTGGCGGTAACGCCTTGACCTGCGACGTTCTCGTATGACGTTCGACCACCGGGCGGTGTGGGGTGCCAGATCAGCCCTGATCTGCGGAGCAGGGGTGCGACCCGGCTACGGGACACGCGCCGAGGTTGTCACCCGTATGAAGACGGTACTCACCCAACCAGAGACCGGCTCACCAGCGGTTGTGGACGTCCGCGGCCCATCCGAGCACGCCGTCGACCGGGACCCGCTCCCCGGCGTCGTCGCTCATCCAGCAGGTCCAGTGCCCGAAGCACTGGTGCGCCCGCTGCGCCGCCTCTGACGGACTCACATGCTCGCCGCAACCCAATTGGTCGCGCCGGTTCAGGACAAACCGGGCCATGCCGTTTTGTTGAAGCATCGTTTGGCCTCTGAGTCCTTTTCCTGTTGCGACTTCCACCGGCCGGGCGTCCCCGTTTGCTTCGGCTCGTAGATGGCGCTCAGGTCAGGCACCTGTAGCTGATCACAGTAGGCGGCCAGCGCATCTAAGGCCGTGCCCAGGCTGCGGTAGGAGTAACCGAGCTTCATCGCCTTGAGACCGGAGGCAATCGCGCTGTATGTGATCGTCTTGCGTTCGGTGGCCGCGACGACTCCCACTCCGTACATGAATCTCGCCGCCGCCCTGGCCTTCTCGGTTGCTGTCGGGAGAAGAGCCTTTGTGATTTCCTGACTCATCGAGGACTCCGTTCACGGGGACATGTCTCAAATGCAAGCCTGACAGGCTTTCTGGCTGTCGGCCATCCGACGGGTCGACCGAATACTCACGGGTGCGACCGCGTCTGGTGCCCTGCCCGGTGCGCCTAACGGCATTCGAAGCGGCCTCAAGGACAAGGCGAAGTGCCTTCCGTAACAGCTTGGTGGTTCGCTGCGCCTGCGCGCGCTCGTGCTCACAGACATCCGCCTCGTCATCGGGGTCGCCGGTGTCCCTGGCGTGGTCACGGGCCGTGCGCCAGGCGATCTCCTGCTCCTCGTTCCAGCGGATAAGAGTGAGCAAGAGCTCTGTGTCGTTTTCGCAGACCTGCGCTGCGAGAGAGGGCTTGATGGATCCGGGATTCTCTGCGTCGAGCTGGAGAAGGGTGAGCATCGCCGGGTGGATACGGCCGCACTCGCCATCGCCCTCATCCTGACCGTGAAACTCGTCAAATGGGCCAAGCAATGGACCGACTAGACCCGCCTATCCGCGCGCGCTCTTAGGGCATCTTCCTTAGGTAGCGGCCACCGTCTTGACGTTCGACGGTCTCCGCCGGGACCCTGAAGGCAAGGCCGCGAGCGTGGGCGTTGCTTATCGTTTATCACCCTGGAGCGTCGTGAGATCCAGTGCAAGCGCCGCTGTCCAGCTGAAGTTCCGGGTGCCGTGCGGAGCACCAGTCCACGGGTCGACGTACTCAGGGAATCGGTGCTCCAGCGCGAGAGCGCGCAGATTCGCGGATAACGTGTCGGCCTCGGCGTCGCGTCCGTGGGTGCGCAGACCCTGGATCACGAGCCAGGTCATGTTGAACCATGCGGGACCTCGCCAGTACTGGGCTGGCTGGAAGTCCTCCGCCGTGACGTCGTAGCTCGGGACCATGAGCGGCCTGCTCCCGAGGAACCGCGGTCCCAGCACGGTCCGCAGCACCGACGGAGCCTGGGGCAGGCCGGGGAGGATCAGCGGGACCACACCCGAGATCGTGGCCTTGCGTACCAGGGTGTCGTCGATGATGTCGCGGGCCACGAATAGGCCGAGTTCGTCGTCGTACAGCGTGCTGAGCGCCGCGGTGAGCTCGGCGGCGCGCACCCGGTGCGGGGTGGGATCGCGGCCGATCGCCTCTGCGATGCTGGCGAGCGAGAGCTCCGAGCGCGCCCATAGGGCGTTGAAGGTCGGATCCTCCATCAGGAAGCTGTCCTCACCGCGGAGGTCATCGCACTCCCGGTCCCGATACTGCTCGGCCAGCCAGAAGTACTTGCCGTAGGCCTCCTCGCTCGGTCGTTCACTCAGGTCGGCGTGCTGCAGGTCGGGCCGGAGGATCTTGTGCTTCGGTGTGCTCGGGATCCGGGCGAGCGCCTTGTCCCACAGCGGGGAGTTGTCCATGCCGGACTCCCACGGGTGAACGACGCTCGCTAGTCCGTGCCCGCCGCGGTCGCGACGGGTGCCAAGGTATTCGTGCCAAGCGACCAGCCGTGGGTACACGCGGAGCAGGAAGCCCCGTGCGCGGGATGCGGCGGGGTCCGCGCGGTGCACTTCCCATGCCGCCCAGGCGTGGTTGGGGGGCTGGATCAGCCCAGTGGTCGGGATCGACGGTGCGCCCGAGATCTGCGTGGACCGCCAGAACGACGCGCCCGGGGAGTAGTCGTCGTCCCGGCTGACGTCGTAGATAATCTGCGGGATGCGCCCGTCGGCCCACTGACCCGTCAAGAGCGTCTCGAGCTCCCGCTGGGCACGTTCAGGAGAGACATGACGCAGACCGATCGCGATGAAGGCAGAGTCCCAGCTCCATTGGTGGGGATAGAGCCCGGTCGCCGGGAGGGTGTACGAGCCCGTCCAGTTGGCATCGAGGACGTCGATCGCCGCCGCGGTCAGGTCCCCTGCGACGGGCGGCACACTCACGAAGACCTGCCCAGTACGAAGATCATGATCAGTTGCTCCTTGTCGGGGATTCTGGGAACGGGGAAGCCGGTGGTGCGGTGGCAAGCAGTCGACGAATGGTGTCCCGTCCCCATCGGTCGAGGTCGGCGACCCGGCCGAAGGGCGAGCGAAGGGCGCCCTACTGCTCAATGACGACGGACATGCGCGAGTACCAGGTGGGGACTCGGATGGTGCTGGCTGTCTTGGCCGGCTGGTCGGAACTGGCCAGCGCGACCACGTGGGGCGCGAGAAACTGCACGATCTAGGG
>Ga0209748_1001815_pt1 | contig 10491 bp, 11 predicted proteins | sample BarGraIncu00421A_FD_185490 | JGI IMG/M metagenome (GOLD analysis project Ga0209748, IMG submission 185490) | Arctic peat soil microbial communities from Barrow, Alaska - Barrow Graham LP Incubations 004-21A (SPAdes) (version 2) | ecosystem: Environmental > Terrestrial > Soil > Wetlands > Peat... | reverse complement strand
CAAAAAAAACGACTGTAAAATGGAAATTCACGAAAAACGATGCAAGATCAAAGCTAAAGAGGCACTATATTAATTTGCAAAATTAATGTTATGGTGCATTAGCTCTAATCTATCTTCCAGCCAAAGAAATCGATCAGCCAGTCCACCTGGCCGGGAGGCAGCTCCAGTTCGTCCTTTATAATTCTTGCCACAATCTCCGCTACTTGAGATGCGGTCTTTCCAGTGGTGTCTATCTCATCCACTCGGCGGCAAAACTCTACGGCTTCCACCAGAATGACGTCCAGCGCTTCAGCCTCCAGGTTTTCCCGAATCTTCTCCGGAGAGTAGCCTCGCGCCTCCAGCCGGGGCCGAAGGTCTGAGGGCGCGAGTCTGAGGACTACCGACCAGTCTGCGAAGTGATGAGAGAAGTGGCCTTCGAGGATAGAAATCTCGTCGGAATCGAGCTCCTTGAGGCGCCGCTCCAGCGCATCCATATCCGCATCCATGCAACCCCTTTCCGGGTCGATGCCCAGGTTCATTCCTCCTTTGACTAGAGCGTTGATATCGATGACTTTGTAGGGCAGAAGCCCGGCTACTGTAGTCTTACCTGTGCCGGGTGTGCCGGTGAGTGCTATCTGCATATCTCCCGGTAGGCGGAAAGGAAGCGATCGTTCTCAGATGGCGTTCCCACCGTGACGCGCACGTGGTTCTCGCCCGCTCCCCGGAAGGAGCGACAGTCGCGAATGATGATGCCACGGGCCTGGAATTCTTCCACAAACGAATTGGAGGGCTCTTCAGTCTCCAGGTAAAGGAAGTTGGCCTGCGAGGGATGCGAATTTATCTCATTTTGCAAACGCTCCCGCTCTATTCGAATCTTTTCTACGGAATTATGCATGAACGGTTCGTCCGACAGGGCTGCAATACCAGCAGCGACCGAGGCGCAGGTTATGCCAAAGAAGGGTGGAGCCGCTCTTTTATATTGGTCCGCGATCCACTCTGGTGCCACGGCATATCCCAGGCGCATGCCCGCCAGCCCGAAGGCTTTGGACAACGTGCGGCCTACAACCAGGTTGTCATACTCTTTCACGAGCTTCGCCAGGCTCTGCTCCGCGAACTCCACATAGGCCTCATCCAGGAACAAAATGGCATCCGTGCTCTCCAGCAATCTCCTCACCTCTTCCTCGTCTGTTACGTTTCCGGTGGGATTATTGGGCGAGCAGATGAAAGCCATCTTCGTATCTGCCGGTATATTCATTGGAACTTCGAATTCACTCCCGCGAGGCGAGAAGACGGGCGAGGCGCCGCATAAGACGGTCAAGATCTCGTAGTAGCTGAAGGTTGGCGTAGGTATCAGGGTTCGATCTCCCTTTTCCAGAAAGAGACGGGTTAGAGTGTCCATGACACCGTCCATGCCGGCCCCTATCGCGATCATCTCCTCGGGAAAGCCGGTGTATCCGGCCAGGCCTGCCATCAGCTCCTCCGGCTCAGGGTATCTCTCGGGAGAGATGTTCTGCAGGGCCTCGGCCACTTTGGGACTGGGTCCGTAGGGGTTCTCGTTGCTGCCCAGCTTCACAATCTTTTCCGGCAACAGATCATATTTGCGGGAGACTTCAGTGAAGCCCTTGCCCGCGACGTATGGCTTGAGCTGACCTAAACACATTCGCAGCTTCTTAGAGTTAGAGCAATTCCCCAATGACCGTCACCACTCTGTCGATCTCTTCCTTTGTAACCACCAGGGGCGGAATGAGGCGCAGGGTGTGCTCGCCGGTGTTGTTGATCAGAACACCTTCTTGCAGAGCCTTCTCCACCAGCACCTTGCAGTCGGCGTCCAGATCCAGTCCTACCATCAATCCCTGGCCGCGAATCTCCCTGGGCCCGAGCTTCTCGAGTCCAGTGCGTAGGTATTGGCCCAGCTCCTCTGACCTTTGTACCAGCTTCTCCTCTTTGATAACCTCAATCGTCGCCAGAGCTGCCGCGCTGATCAATGGGCCTCCGGCAAAGGTGGATCCATGGTCGCCTTTCTGGAAGGCTTCCGAGACGCTCTCGCCGGCCAGCATAGCGCCCATGGGCAGGCCTCCTCCAATGGCTTTAGCCAGCGTGATTATATCCGGCTGAACTTTTGAGTGATCTTTGCCGAACCACTTTCCCGTGCGCCCAAAGCCTGTCTGCACCTCGTCGAAGATAAGTTGGGCCCCGGCATCATCGCAGATCTGGCGGGCGGACTTCAGATAGTCTTTATCTGGAACATAGACTCCAGCTTCGCCCTGCACCGGCTCCAGGATGACGGCTGCAGTCTCGCGGGTTACGGCAGACTTCAGCGCCTCGACATCGTTGTAGGGGATGAATGCGGCCTCACTCAAAGGCTGGAACGGCTCGCGGTAGATGGGTTTGTAGGTGAGTCCCAATGCACCCAGGGTGCGTCCGTGGAAAGCGCGTTCAGCAGCTACGATCTTTGATTTGCCGGTGGCCCGGCGGGTCAGCTTCAGAGCAGCCTCCACGCTCTCCGCTCCGGAGTTGCAAAAGTATGCCCTCTTCATGCCGGTGAGCCTCTTCAGCTCTTCCGCCAGTAGGACCTGATTTTCTGTGTAGTAGAGGTTGGAGGTATGGATAAGCCTGGCCGCCTGCTGACACAATGCCTCGACGACGCGAGGGTGGCAGTGGCCCACGTTGTTCACGGCGATGCCGGCCACGAAGTCCAGGTACTCTTTGCCGTCGGAATCCCAGACCCTGGCCCGGCTGCCGCGCACAAGGACTACATCCTGGCGGCCGTAGGTCTGAAATATGGATTCGGATTCCCTTTTTTTCAAGTGATTTTTGTCGATCATAAGATTGATTCCTGTTTCACTTCATGCTGCTCGCAAACCTGAGGCTCATTTGAATCTGGCGATTGACATCCCTGTTTGTGATCTCCATGTGGCCCGGATACATGGTCTTCACATCCAATTTCGCCAATCTCTCAATAGACCTGACCAGCTCCGCTGTATTGCCTCCCAGCATGTCCGTCCGGCCTATGTTTCCGTCCGGGAACACGGTGTCGCCGGAGAAGAGCGCCTTCTCATTCTTTTCATAAAGGCACAGGCTGCCCAGAGAATGGCCGGGTGTCTCCATGACCTCCAGCTTCCATTTTCCGATATCCAGGACCATGCCCTCCATAAGTATCTCGTCCACTTTGTATTCCGGAGCTTGTTGGCCAAAGAGATAGGCCACAGAGGCGAGATCGTCGCCCACGCAGCCCACCTCTTTTTCGCTGAGCATAAGCTTTGCGCCAGTGGCTTCTTTTAAGACTGGAGCCGCGCCGGAGTGGTCATGGTGGCCGTGAGTGAGAACGATCATTTCTATTTTGGCAGGATCGATAAATTTTTTGATATTTTTTAAGATAGGTTCGGCCATCATGCCTGCGTCTATCAGGATGGGCCTCTCATCCATAACCAGATAGACATTGCCATCGAAGGCGGCACCGCTAACCTTATGCACTTCAACCATTGATAAACACCAACAGATCGGAATGTAGCTCTTACAATATATTAGTTGGTACCAATGACCCTGATGGAAGAGGCAAGCAGAGGGCGCGTGCCCCGTGAAATAGAAGCAGTGGCGACTCGTGAAGGAATAGAGCCGGCAAAGCTAGCTCGTCTGGTGGCAGCGGGCCGGGTGGTGATTCCTGGAAACCTGCGCCGAGAGGGCCTGGAGCCCGCAGGAATAGGGGAGATGCTCACCACCAAGGTGAATGTGAACGTGGGCACCTCGCAGAACCTGGACTCACCAGAGACTGAAGTGGAAAAGGCCATGGCCGCGGTTGAGGCGGGCGCGGATGCCGTGATGGATCTGTCCACAGGCGGAGACCTGGACCTTGTCCGGCGAAAGATCCTGGATGCGGTCGGCGTTCCATTGGGCACGGTTCCCATCTATCAAGCGGCAGTAAAGAAGGAGCTAACCAGTCAGGGCATGTTCAACGCCCTCGAGAAGCACGCCAAGGATGGCGTGGACTTTGTGACGGTGCACGTCGGAGTGAACAAGATCTCTCTGGAGCGGCTGCGGCAGGATCCACGCGTCATGGGCGTGGTGAGCCGGGGCGGATCACTAACTATGAAGTATATAGCCGAGACGGGTGAGGAAAATCCCTACTATGCGGAGTACGATTATCTCCTGGAGATGGCACGGGAGTATGAGCTTACTCTCTCTCTGGGCGACGGCCTTCGGCCGGGTTGCATTCATGATGCCTCAGATCGGGCCAAGTACATGGAGTTCATCATGCTGGGCGAGCTGGTTAAGCGGGCGCGCAGTGCAGGCGTGCAGGCCATGGTCGAAGGGCCGGGTCATGTGCCCGCGGATGAGATTGAGACCAGCGTAAAGGCCATGAAACACTTGACGGACGGAGCGCCTCTGTACCTGCTGGGCCCTCTTGTCACGGACATCGCGCCCGGATATGACCACATCACCGCTGCCATGGGCGGAGTGATTGCGGGCATGGCAGGAGCGGACTTCCTCTGCGCTACCACGCCCTCCGAGCATCTGGATCTGCCCACCAAAGAGGACGTGATCGAAGGCACCTATGTGACGCGCGTGGCAGCCCACGCCGCGGACCTAACCCGTCCGGGCGTGCGGGATCGAGCGCGCGCGTGGGACCTGGATATGGCGAAAGCGCGCGCGGAATTAGATTGGCCTGGTCAGTTTCAGGCGGCCATAAATCCAGCCCGCGCAAAGCAGATCCGTCACCGGCGGGGCGTGGAGACGGACACCTGCACCATGTGCAGCGAGCTATGCGCCATCCGGCTGTCGAAAGAGGCCATGGAGAAGGAGAAAGAGAAAGAGCGAAAGTGAGAATGGATGGCTTTCAGTCTTTCCGATGCATTCCTCCCCGAATGCCTTCGAGTCTCTCCCTCCCGCATCGGTATAGTTTTCTGAGCTCTTCCTGGTATGCGAAAGATGCCGGCACAAGCAATAGTGGAACCGCGGCTATTGCTCCAGCCCCATGAAGAATTGGCAGAGTGGACAGGAAAACAGCTCCTGTAACGCCATAAATGGGAACTATTGGAATTAAGATAGCCAGGCCGAATGTCCTGTTGAAATGGATACCTACCTTGCCGGCTAAGAAACCGTTATTTCCAATGAGTAACCCAGCTCCAATGCTTGGTCCTATTCTCTCAAAGAGATTATAGGATGGCCCGATATAAATCCCAAAATCAATGCCAAAAAAGGAGAAAAGTCCGTGAAATTGATTCCTATCCTGGCTGGAATTTCCTCCGAGGCTTGAGACAACCAGGCCTATGTCGAGCTGTAGAGCTCCTCTATCTCCCATATACAGGCAGATGGCTCTCAATACAGATTAATCTTTTTGATCCATCAATAGAATTGTCCCTGATCCAGCCATTCCTGTGATATTAAGGCCCACCAATCGGCTGCTAATGTCACTCCGAAAAAGGGCTTTGTTACATAGTCGTAAGGCAGCCAGAAGTAACCGTCCATTCCCCAGGCGGTCCCCCAGGAATTGCAGCAAAGAATGGCCCCCAGGGTGGCATTGGGACACTGCACTGTGTCATCGTATCCTACGGCCACAACGGCATGACCTCCGATGCTGGCATCACCTGTCTTGGGATAAGCCACAAGCCCGTCTCTACCAACGGATTTGAACTGCGGGAAGACCTCAAAGCCAAATTCCAGTGGCAGACCCGCAAAGAGCTGCCCTTTTATGGCGGTGAGAACAGCAGTTCCAGGCGTACCCGGCTGGTCGATGAGGACGTACTTTAAAGCCTGGAAGTTTTGCGCCATCAATCCAAACCTGTAGGCAGGCTCCATCTTGAAAGCCTCGATCGAATAGGGAAGCAACTTCTCTGAGACCGTGCCGAATGCCGCCAAACTGCCCATTGTGCCCCGGATGGTTGCACCGGTATCCTCTTCTGCAAGGCTTCCTTCCAGCCAACGGGTGTACCAATAGGTGAACAGTCGACTTGCTGCGAACTCTTTTCCCGCCGACTTCTTGATGAAGTAACCTATCAGGCCGGCTAAAGCGTTGGCCGTGCAGCTCCCGAGATTTCCCTGATCGACTATTGCAGTACAATATTTACGAAGATCAACCTTTGAAGAAAGGCCGACGGGAAGCCGTACAAGAAGGCTGGCAACGTCAGGCCGATCGACTGAATAGTCTCTCAAATCTGGTTTCTGGCGAATCCATCCTAATTTTTTTATTTCAATCCACTCCTTTAATTACAGTATACTTTTCATATACTTATTAAGTATTTCTAAGAAGATTGCCGACCTGACGATTTTTGGGGCTTTCTACTTAGATTCAAAGTTGTTCCAAAAAGGTTTTACCCTGGCAGTGCCTAAGACCCGGGGATGTTCAATAAGATCCTGATCGCCAACCGGGGAGAGATCGCCATTAGGGTTATGCGTGCCTGTAGGGAGCTGGGCATATCGACCGTGGCCGTCTACTCCGAAGCGGACAAGAATGCTCTTTTTGCCAAATACGCCGACGAAGCAGTCTTCATCGGACCGTCTCCTTCGCGTGAGAGCTACCTGAAGATCGACAACATCATCAAAGCCGCCCAGGAGACTGGAGCCGAGGCCATCCATCCCGGATACGGCTTCCTCTCCGAGAATACAAACTTCGCCAGGACGTGTGTAGAGAATGGTATCGTGTTCATAGGCCCACCATCTTCTGCAATTGATGCCATGGGCTCCAAGATCACAGCCCGTCAGACTATGAAGGATGCGGGTGTTCCAATTGTTCCCGGCATTGAGGAAGGCATCAGCGATCCGGATGAAGCGATGGAGATTGCAGAAAGGATAGGCTATCCGATAATCCTCAAACCTGCGGCTGGAGGCGGCGGAATTGGCATGAAGATCGTGGAGAGCCGCGAGGAGATGCTGCCCGCCCTCACCTCATCTCAGTCCGTGGCCCGCAACGCCTTTGGCGACGACACCATCTATATCGAAAAATATCTGACGGAGCCGAGGCACATCGAATTTCAAATACTGGCCGACAATATGGGAAAGACCCTCTACGTCTCAGACCGGGAATGCTCCATTCAGCGCCGCCACCAGAAGCTGATAGAGGAGTCTCCTTCGCCGGTTATGACCGAGGACCTGCGGGAGAGGATGGGCTCTATCGCCGTCAAGGCCGCGAAAGCCATCGGCTATGCGAGCGCCGGGACTGTGGAGTTCATGTATTCCCGCGGCGACTTCTACTTCCTGGAGATGAACACTCGTCTGCAGGTAGAGCACCCTATCACAGAGATGGTTACAGGCGTAGACCTGGTCAAAGAGCAGATCCTGGTGGCCGCCGGTCACCCCCTGAACTATGACCAGTGCGACATGCAGATACGAGGCTGGGCCATCGAGTGCCGTATCAATGCCGAGGATCCCTTGAACGATTTCTCACCAGCTCCTGGAAAGATCAAGAGGTACAGAAGTCCAGGAGGTCCGGGCATAAGAGTGGATAGCGGTGTCTACACCGGCTACGTCATCCCACCCTACTATGATTCATTGATCTCCAAGCTCGTGGCCCACGGCAAGGACCGCAAAGAAGCCATTGCCAGAATGGAGCGCGCCCTCTACGAGTACATCATTGTAGGCGTGAAAACGAACATCATATTTCACAAGGCCGTGCTCAGGAATGCTAGGTTCAGAAGCGGTGACATCAATACCGGCTTCATAAAAGAAGAGAACATCGCAGAAGCGGTCAAGCAGGTCGCGGCTGTAGATTACGAAAAAGGCAAGTCGCTGGCGTCAGCTTTGGGCGCGGACAACCGCCAGGTCGCCGCAATTGCTGCGGCCGTTGGATCGTACCTCAGCCAGCAGAAGCCAGGGGAGAAGAGCTGAGATTGGCCGCATATGATATCCTGTCATCCTTAGGATCTGGAGATTGGGTCTCCGGAGAGGAGATGGCGGCAAAGCTTGGCATCACCCGGGCTGCTGTCTGGAAGCAGATCCGGAACCTTCGCAGGAGAGGATATGAGATTGAGGCCTCAACCAAGAAAGGGTACCATCTGACCTACAAACCGGACCTTCTGGATGCGGATGTGATCCGCTCTGGCCTCAAGACGAAGTGGCTGGGAAGGGAGCTATGCAGCTTCTCGGAGGTCAACTCCACAAACGAGGTTGCCAAATCCAGGGCCTCCAGTTGCCCAAACGGCACCGTCATTCTGGCCGAGACCCAGACGCGAGGTCGCGGCAGACTGTCCCGGCCCTGGGCATCCCCACCGGGAGGAATCTGGATGAGTCTTATCCTCAAGCCGGAGATGCCACTGGCATCGGTCTACCAGATTAACATGGCTATTAGTGTGGCCGTATCCAAAGCCATTTTCTCCCTGTTGGGCCTGAAGGCCGGCATCAAGTGGCCCAATGATCTCTTGATCCGGGAACGAAAGATCTGCGGCATCCTCATGGAGATCAGCGCCGAGGTTGGACGTCTGGATTATGCGGTAGTGGGATTGGGCATCAACGCCAATGTCGGGTTGTCCGATTTTCCGGAGGAGTGGAGGTCCACTTCCCTTTCTCACGAACTGGGCCATGAGGTCTCCCGAATTGATTTGATCCAGAGGATTCTCTTAGAGATCGAGGAAGCATACGAAAAAATGGGCTCAAGAGAGATCTATGAAGAGTGGCGCAGTCGTTCCGTTACCATGGCAAGAGCCGTGCGCATCAAATCGAACTCTGGAGATCTCGTGGGTGTGGTCGAGGATCTGGCAGAGGATGGTGCCCTTCTGTTGAAGACCGAAAACGGATGTCAGCGAGTGCTGGCAGGAGACTGCATACATCTGCGAGCCCTGGAGGCATTATGAAGTCGAGAAAGGTTCGCGGCATTGCCAGGGACACTCTGAAGTTCATACTGGAGGCGTCCAGGTCGTCACTACCGGCAGAATTTGCGGGGCTTCTTCAGGTCGAGAATGAGATCATCACTGAAGTTCTGATATTACCGGGCACGGAAAATTCGAGGATGAGCGCACTAATCCGGCTCTACATGCTTCCCAACATGCAGGTGGCAGGCTCTGCTCACAGCCATCCCTCCGGGGTTCTCATGCCCTCCGAACCTGATATCCAGTTCTTCTCTCGCACCGGAGACTATCACATCATCGTCGGTCCGCCTTTCGATGAGCATAGCTGGGTCTGCTTCGATGCAACAGGAGACCGGCGTGACCTTGCCATCCTGGATGTGGAGTTCAAAGACAACGACTTTGAGGGCGATGACTTTGAGGATGATCTCGATGAAGATTTCAGCTGAACCGGACCCGGTGGATGCGGCTTGACAACTGTCGTCGCCACGGGCACGTTTGACCTTCTCCATCCCGGCCACGTTCTCTATCTGGAGAGGTCTAAAATTTTGGGCGACGAGCTGGTGGTAATAGTTGCCAGGGATGTGAATGTGCGCCATAAGCCCAAGCCCGTCTTGCCTGAGGAGCAGAGGCAGAGGATGATACAGTCTCTGAAGGCGGTGGACAGGGCCATCCTGGGAGAGGAGAGTGATATCTTTCGGACCATTGAGCAGCTCAACCCGGACATAATCACGCTCGGCTTCGATCAGCACTTTGATATCGGCCATTTGGAGACGGAATTATCCCGCCGAGGTCTGCATCCCAGAATTGTGCGAATCGAGGCCCATGAGACGTGCGACTTATGCAGCTCGCGGCGCATTGTCACCAGGATCCTGGAGCGTTTCCGGTAGCGGCGAATCTAGGCCGTCAAGTACTTATATAGCACCCTCGTTTGCGGGCTTGTATGGCCAGAGTCGCTGTAGGAGGCACTTTCGATCCCATCCATGATGGGCATATCGCCTTGCTCCGACGTGCGTTTACGCTCGGTGAAGGAGGAGATGTGGTCATAGGCCTCACCTCGGACGAGATGGCCAGAGGGAGCAGAACCCGCGCTGTGCGCGACTTTGAGACGCGGGAGAAGAATCTGCGGGCGATCGTTCTCAGATGCTTTGGCATCAAAGATGCTTGCATAACAAAGATCATTGACCAGTGCGGTCCCTCAATCTACGAAGACTTCGATTTTATTGTGGTCTCCCCGGAGACGCTGCCTATGGCAGAGAAGATCAACCGATTGCGGGGGAAGAGAAATTTGTTGCCGATGCAGATATCGGTGATTGAATACCAGCTCGCCCAAGATCGGGTCCGCATAAGCTCCACAAGGGTCTCCGAGGGAAAGATCGATCGGCACGGCAAGATCTTGATAAGATAGTTAACATATAAAAATTGAACTTAATCGCCCCCTGATCCTGTAAACAATGACGTAAGGAAGCCTCACGCTGTCCTCTGTGGCTGCCTCAGTCTCTGGCTGAGGTAAGCGCGTAGCGTTACCGGCAATTTTTATATACTATCGACTGCAATTATTCTGACAGTCAGAGCTGCAAAATATCGCATTCTCGGGCACACCTATCTCAAAGCCAACAAGACGAAATCTGGTAGTCTACCTTAAATAAGTTTATATGCCTTCGTTGCATGATTTAATCGGGGAAAGCAATGAAGGCAGATCGATTAGTTTTAGCAGGTTCGTTTTGTTGGAATAGAG
>Ga0209748_1001814_pt1 | contig 10495 bp, 6 predicted proteins | sample BarGraIncu00421A_FD_185490 | JGI IMG/M metagenome (GOLD analysis project Ga0209748, IMG submission 185490) | Arctic peat soil microbial communities from Barrow, Alaska - Barrow Graham LP Incubations 004-21A (SPAdes) (version 2) | ecosystem: Environmental > Terrestrial > Soil > Wetlands > Peat... | reverse complement strand
GGCCGCCACGGTGAGCGGGCTCGTGCGCCTCTCGGTCTTCCAGACGGCGGCGCAGAGCATGGCGCTCCCGGCGCTGCTGGCACTGCGGCGCGACCATCCCGCGCTGCGGGTGCTGACGAGCGACCTGGAGCCGGTGCGCGCGGTCCCGGCGCTCAAGGCCGGGCAACTCGACATCGCGCTGTCGAGCGAGTGGGACTTCGTTCCCGTGCCCGCCGACGCCGGCATCGACCGGCACGACCTGCTCTCGGAGTCCGCAGTCGCGTTGCTGCCCATCGGGCACCCGCTGTCCGATGGACCGGTGCGATTGCGCGACCTGCTCGGCGAGGACTGGTGCATCGCGCACGAGACCGCGTCGAGCCGTCAGGCGATCTACCGCGTGGCCCGCTCCGAGGGTTTCGAGCCCCGGGTGGTGTTCGAGAGCAACTACTTCCGCGCGATCGGCTCGGCGGTGGAGGCGGGCCTCGGCGTCGGCATCGCCCCGCGGCTGACCGACCTGCGGGGGCTCGACCTGGCGATCGTCCCCATCGTGGAGCCGAAGCTCGTGCGGCGCATCTTCACTGCCGTGCGGAAGGGCTCCGGGCGCGCCCCGGCCATCCGCGCGGTGCTCGACGCGCTCGGCGCCGCGGCAGAGCATCAGGCGGAACCGGCCTGACGGCGAAGGCGCGCCGGTGGGCCACGACACGGGAATCGCCCCGCAGACTACGGGCTGAGCATCCTACCGCTGGACTGATCGCCTGATTGACGCGCTCACCCACGCTCGCTACCTTGAATCCAGTCTCCGGGACAGGGCGAACGGCGACTTCCCGCCGACACGCGAAACGGGACGCCTGCCTCGAACACTCACGTCGCCGAACGAGCCCCTCCACCCGAGGAAGCGGTCGACCCGCAATGAGCGCGTTGCCTCCCACTCAGATCGCCGTCGGGATCGACGGTGCGGACTCCCCCGAGGTCATCCGGGAGTTGGCGGAGGCAGGCGCTGACGAGTTCTTCGCCGGCTACGTGCCGGCCGAGTGGTCGAGCCGCTACGGCTGGGAGATCGGCCTGAACCGCCGGACCTTCGGTCCCGACTACCATTTCGCTTCGCTCCCTGACCTTCAGGCGACGATCGTCGCGGCGCATTCGGTCGATCGGCCGGTCTTCATCACGTTCAACGCCCACGACTACCACGCGGAACAGGTGCCGCTGTTGCGCAAGATCGTCCTCGACGTCTGCGCGTCGGACCCCGACGCCTTGATCGTGGCGGACCCGGCCCTGATCGAACTCCTGCCCCAGTGGGGCGTCACCACGCCCGTCCACATCAGTATCGGCGCCGGCTGCTTCAACGCCGCCGCCGTGAGGCACTTCTGCCGGATCGCGGACGTTCCACGCGTCGTCCTGCCCCGGAAGATGGCCCTGCCGGAGATGGAAGCGATGATCGCCGGGCTGGCTGACCTCGAACTCGATTTCGAAGCCCTGGTGATCGGCTATCGCTGCCTGTTCAACGACGAGTTCTGCTTCACCCGGCACAGCGGCGTCACCGAGTTGTTCTGCGGCAGTTTCGTCCCGGACCCGGATGCGCCGGCCTACCGTCGTCCGCCGTCTGACTGGAAGGACGTCGCGGAGGCAGCCGCGCTGGCGCCGGGCGAGCAGTTCCAGCCGGGCAGCGCACTCGACCGCTTCTGCAGGGAGCGCGGCTGCGAGGTGCGACCTGCGCCGGCAAAGACCGGGGCCCCGAAGGTCGCCGATGGCATGGACGGCATGATAGCGTCCACCCTCTTCTCGCACTGCGCGCTCTGCGCCATTCCCGGGATGCGTGCCGCGGGTGTGAACGTGCTGAAGATCCCCGTGCGGGGCACCTCCTGGCAACGACGGCGCTACATCGAGGTGGTGCGGCAGGTGGTCGATCATCCCGCGCCGACACCCGAGTTCTGCCGCAGTCTGATCGGCAGCCCGGACTTCTGCGACAAACTCGGGAACTGCTACTACGCCACGGAGAGTGTCCTGTGAACGGGCCGCGGGCGGGGGGCGAGATGGAACTCGCGCTCTATCTGAGTGATCTCGACGCCCTGCTCCACCTGGAGCAGGGGTTGCGTAACAGCGATTCCTTCGACATCCCCCAGTTCATCTTCGCAAGCATGTTCGGGGACGACCCCGGCGCCCAAGAGTACCTCGGTAACCTGGTCGCCTCCGAATGGCTGGAGAACTACCTGGCCGCGGGGCACAAGGTCAGCCGGCTCTACTTCGGTCAGGAGTTCTGCGAGCACCTCATCCCATCGTGCGACGACCTGGAGAAGGCCCTGTCCGTCGCCCGCGAGTCGGGACTGCACTTCACCTACGTGACCGGGTATGTCACGGACGACGGCCTCGCCGTCACCCGCCGCAACCTGGCGTGGCTGGCGGAGCACTCCCCCGATTCCGAGGTCGTCGTCAACGACTGGGGCGTGCTCGCCATGCTTGCGGAGGAGTTCCCGACGCTCCAGCCGGTCCTCGGCCGACTGCAGATCAAGCAACAGCGCATGGCCCGCTTCACCACCAAGGCGCCGCAGGTCAGCATGCGCGGGGTCAACGCTCCGGAAGCCGACGTTCTGGGCCGCCAGATCGCCGCGCTGCGCCGGCTGAACCTCTCCATCCCCGAGTACCGGCAACGGCTGCAGGGACTCGGGGTCAAGCGTTTCGATCTCGACATCGTTCCACAGGGTGTCGAGATCCCGGCCGGCGCCTGGGGTTTCGGAGTGAGCTGCTACTACCCGTGGGGCTACGTCACCGGCTCGCGCAACTGCTACACCGCGGGAATGCTCGATCCGCGGCGGAGTTACGTCGTGACCGGAGCGCGCTGCCCAGCCCCGTGCCGGCGCATGAACCGGGGTGCGAAGATCAAGCACTTCCCGCAGCCGCCGGTCCAGCGCGGCAACTCGGTGTTCATCTATCACACGCAGTACGCCACCCCCTATTGGAACGGGGACATCCCGATCGATCGGATCGTGTTCGAGCCATGGATCCCGTTGTGACCGGGGTCCCCGGTCACAACTGTGACAGGACGGAGGCCCGCTGATGTCGGATGTGCTGTTGATCAACGCGCCGGTCAGGGGCGCGCAGTTGGATCGGCACGCCAGCCTAGGGTTGCCGCTCGGATTGGCCTACATCGCGGCCGTGCTCCGGCAGCACGGCTATCATCCCTCGATAGTGGACCTGAACATCGACGGCATGGACCCCGCCCGGGTCAAGCGCATCATCGACCGGGAGGACCCGGCCATCCTGGGCATCTCCACGCACACCGAGACCTACCTCAGCGGGCTGGAGTTCGCCCGCATGGCGAAGGGGCTCAAACCCGATCTGCCCGTGGTCATGGGCGGCTCCCACTCCTCCGTCATGTACGCGGAGGTCATCTTGGAAGACTGCGTCGACTATGTGGTCAGAGGCGAGGGAGAGCTGACGATGCTCGCGCTCGCGGACTTCCTGCTCAAGGGCACGGGAGATCCGGCGGACATCAAGGGGATCGCCTACAAACGAGACGGGGTCGTCACGGTCACGCCGGATCGGCCGTTCATCGAGGATCCGGACACGCTGCCGTTCCCGGCCAGGGACCTGCTTCCGCTCCAGCTCTACACCTTCCCGGGGAACCTCCTGACCTCGCGTGGCGGCTGTCCGTTCAACTGCGACTTCTGTGCGGTGAACAACATCTGGAAGGGCCGACGCCGCTACCGGCGCCCGGAGAAGGTCATCGAGGAAGTCAAGCTGGTCATGACGCAGTACGAGCTCGGGGGGGTCGCCTTCGCGGACGACACGTTCACGCTGAACCGCAGGCACACACTCACACTCTGCGAACTCCTCATCGACCTGGTCGGCCAGGACATGGGCGTCCCCTGGACGTGCTCCACACGAGCCGACCTGGTCGACCGGGAACTCTTGGAGACGATGGTCAACTCCGGCTGCTACGGCATCCAGTACGGCGTGGAAGCGGGATCCCAGGAGATCCTGGACCTGATCGGCAAGGGCATCACGCTCGAACAGGTGCGGCAGGCGGTCAGGATCTCCAAGGAAGTGGGCGTCCAGGACGTCCTGTGCTCCTTCATGTTCCCCCACCCGGCCGACACGGTGGAAACCGTGCGGTCCCAGAAGGAGTTCATGAAGGAGTTGTCCGGTATGGGCGCGCGCATCAGCATGTCGTTCACCACGCCCTACCCGGGCACCCTCTACTACGAGCACGCGAACGAACTGGGCATCAAGAGCTTGGCGCGCAGCTGGGACGACTACAACGCCAAGCACGTCAACTTCACGACCGACCACTTGTCAGAGGACGAACTGAACTCCCTGGCTCAGGAGATCGCCGACGAGGTCGGGCTCGAGCACAGCTAGGGACGAACGACACGCTGGACTGCAAACGGGAGGGCCCGGAGGCTACGTGCCTCCGGGCCCTCCCTTCACGCCCGGTCCAGAAGCAGACCGGCCTACTTGATGTAGACCGTCTTGTAGGGCGAGTAGCACGACGCGTACACCGAGTTGCCGGCGTACTTCGAACGTACGTAGTACTTGCCGTGCGCACGGGAGCCGTTGTACAGCGTGTACGAGTAGTTGTCGTACATGTTGGTGTAGACGGTCCCCAGCTTGCGCCAGGCCTGGCCGGACTTGCGGATCCAGATCGTGATGCGCGTGCCGGTCCTCATGCTGCTCGGCGAGATCTTGCCGGTGAACACGAACTTGTGTCCGCGGTACGACGTGTACGGGCTCGACTTGAAGCTCAAGGCGGTCGAGATCTTCGCCGACCGAGAGAACGTCACCGCGATCGTGTGGACCGCCTGCACGTTGGTGAACGTGTAGGAGCTGGCCACTGCGACAGAGGAGCCGTCCACGGTCACAGCCGCGACGTGATAACCGCTGCTAGGAGTGAACGTGTAGGTGACGTCGGTCCCCTGAGTGGCTGAGAGCGAACCGACCGGGCTGATGCCGCCGTTCGCGCCCGCTGACGCCGCGATGGTGAAGTGCAGAGGCGGATCCGCCTCGAACGTCACCGCGATCGTTTGAGCGGCCTGCAGGTTCGTGAACGTGTAGGAGCTGGCCACTGCGACAGAGGAGCCGCCCACGGTCACCGCCGCGACGTGATAGCCGCTGTCCGGAGTGAACGTGTAGGTGACGTCGGTCCCCTGAGTGCACACCATCGAGCCGGCGTGGCTTATGGCGCCGTGCGCACCCGCTGTCGCCGTGATGTTGAAGTGCAGCAGATCCAGCGCGAAGGTCGCCGCGATCGAGTGACCGGCGCGCACGTTGGAGAAGTTGTACCACGTGGCCGGTGTGACCGGTGCGCCATCCACGATCAGCGTCGCTACGTGATAGCCGGCGTCGGGGATGATGCTGCACGAGACGATGGCCGGGGCGGTGTCCGACGCCAGCACGGTCTGCTGCGCCATCCAGATCTGCCCGTGCTCGCCCGCATACGGTGTGACCGTGAACCAACCTGCGAGGTTCAACTTGAACGTCACCGAGATCGTGTGCGGCTCGACCACGTTCAGGAACGTGTACCAGCCCTGCGAGCATATCGCCGAGCCTGCGGTCGATGTCGGCGGCAGCGAGACGCCGTCAACGGTGATCGTCGCGACCCGATACCCCTGAGCGGGTTGCATCGTGTAGACGATGCTCCCCCCCGCCGCGAGCTGCTTGTCGCCGGCCGGGTTGATGCCGCCGTGGTCACCGGCGGTGGCTGTGATCTTGTACGTGGACACGGCGCCCGGCGCGAAGGTCACAGCGATCGTGTGGGCGATCTGCACGTTTGTGAACGTGTACGAGGCCACGCCCCCGACGGGCGCGCTGTCGACGGTCACCGCCGCGACGTGGTACCCGGTGTCAGGGGTGAACGTGTAGGTGACGTCCGCTCCCTTGGTGGCTGAGAGCGAACCCGCAGGGCTGATGCTGCCGTTCGAACCCGCCGTCGCCGTGATGGTGAAGTGCGGCGCGACCGGGATGACGGTGGTCTTCCCCAGCCCCTGCTGCGACGAATGGACCAACGGGTCGCCGAGCACTGCGTACAGCGTGTACGTGCCACCCACGGGGACCGAGAATTGGCCGCCGTCGCCCAGGTGCCAGGCGAGACGAGTGACCCCGTTGAAGACAGCCCATTCCGTGCCGCCGCTCGAGACGGTGTACATCGCAGTGGTTCCGTTGTTCGAATTCAACGTAGCGACGGGATTCGTGGCTGCCGGACCGTGGCAGGTGCAGGCGGACGTGTAGCCCGCAGGGTAGCTGCTGGCGGAGAACGCCGATGCAGTCGTGGTGAAGCCGAAGGTGAGACCAACGACAGCCGTGAGTACGGCTGCGATCAAGAATGTCTTCTTTGTCATGGCTAGCCCACCTTGATCTTCACGACAGACGTCTCCGTGTGCAGGAAGACCGCCTTGAACTGATACGTCCCCTTCGCCATGCCCTTCTTGAAGGCGTAGCGGTACTGCCACCTCGTCGCGCTGCCCTGCTTGTAGGACTTGCGGGTCGACAGGTGGGCCCAGTACTTCGTGCCCGGCCTCTTCACGTACACGATGACGTTGTGGCCGAGCGCGTCGGCTGCCTTGACCGCGCCGGAGAGCGTCAGCGTCGTGCCGATGTGCGCAGTCTTGGCGCTCATCTTGATGGAGACGGTGGTGGTGTGCGCGGCCCCTGCGGCCGCCACGGTCGCGGTCACGCCGCCGAGCCGGCCCTTCGCCTGGAGCACGTCGGCGACGTAGCCCAGCCCGGCCGCCTCGAGAGTCGCCCGCGTCGGACGGCCCGTCGCGGTGTCCCACCCCTCGACGCCGTAGAAGCGCGTCTTGAACTCGTCCATCTTGACCTTGCTCAACTTGAACTCCGTGATGGCCTCGGTGTACCCACCCGTGGTGCCATTCAGCTTCGGGTCCCACACCGTCTCGACCTGCGGTGAGGTCGGGCTGCCGCCGCTCGCAGCCGTCTGCAGGTACGGCTGTCCATCGTGATACACGTACGAATCGTAGGGCGGGTACGGCGGGAAGTACTCCTCGTTGCGGTGCCTGCCGTGAAGCGCCAGGATCGCGCGCTCGAAGTCCCAGACCTTCTTGCCCTGGGCCAACCCGTCTTCCCAGGTCCAGTTCAGCCCGGTGGTGGCGTTGAAGAACTTGGTGAAGAAGTCGGGCATCAGCCCACTTCTCTGCGTGGGGTCAGCATTGCCCTGGTCGTGTGCCCAGTTCTTCCACACGTTGTCCTGGTCGCACGTCATGACGGAGTCACGCCAGAACTTGGCCATACACTGGGTGAAGGAGACGTAGCGGGCCATCGCGAGCGAGTAGACGCCTGCCTCGCTCTGATCGCACATCATCGGATCGTGCCAGGGATGGGCCAGCATGGTGATCGCGTCGGTCCGGTCCTTGACCTTCTTGAGCATCGCGGTTCTTGCCGTGCCCGTCATTGTCAGGCTTGCGACGGCGCCCTGGTCGATGTTGTTGTGCAGGTGGAAGTTGGTGTCGCGGGTCTGGAAGAGGCCGGCGTAGGCTATCGACGGGTAGATGCCCCAGTGGGTCTCGCCCGCCCAGTAGATCATGTTCATGCGCCCGGACATCAGCTCGTCCTCGAGGACGCCCCACTTCTCGGCACAGCGGACCTGACCCAGTGCGATGTCGGCGCCGATCTCCTCGGCGCACGCCACCCGGCGCATCAGCTCGACGACGAAGTCCTTCGTGTGCTCCTGGCTGAAGTCCAGGCTCGTCTCGACGCGCTTTCCCGAACCGATCGGACCGATGATCCCGCGGTCCCACAGGTTGCGCAGCCAGCTCTGGCCGCCTCTGGCCTTCAGGGTCTCCGCGCTCACCTTCTGCCCGCACATGCTCGACATCTCAAAGTCGTTGATGCCGTAGCGCTGGCAGTACGTGTCCGCGTACACGGAGTACTCGGTGCACACGCCGTTGATTGCCTTGTCCTCGGTCTGGGCGATGTAGGTGTCGACGCACTGCATGCCCGCGCCGAGCGGGAACCCGTCAGGCGACGTGCCCTTGGTGTTCTGCCGGCAGCCCTGGTCGCAGCCGTAGCAGCTCATCGGGCGTCCCTGGTTGGTGACGCCCCACCCGGGGCTGAAGCCCACGCCGGGCTTCGGGCTGTTGATCGTACCGCCGAGGTTATCCAACTTGGCCGGGGTGTTGATCGTGTTCCTGAGCCACATCCGGGCGTCCATCAGAGCGTAGGGATCTGCGACCGGAACGCTCCCCGAACCGATGACGCTGATGGCCTTGAGCTTCTTGGAGCCCATGACGGCGCCAAGACCGGCACAACCGGCGCCGCTTCCCGTCTCGTGCTGCAAACTCGCCAGCCGGGAGAGCGTCTCTCCGGCCTGGCCGATCGTGACGACCGCGGGCCTCTGGGTCGTCCCGCCCGCGTCGGCGCCGGTACCGAGTGCGTACCAGTCCGTGTACGTGTCGTCGCCCAGCGTCTGCCAGATCATCTGCTGCGCCTCGTAGGAGTCCGTTCCCCACATCGTGGTGGCGTCTTCGATGGTCACCTTGTCGTTGCGGATGTTGAGCCACACCGGTGTCTTCGAAGCGCCCTTGACGATGATCCCGTCAAAGCCGGCGAACTTGAGGAACGCGCCGAACTTGCCGCCGAAGTTGCTGCGGCTGAACTGGGGACGGGGTGAGGACTGCGGGGACATCCCGATGACCTCACACCGAGAGCCGGAGGGGCACAGGGTGCCCTGCTGCGGGCCCGTGAAGAGACCCAGCACGTTCTCCGGCTCGAACCCGGTCTTGTCGTGGGTGTCGGTGATGTAGTCATGGTCGATCTCGTCGAACCAGACCGCCATGCCCATCCCGAAGCCGCCGATCCACTTCTCGTACTTCGAAGTCGGGATCGTGTCGATCGCGCGAGTGGTCAGATCGACCCTCAGAATCTTGCCTACATGTCCGCCTATCATGCCGTCACCGTTCCCCATCCCCTGACGTTCGGCAGGGTCGCATACATGTCCGTGTCGTATCCCGCCGAGATGTCAGTCACGAACTTGATCGCCCCTGCGGGGCACACGGCCACGCACGCCTGACTGCCGCCGATGCCGCCGGTCCGGCTCCAGAACGGAGTGTTCGTGCAGAGGTCGCACTTCTGCATGATGTGCTCGTTCGCGTGGACGGTTCCCGAGGCCGCAGAAACGCCGCCGGTCACCGTCGGGTGGAACTGAAGGTTCTTCGGCGTGAACGGGCATGCGCCGAGGCACGTCTTGCATCCGATGCACTTCGTCGCATCGATCGAGCGCACGTTGCCGTGGGCCGTGTCGACGGCACAGGCGCCCGTCGGGCACACCGCGACGCACGGCGCGTCAACGCACTGATGGCACTGGCTCATCGCGACGTCGTTCGGGAACGGTGCCAAGTCATCCTTCACGATCTGGAGTCGTGCCAAGGAAAGGTTGACTTTTCCTTCATGCACCAGGGAGCAGGCCGCCATGCAGCTCGTGCACCCGGCGCACTCGGTGTGATCGACTTGGATGTAGCCCCCGGAAGTCGGGAAGTACGTGAGAGCACCGATCTTGAATCCCCCGAGAGCGGCGAACGTGAGTCCGCCCATCCCTTGGACGAATTGTCGTCTCGAAAGACCCTCTCCAACGACGCTATCGGTCTCCGCCGTCGTCTCGACGTTCTCGGTCTTCTCAGACGCTCTTTCGGTCTTGTCTGTTGACACTCGAAGCACTCCCTCCTAGGCCTTAAGATCCCCAGTCTCGTCGCCCTCGCGGGCGGTACGATCATCGATAGGCGACTCGGCACGACGCGGCGTGCCGGAATCGCACGACGCCGTCCTCATAGCCCCCCAATGCTCTCCCGTGCCCGCAGTCACCTCGCCGGAGGCCCCGCGGACGCCTGATCCCCCCTCTCTGGTCTGCGAGGTACCCCACCCCGCGTCATCGGTCCATATAGCAGAACGACCGCCGGACCGACGACGACGTCGGTACATGAGCGGTCAGTGTGTTCTCGAAACAGCTCCCCCGCCATCGCGACAGCGCACACCTCAAGCCGGTGAGCTCGGGTGGCGCTCCCTTTACAAAGCGGAAGGCACGAGGGTTTTCCCTGTGTACCCTATCGGTCCTGTGCCCATAGCCTGAGGCTTTAGGAGGGCAGGACTCGGGAGCAAACGCCAACTAATAGAAACAGCCTGGCGCCCGCCGGGGCGTCGGGTTGCTGCGACACGCAGCGTGTGAATCGTGCGGCCGTGGCATCCGACTGTCAATCGAATTCGGCCAAGATGTGCACAAAAATTGATAGACGGTACGGAGCCATCGGTTCGCCCTCCCGCTCGCACGTGGTTGAATCGCCGTCGGGATGTGTGAAGCCGGGCACGAGAACCCGGCTTCACCTGCGGTCTTGTATGGTGGGCGATGAGGGATTCGAACCCCCGACTTCCTCCGTGCAAAGAACCGCGCCCCTTACCCGGCAGATGCACGACAGCGCCGTTACCTGCGACTTCTCGTCCGAACGCTCCCGTCTACTCCCGAGACGTTGTCGGCTCAGGTGTCGGATATGGGCGGTCTGTCGTTCGCAGCGTCGGT
>Ga0209748_1001813_pt1 | contig 10499 bp, 8 predicted proteins | sample BarGraIncu00421A_FD_185490 | JGI IMG/M metagenome (GOLD analysis project Ga0209748, IMG submission 185490) | Arctic peat soil microbial communities from Barrow, Alaska - Barrow Graham LP Incubations 004-21A (SPAdes) (version 2) | ecosystem: Environmental > Terrestrial > Soil > Wetlands > Peat... | reverse complement strand
CCATCGGCGCCGGCCTGCCGATCCAGGAGCCGACCGGCAACATGGTCGTCGACATCGGCGGCGGCACCACCGAGGTCGCCGTCATCTCGCTCGGCGGGATCGTCGTGGCCCAGTCGATCCGCATCGGCGGCGACGAGTTCGACGAAGCGATCGTCGCCCACGTGAAGCGCGAGTACAACGTGCTCATCGGTGAGCGAACGGCCGAGGAGATGAAGTTCGAGATCGGCAGCGCGTTCCCGCTGCCGGAGGAGCTCGACGTCGAGATCCGCGGCCGCGACCTCCAGACGGGCCTGCCGCGCACGCTCACCATATCGAGCGAAGAGGTACGCACGGCGGTCGAGGAGCCCACGAAGGCGATCGTCCAGGCCGTCAAGGCGACGCTCGAGGAGACACCTCCCGAGCTGTCCGGCGACGTGATGGAGTTCGGGATCGTGCTCACCGGCGGAGGGGCCCTTCTCAAGGGCCTCGACGAGCGGATCAAGTCGGAGACCGGCATCCCGGTCCATGTTTCGGAGAACGCACTCATCAACGTCGTCCTGGGCTCTGCCATGGCGCTCGAGGAGATCGACGTTCTGAAGAAGGTCCTCACCGTTTCGCACTAGTTCGCGTGACCGGTGTGGGAGACAGCAGGAAGCATCTTGGTGAAACGCCTTGAGATCGACACTCGCCGTGGAGCGGGCAGGCCCGTCCTGCTGGTGGGACTTGTCGTGGCCGCTCTCATCCTCACGACCCTGTGGTACCGCGAAGGCGATTCCGGACCCCTCCACGCCGTGCGTCGCGGCATCGTGACCGTGAGCCAGCCCTTCGCAGCTGCGGGAACCTTCGTGACGATACCCCTCAGGGGGCTCGGGAACTGGCTGGGTGGTCTCGGCACGAGTCGCAGCGACTACGACGCGCTCAAGGCCCAGAACCTCGAACTCAAGCAGAGGCTCGCCGGCCTCGAAGAGGCGAAGCTGGAGAACGAGCGGATCCGCGCGCTGGTCGACTTCGCGAAGACCCAGGATCTGAAGACCGTCGGGGCCGGGGTCATCGGCCGTCCCACCGACTCCCGTCAACGCTCGATCATGATCGACCGCGGGACCGGCGGTGGGGTCAAGCTCGGTGATGCCGTGATCGCCGCCGGCGGGCTCGTGGGCCAGGTGGTCGAGGTGACGCCCTGGGCCGCGCGGGTCCGACTCATCACCGACTCCGACAGCGGTGTCGCCGTACTCGTCCAGCGCACGAGGGCCAACGGCATCGTGCGCGGCTCGATACAGGGCCCGCTGCAGCTCGAGTTCGTCGACAAGGCCCTCGCTCCGGTGCGTGGCGACGTGCTGCTCACCTCCGGCCTCGGCGGCGTGTACCCGAAGGACATCGTCGTCGGCGAGGTAACGGACGTCTCCTCGCAGCAGGTGGACCTGTTCCCGACCATCACCGTGGCGTCGCGGGTCGACATCGACCGCATCGAAGAGGTCCTCGTCATCCTCGGAGCGTCACCGACCTCGTCGCAGCCGGGAGGTGGCGAGTGAACAAGGCATTCCCCGCGGCGCTCGCCCTCGTGGTCGCCGCCATCCTGCAGGTGTCCATCGCCCCGCACCTGGCCGTGTTCGGGGTCGTGCCGAACATCCTCTTCCTCGTGGTCGTGACGCTCGCGTTCGTGCAGGGGCCGGTCGCGGGCGGCGTCTCCGGCCTCATCGGCGGCCTGCTGTTCGACCTGATCGGCACCTCGATCGTCGGCCCCTACGCGCTCGTGCTGTCGGTCGTCGGATACACCACGGGCATGTTGTCCGCGAACCTGTTCGCGGAGGGTTGGATCCTGCCGGTGACCATCGTCGCGGTCGCGAGCCTGTCGGCCGAGCTCGCGTACGGGATCGTCCTCGCCGTGCTCGGACTGGGCGGGACGTTCTGGCGCGACGTCCTCACCGTGATGATCCCGTCGGCCGTCTACCACACCGTGCTCGCCGTTCTCGCCTACCCGTGGTTGGCCCGCTACTTGCGGGCTGACCGGCCCATGAGGTCCTTCCGCCGGCTGGCGTGAGGACCGTGAACGCACGCACGCGCGTCCGGACGCGCGTCGCGACACCCTCCGAAGGACGCGAATGACCACCTTCCGCCAGCTTCTCAAGGGACGCTTCGCCGTACTGGGCGTCGTCGTCCTCGTGATGCTGGGCTCGCTGGGGGCCCGACTCTGGGGCATGCAGGTCCTTTCGGGAAGCTCGTTCGCCGCGGCCGCCGAGGGCAACCGTATCCGCGAGGTGTCGCTTCCCGCGGCGCGCGGCAGGATCCTCGACGCGAAGGGGCGTCCGCTCGTCACGAACCGTCCCGTCATGGCGGTGACGGCGCAGGCCACCGTGTCCGAGGACGCGACCCTCGTCGCCCAGCTGGCGTCCGTCATCGGCGTCCCGGTCGACGAGATCGGCAAGCGCCTGGCCTCCTACAAGGCGGAGCGGCTCGCGCCCCGCGTTCTCAAGGTCGACGTCCCGATGCAGACCGCCTCGTATCTGGCCGAGCACTCAGCGGCCTTCCCCGGGGTCGCGGTGGAGGAGTCCGCCGTGCGCGTGTACCCCGGGGGGAGCCTGGCCGCGCACGTGCTGGGCTACACGGGAGAGATCTCCGAGACGCAACTGGCCTCGGCGACGCTCCCTGACGCCAAGATCGGCGACATCGTCGGCAAGTCGGGCGTCGAGTCCTATTACGACAAGGTCCTGCAGGGCGAGAAGGGCTTCCGGCGCTTCGAGGTGGACAACCAGGGCAGAGTCCGCACCGTCCTGGCCGAGGGTGCGCCACGGGCGGGGAAGGACATCCGGCTCACGATCGACAAGGATGTCCAGGCCGTCGCCGAGAAGGCGCTGGCCGACGCCATCACCGAGGCGCACCGGCAGGGCTTCACGAAGTCCCACGCCGGAGCGGCCGTCGTCCTCAACGTGAAGACCGGCGCCGTGGTCGCCATGGCCAGCGCCCCGACCTACGATCCCTCGGTCTTCCTCGGCGGGATCAGCGATGCCGACTGGGCGATGCTGAACAAGAAGTCCTCGGACTACCCGCTCAACAACCGCGCCATCATGGGCGCCTACCCGCCGGCGTCCACCTTCAAGGCGGTCGTCGCGATGGCGGGGCTGCAGACCGGGCTGATCACGCCCTCGACCAGCTTCAACTGTCCCGGGTTCTGGACGGGGATGGGCAAGCAGTGGGGCAAGTGGTGCTGGCTCCATAGCGGTCACGGCACCCTGAGCCTGAACCGGGCCATCGAGCAGTCGTGCGACGGCTACTTCTACAACGTCGGGAAGCGTTTCTACGACGCCAAGGGCGAGAAGCTCCAGGACTTCGCGCGCACGATGGGTCTCGGCGCGAAGCTGGGGATCGACCTGTCCGGTGAGGTCTCCGGGCGCATCCCCGACATCGCGTGGAAGAAGGCCTACAACAAGAACTACCCCGAGTACCAGCAGTGGCTTCCGGGCGACACGGTCAACATGGCCATCGGGCAGGGTGACCTGCTCGTCACCCCGCTGCAGCTTGCCAGCGCCTATGCGACGCTGGGCAACGGGGGCAAGGTCGTGCGGCCGCACGTGCTCGACGCCGTGCTGGCGCCCGACGGGACGGCTTCCGTGGTGACGAGCGTGGCGGTCATCTCGGACCCGAAGCTGAGCGCGGCCAACCTGGCCACCCTGCGCCATGCGCTCGTCGGTGTGACGACGACCGGAACGGGCAGGGGTTCGTTCGTCGGCTTCCCCGTCTCGGTCGCGGGCAAGACCGGCACCGCGCAGGTCAAGGGCAAGGACGACTACGCGCTGTTCGCCTGCTACGCTCCCGCGGCCGCTCCCAAGTACGCCGTCGTCGTGATCATCGAGCAGGGCGGGCACGGCGGTTCGGTGGCGGCGCCCGCGGCCCGGCAGATCATGAGCAAGTTGTTCGGCACCAAGTACAAGACCATCCACACCACCGACGTGTCGAGGTAACCGGATGCGCGCTCCGATCACACGCATGGTGCGCGACCGGGTCCACGGCGGCCTGGTCCTGTCGACGGTCGCGCTCCTCGTCTTCGGCGGCGTGATGGTATGGGCCGCAACGTTGACGATGACCGGACACGCAGCGATGGTGCAGCGCCAGATCCTCGGCGTGGCCGTCGGGCTGCTCGCACTCGCGATCACGTGGGTGCTCGACTACCAGACCCTCAAGGCGTGGACCGGGCCGCTCATGGTCGCCTTGTCGCTGCTGATCATCTCGCCGCGCATCCCGGGTCTCGGCGCTTCGGTCAGCGGAGCGACGTCGTGGCTGCAGATCGGCAGCATCCGTCTCTTCCAGCCCTCCGAGCCGGCGAAGCTGCTGTTCATCGTCGTCCTCGCTGCGGTGATCGCGGAGTACGGCGGCAAGATCGAGGTGTCTCGCGACGTGTTCAAGATCGCCGGGTTCGCCGCTCTGCCGCTCGCGCTGATCCTGCTCCAGCCGGACCTCGGCACGGGCCTCGTGTTCGTTGCGATCGCATCGGGCATGCTGCTGGTCGGCGGTCTGAAGGCGCGCTGGTTCGCCGTGTTCGCCCTCGTCGGCGTCCTGCTCGTGGGCGGCATCTTCGGGCTCAACTCGCTGCTCGTGTCTGCGATGAACAAGCCGGAGGGCGTGCTGATCAAGTCGTACCAGATGGACCGACTGCTCGTCTTCGTCGATCCGACGCGGGACCCGAAAGGCGCCGGCTACAACCTCGCCCAGTCGAAGATCGCCATCGGCTCGGGCGGGCTGACCGGCGCGGGCCTCGGAATGGGCACGCAGAGTCGGCTGAACTTCATCCCGGAACGCCACACCGACTTCATCTTCTCTGTGCTGGGGGAGCAGCTCGGGTTCGCCGGCGCGCTGATGCTCCTGGCGCTCTACCTCGCGCTCATGGCGTCGGCGCTCTCCGTCTCGGCCTCGAGCCGCGACCTCTTCGGGGCGCTCGTGGCCGCGGGACTGATCAGCATGTGGGCGTTCCAGATACTCGAGAACGTGGGTATGACCATAGGGATGATGCCGATCACCGGTATCCCGCTCCCGTTCATGAGCTACGGTTCGTCGTTCATGGTCACGAATCTCGCCGGCGTCGGTATGCTGTTGTCGATCTGGTCCAGGAGATACGGCACCACGACCACCTGATCCACCTCATGGAAGGAAGTCCCCACGTGGCTGCCAACATGCCCGTCGATATCCGCGCACTGTACGACGCGGGAAAGCGTCTGAAGGAGGACCGGGAGCGTCCGGTCCGCATCGCCGTGCTCGTCGAGGTCGATGCGCCCGACTCCCTGGTCGAGGCCGCTCGTCACGAGCTGCATCCCAAGACGGCCAACGGGATCGTCGACGTCTCGGTGATCGAGCCGGGGTCGGTGTTGCGCGTGGATTCGAAGGCCGACGCCGCGATCGTGCTGATCGGGAGCGGGTCGCATGCCGGCGCGACGCTGCAGGAGCTGCGCGCCCGCGCGATCCCGACCGCGGTCGTCGCGCTCCGCGAGGAGAGGGGCGTGCTGGCGCGCCTCCTCGGACACCCGGAGAACGACACGATCGTCGGCACAGACGCGTCGGAGGTCATCCGCGGTCCGCTGGCCGGCTGGGCCATGACGCGGCTGGAGAAGCTGCGGACCCCGCTCGGGCACAACTTCGAGTTCGTCCGCCGCTCCGTCGCCAAGGAGATCGTGAAGGCGGCCGCGTGGCAGAACGCGGTCATCGGTGTCGTCGTGTTCATTCCGGGCGCGGACATGCCGCTCATGACGCTGAACCAGGGCAGGATGCTCCTGCAGATCGCGGCGGCCTACGGGCAGTCCCTCGACACGGAGCGCATCAAGGAACTCGGCGCCGTGGTCGCGGGCGGGTTCCTTCTGCGGACCTTCGCACGCGAGATGGTGGGCCTCGTTCCCGGCTTCGGCTGGGCGGTCAAGGGCGGCATCGCCTACTCGGGCACCATGGCCATGGGCACCGCGGCCATCACCTACTTCGAAGAGGGCGCCGACCTGACCGGCGTCGTGCGCGCGCTCAGCGAGAAGACGAGCGAGGCCGTGACGCGTGCGACGCTGCGGTTGCGGCACCCGGGCGAGAGCACGCTCCCCGTCGAGCTCGAGTACGCGACGCCGACGCTGGGCCTGCCGCTGACGCCGGTCGAGCCCGACGAGGGCCCCACGCAGCGCACGCTGCTCGACGTCCCGGTCGCGACGCCCACGCTGCAACTGCTGCCGACCGCGGATGACGCCGTCGATCCCGGGGCCCGCCCGTGACCGACCTGTGGTCTCAGGTCGAACCACTCCTCGCGCACGTCGAACGCCCGGCGCGCTACATCGACTCGGAGTTCGGGGCGCTCCATCGTCCCGAGGCCGGCTATCGCGCCGCGCTGCTCTACCCCGACACCTACGAACTCGGTATGGCCAACCAGGCCATCGCCATCCTGTACGAGCGCCTGAACGGTCTCGAGGATGTGGCGGCGGAGCGCGTCTACGTCCCGTGGAAGGACATGGGCGACGCGATGCGTGCCGCCGGCGTGCCGCTGTTCACGCTCGAGAGCGTGACGGCCGTGCGCTCGTGCGACCTCTTCGGCATCACGATCCCGTATGAACTCACCTGCACCAACATCTGCGAGGCGCTCGACCTCGCGGGCGTCCCGCTCCGCGCCGTCGACCGCTCCGAGGCCGACCCCGTCGTGCTCGGCGGAGGGCCCTGCGCCTTCAACCCCGAGCCGGTCGCCGACTTCTTCGACGCCATCCTGGTGGGCGAGGGCGAGGACGCCATCGTGGAGATCGTCGAGGCGCACCGCGCTGCGAAGGCGCGGGACCTCTCGCGCCCCGACACGCTCCGCGCGCTCGCGCAGGTCCCCGGTGTGTACGTCCCGTCGCTGTACGAGCCCGCGTCCGTCGATCGCTCCGCGCGCCCGCTCGAGGGCTCCGGCGCGCCGCTCCAGGTCGTCAAGCGGGTCGTCGCCGACCTGGGATCGCATCGGGCGCCCGTCTGCCCGGTCGTCCCGTTCATGGACGTCATCCACGACCGCGCGAACGTAGAGGTGCTTCGCGGATGTACCCGGGGATGCCGCTTCTGCCAGGCGGGCATGGTCTACCGCCCCGTCCGCGAGCGCACGGCCGACGCGATCGTTCGCGACGCGTTGGAGCAGCTGCGCTGCACCGGCCAAGAGGAGCTGTCGCTCACGTCGCTCTCCACCACCGACCACAGCGAGATCGAGGAAGTCCTGCGGCGCCTCTCGAACGCTCTGCGGGGCCGGGCCGTCTCGGTCAGCCTCCCGAGTCTGCGGCTCGATTCCTTCGGGATCGACATGGCCCGGCTGGTCGCCCAAGGCAACAGGGGAGGACTCACGTTCGCTCCGGAGGCCGGCACGCAGCGGCTGCGGGACGTGATCAACAAGAACATCACCGAGGACGACCTGCTCGGGACGGTCCGCGTCGCCTTCGACGAAGGATGGCGGCGTCTCAAGCTCTACTTCATGATCGGCCTCCCCACGGAGACCGACGACGACGTGCGCGGCATCGGCGAACTCGTCTCGCGGGTCCTCGCGATCGCACGCGAGGTGACGCCCCCCGCGGAGCGGGGCTCGATCCGCATCGCTGTCTCGGTGTCCACGTTCGTCCCCAAGGCCCACACGCCCTTCCAGTGGGAGGGCCAACTGACGCTCTCCCAGGTCCAGGACCGCCAGCGGGTGCTGCGCGAGACGATGCCGCGCAAGGGCGTGGAGCTGCACTGGCACGACTCGGAGGTGTCGTTCCTGGAAGGGACCCTTGCGCGCGGGGGACGCGACCTGTCGCGCGTCATCGAGCGCGTCTGGCGTAGCGCCGGCGGGTTCGACGCGTGGACCGAGGTCTTCTCGCTCGTGCGCTGGATGGAAGCGTTCGACGGCGAGGGGATCGACCCGGTCACGCTGGCAAGTTCGCCGCGCGATCCCGACAGCCCGCTCCCGTGGGACCACATCTTCTCCGGTGTCGCGAAGCCGTATCTGGCCCTCGAGCGTGCGCGTGCGCTCGCAGGCACCCTGACGCCGGACTGCTCCTTCGGCGAATGCACCGCGTGCGGCGTCTGTCCGTCGCTCGGAGTCGATGTCGTGCTGGCCGGTGGTTCCCGTGGCTGACGCGATGTTCCGCCTCAGGGTGACCTACGGGAAGACCGGGAGGCTGCGGTTCCTCAGCCACCTCGAGGTCGGGCGTGCCTGCGAGCGCGCCGTGCGTCGGGCGGGGCTGGAGTATGCTGTCACGCAAGGTTTCAACCAGCGCATGAAACTGGCGTTCGGACCGGCGCTCCCGGTAGGGACCGCAGGGACGGCCGAGGTGTACGACGTTTGGTTGAAGCGGTTCGTCGCTCCGGACGCGGTTCTCGACGCGCTCCGCGCGGCGACGCCAGAGGGGCTCTCGCCGGTGCAGGTGTACTACGCGGGAGAGCGTGAGGCCTCCGTGGCCGCGGCGTACACGCTCGCGGACTACGAGGTAGAGGTCGGTCACCCGGACAGGGGTCCGGGAAGGTTGGCGGAGGCGATCGGCGATGTGGTCTCGTCGGGGGTCCTCGAGATCGAGCACAAGGGCGCACGTAAGGTTTACGACCTCGCAGTCTGCCTCCCCGAAGGGGTGCGGGTTCGCGAGGAGGACGGTCGCAGCGTGGCGAGCCTGACCGTGCGCATGGGCGCACAAGGATCGCTGAGACCGGATGCCCTGGTTCGCGAGGCGCTTCGACGTGCCGGCATGAGCGATGAGCTGATGTCGGTCACACGTACGGGTCTCCGCCCGGAAGAGGCGCGCTCCTAGCGCCTCCGCGAGGAGCGGTTGTGGCAGAGTTTGTTCGGGAGATGCTGATCTCCCATGATGCGTCCGAGACGCGGGTCGGCGTCCTCGAGGACGGCAGGCTCGTCGAGTTCTACCTCGAGCGCGCCAAGCGCTCGGTCGTCGGCAACGTGTACCTGGCCAGCGTGCGTGACGTGCTGCCGGGCATGCAGGCGGCCTTCGTCGACATCGGCCTCGAGAAGAACGCCTTCCTCTACGTCGACGAGGTGGTCTCCGCCGACGGCGGTGTGGACGTGCCGAGGCGTGAGATCTCCCAGCTTCTGCGGCCCGGTCAGCAGGTCATGGTGCAGGTGCTCAAGGACCCCATGGGCACCAAGGGCGCGCGCGTCACGACCGAGGTGACGCTGCCCGGCCGCTTCCTGGTGCTGATGCCGTTCTCCGACTTTATCGGGATATCGCGCAAGCTGCCCGACGGTGAGCGCGACCGTCTCCACGGGCTCGTCACTGCAGCGGCGCCTCCCGGCGTCGGCATGATCGTGCGGACCGCCGCGGCGGGCGCCAGCGACAAGGACCTGCTCGCGGACCTCGAGTTCCTGCAGCGGCTGTGGAAGCGTGTGCAGCACCAGTCGACCGAGGCGCTCGCGCCGGAGGTCATCTATACGGAGATGGATCTGGCGCTCAGGTTCGTGCGCGACGTGTTCGGAGACGACTTCAAGCGTCTGCTGATCGACGACCGTGCCACCTACGACAAGGTCGTCTCGTTCCTGAAGAAGACGTCGCCTCAACTGATGCGGCGCGTGACGCTCTACAAGGAGCACACCCCGCTGTTCGAGCACTTCGGCGCCGACGCCGAGATCGCATCGGTGCTGGAGCGCACGGTGCGTCTGCCCTCGGGCGGCTACATCGCCATCGACCAGACCGAGGCGCTCACGGCCGTCGATGTGAACACCGGGAGCTTCACCGGGCGCACCAGCCTCGAGGCCACGATCCTGCGCACCAACATGGAGGCTGCCGAGGAGGTCGTCCGACAGCTCCGGCTGCGCGACATCGGCGGGATCATCGTCATCGACTTCATCGACATGGAGGACGCCGGCCATCGTCTGGCGGTGCAGCAGCGGCTCAACGAGGCGCTCGATCGCGACCGTACCAAGACGCGCGCCAGCGAGATCTCACGCCTCGGACTCGTCGAGATGACGCGCAAGAACGTCACCGACGGGCTCTACGAGGTCCTGACGGATCCGTGTCCCGTGTGCAAGGGGCAGGGGAGGGTGTTGTCGGAGACCACGCGACGGATCATGGTGGAGCGCAGGATGCGCGAAGTGCTCCTCACCGGCCGGTCGGCGGCCTACCTGTTCGGACTCGCTCCCGAGACCTACGCGACGATCAACCAGCCCGGGCGCAACATCCTCGCGGCGCTGCGCGCCGAGACGCGCAAGCAGGTTGCGATCGTGGCGGACCACGACTGCGGTCCCGCCGAGGTCCGCGTGCTCATCGAAGGCAAAGCAGGCTCGATCGAGCGCGCCCTGAGGTAGCTCGTGCAGGCGGTTCCGGAGGCCGGCTCGGGAGGCCTTCGGAGAACCCTGTGTCTTCGGGTTCGCCGAAGGCCTCCCGAGCCGGCCGGCCATGGCCACACCCGGGCGCGTTGTGGGCTTTGCGCCCGACCGACCGTGTGCTAACATACCTCCTCGCGCAACAACCCCAGCAGTTAGGCGAACCGACATGTATGCAGTGGTCAAGACGGGCGGCAAGCAGCACAAGGTGATCGTGGGCGAGACGGTCTCCGTCGAGCTCCTC